>Ga0247727_10008628_pt1 | contig 18834 bp, 16 predicted proteins | sample WisWelCaveWW1625_FD_202498 | JGI IMG/M metagenome (GOLD analysis project Ga0247727, IMG submission 202498) | Biofilm microbial communities from Wishing Well Cave, Virginia, United States - WW16-25 | ecosystem: Environmental > Aquatic > Deep subsurface > Groundwater > Cave microbial mat | place... | reverse complement strand
GCCTTCGTCTGCCTCCGCCGCCGCGCCGCTATCACAGCGCCATCCCAGACGGTAGTGAGAAACGCGCCGGCCAGGATGGATATGGCCGCGCCCAGAGGGAAGTGGTACCGAGGCTGAGGGCTGAAGAAGGCGAAGAGTAGCGTCCAGGCCAGAGCAGCCACCAGGAGCACCAAAGAGGCGCGGTTGCGCCGGAGCAGGCAAATGGCGGCGGCCACCAGTGCCGCCGCGCCCGCCCCGAAGTAGTAGCGATCGGCCAAGCCTCGCCAGCGCAGCTCCTGGTCGGCCGTGAAGGGCGGGTGAAATTCGCCGACGCCGCCGGGTCTCCTCACGGCTTGAATCCAGAAGACGCCGTCGGCATCGGTCCCATAGAGATCCGGCAGCCTCGTGCCGACAAGAGAGAAGATCTCCCGGGGGTGCTCGAGGTACAGGCGGAGCGAATCGCCCACAGCTCTCCGTTCGACGGGCGGCTGCCCGATGATGTCGGTCTGCGGGTCCAGCGAGGCGGAGATCGCCGAGCCGGCGTCCGGTCGCAGCGGGATGAAAGCATGGAACTCGAAGGCGTTGCGTACTGTCCAGGGCGTCAGCGCCAGCACGACTCCCAGCGCCAGCAGCGCCGCGTAGCGGGCCACCGTGCGCCACGGGCGCACGGTGAGCGCCCAGAGGACTGCCAGTACGAACGACAGGAAGACGCCTTCCGCGCGCACCATAGCCGAGGCCCCTACCAGAACGCCAATGAGCAGCACCTGCCACCAACGAGCCGTTGGGCGGTCGACCGTCCACATGAGGGCCAGCAGGAGCACTAACAGGAACGCCACGGCGAACATCGTCTCGGCCATCACGAGGGTGGAGAAGTAGATCTGCCCGGGGAAGAAGGCCAGCACCAGCGCTCCCAGGTAGGCCACCCGCCGGTCGAAGATGCGTTTGGCGATCAGGTACGTTAGGGCCACCGTGGCGGCGGCGAGGCCGATGTTGAGGCCCTTGGCCAGCACCAGGTGCCAGCCGAACAGCTTGTAGAGGACGGCGAGCGCGGCCGGGTAGGCGGGCATCCAGTGGGCGGTCGGCCCGCCGATCCACGGATCGCTGTAGCCGAGACCTTCGGCCAGCACATGGGCGACGTTGTGGTAGAAGACGCTATCGTCGAAGCGCCCCTCGTTCGGGTCAACGTTCACGTACATGACCCAAACGGCGCGCAAACAAACAGCGGCTAAGACCGATACCGCCAGCCACGGGACGTCGCTCCGGGTGAGGAACGGGGTTGGCGATGAATCCGCCGGAACCTCGGGGGAAACCTGAAGCGACACAGGCATCCTCACGGTGCTTGCCCACTGTAACGACATGGCAGCCAGGCGGTCAAGGCGTTGTCCTGCAGTCCGCGTCGCTACGGCCGTTCCTGATCGGGCAGCTCACCGATGGTATCCGTGCGCTGGAGGAAGTTGAACCAGCGCCCTTCGATGTTCACCGAACGCACCTGGTAGCGCTCCCAGAGGCGCGGGTCGTGGAAGAGCGCCCGCCCTACTTCCAACCCGCCCGGCCCGGCGGTGCGCGCCCGCAGCTTCGCAGTCGTGAGCGGCCCAGGCTCCGCGTCGCCAAAGACGATGATCTCGGGCTGCACGACGTCCAGCGTGTAGTCGATATTGTAGCGTTCGTGCCCCGCGATCCCCTGGCCGAAGTTCGCGATCTCGGTGTGGGCGATCGTCACGTCGTTGATGCCCAGTAGGTCCAGCATGTCGCGTTCGCTGTAGTAGGCGATGGCGCCCACGGCGAACGCGGCGATCGTGTAGTCCGGTGGCGTGTTGTCGTTGAGCCAGCGGCCCAGCAGCCGGCGTTCCTGGTGATCCTGACGGTCGATCGGCAGTAACGCGTCGTAGGAGCTGGGCAGCAGCGAGAGCCCTCCCAGACTCAGCGCCACTACGGCGACGATCGCCGCCTGCCTCGGCTCGACCACCACCCGCTTGACCAGCGTCGCCAGGCCGGAGATGCCCGCGAGAAAGAGCAGCGGCAGGAGCGGCACGACGAAGCGCCCGTGCGAGAACGAATCGCCCCCTTCGATCACGACGCCCAGCAGCATCGCGCCCCCGATCGCCAGCACGTATGCGACGTCCCCTCGAAGGCGCGGGTTGCCCAGAAGCACCGCCGCGCCCCCGAACATCACGAGCAGGTGGTAGCGGAGGCCGTAGTCGGTCACGTATGCGAGGCCGCGGTTGAAGACGGCCGAGGTGAGACCGACCTTCGCGTAGAAGGTGTTGGGAAAGAGATAATCGTAGTACGCGTAGCGCCAGAGGAAGTACGACCCCCAGAGCACGGCGAACACCGCCGCCCACGCGAGGGCGCGCCTCGCGCGCCCCCGGTCGGCCGCGCTGAACGCACCGGCCAGCGTGAAGGCGCCGGTGACGGCGGCAGCGATCAAGCCCTCCGGCCGCGTCATCGCCGTCGCCGCGAGCGCCGCCGCCGACCACGGGAGGCCGCCGTTGCGTCGCTCCCTGAGATAGAGGTAGGCGCTGCTGGTCAGCAGCGCCATGAACAGCGGCGTTTCGAGGCCGGAGAACCCCCAGAAGGCCAGCCCGTCGGTGAGCGAGAGGGCGACGAGCACCGCCGCCAGCACCACCGGGCTGTCGAGGCCGCTGTCTTGGTTCTCGTCCGCCCACCGCCGCCAGATGCCGTAGACGGCGAGATAGGCGGCGAACACCGAGACGGCCTCGAAGACACGCATTGCGCTCATCAGGTCGAAGCCCAGCTTCGCTACCCCCGCCAGGAGCCCCATCCAGAGGAAGCTGGTGTAGCCTTCCACCCGGCCTTCGCTGTTCCAGTTCGGGCCCAGCCCGTCCGCCAGGTGTTGCGAATAGCGCAGGGTGATGAAGGCATCGTCCAACGGGAGCGGGAAGCTGAAGTAACCGGGCCCGTGGAAGAGCGCCAGCCCTGCGGCGCCGGCGAACGCGGCGGCGGCCGCCAACCCCGGGCGATCCGACAGCCCGTAAGTCACCAGCAGCGTCGCTGCGGCGCCGGCGAAGCTGATGACGACAAACGCAGGGAACGGCATGCCGACCTCACTGTACATCGGGCTGCGTCGCCAGAGGAGCGGCGTTTGTCCCCCGCGAAGCGCCCTGGTACGATTTAGGCAGCGGGCCGAGACATAAAGAATGACGGCAGCAGCCCCAACAAGCGACCAGGTCGCCTTAGGCAACCCGAGCTTCGTCTGGCGGGCCGGGCAAGACCGCCGCCTCGACCTCATCCGCCGTTACGCCCGGCTCGAGGGCGCGCGAGTGCTTGACATCGGCTGCGGCGTCGGCGCCTACGTCCGTAAGCTGCGCGAATTCTCCGACCACGCGTACGGCGTCGACATCGATCCCGAGCGCGTGCGCCGGGGCGGCGAGGGTCTCGCCGTCGCGGTGAGCGAGTCGCTCCCGTTCGCTACCGCCGCATTCGACGTGGTGCTGCTCAACGAAGTGATCGAGCACGTCCGCAACGAACGGGAGACGCTGCGCGAGGCCTGTCGCGTCGCGCGCCCCGGCGGGCATGTGGTGATCTACGCGCCGAACCGCCTGTACCCGTTCGAGACGCACGGCGTGTACCTGGGCAAACGCTACGTCTTCGGCAACATCCCGTTCGTGAACTACCTGCCGGACCCGCTGCGACGGCGCCTGGTGCCCCACGCCCGCGCCTACACCCGGCGCGGCCTGCGCGCGCTGCTCGCCGGCCTACCGGCGGAGGCAGTCGTCCACACGTATGTCTATCCGGGGTTCGACAACATCGTCGCCCGACGGCAGACGCTGGGCGCGCTGCTCCGCAACGTCTTCCACCGGCTGGAGCAAACGCCGCTACGATCGTTTGGCCTCTCGCACTTCGTGGTGCTTCGCGTCCTCGGCGCGGGAGCGGCCGTCTCGAATGGCTAGCGGCGCTCTCCGTCACCGCGCGTACCGCCGCCGGCGGCGCAACGGCAAGGGTACCCCCCGCTGGCTGATGGCGCTGGGGATGCTCGGCGGCCTGATGGCGATCGGGGCGGGCATCCTGGCCGGCGTCGCCTACGGTGTCTACCAGAGCTACGCGAACGACCTCATCCCGCCCGACGAGGCGATCGCCAAGCTGCCCCGCGGCGGCGCCCGCATCTACGACCGCAACGGCCAGCTACTCTATGAGTACGTGGACGATGTCTCCGGCCTCCGCGAGCCGGTCAAGTCCCAGGACTTCTCGCTCTTCCTGATCGGCGCCACCATCGCGACCGAAGACACCAGCTTTCTCAATAACCCCGGCGTGAACTTCAAGGGCCTGGCGGCCGCCGCCTGGGACAACTTCTCGCCCGGCGGCACACCCGGCCTTCTGGAGGGGCGCGGCGGCAGCTCGATCACGCAGCAGCTTGTCAAGAACGTCTACTTCTCGCCCGAGGAACGCGGCAAGCGCAGCGTCGACCGGAAGCTGAAGGAGACGGTGTACGCGTTGGAGCTCAAGAAGCAGTACTCCAACGAGCAGATCATGGAGTGGTACCTCAACTCCATCTCTTACGGGAGCGTCTACGTCGGCGCCGAGGCAGCCGCCCAGGGCTACTTCAGCAAATCCGCCAAAGCGCTCAGCTTGAGCGAAGCAGCGACCCTCGCCGCCATCCCCTCGTGCCCGCGGTGCTACGACCCGATCAACAAGCCCGAAGCGGCCGTCAGACAACGAAACCTCGTCCTCCGCCGCATGCTCGAGGAGGGCTACATCACCGCCGAGGTCACCTGGCTCGCCGCGTCCGAACCGCTGGTTGTCAGGCCCCAGCCGTTCCCGGTCAAGGCGCCCCACTTCGTCTTCAACGTCGTCGAACGCGAGCTGATCTCGCTTGTCGGCGAAGAGGCCTTCAAGCGCGGCGGGCTGAACGTCACCACCACCCTCGATCTCGACCTGCAGCGGACCGCCGAAGGCATCCTCGAAGAGGAGATCAGCGCCGTCGAGGCGGGCGCGCTCGGCCACAACGGCGCCCTCGTCGCCATCGACCCGAGCACGGCGCAGATCCTCACCTACGTCGGCAGCCGCAGCTACTTCCGCGAGGACATCCTGGGGCGCAACGACATGGCCGCCGCCGAAAACTCGCCCGGCTCCGCCTTCAAGCCTCTCACCTATCTGGCCGCCTTCGAGAACCTGGGCTGGAGCCCGGGCACGCTCATCCTGGACAGCGCCATCACCATCCAGGACGGCGCCGAGGGGTTCTCGCCGCGCGGCCCCGGCGGCTTCCGCGGCCCCACCACCATTCGCAAGTCGCTCGGCAACTCCCTCAACGCCACCGCCGTTAAGACGATGCTCTACACCGGCGTACGCGAGACGATCGGCCAGGCCAAGTCGATGGGGATGACGACCCTCGATCGCCCGGGCCTCGGCCCCGCCCTCACCACCGGCGGCGGCGACGTCAAGCTGGCCGATCTGACCTACGCCTACACCGTCTTCCCGAACCTCGGCCTGCTCAAAGGCCGGTCGACCAACCTCAAGCTCCCGCCGGGCAACCGCGCCAACGACCCGATCTCGGTCCTGCGCATTGAGGACCGCGACGGCAAGGTGATCTACCCGCTCGTCGACGGCCAGCCCAAGCTCGACGGGCCCGCCGTCCAAGAGCAGCGCGTCGCCTCCGAGGAGGCCGCCTACTTCGTCAACGACATCCTGGCCGACCCCCAGGCCGAGTGCGAGACGTTCGGCTGCGGCGGCCTCTCCCTGGGCGACGACCGCCCCTTCGCCGCCAAGACCGGCACCAGCGCGCCCTACCGCAACAGCAGCGCCACCGGCGACACGTGGACCGTCGCCTACACGCCTCAGCTCGTCGCCGGCACTTGGTACGGCAACGCCGATAACAGCCCGCTGGCGGTGCGCGCCTTCAGCACCACCGTCTCCTTCCCGATCATCCGCCGCTTCATGCGCGAGTTCCACAGCGATAAGCCAATCGAGCAGTTCCAGCGCCCGGACACGGTGATTCAGGGCAGCGTCTGTGTCCTTTCCGGCTTCCACGCTACGCCCGACTGTCCGCTGACGACGCCCGACGACCTGGTCGCGCTGCCGGAACCGCTGCCGGAAGGCCAGCCAGCGCCGACGGCCACGGTCCCGCCCACCGCGGCGCCGCCCGGTCAGGACGCCCCGAAGCGCCCCGAGGACGACGACCCCTGGTGGGAGCGCGTCGCCATCGACCGGCGCTCGAACAAGCTCGCCAGCGCGCTGACGCTGCCCCAGGACCTGGAGTATCGCTTCTTCCTCCAGCTCCCAGCCGGCCTGCCGGAGTTCCACGTCCAGCAGGCGCGCGAGTGGGCGTCGCGCCTCGGCGCCACCATCGGCCAGGCGCCCAAGGAGCGCACCACCGATGCCGACATCCCCATCGCCATCACCCAGCCGGCGAACGGCCAGCAGGTCACGGCGCAGGTGATCATCACCGGCCGCGCCCGCTCCGCCGACTTCCGCTCCTACTACCTGGAGTACGAGTGGGCGCTTAGCCCCGGGCGCTGGGTGCCCATCGGCGGGCGCGACACGCCGGTCGCCGACGGCCCGCTCGCCATCTGGGACACGCGCGGGCTCTTCCCCGGCGGCTACACGATCCGCCTCGTCATCGTCGACGGCTCTCGCGGCGAGATCGCGACGCAGGTGCAGGTGAGCGTCGTCCCGTCGCTCCCGCCCGCGCCCACGCCCCCCGGCCCGCTGCCCGTCATCACGCCCACGCCGACCCCCGGGTCGCAAGGCGACGGCCCCGGCCGCGGCCGCCGGAACGACGACTAGGCGGCGCGCCTTGATGCTCCTACCCCGGCGCTGCGCGATAATGAAGCGCGTGAGGGCGTAGTCGGGAGAGATGAGCATCGACGAACCAGAATCGGCGAACGACCAGCAGCCGCCTGATGATGAACAGCGCGAGGGCGCCGACCTGGAGCGCTACGGCCGCTTTCGGGTCCCCCGACGCGCTCCCTTCGATATCGGCGCTGGCGAGGTGCTGCGCGGGCGCAAGCCCGGCTCTGCCCGTTTCCGCCGCACCCCCGCCCGGGACAGGCCGTTCCAGCGCGTGGAGGAGGGCGGCTTAGTCGCGACCGGCGCCGCGACGCGTGGCCGCACGCGCGGCGAGAGGGTCTGGCTTGGCTTCAAACGCCTGGTCCTAGGCGCGCCCCTCGCCACCTCCCGGCTCGCGGAGGAGCGGCTGAGCAAGATGAAGGCGCTGGCCGTCTTTTCCTCGGACATGCTCTCGTCCAGCGCCTACGCGACCGAAGAGATTCTGCTGGTCCTGCTGTTCGCCACCACCGCGGCGTTCAATTGGTCGATCCCGATCGCCTTCGCCATCGCCGGCCTGGTGGTGGTCGTGGCGCTTTCGTACAGCCAGGTGATCCGGGGCTACCCGAACGGGGGCGGCTCCTACGCGGTGGCGAAGGAGAACCTGGGGCGGGTGCCCAGCCTGGTCGCGGGCGCTTCCCTCGTGGTCGACTACGTCCTGACCGTGGCCGTGAGCACCGCCGCCGGTGTCGCCGCGATCGTTTCGGCCTTCCCGGAGCTTGGCGACTACCGCATCGAGATGGCGGTCGGCGCCGTCGCGGTGCTCACGCTGGCCAACCTGCGCGGCATCCGCGAGTCTGGCAGCCTGTTCGCCATCCCCGCCTACTTCTTCGTCGTCACCATCACGGCGCTGATCATCACGGGGATGATCCGCCTGGCTCTGGGCCACGACCTCACGGTCGATACGCCCGGGCATGCCCTCGCGCAAGGCACCCAAGGCGTTACGCTGTTTCTCATCCTTCGCGCCTTCTCATCCGGCGCCTCTGCGCTCACCGGCATCGAGGCGATCTCCAACGGCGTCCCGTCTTTCAAGCCTCCCGAGGCGCGCAACGCCAACATCACCCTGGCGTGGATGGCCGTCATCCTCACCTTCTTCTTCATCGGCGTCACCGTTCTGGCCTACCAGACCGAGGCTAGACCATCCGAAGAGATCACCGTCGTGGCACAGGTCGGCGAAGGCGTCTTCGGCAGCGGAGTGCTGTTCTACCTCGTCCAGACGGCCACCACGCTCATCCTCCTCCTGGCCGCGAACACCAGCTTCGCGGGGCTCCCCTCGCTCGGCTCGGTGATGGCGCGCGACCGCTTCCTGCCGCGCCAGTTCGCCTTCCGCGGCGACCGGCTCGCCTTCTCCCACGGCATCATCTTCCTCGGACTCGCCTCCGTCGCTATGCTCATCATTTTCCAGGCCGATACGCACCGACTGATCCCGCTCTATGCGGTCGGCGTGTTCATCGGGTTCACGCTGTCGCAGACCGGCATGATCATCCACTGGCGCGGCGACGCATCGACGAGCGCGCGCGCGAGCCTGCTGATCAACGCGGTGGGCGCGGTCGCCACCGGCGTCGTCGCCGTGATCATCGCCTACGCGAAGTTCGAAGACGGCGCGTGGCTGACGCTGGCCGCCATCGCCGCCCTCACCTTCTTCTTCGCCCGCATCGGTAGTCACTACCGGCGGGTGGAGGAGCAGCTGGAGGTGACCGAACTGCCGCCGTCCGCGCCCCCCACGACCGACCGCTATCGGGAGCGGGCGGTGGTCGTGCCGGTGGACGAGCTGAACCAAGCCGTGCTCCACACGGTCGAGTACGCCCGCACCATCTCCGACCACGTGACGGCCGTCCACGTTACCGACGAGATGGAGGCCGGGAAGCGTCTGCGCGAGGCCTGGGAGCGCGCGCTGCCCGATACGCCGCTGGAGATCATCGTGTCCCCCCAGCGCTCCTTCATCGTCCCGATGCTGCGCTACGTCGACGCCGTGGACCGCGTCGACCCCGCCGCCTACATCACCGTGGTGATCCCGGAGTACGTGCCGGCCCACTTCTGGGAGGGGCTGCTGCACAACCAATCCGCCGTCCGCCTCAAGAAGGAGCTGATGCGGCGCCCCCACACCGTCGTCATCGACGTGCCCTATCACCTGGAGCCGTAGGCGCGGCCAGCGCTTCGTCTCTGGCGGGCGACGGCGCGGGCGGCGGGTGCTATAATCGCGCCAGATGGTCAGCGCGTCGAAGGCCGTAAGCGAGCCTATCGCTGCCCCCCCTGCCGCTGCGACGAAGCCGATCGCGCAGTTCAACGCCCGTATCTCCGCCTACTTGGTCGACTCGATCATCCTCGTGGCGCTGATCCTCGTCTTCGTCGTGCTCAGCGGGCTAGAGCTGCTGATCGCCAACAACCGAACGGACGGTGACCCGCCGGAAGCCGCGTTCTATGCCGCCGTGGCGATCTTCCTAGGCGGGCTGCTCCTCACCTGGACAGCGCTCAACCTGGCGTTGCTCCGCTGGCGCGGTCAGACCACCGGGATGTACGTCATCGGTATCCGAGCGGTCAGCGAAGACGGCCGGCCGCTCCCGATGCGGCGCGTCGTCGGGCGCTGGCTGGGCCTGCACCCCCTGCTCTTTCATCCGTTCCTGCTACCGGTCTGGGCGCTTCTCTCCCTGGTCGTCGTATCAGAGGCGCTGAGCCAGGCGGCTCTGATCGTCACCATTATGCTCGTCGTGCTCTGTATCATCTCGCCGGTCGCGGCGCTGATCACGGCGCTGGCCGACCCCGAACGTCGCGCCCTGCACGACCGCCTCGCCGGAACGGTCGTCGTTCACCTCGACAACCCGTGACGGGCGCTCCTGAGCTAGATCGCCTCCCGCCGGCCGGTCCGCCCGCGCCGGGACGAGGGCGGTTCCGCTGGCGGGGCACCACGAAGTGGGTGCTGGGCGTCCTCTTCTTCATCGACATCGCCCTGCTGCTCGGCGCGCTCTCCTTCGATCACGCCACCACGGAAGGCCCGGCGAAGCGCGGGCTGCGTCACAGCACCGCCATCCTGACCGAAGTGGACGCCTACCTGGACGACCACTACGAGACGATCCGCCAGGACGCCTCGGAGGAGGACCAGGGCGCCGTCACGCCGCCCGATTTCCCCGTAGAGGTGAGCTTCGCCCGCGAGGAGGTGCTGGCCGGCGAGCGCGAGGCGTTTCGCGCTCTCCTGCTCACTCGCGCCGCCGACCGCGTCTACGAAGACGGCGCCGACGCGCTGGAAGCTGAGGAAGGCGGCGTCGACGTCACCTCGGCGCAGGGCGCCGTCCGCAGCGGCATGGACCTCCTCCGCTCCCGGCCCCACCGCGTCCTCAGCGGCCTCACCATCGCCCTCGCCGCCGTGGCCGGGGCGCTGGCGATCGGGCTCGCCCTCACCAGCCGGGGGTACGGCCGGCTGCTCTCGATCGGCCTCGGCGTCTTTCTGGCGTCGGTGCCGTTCCTGATCATGGCTATCGCTATGCGCTTCGCCTTTCGCGTCGGCGCGAACGGCGCGGACGAATACCTGGCGCACGAGTTCTTCGAGCTGGGCCAGGAGCTGACCTGGGCGCCCATTCGCAACGGCATCATCTTTAGCGTCGGCGGCGCGGCCATGTTCGTCTTCGCTGCTGCCCTCGCCCTCTGGAGCGACCGCCGCGCGCCGGGGTAGGCTAGTAGCGCCCGGCGTTGCCGTCCTCGTGCGGCGTCAGGCTCTCCTGGGGCATCGGCGCCGGGCCCGCCTCCGGCAGAACGCCCAGCGTGAAGAGCTCCCACAGATCGTGGATGGCGAAATCGGCCTCCGGCGCCGGCGGCGGGTCCTGGCGGCCGTTCAACTTCCACACCGTCGTCAGGCCCAGGGCCTTCGCCCCGCGCACGTCCGCCTCCAGGTCGTCTCCTACGAAGACCGCCTCGCCCGCCTCGACGGCCAGCGCCTCCAGCGCCCGCAGGAACAGCTCCGGCCGCGGCTTCGGTCGCAGCAGGTCGGCCGACGAGACGAAGGCGTCGACCAGATCGTCGGTGATGCCCAGCGACGCGAGGAGCGCGCTGCGCAGCTCCGAACGGTACCACCCGTTCGAGACGATCGCCGCCGGGATCCGAGCCTGGCGCAGGCGGCGCAGGGTGTCCAGCGTGTCCGGGTAGAGCTGCCAGCCCCACAACGTAAAGTCGACCGCCGTCGCCCGCCAGAACGCCTCGGCCTGCGCCGGGGAGGCGTTGACGCCGTACGACGCCAGCGCACCGCGCGCGATGAACGGCCCGTCCACCTCGTGGCTGCGGGCCCGACGCTCCGGCTGTGCCGTCTCGACCGCCCGGTAGAGGTCGCGAAGGAGGGCGCCGGCGTCGACAGGCGCGGTGTTCCAGGCGCTGAGGAGCGGCCGCACTTGCTCCGCCATCCGGCCGTAGAGCGCGTCCTCGTTCGGCGCGCGCGCCTGGAACATCAGCGTGTCGCCCAGGTCCAGGAGGACGGCTCGCACAGCCATGACGCGAGAAGTGTAGCTCGCTCCCGTGCCGCGTTGACACCCATCGCCGGGCCTGCCAGAATCGATCCAGGAGATGCCAGATAACGCCACGACTGTGATCGTCGCGGTCCGCCAGTACTTGGAGACGCTGCCGGACGCCGAGCGGCTCTCCAGCCAGACGGAGTTGCAGCGCTTCGCCCGTTGGTGCGGCGGGGATCGGGACCTGGGTCAGCTCCGCGGCCAGGAGATTGCCAACTACGCCGAGACGCTCAGCGGCGGCATCGCCAATGCCTCCCAGCGCGCCGATATGGTGCGCCGGTTTCTCGTTTTCGCCAAGAAGCGAGGCTACACCGCCACCAACCTGAGCGCCCACCTCCGCCTGCGCAAATCGACCTCGGCCTTGCCCGCCCGCCGGACCGCGCTCAAGGAGGTGCACCTGACGACGGAGCAGAAGGGGGCGCTGGAGGTCGAGCTCGATTCGCTGAAAGCGCAGCGGGTGCGCACCCGAGAGGACATCAAGCGGGCGATGGCCGACAAGGACTTCCGCGAGAACGCCCCCCTGGACGCCGCGCGCCAGCAGCAATCGTATACCGAAGGGCGCATCCGCGCGCTCGAACTCACGCTCGACCGCGCGCTCATCGACCAGGCCCCGCAGGCCTCATCGAGCGACGGCGGCGTCAGCGTCGGCAGTACCGTCATCGTGCGCAACCTCCGCTCCGGCGCCGAAATGACCTACACCCTAGTGCAGCCCGCCGACGTCAAGGCCGCCCAGGGGCGCATCTCCATCGAGTCGCCGGTCGGCAAGGCGCTCCACCAACGCCGCGCCGGCGACGAAGTCGAAGTCGCCGCCCCCTCCGGCGCCCTCCGCCTCCGCATCGAGCGCATCGAAAACTAGCGCCCCCCACAACTCGATCCCGGGCCTTAGCGGGACAGGCCTTAAGGCCCGTACCTACGATGCTGACGCTGTCCTCAGTGTGCAAGGCTTGTATATCGGGGTGCCTGATTCAGGGGATTGGGGAGTTGGCCGAAAGACCGATGGTACCCAATGCCGTACCGTGGTCGGAGACAGCCGAAGTGCGGAGAGGAGAACCCGTTATGGAAGTCGCCGGCGACGTGAAGTGCTACCACTGCGGCCATGTGAGCGGCCAGGTGCAAGGGACGCGCACGGACCGCCTGATCCTGCACAGCTTCAGTCCCCGACCTGGCTACGAGGGGACGCCGCCCCGGGCCGGCGAGCGCATCCGCTGCGAACGCTGCAAGGGGCCGGTGTTCCTGGAGGATCTCCAGCCCGTCGCTCAGAAGGAGCCGATCCCCATGCCGACGAAGTCCCGCCGCAGCCGCTCGAAGAAACAGGCCGCGTAGCGTGGTCCTAAAAAACTCTCAGGACCAATGTCTCTCTTCCCACCCACCCGCCCTGAGATGATTGTTTGAGTCTGGGGGACACCCCCAGACCCCTGGCAGAAGGGCTGCGCCCCTCTGCACACCCCCTTATTCAGCACCCTACTAGTGGTCATAAGCTAATTGCCTGGAACACGGGGGTTGCCAGCCCGCAGCTTCGCGCGAAGCTGCGGATTTCCAATCCTCACGCAACCCGTCAGCCCGACCCACTTGAGGAAGGCGCACCGTCGGCAGACCACCTTGGCTGCGAGCAGCTTTGCCGTTGACTGGAAGCGTCCGGCTTGGCACACTATGCTCGTGAAATTGGTGACAAGCCGCCTGCGGGCCACGCGGCCCAGACGCCTCGCCTGGCTCGCCCTGGCCGCTTCGCTCGGCCTCCTGGCCGGCGGCTGCGAGAGCTTCGACAGCCCCCAGAACACCTTCTCCACCAGCGGCGACGTGGCGGAGGACCAGCGCTACCTCTTCTTCTTCGTCATGTGGCCCGCCCTGGTGGTCATGGTCCTGGTCGGCGCGGCGATGCTCTACATCCTCTTCCGCTTCCGGCGCCGGAGCGAGCAGGAGCCCGCGCCGAAACAGGTGCACGGCAACACCAAGCTGGAGCTCGCCTGGACCATCGCCCCCGCCTTCCTCCTCATCGCCATCGCCGTGCCGACGCTCGACGGCATCATCGACCTCGGCCGCGCGCCGCACGACGACGCCCTTCGCGTGAACGTCATCGGCCAGCAGTGGCTCTGGTCGTTCGAGTATCCGGAGTTGGTCGACGCCAGCGGCCAGCCCCTCAGGATCGATGGCCGGCCCGGCGAGACGACGGAGCTGCACATCCCGATCGACCGCGAGATCGGCGTGACGATGGAGTCCAACGACGTGATCCACAGCTTCTGGGTACCCAAGCTGGCCGGTAAGGAGGACGTGGTCCCCGGCCACATCAACGAGATGTGGTTCAACGCCACGGAGCCGGGTACCTTCGCCGGCCAGTGCGTCGAGTTCTGCGGCCTCGACCACGCGATCATGACGCTGCGCGTCGTCGCCGAGACGCCGGAGGAGTTCGACGCCTGGGTGGACGAACAGCTGGCGGCCGCGGCTGCCGAGGCGCCCGTCACGGGCACGAGGTGAGGCGATGGCAGGGGCAACCTTAGGTCGAAGGCCGCTCACCCTCATGGAGGCGCTGCGTCAGACGCGCGCCGAAGCGGCCACCTACCGCGGCATCTGGAGCTGGGTCGCCACCGTCGACCACAAGCGCATCGGCGTCATGTACGGCATCACGGCGTTCATCTTCTTCCTCGCCGGCGGCATCGAAGCGCTGGTCATCCGCCTCCAGCTCGCGACGCCGAACGGCGCCGTCGTCGACCCGGACCAGTACAACCGCATCTTCACCATGCACGGCACCACCATGGTCTTCCTGGTGGTGATGCCGCTCAGCGCCGCCTTCTTCAACCTGCTCATCCCCCTCATGATCGGCGCCCGTGACGTCGCCTTCCCGCGGCTGAACGCCTTCAGCTACTGGGTCTTCTTGGCGGGCGGCCTCTTCATGAACATCAGCTTCTTCACCGGCGGCAACATCTTCCAGGGTGAGCTGGGCGCGCCCGACGCCGGCTGGTTCGGCTACGCCCCCCTCACGCTGAACGAGTTCTCGCCCGGCAACGGCATCAACTACTGGGCCTTCGGCCTCCAGATCCTGGGCGTCGCCTCCATGGCCTCCGGCTTCAACTTCATCGTGACCATCCTCAACATGCGAGCGCCGGGCATGACGCTGTTCCGCATGCCGCTCTTCGTCTGGATGACGCTGGTCACCTCGTTCCTGATCGTCTTCGCGATGCCGGTGATCGCCATCGCCCTCTTCCAGCTCCTCTTCGACCGCCTCTTCGGCGGGAACTTCTTCAACGCGGAGGCGGGCGGCACGCCGCTCCTCTGGCAGCACATGTTCTGGCTCTTCGGCCACCCGGAGGTCTACATCCTCATCCTGCCGGCGATGGGCATCGTCTCCGAGGTGCTGCCGACGTTCTCGCGCAAGCCGCTCTTCGGCTACCCGTTCGTCGTCTTCTCCGGCGTCGCGATCGGCTTCATGAGCTGGGGCGTCTGGGCCCACCACATGTACACCACGGGCCTCGGCTCGGTGGCGAATGCCGCCTTCGGCGTCTCCACCATCCTCATCGCCGTGCCGACGGGGGTGAAGATCTTCAACTGGCTCGGCACGATGTGGGGCGGATCGATCCGCCTCAACACACCCATGCTCTTCGCCGTCGGCTTCATCGCTATGTTCACCATCGGCGGGCTGACCGGCGTCACCCACTCGGCCGTGCCCTCCGACTACCAGCAGCAGGACACCTACTACGTCGTCGCCCACTTCCACCAGGTGCTCGTGGGCGGGGCGATCTTCGGCCTCTTCGCCGGCGCCTACTACTGGTTCCCTAAGTTCACCGGCAAGCTGCTGAAGGAGGGCTGGGGCCAGTTGCACTTCTGGCTGATGTTCATCGGCTTCAACGTCACCTTCCAGCCGATGATGATCCTCGGCCTGATGGGCATGCCCAGGCGCGTGTCCTCCTACCCCGACGGCTACGGCTTCGGCCTCTGGAACATGATGGCCACCGTCGGCGCGTTCATGATCGCCGCGTCCATCCTCGTCTTCATCTACAACGTCATCGTCAGCTTGCGCAGCAAGGAGCAGGCCGGCGCCGACCCCTGGGACGGCCGCACGCTGGAGTGGAGCATCCCCTCGCCGCCACCGGCGTACAACTTCGCCGAGATCCCGACCGTCCACGCGCTCGACGACTTCTGGCACCAGAAGTATGTCGAGGACGCCGCGGAGCGCCCGGTGCCGGTCGTCGCTGGCGGCGCCCACGAGGCGGAGGCGGCGGAACACGAGGCCGGCGACCACGGCAGCATCCATATGCCCTCGCCCTCGTACTGGCCGTTGATTGCCGCCCTGGGCTTTCCGCTGATCGCCTTCGGCTTCATCTACGACTACGCGCTCATCGCGGTCGGCGCGGCGTTCCTGCTCGTCGGCCTCTACGGCTGGGCGCTGGAACCGGCCACCGAATAGGGAACGAGGCAAGGAGCACCGTGGAACACGCGCCCGCTCAAGCCGGCCACCTGGAGACCAGCACCGGCCTCGACAACCGGAAGCTGCTCATGTGGCTCTTCCTCGCCTCGGAGTGCCTGTTCTTCGGCTCACTCATCGGGGCCTACCTGCTCTACCGGGGCCGCAACCTCTCGCCGCCCTGCCCCCAGGACACCGTCCTGAACGGCGTCGCGTGCCCCGGCGTGTACGACATCCCGTTCACCTCGATCAGCTCCTTCGTGCTGCTGATGAGCAGCCTCACCATGGTGCTGGCGCTGGCCGCCATCCAGCGCAACGACCAGCGCGGGCTGCGGGTCTGGCTGCTGGCGACCGCCCTGCTGGGCATCACCTTCCTGGCCGGCCAGGCCTTCGAGTTCACGGAGTTCCACAACGAGGGCCTCAGCATCAGCAGCAGCCTCTTCGGCACCACCTTCTTCGTGCTCACCGGCTTCCACGGCGCCCACGTCTCGGTGGGCGTGCTCATCCTGCTCTCGCTCTTCGTGATGGCGTGGCGAGGCCGGCTCAACCAGGAACAGAGCCTGAACGTGGAGCTCATCGGGCTCTACTGGCACTTCGTCGACGTCGTCTGGATCGTCATCTTCACGCTGGTCTACCTGCTCCAGCCAACGTAAGGGAACGCGATGTTAGAGCCCGTCCTGCTGGCCGACACCCTGAAGGAGTTCCTGGAAGACCCGGCGTGGCTGATCGGCGTGCCGCTGGTGGCGCTCGGCGCCCTCGGCGCGCTGCTGGCGATGTCGCCCGCCGGCGTCGCCCGGCCTCAGGCGCCCGCCGCCGAAGGCATCGTCGCGGGTCATCCCACGCCCGAGGTGTACATTCGCATCGCCCTCATCCTCGCCGTCATCACGGCGGTCGAGGTGGCCGTCTACTACGTCGACGCGCTGCAGGGGGCGCTGCTCTCGATCCTGCTCATCCTCTCCGCCGGCAAGTTCGTCCTGGTCGCCCTCTTCTTCATGCACCTGCGCTTCGACAATCGCATCTTCTCGACGCTCTTCACGGGCGGGCTGCTGCTGGTGGCCGTCCTCTTCGCCGTCGTGCTCTCCACGCTGGGCGCGTCGTTAGTCTAAGGCGGCGCCGCGCCCGGAGGCGAAGCGAACTGAGGCCATGTCGAACCTGCTCCTCCACCTCGGCCTCGGTATCGGCCCCGATTGGGTCGACTGGCTGGTCCACCCGGACGCCATCCTGCTTTGCCTCGCGCTCGAGTGGGGGTACCTCTACGCCGCCCGCGAGCTGCGCCCCCGCCTCTCCGACGCCGGCCAGCTGAAGCGCAGCCAGGCGCTCCTCTTCCATGCCGGCGTACTCACGCTGTATCTAGCGGGCGGGACGCCCCTCCATGACCTGGGCGAGGAGTACCTGCTCAGCGCCCACATGGTCCAGCACCTGCTCTTCACCCTGGTCGCCGCGCCGCTCCTGCTCGCGGGGGTACCTTCGTGGTTGTGGCAGGCGCTGCTCCGATTGCCCCGTGTCCTGCCGGTCGCCCGGATCCTCACCCGGCCGCTCTTCGCCTTCGCCCAGTTCAACGCGCTGATCCTGCTCACCCACCTGCCGGCGACCGTCGACCTCGCGCTCGACGTGGCGCTCTTCCACTTCGCGATTCATGGGCTGCTCGTCGTCGCCGCCATGCTCATGTGGTGGCCGATCCTCAGCCCCCTGAGCGAGCTGCCGCGCCTCTCCTACCCGCTCCAGATGGCCTACCTCTTCCTCCAGTCGGTCCTGCCCTCGGTGATGGCCTCCTTCATCACCTTTTCCGATCGCGTGGTCTACCCCTTCTACGCCCACGCGCCCCGCCTCTGGGACGGGCTGGACCCGATGAGCGACCAGCAGATCGCCGGCGGCATCATGAAGCTGCTGGGCAGCATCATCCTGTGGTCGTTCATGGGCGTGGCGTTCTTCCAGTGGTACCGGCGCGAGGAGGCCGAATCGCGCGGCCTGCCCTGGGACGAGGTCGAGCACGAACTCGACGAGCTGGGTCTCACCAGCCGCCGCTAGCCCCTCGCCGCGTCGGAGACGAACTCGCCCGCGGCATCTGTCGCAGGCGTTCGCGAGTGGGCGCGTCGGCCGGCTATTGCGCTTCGAAGGTACCCGTCATTTGTGTTGGGTGGACGTCGCAACGGAAGATGAACTCACCCGCCGCGTCGAAGCGCACGGCGAGCGTGCCCGTCTCCCCGCCGGGGATAAGATCGGGGTCGGTACATGGCTCCTCGCCGCCGACTTTGCAGGTCGCGATGCCGAACTCGCCATCCGGGCCGGCGACGTGGATGTTGTGCGTCGCCCGTCCCACGTTGACGGCCCCGATCTGCACGGCCTGACCGGCGGGCACGGGCACGGTCGGCTCCTCCTCGCCGTCGAAGATAAACACATTATCGTCCATTTCGATAGTGATGGCGTCGCCGTCGGTCGGCCCCGGCGTGCCATCGGTCGGCGCGGGCGTGCCATCGGTCGGCGCGGGCGTGCCGTCGGGCGGCGGCGTGGTCGTCACGTGATCCTCTCCGGGCGCCGGCTCGTCGATGACGGCCGCCGCGATCGCTCCGCCCGTCAGCAGCGCGATGGCGACCGCCCCGGCCAGGCCCACCTGCCAGGCGGCGATGCTCCGCGCGCTGGCGAAGAACCACGCCAGCACCAGGATCACCATGGAAACGCCCAGCGCGAGCGGCGTCGCCATCGTCACGTCGCCCAGGGCGCGGTGGTTGAGGTCGAGGTAGATACGCGAGAGGCCGTAGATGATCAGCGCGGCGAAGAGGAAGGCCCCCAGCGGTACCAGCAGGGGCAGGATCAGCCTGTCCTGGACCTCCCGCGATTCCGAATCTGGCGACGAACCGCGCTCGCCGTGGTCGCTGGTCATTACTTGTATCTCGTATCACAATGTCGGGGTACGATCAAGAGACCAGCGAGGCCCTCCGTAGCGTCGACCAGCAGCGGCGACTTTCAGGGGCTGTTGAGAAAGCCAGGTCTGCCTTTCCCACCCACCCACCCAGTGATGTTGGTATATCTGGGGGACACCCCCAGACCCCCGGCAGAGGGGCTGCGCCCCTTGTACAGACCGGAGACATGGGTTACACCCGTGCGGGGACATGGGTAACACTTTGCTCTGGCGGGAAAGCAAGGAGGTGCCATGCCCTGGAGGGAGGTCACAGCCATGTCCGAGCG
>Ga0247727_10008627_pt1 | contig 18835 bp, 15 predicted proteins | sample WisWelCaveWW1625_FD_202498 | JGI IMG/M metagenome (GOLD analysis project Ga0247727, IMG submission 202498) | Biofilm microbial communities from Wishing Well Cave, Virginia, United States - WW16-25 | ecosystem: Environmental > Aquatic > Deep subsurface > Groundwater > Cave microbial mat | place... | reverse complement strand
GTTGATTCTGGGCAAGGCTCGAAACGAGGACCGTATCCTTTCAGACTCTGAAATACATAGAATAGTGGAAAGCCAGGAGGGCAAAAGGATATTCAAGAGTCGAAAGCGGCGAAAGGGCGAATGACATTTGAGGTGGACATTATGGTTCTGGGACACTATAATGGACGTATAATGTATAGGCGTGGATGTGTTTTTGTGTGGCTGACTTCCCCACGCCACCACAACGTCTATAACTATTGACTCCCTCTGGCGCTTCGCCCCAGAGACCAGAGGGAAAGATCCTGCCGGGGCTTGACATCTTTGTTTATCCTGCTACAGTCTAAAAAGCTGTTTGTAATCAAGAATTTAGGAGGTTAATATGCAACCCAGTGCGGAAATACCGCAAGATGTGTTCTTTCTTAGTTACTCTCGCTGTACCGGAGGTTCTGCCAAATCATTGGTTGAGGCACAAGACCACGTTTCCGATTGTCAGCGATGTACTGACTTCACAGAAGGCTTCTTAGCAAGAGAGCAAAAAGAGAATGCCGGTACTGCCACCGAAGTCGAAAATAAGCCGGTTCTTTTTTTTGAAAAGCGCGAACAGGAACGGAGAAAGATTAGGTCCGAACTCGGCGCTGCAGTGATCGAATTTGTCGAAAAATGGATGGTTCCTGTTATCGGTGACGATTACATTGACAATCGAGAAGAAAGGCAGCAAGTCCAACGAATAATTCGTTTACTTCTCGAACCCCACCTTGATGGCGTTCTCAGCTCAAGCCTAGATTCCTACCGCAACGTCTCTTACTAATTATCCAAAGGGCTCTTCTAAAGCTTTGCACTGAAGAGCCCTTTAAAAATATCGCTGCGGTTGCAAGCCTAGTTGCAATTGTTGCAATCACTGAAACTGTTGAAGCCATTGTTTTAAATCTTGCTTTTTATCTAAGCGAGGATCTTCAACAATGAGTTTGCCGTTTCTTACAGAAACTTGCAGGCCGTTTCTCAGATCTTGCATCATACACTGATAGAAATCAATACGATGTTCCTGGGACAATTCCTTGTACTCGGTGATTTTTTTCCAGTCCCTGGATAGAAGTTCTCGTGCTGCACTCTCAGGATCCCCATATAATGCACACAACACAAGCAGCGCAACGCAAGAAGGCAGGACCGCGGAACTGTGCATGATGGAGGCCTTATTGGGTTCTCTGGCTGGAATATTGGGTTCCGCGAAATACCTATAGCCGTTTGCCTCTAACGCATTCCTGTACTTTACTATTCTTGTTTGAACGTCGTCGCTTTTGTTGATTGATTCTAGATAGATGCTACCACCCTGGTCGATGGCAATATCGGCTATACAGGCGTTGGTCTTCATCGAGCATATGTCGGTAAATGTACAGACTTCTTCGGCACCAAGAGGACCCTGGCTGGGAGCAAAGATGACTCCTGCTGCGTCTTTGAATACCTCCGCTGGCAGTTCCTTCAAAATGGTATAATTGGGAAATCCTGCCTTGCTTAAAAGGTATGCGATGGTTTTATGTAATTTCGGCTCAATCTCGATAACAACAATGTCCGACACTTGATCGATTAGCCTTAAAATGGACCGGGTTCCAGCATTTCCAGCTCCAACTACAATCACTTTGTCGCTTCTCAGATCTCCAAACTTCAATACCTCTGATGCGGCGATGTCACCGGCAATCCGAGACATGCTGGCTACCACGGGCGTTTTATCAGATCCGGACAGTACGTAGGAGCAGTCACCAATGGTTCCACCATCGAACAGAGCCGCAAAGTTCTTTTTTCGTAGAACTGCGATAGTCTCTCTTGGCTTCGTAACAAGGTGAAGAGCACCGAGCCGCAAGAATCTGCCAGGAATCTCCGCCTCTATTTCCGTAGGTTGCTTTAAGGCATGCACAACATCGATCCCAGGCAATTTCGAGAGCTCATCTTCTTTTACTATCGTTGCGCCAGAAGTTGCATATTCCTCGTCAACAAACCCTGCCCTTTCTCCCGCCGCTCTGATCACATAAACCTCTGCGGAAAGACCTAAGTCTCTAAGGGCATGGTGCAACTTTCCAATGTCCTGGGGAATTAAACCTACTCTTTTCTCGTTCTCTATATATCGATCAGTTCCAAGCAAGAAGTTGACGGTACTCTTCTTGAAGTCAAAACTGTGTGTTTGCACCGCCTCGACAAGTTCATCAAGAGGATATCGTCTTTGTTTCCCGAGTCTAATCTTTCTTTTCATGATCAAGAGTCCTCCTGGAGTCTGATTAAGTGATACTGTTTCTGACCTTTCCGAAGGATTATGATTTTCCCTTCAATCGTGTCCGAAAGCGTCACCAGGGTCTTCCCGGAAACCACTCGTTGGTTATTCAGATAAATTCCACCACCAGTGATCATCCGTCGTGCTTCGCTCTTCGATGGTGCAAGGCCACACGTAACAATCAAGTCCAAGATCGACACACCCTGTTTCTCAAAACGCGATTTGCTAATCTGCGTCGATGGAACATCATCGAAAACTTCCGAGATTTCTCTCGAATTAAGATCAGAAAAATCCCCGCCAAATAGTACCCGTGACGAAGCCTCAGCCCTTTCCAAAGCGGCTTTTCCATGAACCAATCTTGTTACTTCGCGTGCGAGCCGACGCTGCGCGTCTCTTCTTTCTGGGTGCGCAGAAAGCATTTCCTCAAGTTTCTCCACCTCTGGCTCCGGCAGCCAAGTAAAATATTTCAGGTAGCGAATGACATCACGATCATCAGTATTGAGCCAGAACTGATAGAATCTGTACGGGGAGGTACGCTTGGGATCCAGCCACACAGTTCCCGCCTCAGTCTTGCCAAACTTTTGACCGGTGGCTGTTGTCACAAGTGGAAAAACAAGACCGTACGCACCGGCGCCTCTTGTTCGTCGGATCAATTCAATTCCCGCCGTGATATTTCCCCACTGGTCGCTTCCTCCCATCTGCACCATGCAGTTGTATCGGTCAAACAGTACAAGAAAATCATACGCCTGTAACAGCATGTAGCTAAACTCGGTGAAGGATATACCTTCTTTCTGTTCAAGTCTCCTACTTACAGATTCTTTATTTAACATGTAACTGAGCGTGAAATACTTTCCAACATCTCGCAGGAAATCCACAAAACTTACATTTGAGAGCCAGTCTGCGTTGTTAACGATCTTCGCTGGATTAGTCTTTGAATCAAAATCCAGAAAACGTTGTAGCTGTTTTTTAATTCCCAAAAGGTTTTGCTCAACTTGTTCTTTTGTGAGAAGACTGCGCTCACCCTCCTTTCCACTGGGGTCTCCGATAAGTCCAGTTCCGCCGCCCACAATAGCAATGGGTGTATGTCCAAAACGTTGCAGGCGGGCCAGCGCCATGACTGGTAGAAGTGAGCCGACATGTAGGCTGTCGGCAGTTGGATCAAAACCAATATATGCCGTGATCTTCTGCTTTCGGAGAACTTTCTCGAATTCTGTAGAATTCCCCAATATGGTCTGCTGATAACTTTCTGAAATTTCTCCGATAATCTTTTTTACTTCATCCAGAAATTGATCCTTGGGCAGGACATCCTGATTTTCAAGCGCCTGCAGCTTATTGATTAAGTCAGCTGGAATTGCGTCCGATTGAAGTCCTTGTATCGCCTCGCCGGAGATTTTGTAACCACCCGGCGTGAAGTCATAAATCATTTCCCGCCATCTAAATTCTTCAAGAACGTTCATTAAACCTCTATCATCGGTACAGAATGAAGAATCGCACTACCGACTGGCTCCTGCAATTCACTTGATACTGCCGACAAAATCTTGAAAGACTTCAACGTATTTCTTAAAGCCGTTGAGAATGATGTATTCATCGGGGCGATGATTACCAGATCCCGGTGGGCCAAAGCAAATACCCTGAATTCCTTGGTCTGCAAAGAATCTCACATCGGATGTTCCCTCACTGGCCGAGAGCTCAGGAGCTATATCACGGCGCGCGAGTAGATTGGATAGAAGGGTGACATACGGGTGATCTTCTCTACAATCCACTAAAGTGCCATGTGGAGAACGGCCAAACTGGCGAATGAGTATTTTAGGGGCGTAAGTCTCTCCTTCCAAAATAATTCTGTATTTGTTTCTAATCGCCTTCGCATGAGAAGACAAGACCCTTCTGATCTCCGCAGGAGGTGTTTCGGAGATATACCTGATATTGACAACAGAAGCGCACTTATCCGGTAGCTGATTCTCGCGCTTATTCTGGCATTCTGAAACTGTCTGAGCAAATGTTGTGCTGAAACACCACTTGTTCTTGCGCTCAAATATTTTGTCCTGTTTCACAGACATTATGAAATCGTTCATAACTTCAAGTGCATTGATTCCCTGCCATGGACGGGCACTATGGGCACTTCTTCCCGCGAAATGAAGTTTGAAATTGAGGAACCCTTTCTGCAGCACCTCAATTTTGAAGTTTGACGGTTCCGGGGAAATGACAAAATCCGGCAGATGAGATAACTCTTTTACGATTTTACCAGCACCATAAAATCCACCACTTTCCTCATCCGTAACAATCAAATAGGCGACATTACGATTCTTAATTGTTTGAGCTGCATGAATCATCGTAGCCAAACCAGCTTTCATATCATAGATCCCGAGACCGTACGCTCTGTCGCCTTCCTTAGTTTTCTCCTGAGTGAATACAAGAGGTGGTCTCGTCCAGTCGTCGGATTTCGAAACCGTATCAATGTGGCCGATGATTAAGACTTTGGGCTTGTAATCGGAACTTTCCGAAACATATATTGACTTAATTTTAACCCCTTCGGAGTCACTTTTCCTTAAAAACTCGTAGCGCGCAACATTCAAGCCACGCTCCAGCAATTGAGTTGCAAGTTGATCTAGTGCAGCATTTGCGCCATTCGGGGTGGAGGTATCTTTTGTGACTAGACCTTTAAGTATGCTTAGAGGATCATTCATATTTTCCCCCGGTATGCAGTGTATGGGCCGTATAATAACAGAAAAGTTTCCTCGTGCAAAAGTGATAACGGGATTGTTTTGTTTTTGATCAGCCTGAAAATGCTTATTGCAACGGAAAGACGTTTCGCTCAAGTCTTTGAATTTTGCTCACAGGAAGTTCTGCGCTCGTGAGAATGATTGAAAGCGGTCGGCTGGAGATTTGCCTATAAGTCATTGCCATCGCAAAGCTATTGATACCAGTGAGCCAACAATCGACGAGAGTCTCCATCTGGCGGAGTATTACCAGGTTGAGTCCAGCATGACAAATTTCCAAGAGACTCAGATCATCTGATCCGTCTTTAGCCGGTACGCGCTTGTTTTCCGGGAGCAGCGAAAGAAAAGCTGAGAATGTCACGTGACTCAAAGATTCAAGGAACATCCCAAAAACGTTCTCGGTCGAGCGATAGATTTCTGATGAAAAATGAATATCGTGAATTCCAGCCTTTGCAAAATAATCAGAGTATTTTCGATCTATGACGATCTGCTCCGACTTGTCACGGTTCAGGCTTACCCTGGGAAATTCGTCCTCAATAATAACCGTACAGTTCTCTTCCGTAGCTAGCCAGATCGCAATTCGCGTAAGGTGTCCAAGAAGGGGTTTGGGCGTATGTCGCCTGGCCCAGCAGAGAAGACCTAGCCTTGGAAGGTCAGGAATAGGGCCGATTACATCGTGAATAATACCGATAGACTTAAGCAGAGAAAGCTTGTCTTTTATGGTCATCTGCGTCCTTGATTGGTTTCTATCAGGTATCCCACCACTTCCGAAAGCGCTCAGCCACCCCTTTCGGCATACCGTTGGGCGATGACACCGCATCGCCAAACAAGCAGTTGAAAAGGGAATCATCAACCTTCCCCTTACGGACATGAGCAACGGCCTGTTCGACTGAGTTGTCGTGTGTTTGAAAGTATCTCCACCAGAACCTTACAGCTTGCGTGTACTCGGACGACCAAAGCGCATTGATACTTTGGGGATCTGTGCGTTTTAATAGGACACTTTCAGCGACATCCAACATTGAATTCCACCAATTCATAACGATGGGATTTCCCTGTTTTAGGTGTTTTCGCCATCGTGTTACAGCGGGAACAAAATGGGGACGATATAGAACTTCTATCGTCATAAATGCGCACGCTACTTGCTCACTGGTTACAACACTTTCTCCCAACCCCCAGAGCCAAGCAGCTGCATTTGACAGTTTAACGGATCGCGAAGTCCACATCAGTTCACCAAGCTTTGAATTGTACCGAATCCAACCAAAAGGTCCCCAAAAAGCGCATGCATGGAGACCTCCGCAACTGAGTTCAACGGCATCTGCCTGTATGAAATCCCAGGTCAAAGCGTATTCGTGTACGGGTAATTTATTCCATTGCTTTACAAGCTTGGCATTTGGTAAAGCGTCTGAAACATTCAGTATGTCAATGTCTCGACATAATTCGAGTGGCAAGTATGCTGCTGAGCCATACAAAAGCGCTGCTTCGCTCGCCTCGATGAAAGAAGCTAGCGGCTCGAGGACGCTTTGTTTCAAGTCTGGGGCATCAATAGACATTCCCTACATCCACTAAGGTCTCTTTTTAAAGAACAATCTGTGGTACGTCGATATCAAAGCGCTGAATTTATATTATGCTTTGCTGGGCCGCGAATCGCAAATTTCTCAATGTGCCCACATTGTGTTGCGCAACAAAGGGAACAGTGATCAATTGGGAAATATTGCTGTTACCAAAACTGTTACCAAAACAGGGAGCAAACCAGAGCAAGCTGGAGATAATCAGATTCAGGCCTTCGGGGTATAATCGAATTACTAGGTGAATCCCCCCATGGACAAGTCGCCTCGCAAACCCGGTCGACATCTGGATTCGAGTATCTACCGAAGACCAGACAAGCGGTGAAATCCCGGAGCATCATGAAAACCGTGCTGATAATTTCTCTTGTGCCAGATTTGTGCCATCAACCAGCCGCAACGAGACGTAATTTCCCGTAGCTTCGCGCAACAAGAAACAAAGAGAAACAAAAACCTCGTCGAGGCCGTATCTTTCAGCGTTTAGGCGGCTTGCGCGGTTTTTGTGGCTTCGAATCCCACCCTCTCCGCTTCAGAATTCCTTCATGCAAGTTGGATTAGCTGAGATCAGGAAACGGCAATTGCGCGGCGTTCACCGGCTTCTCTTTTCTGCTGAAGGTGGAGAGTGCGATGCCGGCCAGACGGATCTCGACGCGCCCGGCGTCGGTGCGTGACAAAAGATCGCGAGCCACCTCTAATATTTCGTCGGCCGTTGCGATGAAGTCGTCAACCGTGCGGCGGCGAGTGACGCAACGGAAGTTGTGGTACTTGATCTTGAGGGTCACGGTGCGCGCACGTTTTCCGTCCTGGTTAACTGATTGAACACGCTTCGGGCGCAGACACCCATCCCGCCGGCGCCCGGCGGCGCGATGATTTTACGGAGTTGTATATCTTGCAGCTGTAAGATCCGGACTCTATGTTAGACTGAGAGCTACTCATCGAATCATGATCATCCAACGAACCCCCGCATTGCCTTTGCGACCTTTCATAAAACTTCTGTGGGCTTCGGATGAGGCTAAATCGGAACCGTTCTCAAATCGCGAGCGGATGCTCCCAACAGGCAACATGCATCTTGTTTTCAGGTTGTCTGATGAACCGATTCGAATTTTTGATTCTGTTGAAGATTGCAAAGGGCGTGTTTTTGGCTGTGCGGTAGTTATCGACCGAAAGCGCCCGGCGTGCAGGAACAACAATCGCTACGAGTGAAACGGCCAGCAACAAGATGGCCACATCATCGCGTGCTCCTTCAACCGGTCTGCATTACTTTGGAAATCGCCAGGGTAAGCAGATCCCAGTTCGACTCTTCCACTGCCAGTTGCTTGCGACCCGCTTTCGTCAGTTTGTACAGCTTGGCCTTCCGCCCGACTTCAGAGAGGCCCCATTCCGAAGTGATCCAGCCCTGCTGTTCCATGCGGTAGAGCGCGGGATAGAGTGAGCCCTGCTCAACGATGAGCAAACCGTCGGAGATTTGCTGGATGCGCTGGATAATTCCGTAGCCGTGCAGTTCTCCAAGAGACAGAGCTTTGAGGATTAACATATCCAGAGTCCCCTGCAGCAACTCAGCTTTTGCTTTAGACATAAGAAGCGTCTCCCGAAAAAGAGTCCGTTACCTAGACAGACATAGTATATAGAAATGATGCCTAGACTGTCAAGGTATGACATTCTCTGAAAGTAGACACATAGAATCGGATTACATATGATGATCTTACGAATGCCCACGCAAGTTCCGATCGGCGCTGTCTGGAGACGGGAACATACCTTTTACTTTGCATTTTCCATCTTGCTGTTCGCTGCGGTTTTTCTCGGCTTTGCCCGATCATTTTTTCTCAGGTCATGGTTTCCCGGTTTTGTTTCACATATTCCGCCGGAACCATTTTTCTCAATTCATGGTCTTTTCTTTACGTCATGGCTTGCATTGTTGATCATCCAGACATTTCTGATCACATCCAATCGTGTCCATATTCACAGAAGGCTCGGTTTCTTCGGGACGGGGCTTGCCTTTGTTATGGTACTTCTCGGAATCTATGCCGGATTGCTAGGGGCACACCGGCCGACTGGCTTTATCGATACTCCCGTCCCTCGTCTTGAGTTTTTGATCGTTCCACTTGTTGGCATCGCTCAATTCGCTCTGTTCGTTACTCTTGGCATTCTCAATCGAGCCAATAAACAAAGTCACAAGCGTTACATGGTATTTGCGACCATCAGTCTGATCGGAGCAGGGATCGCACGTTGGCCATTCCAATTCATTTTTGCGGAATCGCCTATCCCTCTATTTTTCGGTTGGCGATTTGCTTCAGTATCTTTTTCTGATTCCTGTTTTTGTCTGGGATTTTTTATCGAGGCGCAAACTGCATCCGGTAACGATTCTCTGCAGTCTGATATTGATCCTGTCTGCTCCAGTCACGCAATTGATTTCGAGAACTGGCCCGTGGCATGCGTTTGCCGGCTGGGCTGTGGGACTGCTGGACTGATTTGCGATGATGCCTGGATTGTCTAATTGACACCTCCTTTTGAGGACATTTTGAAACCAGGTGTCCTGGTATCTACACCAATAATGAGGCGAAGATCTCTGGAAGGAAATAACAAAAACTGCCGTAGTTGTTAACGAGGATCGTTACAAAATACGCTTGCTGTGGTCGAACGCTTGATGCTCACACCCCCTTTTGCGCTACAGCTCAACCTGCCCTGGGGAAGTTGCGACCCGAAACGAATCCGGCCAAAGAAGCCGATGAACTCATTATGAGTTTGCGTTATTTTGTGCTGAAATAGCTTGTCTATGCCCTTGCATTCAGGAAGCAGGCTTGGTCCGTATGAAATTCTTGCGCCGGTTGGGGCAGGTGGAATGGGTGAGGTGTATCGTGCGAAAGATACGCGTCTGGACCGCATTGTAGCCATCAAGGTTCTTCCTTCTCATCTTTCCGAAAATGCGCATTTGAAACAGCGATTTGAACGCGAAGCCCGAACCATCTCGCAACTTTCTCATCCGAACATCTGCGCTTTATACGATGTCGGGCATCAAGACGGCACCGATTATCTGGTGATGGAGTTTCTTGAAGGTGAAACTCTGGCACATCGTTTGGACAAAGGTGCTATGGCACACGAGCAAGTGTTGCGCTATGGGATCGAGATTGCTGAAGCACTCGATAAGGCCCATCGGCAAGGAATCGTGCATCGTGATCTGAAACCGGGCAATATTATGCTGACCAAATCCGGTTCCAGGTTACTCGACTTTGGCCTTGCAAAATATGGTGAACAAAAACCGGATGGATCGGCGTCCTCCGAGCTCGAAACACTGGGCAGGCCGCTAACCGAAGAGGGAACCATCCTGGGGACGGTGCAGTACATGTCACCCGAACAACTGGAAGGAAAAGAGGTGGATGGTCGCACCGACATCTTCGCTCTCGGAGAGCTGCTTTACGAGATGTCTACAGGCAAGCGAGCTTTCTCAGGGGATAGCCGGGCGAAACTCATTTCGGCGATTCTTACGTCGGAACCGCTGCCCGTTTCCTCTGTGCAACCGCTCGCACCTCCGGCTCTGGATCATGTTGTAAAAAGGTGCCTGAGCAAAGATCCTGATGACCGCTGGCAAAATGCTCGCGATGTGGCGAGCCAGCTCAAATGGATCTCGGAGACTTCGCAAAGCAAACCTGCTGCACCGCTCGCTCCTGCTCGCAAGATATCGGAACGGATGATCTGGATTGCTTTGCTCTTGCTTTCCCTTGTTGCGGGCGGGTTTCTTTATCTTCGTCGTCCGGCGCATCAAGTGCCGCTTCTAAAATTTTCGATTTTACCGCCTGAAAAAACCCGATTCACCGGACAGCTTGCCGTTTCGCCTGATGGCCGCTATGTTGCCTTTACCGCCAAATCGCTTTCAGGAGATATCTCTTTGTATGTTCGCGCTCTCGATTCGCTGGAATCGAAAAGACTTCCGGGAACGGAAGATGCAAGTTATCCCTTTTGGTCCTATGACAGCAAATTTGTCGGCTTCTTTGCGCACGGAAAACTAAAAAAGATTGACATTACGGAAGGACCGCCGCAAACCCTGGGTGATGCAGTCGCCGGCCGCGGAGGCACCTGGAATCAAGATGGTACAATCCTTTTCGCGCCCAACTTTACGAACACACCACTGATGCGAATTTCGGCTGAAGGCGGAACAGCGACGCCCGCCACTCAATTAAACGCAGATCGCCAGGACATATCTCACATCTGGCCGTACTTCCTGCCCGACGGACGCCATTTCACCTACACAGTCAACACCATCCGCGACGAAGCTCGCGGTACATATATCGGTTCGCTCGACTCGAAGGATTCAAAAGGGCTCATTACCGGAAAGAGGTCTATTCGGGGAGAGTTCACTACACTCGGATTCTTGTTGTTTATGCGCGAGAAAAGTTTGATTGCGAGGCCTTTCGATCTTCAAAAGGAAGAATTCACCGGAGAGGGATTTCCGGTTGCGGGAGATGTCGGATTCGATGGAACCTACCATTCCTTTTCGGTTTCACGCAGCGGCGTACTTATTTACTCAAACCTGGATCCTACCCGCACACAGCTAGTCTGGATGGAGCGTACCGGAAAACAGCTTGCCGCATCGCTGAAACCGGGTGGCTACGTAGATCCCTATTTCTCACCAGATGAGAAGAGTCTGATCCTGGGATTTCAGGATCCGGTTACAGCTACTACAGATCTCTGGATCACAGACTTATCGCGCCAAAACATGACCCGTTTTACGTTCGGGTCCGGCAACAAGTACAGTTCTTTGTGGTCGCCGGATGGGAAGCAGATCGTCTTCTCTGCAAGCGGCAGGGGAACGTTTAATCTTTACTCGAAGGAATCGAGCGGAGCAGGAACAGAACAAATTTTACTGGAGACCAGCGAAGCCAAGTTTACGGATGACTGGTCCAGGGACGGCAAATACATCCTGTATGAAAATGAAGATCCTCGAATGAAATATGACCTCTGGGTATTACCGATGTCCGGCGACCGAAAACCGTTTCTTTATTTGCAGACTGAATTCAACGAAGCCAAAGCACGGTTCTCCCCAGACGGTAAATGGGTAGCCTACGCATCGGATGATATCGGCAGAAGCGAAATCTACGTGCGGGCTTTTCCCAACGCCAGAGCCGGCAAATGGCAAGTGTCAACCGGCGGGGGAGACCAGCCGTACTGGCGCGGTGACGGAAAAGAATTGTTTTACATTGCTCCGGACGGAAAGCTCATGGCCGTAGAAGTCGCGACCGGTGACGCATTCCAACCTGGAGTACCCATTCCGCTCTTTCAAACAGGCATGACTCCCGCAGTGCTGGTCGGCTCAGATCGAAATCAGTATCTGGCTGCCGCTGATGGCCGGCGGTTCCTCATCAATGCCCCACCCGGCGAAGCCGCCTTCGCTCCAATTCAAGTCATCTACAACTGGCACTCGATGATGAAGAAGTAGGATTTACCTCAGCCGGCAAGTCGATGAAGGGGACATCTGGCTGGCATACCTTTCCGCCGCAATGCCCAGGAGTGGTGCGGCCGGAGCCGCAGGCGCGCTCATGAAGTTCGGACTTGAATGCATACGCTTGACTGCATTGACTTCCCAAGAATAGCGAAGGTTACATTTGAATCCCGCAGTTGGAGATCAGCCGAGATCTGGAAACGGCAATTGCACGCCGCTCACTGGCTTCTCCTTTCGGTTGAATGTGGAAAGTGAAATGCCGGCCAGGCGGATCCTGACTCGTCCGGCGTCCGTGCGAGACAAAAGATCGCGAGCCACTGTGAATATTTCGTCCGCTGTACCGATAAAGTCGTCAACCGTGCGGCGGCGAGTGACAGTACGGAAGTTGTGGTACTTAATCTTGAGTGTCACTGTGCGCGCACGTTTTCCGTCCTTCGTTAACTGATCGAGCACTCTCCGGGCGCAGTCTCGCAGGTAATCCTCGATTTCCTGAACGTCCAGAAGGTCCCGCTCGAACGTCTCTTCTTCCCCTAACGATTTCCGTTCCCACGAAGGTGTGACCTGGCGTTCATCAATTCCCTGAGCAATCTCCCAGAGATATTGCCCGAAGGAACCGAAGTGCTCCGCCAGCCATTCGCGTGTTCGGGCGGCAAGATCCTCCACAGTGCGTATGCCGAGCTTCGCCATGCGGGCGTCCGACACGGGGCCGATGCCAGGAATGCGTCGAACCGGCAGGGGACGAATAAAGTCCAAAACTTTTTCCGGCGGCACCACCGTGAGGCCATCCGGCTTCTTGTAATCAGACGCGATCTTGGCAACAAACATACTGGGAGCTACTCCCGCAGAGGCAGTCAGACCCGTTTGCTCAAAGATCTCCTTCTTGATCGCGCTTGCAATGCGCGTGGCGCTCGGCTCGCCGGTCTTGTTGGACGTAACGTCCAGATAGGCTTCATCCAATGAAAGCGGCTCTACCAGGTCAGTGAATTTGAAGAAGATGGAACGGATGATCTGCGAGTACTTGTGGTATTTAGGGAAGTCCGGTTTGATAAAGACGCATTCGGGACACCTCCTGTACGCCTCGGCGCAGGACATCGCGGAGTGGATGCCGTACTTTCGAGCCACGTAATTAGCGGTAGTGACCACGGAGCGAGACTGGGGTGAACCACCGACAACCACTGGCTGGTCGCGCAATTCCGGACGTTCCAACAGCTCCACCGCTGCATAGAACATATCCATGTCCACGTGAATTATCTTTCTCACCTGCCCGGGATTCGACATACGTTTTTCAATATTGTACTTCCTGAGCGTCTCTCAGATGCAAGAGGCTTCCCGCAATACGACTTGACCGTGGTACCGGTAGTGGAATTTGTTTCTGAACAGACGTCTGCGCAATCGAGTTGGCGAGGAGTATAATGACGCGGATGCCGATTTCAGCCGGACAGAAAATTGGGCCCTACGAGGTGCTTTCCTCGATTGGCGCAGGGGGAATGGGCGAGGTCTACCGTGCCCGCGACACGCGACTCGGACGCGAGGTCGCGCTGAAGATCCTGCCCGCAGAATTTTCAGGAAACCGCGAACGCCTGGAGCGTTTCGAACAGGAAGCTCGTTCCGCTTCCGCTTTGAATCATCCCAACATCATCACGATTTACGATGTCGGAGCCAGCAATTCCACTTCTTATCTTTCCATGGAGCTGGTAGAGGGCAAGAGCCTGCGCGCTTTACTCGATGAGGGGTTGATGCCATTACGAAGAGTCGTGAGCATTGCTTCGCAGCTCGCCGATGGTCTCGCCAAAGCGCACGCTGCGGGTATTGTTCATCGCGATCTCAAGCCGGAGAACCTGATGATCTCCAAAGACGGCTTCCTCAAAATACTGGATTTTGGTCTTGCGAAAATGACCCTTGTTCCAATGAATCAAGCCTCGAATCTGCAAACTCAGACCGAGGCGGGCATGGTGCTTGGGACGGTTGGATACATGTCTCCGGAGCAAGCAAGCGGGAAAGCCGTCGACTTTCACTCCGATCAATTTTCGTTCGGCACGATTCTCTATGAAATGATCGCGGGCAAGCGTCCTTTTCAACGGGGCACTCCAGCGGAAAGCATGACAGCCATTATTCGCGAAGACCCGGAACCGGTAAGCGCCTTGAATCCGCAGATACCCGCAGTTCTTCGCTGGATTCTGGATCGCTGCATGGTCAAGGATCCGGAGGAACGATACGCATCCACACGGGATCTGGCGCGCGATCTCCAATCGATTCGCGATCATATTGCCGAAGTGAGCTCACTGGAGACGGTATCTGCAGTGCAGCAACCGGGCAAACGCTTTCGAGCTCTCGTTCCCGCGCTCCTCTTGATCGCCTTTCTTGCCGGCGCCGCTGCTGCAACCTGGTATTTCAAACCGAAACCACAAGAACCGCTAAAAATGCTGACGCTGACTTACTCCGGTAAGGATACATCACCGGCAATATCGCCGGACGGCAAACTGATCGCATTTCGTTCCGACCGGGATGGAACGCCGAGGATCTGGCTGAAACAGTTAGCCGGAGGCAACGAAGTCGTTCTGTCGTCCGGGCCGGATGACTATCCGAGATTTTCAACGGATGGCTCAACGATCTTTTTTATTCGCAGAAAGGAGGCGGGAACTTCGATTTATCGGATTCCAGTACTTGGCGGGGAAGAGAGGAAGATCATAGACGATGCGCATTCTGCCGACCCTTCACCCGAAGGGAAAAAGATTGCTTTCTTACGCTGGAAGGCAGGAGAGTCATCTTTGTTTACCGCGAACGTAGACGGAACCGGAGTGGAGCTCGTGACTCTCATTGAAAAGATACTGGTTCAATTTCCCCGCTGGTCACCGGACGGCAAACGGATCGTTGCAACCAGAAATTGGACGGGCAATGCTGTGAATCTGGATGCCGTTCTCATCGTCGACTTAAATACGAAGGAAAAGCGCTGGACCCGTTCCACATGGCCAACAGCCGCAGTATGGATTTCCGGAACTCAGATTCTTTATGGCATTCCGCAGAGTGCTACTGCAATCGGCATTGCAAATGCGCGATTGTCCGGAACGATCGTGCTTCAAGATGTCGTAACCCGGAAGATGCGAAGTCTGTTCTGGTTTCCATCCAGCGGTGACATCCTGGACAAACTCGGAAAGGACAGTTTGTTACTCCAATCCTCTTCTATGCGACAGAACTTGCGTCAGTTCGCTCTTACTGAATCGACGTCAACCGGACGCTGGTTCACACGCGGAAACAGCGCAGATCGCCAGCCTGTTTATTCCCCGGACGGAAAACGCATTCTGTTTTCCTCCATTGGAAGTGGAAATCTTGATCTCATGGAAATCACAGTTGAAACCGGCGCAGTAAAACGGATCACGGATGATGCAGCGGATGACTGGGACCCCGCATACTCACGCGACGGCAAGCACATTCTGTGGAGTTCCAACCGGGATGGTCATTTTGAAATCTGGATCGCAAGCACAGATGGCAGTGATGCGCGACGGATCACAAACGATGGAATGGATGCAGAAAACCCTACGATCACACCGGATCACCGGTGGATACTGTATAACTCCTACAATCCTGAAAAGTTTGGAGTTTGGAAGATTCATCCCGATAGAACAGGAGAGGCCCGGTTGGTTTCCGGACTCACACAATGGCCGGAAACTTCTCCAGACGGCAAGCATGTTGCTTATACCTGGTACAAACAGTCCATGGTGGACTCAGCTGTATACATCCATGTTACCGAAATCGAAACGGGAAAACGCGTCGAGTTTGAAGTGAAAGCGGAAGGCGGAACAAAAGGAACAACCTCGCTCTTTGGTATCGCAGGTCGCTGTCGCTGGATGCCAGATGGTAAAGCCATCGCGTATGTCGATTCAAACGAAACAGGGCAACTCGGCGTTTTTGTGCAGGACTTTATTCCTGGTCAAGATACATTCGCTGCACGCCGCGCTATTGCCGGGTTCGATCCGGATAAACATACGGAAACCTTTGGTATTTCGCCCGACGGAAAATTCATCACGCTTGCAGAATTGGAAATTCTGTCCAGTCTGGTGCGTGTGGAAAATGTCCCCGGCCTATGAAAAGACAAAGCCGCCGGTAGCGACAGCAGACCAAGCCAACGAAACCAGTGGGCGGGGAGTTGCCGGCTTTTATTTCAGGAATTGCGCGGGTGTTAAAGAGGGAATATGCATTTGTTGGAAATGCTTTGCGTTCCACGAAACAAACACATCGGCGCCTGGTATGAATTTCTCTACCACCGCGGCGATCAGTGCATCTCCAAAGCTAAGTTTCTTGCCGATTCGTTCAAAAAGGTTGCCGATTCCTATGTCAGGAAGCGGTTCTTCCAACGAATGCAAGGGCAGCACATCAACGTGATAACGACGTGGAAAATAAAAGAATAGTTCTTTCAGTTGCACAGACGAAAGGTTAAACGAGAGTATCCCGCAAATTTCCAGAAGGTTGACGATCGTTGTAGCTGCGTTTCCCTGTGTACGTATCGCATCAAGAAATCGGCGATTAATCGTTGATTCTCGATCCCGGGAATATCGCAGGTCCCGGATAAAGATATCCGTATCGACGACAATCAGGTCCGTCTTCTGGCCCACCTCATGGCCTCAGCGACTGATCCAAACCTGGACTTTGTCCCACGAAGAGTCTTTTCGATATCCTCCCAAGCTTCTTCATAAGACCGCAGGTTCGCAGCTTCCAATTGTTGATCCTGCACCGGGGAAAGGACCGCAAATGGTTTACTTCTCATAGTGATCAAAACCCTTTGACCGCCTTCAACCAATTTTAGCACCTCACCCGTGCGATTTTTGAGTTCTTTGGCAGATACGGATTTCATAGTAGCTACTAAATAATATAAAGTAGTTACTTCTTTCGGTCAAGCGCCTTGTTGTTTTCACAAAACTGATGCACCGCAAGCTACGAACTGTTCCACATTCGCAACCAGATTTCACCGCAGAGTCGCGGAGGCCGCAGAGTTTATCCCTGTTTTTCTCAGCGAACTCTGGGTCTCCGCGGTGAACAAAGCTCCCTGGCATCCTCGAGCAAAATGATTTCCTGACGTCTTGTCGCCACATTTGCACTATTTCGTTGGCACCAGCCTGTGCGAATTCTTCAAAACGCCAACAGGGTTGGCACCCGGGGTACGCGTCGCGAGCAGGATGCTCATGGCATGACAGTTGCTCTTTCTGAAAGTGCACGGAGGATAACATGAGAATAGATCGGTCGACACTTTCAAACATTCCAGATTCTTTAACCTTAAAGGAGAATACGGGGACAACGCCCGCTCCAGGATCAGTCGTTGAGGAAAAGGCTAAAGAGGTTGTGCAGATTCAAAGACCTTTACCGAAAACGGACAGCGTGGAAATGAAAACAAATTCAAATTCACTTTACAACTTTGAGAACGCACCGAAGCTCGATCCAGGGCAAACCAATCTGGCAAACGCAGGAGCCGTTCCCGCGACGCTGCTTCCTGGTATTCCGTTTCGCGAGAAAGTGGAATTGCCGAAGACCCTTCCGAATGGCACTTCTGTTGATGGCGGAGTGGGAAGTGGCGATCTCGGATTGGGAAAAACCCGGCCGGGGCCGAATCACATGGGAATTGATTTGAAAGCAGGTGGAACCGAAATCAGGAACCAGCTCAATGATGCATTGAAACTAAAAGAAGGTGGCGGTTCCACATCATCAGCTCCTCCATCCGGTACAGTCGACTATACAACTTTAGGCACGCCACCCAGGACCGAAGAAAAGTATGAAGGTGGATTCGATCGTCCTGGCATGAGTCTGGTCTCTGTCGACCGCAATCCCTTCAAAACGCTTTTGGAGTTGCCCGAAATAGTGGAAAAAGTTACGGGCCGGGCTGCTGATTTTCTCGATGGCCTGAAAGCCATCGTCAATCCCCAGGAACAAGAAAAGAAAAAGCTGGTAGAGAAGGAAGGGGATGGGATCCAGGAATATGTCAATCCCGATGCTCCGGAAGGCACACAACCTCCAGTGGTCACAGATGAAACGTTGGAAAAGGTTTTACTGCGGAAAAGTGTTAATACACAACCCGGAGTTGAAGAATACTTACAGGACGAAATCGATGGAAAGGTACTGTCAAACACGGATCCGCGGCGCGCACTGATCAGCAATCCTTTGCCCGAAGATTCGAGTCAGACGTCTTTAGCGTCTCCTGAAGCAGTCCAGGTTAGGATCACTGCGAAGGGTCCGGATACCGTGAATCCTGATCCTGTTCTAGGCGGAGAAGGTGAGCCCATAGTATTCGATCCAAATCGCCCCAAGTAATTGAATGTCTGCATGTGGCGGGTGTATCAGCCCGCCACTTCTTATGCCCATTCGCGTTAGAATAGCGGCATGCCGCAAGATGACGCTCACGCCCGGTTGGATCCGGGTGCGACAGCAGATCTTGGATCATCGGAATCAGTCGACCCTCCCGTCTCAAACTGGGACCGCTATGAAATTTTGAATCTCCTTGGCGCTGGAGGGATGGCGCAGGTGTTCAAGGCGTTTGATCCACAGCTCAAACGCTTCGTAGCCTTGAAGTTTATCCGCGGCGAGGACAGCAATCTGCGTGACCGTTTGTTCAAAGAAGCGCGCGCTCAGGCCCAGATCGATCATCCACACATCTGCAAGATCTATGAGGCGGGCGAAGTACAGAACAGATACTTCATCGCCATGCAATTCATTCAGGGCGAAACTCTTGCTCAGATACAACCTGAATTGCTGCTGGAACAAAAAGTAAAGATTTTGCAGCAGGTGGCTGATGCAGTTCACGTTGCCCACCGCATTGGAATTATTCATCGCGATCTGAAGCCGACCAACATCATGGTGGAGAATACGCAGGATGGCGCCTTGCACCCGTACGTCATGG
>Ga0247727_10008626_pt1 | contig 18837 bp, 13 predicted proteins | sample WisWelCaveWW1625_FD_202498 | JGI IMG/M metagenome (GOLD analysis project Ga0247727, IMG submission 202498) | Biofilm microbial communities from Wishing Well Cave, Virginia, United States - WW16-25 | ecosystem: Environmental > Aquatic > Deep subsurface > Groundwater > Cave microbial mat | place... | reverse complement strand
CCGGAATGCCCATCAGCTTCGCAATCATCGGCGCGGAAAAGTTCAGCATGTTATAGCGAATGAGCAAGACTTCCGGTTTTTCATCTTGAAGTATCTTGCGCTCTCTCGTCGCATATCGGACATTCGCCAGAACCTGATTTATCTGCCCAACATGGCGTCGCAACTTGACTTTCAATGCCCTGCGCATCTTTTGCCAAAGCGACGTGGGCCGGGTTGCCGATCCTTCATGCCAGAGATTGAGATGATAAACTTTCACCTCGTGGCCGAGGGCCTTCATGGCCGCCGCAAATTCCTTGACATGCACCGCCGCGCCGACGGAGGCCTCTGTAGTATCATACAAATAATTAAAGTAGGTGATTTTCACTTTTCTGTTTCGATTGTCAAACGTGCACTGGATGAGATCGTCGCCATCAGGTCGCGGGAGTTCGGGACAATCTCAGGACGCTCAACATAAAAGCAAACTCTTTTTTGGTAAAATAACCGACGACCCAGATCATCAGCAGGTTGATGAGCACGCTGGTGATCGCGGCAAAAAGCAGATTGACCTGAACAGTCACGAGAACATAAACACAGGTCACCGCATTGATCAGAATGACCTTCGGCGCGAGTCGAAAGAACGGCGGCGCCATAAGGTTTTTGGTGACATAGCGAAAATGAAAGAGAAACGTGAACAACTCCGAAGCCAACGTCGCGACCGCCGCGCCGTAAAAACTGTAGTGAGGGATCAAAATGAAGTTCAACAAAATATTCAACACGGCGCTACTGGCAATGACTTTTGCCGTGAATTTTTCGCAATGGGCGGCGCGGGTGACGTGCGTCATGACGATCCCGATAAAAATGACGGCCGTCGACCACACCAAGATGCGCAGCGCGCCGGCGGCGTTGCGATATTCCGGCCCATACAGCGTTACGATGATATCCTCGGCAAAAACAAAAAAAAGAGTGGCCAGCGAGAATCCGGCAATGAACATCACCTTGAACGTGCGCTCGAAGAGCCTGGCGAAATCTTCCTTCGATTCATCATAGTAGGCAGAAAGCGCCGGGAAGATGACCTTCATCGTCCCCATGGGAATGAACATCATGGCAAAAACCAGGCGATAAGCGGCGTTGTACCAGCCGACCACCTGATCGCTTGCCATGAACGAAAGCAAGATGGAATCGCCATAGGTATATGTTATCGTAGACAGTGACAGCGTCCAAAAGACCAGTCCTCGCTTCACCAAACTTTTTGCCACAGGCGGGTCGTATTGCACCGTGATCTTGGCGAATTTTGTATGCACCATCAGTGCAGCATACACGCACTTCAACACTTGCGAGATCAGGTACACCCACGCCAAAACGACGATGCCCATTCCCATTATCAGAACTGCGATGCCCAAGGCAGTGTTGACCACTCTGGAGAAAATAATGCCGGCAACGTCGTACTTCATCTTCAGCGTGGCGCGAAAAACCGTGGCGAAAAAATCCGCGAAGGAAGCAGCGATCTCCGAAGCGCCGATGAGATAGACCGTCGTCAATACTTCGAGCGGTTTGCCGGTGAGTTGCCCGATCACATAAATGCAAATCGTCGTGAACGCCGCCAACAGCAATTTCAAAAATAAGCCGTTGCCGATCAGCTTCTTCATGCTCTCCGGACTGCGGGCGATTTCGCGCATCAACAATTGGTGGATGCCGCCATCGGCCAGAATAAAAAAGAGACCGGTGAACGCCAGCGCGAAAGCAAATTTTCCGTACTCGACATCGCCCAGCAAGCGCGCAGAGAACACCACCAATAAAAACCGCGTGAAGCGCTCAAAAATCTCTGCGGTGAGCACATACGCCGAGCTTGAAAAAATGTGCTTGTAAGTAAACCTCAGATCAGACTCCTTGTCTTACCTTCGTGCGGCATGGGTGTAGGACTAATTGTTTCCGCAATAGTACAACTCATCCCCCGGCTCCCCCTTCTCTTAGAAAGAGAAGGGGGGAGCGCTGAGTCGATGCTTTAATAGTCCCCATCTCTTCCTAAGAGAAGGGGATCGAGGGGATGAGTTGCTGTTAAATATCCTTATTCAGCTAGACACCAATGCTTTCGCTCTCGCGCCGGTATGTGCAGCAAGCAGCTCGCGATACCAGTCATAAATAATTTCATAATGCGCCGCTGGATCGAATTCCTGCTCGGCTTTGGCGCGCGCGGCCCGGCCAAATTGTTCAAGCAGCTCCGGGCGATCCCAGAGAAAGCGAATTTTCTCGGTGAGTTGCTCGGCGTTGCCGGCATCGAACAGCAATCCGGTTTCACTTTCGCGTATCAGCTCCGGCATGCCGCCCAGCCGCGCCGCGATCACCGGCTTGCCATACGCCATGGATTCATAAATCACCAGCGGCGAGTTGTCGTACCATTCCGAGGGAACGACGACGAAATTTGCCTCTTGCACCAAACGCGCCAGCTCCGCCCCGGACTTTTTTCCAAAAAAAGAAATATTGTCCATTTCGTAGCGCTGCACAAAATTTTTCAACTCGTGCTCCTGCGGGCCATTGCCGACCACACGCAGCGGAACTTCCGGAAGATTGCGCATCGCCCGCAACAACGTCAAGAGGCCTTTTTCATCCGACAGCCGCCCGAAGTAAAGCGCATAGCCCCCGCTCTTGTAATTCGGCGTGAATTTGTCCATCTTGATGGTGTATGGACAATGGCGAATCTTGCCGCGCCCGACGCCGGCCTGCCGCATCTTCTCTCCCATGAAACGGCTCGGCACATGAAAAATGTCGATGTTCCGTTCATAGATTTTCATCCAGCGGTGCAGATAACTTTCGATCGCCAGCAGCAGTCCCGCCGCTGCTGAATCTTTGTGGCAGCGCTCAAAGATCGGATGATAAAAATTTCCGCGCAGACATTTCTCGCAAATTTGTGCGGTGCGCGGGTTGTAAAGGCGATAATTGGGGCACACCAGCTTGTACTGATGCACTGTCTGAATGACCGGTATCTTATATTTTTTCAGCGCGTGCAAAATAGAGGGCGACAACTGATGATCGATCATGTGCAGATGCGCGATATCGGGCTGTTCCTCCGCAACCAGCGCTTCGAGGCGGCGGCGCGCATCGAGCGAATAAATCATTCGGCCGGCGATCTTGAAAAAATGCGCCGCTTTTTGCAAAGTGGAATCGAGTTCGTAGTCAATGTTATCGACAAAATGCGATTCAAATTCCGTGGCAAAATTGTCAGGGTGCTTCATGCCAAACGGCACGACGGTGTGACCGTTGGTTTGCAAGACTTCGGTCAACTCGAAGAGATAACGCTCAGCGCCGCCTTTGACGAAATAGTATTTATCGATCATCAAGATCTTCATGACGGCCTCGCCTCACGCGGTCTTTTCTTGTGAAGCGCCTGGCGGCTGCATGCGTTGTTTGAGCATCCGTTCGTGGCGCGCGATTTTTTCAGCCCGGAGCTTTTTCATCATCTCGGTATTTGCCATCACGCGCGGCATCGCAAAAATCAATGCCGCCAGCACCCAAAAGAGCACCTTCACGCGATAATGTTGATAGTCCGGCGTGAAATTCACTTCGATAAGCAGGGCAAGATGCCCGCTCAGAATGCCGACCGCGACGGCATACATGTAACGATCGTTGATTTTGAGCATCTTCCATCCCTGGCGCAGAACCAGAAAGCCGATCGTCAGAAATAGCAACAATCCGGGAATGCCGGTTTCGGCGGCGAGGCGCAGGTAATCGTTATGCACGGGCTGCCAGAAACGAAAATGCGCCATCGAATGGAATTCGTAATTGAACAGGCCGACGCCGAAAATGAGATTCTCCGTGATCATCGGAATCGCCACTTCGATCATGCGGATACGATATATCGGATCCGAGCCGGTTTCGAAGCGCAGCACGATCAAGTCCCAAAAGGCCGCGACGATCGAGCCAATGGCAATAAATACCACACCCAGCGCTATGGAAATTCTGGCGCTCAGAACCCGTTTTTTGGCAAGAAATAAAACGAAGAAGCCAAACGTCAACAGCAGACTGGCCCACGCTGATCTCGACCACGAGAGCAACAGCGCGAGCAGCGCAAGCAGCGCCGCCACACCGTAAAAAGTCTTTTTGATGGATTTCGCGGTGAAGATAAACAGGCTGAACGCCAGCGGGATCAGCATGATGATGAAGGCGCTGTACTGCAACGGGTGACGGAAAGTGCCTCGCACCCGAGACAATGATTTTTGAAAAGCCATGGAGCGTTCGCCGAGAAATCCCAGGCCCAACGATCCGCCGGTCGTGTATTGCAACACTCCCACCAGACCTTGAAACAGCAGCATCACCATCATCCAATGCACGACGATCTCGAACGTCGCGCGCGTCTTGACGTTGTTCAGCAGGTAAAAATAAATCAAAAACGCCTTCGCCAGCATGATCACCGCGGCAGCGCCCCGGACTTGCGAGATCGCCGGCAAAATGGTGATGGTGCTCCAGGCGATTTTCACCAGCGCCGTAGAGCAATAGCTGTTGAATACAATTCCGCCTCCGGTGGGGCTACGGCTCTCAACTGCCCAGATGACATAGAGTAGAATCAGCAGAACGTCAAAAGAATAGATGAGGTTGTCGTCCCATACGTGCGAATACATCGCGCCGGTCAGAAACGGCAGGCAGAAAATCATCAACCGCAGCAACAGCAACTTGATGGTTTGCAGGTTCATCTTCTAATAAATGATAAAGTGCAAAATTTGGATTCTACAAGATCGCATAAATAACCGTCAACAATCCCGATGCATCGCGATTTTGATAGACCAGCTCGAGCTCATGGCGGCTCTGCGGATTGTCCCTGAGAAAGGCGAGTTGAGGATAGTCGTTCATATACCGCTCGCTAATCACCAGGTAATTCACGTGCCGGTTGCGCGCATAAAGCAAGACACGATCCAAGCCGTTATCAGGAATAGTCACGGCATCGCGAATGTCATAATTTCCCGCGTAGAAATCCACCGCATGGTTGCGGCTCATAATCACCACATCCCGCTTGGCGTGCTCCCGCAGCCACGTGCCCGCGGTTTTCAACTCTACGGCGTCCGCCCAGAAATCCGTCGAACTCGGGTTGCGCGCCAGGATGCGTCCCAATTCCGGAAAAAAAGAAAAAATCGCCAGCATCGACATTAACAACAGCATCGACATCGTTGCCGGTTGCAGTCTCGCAGCTATCGCCCACTTTGAAAAAGATGGATGCGCCTTCAACCACGACCAAAAGATGGAGAGGCCATGGGCAACCCAAACCGCGCACAGCGGCCACATCGGCGCGAGATAGCGCGCATTGATATGAAACAACGGCACGACGCCAAACCAGTAGAAAAAAATAAAACTCAAAAAATAGATATTCTTCAGCCCTTCACCCGGCTGCCAGGCCACGCCCAACAAACCCACGCCAAAAAACATCAAGGGCAGCAAGCTGAAAAACGACGGCACGGCACTGGTGATCAGCTCGTAGAGGTTCTTGATATATTTCTTCAACAGGCCGCCAAGTGCAACCGATACTCGTTGATCGTACTTTGCTTCTCCCGGCTTCAGAAACGTGCCGAGATGAAAAACCTCGTCGATAGGCAACGAATTATTCTCGGCGTTGAGAGCGCGAAACGACGGACGCGAACCATCCTCGGGTGTATCCATTTGCAGATTCGCAGCGCCCTTGGCACTGATCGTCCACGCGCCGGTTTGATCGTGAAGAAAGATCAGATAAGGTGCCGACACTACGATGAAACCAACAGTCAGCGTAAGTAAAAGATAAATCATCCGCAGCGGTTTGATCAAAAACAATTTCCCCACGCACCCGGCGATAATCCATCCCGCGAATATTAGCAGAAATCCGATGCCTTCGGGTCGGGTCAGATACAAACAGCCAGCCAATAATCCCGAGATCGCTGCGGCAACGATTGAATTTCGCTTCAACATCTCCCAACCTACAAGGGCGGACAATGCCACCAAGAGAGTGTATGTGGCTTCGGTCAACGCTGTGGTAGCTTGAAAGGCAAGCGGCGGAAAAAACGCGATGAACGCGGCGGCGATCAATCCGGCAGTCTTGTCATAGAGCAGTTTGCCCAAGAAGTAAACCGGCAGCGGCAGCAACGCCCCCATGGCAACCGATACCAGGCGCCCTGCCAATTCGTAGTTATCGATGAAGTTGCAAAACAGCGCGATGAGCCAAGGAAAAAACGGCGACCAGTAGGTGTGCAACGTTTCTGAGAAGCCGTGCAAGTAGCCGCTCACGCCGAGCTTCAAATAATTGACTTCATCAAAACCGACCGCAAAACGAAAGTTCAACAACAAAAGCCGAAAGGCCAATGCCGCAATCACCAAAGCGAAAAGGCTCTTGGCGGGATTCAGCGTAAGAATTTTCAGTTGCTCTTTTTTCATTAGCATGTTTCAAATGTTCCACACGGATTAAAAACCCCGCCGAAAAAGCTTTATAAATCATCCGTGTGCTTTTTTAATCCGCGTGGAAACAAAAGTTGTCTTTTTTAATTCGATCTATGATCGTTTTGCCAATTTCAAAAACAGCTTCTCATAATCGCTGGTGATCTTATCCCACGTATAATTCTCCATCACGCGCTGTTGCGCTTTGTGGCCGGTGGAGGTCACGACTTCAGGGTGATCAAGAAGATATTGCATCCGATCTCGCAAATCGCCGTTTTGGTCGGTGCGAAAGAAAAAACCAGCGTCGCCTAAAACTTCACGATGCTCCGGCACGTCATTCGCCAAAACGCAATTGCCGTGTCCCATGCCTTCGAGCAACGCGGGGTGCGTACCTCCTACTTCAGTCGCCTGAATGTAAAAATACGCGTTGGATTGCAGCTCGCGATAACCGGGTCCGAAAACGTAACCCGTAAAAATAATGCGAGAGTCAGAGGTCTTTCTTAAATCTTCGATGTACTTGCCATTGTAAGGCGCATCGCCGACCATCACCAACTTCAAATCGGTTTTTACTTTTTCAAAAGCCTTCACAACTAAGTGCGCGTTATTCTCCGGCTCCATCCGGCTCACATACAAAACATACTTTTGCTGCTGAAGATTGAATTTGTCAAGCACATCGCGTGTTTCAACTCTGCCCACCGGCGTGCCATAAGGAATGTAGGTCGAGCGCTTTCGAAATTTTTCCAGATAATATTTCTCGATGTCGCGCGCGTCAGTGACCACTTCATTCGGCAGAATAGTAGCGAGGTACTCGGAAATCTTATAAAACCATTGACCGAGGATATTCCACTTGGCTCGCTTCCATTCCAGTCCGTCAACGTTCAACGCCACCGGCGTTCCACACAATCTTGGGATGAATGAAAAAATGCTGTTCGCGCTATTGCAGATCAAGATGACGTCGTAGCGTTCCTTCAAAGCGTGCACCACACAAAAAAAGGTATGCGCCACCGTGTCAAAATACTTGTGGCTGATGGTCGGCAAAATCACCAGGCGCACACCGCGATAATACTCATCGTCGTGCTTGATGGTATTGCTGCGGCCATACACCGTCACCTCGTGTCCCTTTTCGACAAGACGCGTGCTCAGGTGTTCCGCAAATGTTTCAAAACCACCATAGTTTGCCGGAATGCCGCGAATGCCCATGATGGCGATTTTTAGTTTTGTCACAATCAAGACCTGTGCAAATCTGTTGTGTTCGAATCTTGGCTTGGCCAAGATTTTTTGATGCAAGAAAGATTTTACTACTCGACTTCAATCAATGCAACGGCCAAGCCGTTGCGAGATCGCAGTCAACAAAACCGGCTCAAGACATTGAATTCACGACTGCCTTTCCTTTGCTTCGAGAAAACAGCGCGGTTTTTAATTGCGATATTTCTTCGGTTCGAAACTCTCCAAGCACAAAAAGCATCCCGCCAAAAGCCGCTGTGATGATCGCATATTTCAACAACAGCAAAGAGATCGTATCCGGCATTAATTTGCCGAGCACAAAAGCAACCGCCGCCGCAACAGTTATTCGGATGATGGCGCGCAGAGATAATGCGACGCCAAATTTCCGGTAAACCACGATTCCGGCCCACATCATACCCGCAAAGGTCGAGAGTGTGGTTGCCCAGGCTGCGCCGACAATCCCGTTCTTAGGTACCATCCACAAGTTCATCGCCACATTCATTGCAACTACTGCGGCGCAAATCCATAAGGAACTTGACGGGCGATCATCGACATTCAACATGGTTGTGAAGACCATGAATACCGTCAAGAACGACAATCCGCAAATAAGAATTTGTAAAACCGGCGTCGCTGGAGCATACAAATCGGTAAACAATAACTCGATCAACTCTGCAGAAGTTGAGATAACAAGAATGGCGATCAATGAAAGCGACAAAAGCAAAATTCTTGTCGATTGCCAAACAAGCTGTTGCACGCGACGCGAATCATTCTCTTTCTTTGCCTTTGCAAGCGAGGGCAAAAGCGTAAAAGAAAGCGCCAGAAACAAGAAGTATGGCGCTTTGGCGATGGTCGATGCGGCGACGTAGTAACCCGCCGAAGTACTGTCAAGAAACGATTGCACGAACCACAGGTCGAGTGACAGAAATAAATTGATCATGAGCGTAAACATAATGATCGGCGCTGCATAGCGAATGATCTTTGTCCTCTCAAATTTGTGTTCGGACGGTTTGACATCAGCCTTCAAAAAAATTGCCGCAACCAATCCGAGTGCAGAACCGATGGCGTTGCCGATAAGCGCGCCGATCACCGCCATGCCTTGCCACACCAGCACAAAGATCGCAACCATCTTGCCGACGGCATAAACAATCGAGGCAAGCGTTTGTTTGCCAAAATTTTTCATGCCGTTGTGCACGTTGATGAACAAGCGATACAGCGCATAAAGAACGATGTCGATCGAAGCGACGCGCAAGTAGAACGCCAGGCTGTGATCGTTCAACAAATCTGCCAGCACGCCGGCGCTGAGAAAGAACAACAGAAAAATGACTATCGAATATTTCACTTGCATGCTGAACGCAACTTTGCGCAACGCGTAGGCATGCGATTGGTCTTCACCGATAAACTTCTGCAACGCCGTCGGAATGCCGACGATGACGCTCAATTCCACCCACACGAGAACCGACATGACGACGCCGAAGATGCCATACTGCTCGACACCGAGTTGTCGCGACAGCATGATGTTGATCACATAACCGGACAGCACAAAAACAATCTGTCCGATCATGAGCAGTAAAGTTCCGCGAATCACGGCGCTGTTGACTCTCGCTTCCATCTATAAACGATCATGGTTTTTCTTTTCGTCTCGAATTCCCTTGTCATGCTTTGCTCGACGAATTGCCGAATCTCGCGGGGTACATAAACTTGCTCATCAAAACGATACTTATCGACAATCAACCATCCGCGCGCATGGCTATCAATCACACTCTGCAATTCCGCTTGATCTTCAATGACATCCGCGCCAGAGTAGTAGTCGATCAAGCGGCCATCTTTACTCACGATATTGTGCTGTCGCGCAAGGTCGGCATTCGGCCAATTCAGATTGTACTCAGCGTGTCCCAGATAGTATTGCACGGCCATGGGCAGTGTTGAAATGATCGCATCGTCTTGCTGAATTTCTTTGCGCACGAAATCGGCGGCTTGTCTCCACTCTGCATGATAAACCGCTCCATTGTACTGGCCATCGGATTGTCGAGGTATGCTAAACGCAAGACGAAACGAAAAGGTGATTGGCATCCATGCCAGAAACAGCGCGGTGATCAGTGGTGTTTTTATTTTGCTGAAATTGATTTTATCGAGCCACGCGCTCAGCGAGCTTCCAGCAAATTCAAAATTCATCAAACGATCCAAAGCATAAGCGGCCAACAGGGCGATAACCGGATAGACATGAAAAATGTATGAGTTCTTTTGAAATGAAAAAACAAACGTGAAAAGCGCTAACGGCGCGGCCAGCAGCGCCAACAGATAGACTCCGGCTTTGCGCGCATGTATCAACGATTGCACCGCGCCGATGATGAAGAAGCCATTCAATGGCACGAACTCTTCGGACATCATGTAGTCGATTAGGCGTAGTTTGTTTTGCGCAGCAGAAACTTCTGCCCACCTTGGTAGAAACTCCAAGCCTTCGCGAACTTTATCCTGTAACGGTGTCAATACCGCGAAAGCAAGCAACGAGACGGCCGCCATCACGCCAAGCGTGACCAAATATTTTGCCGCCTTAGATTTGTCTTTCGCCAACCAGACCACCACACCGACAACAACAAGATAAAAGAACAACGACAATGCATACAATCCGGTCAACTCATGAGTGGTGAAAGATAAATACATCACCACGGCGCCGGCGATTAGATACCAATAGTTCAAGCCCAAATCTTGATGCAGAAACTTAATGCGTTCAAGAATATTTTTTCGAGGCGAAGCAGATTTGGGCTTATCATCTTCGCTCTCGAAGCCACGATAGAGCAAGTACGCTGCCGCGAAGAACAAAAATTGAAACAACGTGTACATGCGAGCTGTTCGCGACCACCCGATAGCAAACGGCGATAACGCCAGAAACAGCGCCGACAACAATCCAACGCGCGAGTTAAACCACCCCTTGCCGATGACATACATCAACCACACGCATAAAATTCCAAAGACCGCAGAGGGCAGACGCGAGGAGAACTCTGAAATGCCAAAGAGCTTGAACGAGGCGATGATCGAATACGTAAACAACATCGCGCGCGGATAAGCGTAGCCAGAGTTCAACAGCGGCTCGCCAGTCTCCATCTCCGATTTTGCAGCATAAACAAAATCCAACTCATCCACCCAAAAGCTGGAAACGCCGAGATTGCCGAGGCGCAGATAGGCAGCAAGAGCAAGAATGAAAAACAAAATGCTGAAATTGAATTTTAGCGATTTCATCTATTCTATTCATATCTCCTGCTCCTACTCCTACTCGTGCTCGTACTCTTACTCGCCTTTAAGTTTAATCTAAAAGCGAGTAAGAGTAGGAGTAGGAGTAAGAGTAAGAGCACAAACGTTTTTCGATTTTATCTACTGCCGCGGTAACCTTTCCAAAATCCATAAGTGTAGGCAACCATCCCCAAAAAGATCAGCGGGTACAGCAGCCAAAAACGCACGAACGCTCCGAGATCATATTTCAAAAATCGTCCGGCAATTAAGAGCGTCCGCGCGAAAGGAATCAACGGAATCAAAATCGGCAAGCGCACCAGGATCGCGCCGCGCTGTTTTTCTTTCAATCTCACTTCGGCGCCGCCCTTGCCGCAATGAAATTGGTTGAGCAAATATTTTTTCAACGATTTCCGATTCGTATGCCAAATGCAAATCGCCCGCTCGAAAAATATTTTCTCTCCGAGAAGATTAATGTGCCTCGCAAACAAGGCATCGCTGCCCTTGATGGAATCTTCGAGCTTGCCGATTTTGTCGAACACACTGCGCTTGAAGGAAATATTGCACGTTGGAATAAACCGCACAGCACGCGATGGATGCCCAGGAATCAATTCGCTGAATTCCAAAAGATATTCCGCCGTGCCCACCGGATGCCACGGCGTGCCGTTGCATACCGGCCCGCCAACCACCTGCTTGCCGTTTTCATGCGCTGCAAGAATATTTTTGACCCAGCTCGGGTCAACGCGGCAGTCAGTGTCGGAGAAGGCGATGATCGGCGCACGCGAGGCGCGAATGCCGATCGTTCGCGCCGTGCCCGGATAAGTTTGTTGCGGCAAGTGAATGGTGCGAACGAACGGAAAGCGCTGCTTGATGAACGGCGAAATATCCTCCGGCGAGCTGTCAACGACGATCACTTCGCACGGGTGGTTTTGCACCTGTTCGCGCAACGATTCGAGACAATGCGAGATCGACGCTTTCGAATTGTAAGATGGAATCACGATCGAGAGCTTGAGCGTGTCTATCTCGTGCTCATCAGCATTCTTCGTTTGAGTCGCGCTTTCAGTGCCGGTTATCATACTCATCAAAATTTTTTGATCGAAAATTTTCGGATAACTGCGTCTGTTTTATCCATTCGACGAAAGCTTACAATATCGTCGCCCACAGGCTCTGCTCCGGTGCTCGCAACTTGTTCTGCACCTTCTTCGGAAAAAATCAAATAGTCATCCCACACCAATCCGAAGATTGAAAACTTATTAGGCTTCGCGTCAGATTGTGAACTATCCTTGAGCGCCACGACTTGAAAACGAGCAGCATCCATCGAAGGCGAAGGAATCAACACCGTGCACAGAGTTGCAGGCAATTCCACTTGATGATTGAACACTGCCGTCGCAGCAGGAGCCTTCTTGTTATAACCAGTCGCCACCCAGCCTTGAATCGGCTCGGTCGACCCTTTGACGATTGAAACGAACGGCGAATCAGCGTTGACCGAAACGATTTGCAAAGCAGCGCCGTTGCCATATTTCGCCTGCACTTGTTGATCGACAATCGTCGCTTCTGCATCCGGCGTCATGTGAAAGAGAAGCTCGACTTGATGCGTGCCGGAACCTGAAATCTTGTCAACGACAACCCAATAGTCGGGCTTGATGAAAAGAATTTGCCGATCATGCGTGACCGAGGTCTCGATGTCGTTTGCGCCGCGGCCTTTAACGCTCATCGCAGAATAGCCGTCGTTGTAAGAACCTGCGGCATAATCATATTCGCCGGTGCTCGTCCAACGGGCGTCCGTCAATTTTTGCGCGCGGTCGGCGCGAGTCGACATTTTATATTGGTTGTAGAGATAGCGATTCTGCCCGAGCCCGTCGATCAACGCCGTGTTGTGCGCCCACGTGCTGACGAAGTAAGCGCGAAACGCAACGTCGCCGGTGTAGGCGTAAGCGCCAGCGTCGGTGATCATCGGCGTGCCATACGCACTCATCTCGAAACTCAATTTGTCTTCGTGACCGTGAAAGCCGCCGTAACTGCCTGCATCAAAAATTAAATAACGCGCTTCAGGTGTCCAATCGCTACGCATGATGTAGTATCCGCTGTAAGGAAATTCGACGGAAGTCTTCTCCGGTGCCTGGCCTTGCGCGCCGTTGGTCGCGGCAAACAACAAATCCTGGCGATCAAAAGCCTTGCGCAGATCATTCAGAAACGACGGTACATCCATCTCGTTGGTGTCGTTGATCAGCGGCAAGCGTCCATCAGGCTTTTGCGACAACAACAGAAAATCAATCATGCCTTGCAATCGGTCGCTGTATCCGGCAGGCAACAGCAGTGGATATTTCTCTGCCATCTTCACTGGAAAATAAAAATGGCTCAAGCACAAAAGATGATAACCAAATGCCAGCTCGGCATGCGCGCCATCGGGATAAATTTGTTTGGACAGTTCGGCGCTCAATCGATCCATCGCCATCTTTTGCCACACCGGCGTGCGCTTGAATTCCGGAAACATGCATGCCGCGTTCAACAGCCCATCGCTCTCAACGAGAAGATGATTGAACTTCGTGCGGAAATAAGTCAGGAATTGCGCATGGTCGTGAATGCTCTTGAGCATTTGCAATTTCAGATCGACCGGCACTTCCGGCGATGAAATAAAAAGTTGAAATGCTTCGATCCAACTATCCCACAATCGCCGCCCAGCTTCGATGAGACGCCACGAAGGGCTGTTCTCATCTTTCCATTTTGGTAGAGGATTATCCTTGAGCCAATCTTGAAACTGTGCGACAAAAGCGTGCGCGTAACGAGAATCATTTGTCCAATGATACCCCCTGCCCAACGCCGGTAGCCACAACATGCGATTCAAAAAGAAAATCCATTCGCGATCTTCTTCGAAGCCATGCTGCCAGTCGATGTCTTTTGGCAAAGTCTTGGTAATGGCGAGCAGATCGAAAGTATTGTTCACCGCCTGCTCGGCAATCGTCACCGTTTGCAGAGAATCGCCGCGGTTGAGCGCTTCGCTTGCAAGAGATTTGAATTTATCCTCGAAATAAACGACCAGCTCCTCTTTCGCCGCGCCAAAATTATTTGTGTCCACCGACTCGCGCACTGAAGTGAGCGCCGGTTGTGAGAGATCGAAGAGCGCAAAAAAATCTTCGTCGGAAAAATTCAGCGCTGAGTTCAAGCGATCTGCAGACGAAATCATCTTAAATCCAACCCACCCCACGATGCCGATCTCCACCACCAACAACAGCGCCGCAAAAACAAAAACCAGCCGTGACAAAATAGGACGCAAGAATTTGACAAAACCGAGCGCGGTGATCAAGACAGCGATGCCAAGCGTAATCAACAACATCTCAGCGCGCAAAAAATAAAAAGCAAAATACGGCGCAATCGTTGAAAGCTCTTGATCGATATGCTCATTGGAACGCCAAAAGCTGTACACTTTGTAGGCGACCGTTAGAATGCTGTACAACAAACCAACGGCGAGACCGATGATCGAAGCGTTGATTAACGAGCTTGAAACGGTGCTCTGTTTAGCGATACGTCCTTTATCGCGGCTGGATGAAGAGCTCACAGCGGCGTCAGGAGGAGTACCGGCGATACGCGGAAAGGTGTTGGGCATAATACTCGGCAGTTAGTTTGACTCCCTTGGACAAATCGATTTGCGGACGCCAACCGGTCGCTTGTTCTAATTTTTTGCAAGTCACCACAAAACGTTTGATATCGATCTTCTCGCGGCTCGCGGGAAACGGCACGTGAATGTATTCGCCCTTCCCCACCGCGCGAATGATCTCTTTGACCATGTCCATGAAAACCGTCTCGACGCCGGAGCCGACGAAAAAGAAATCGTTGTTGGTTTTTTCGGAAAGCGCGGCGCGAATGAACGCATCCACCACATCGTCGATGAAAATGTAATCGCGGGTCTGCGTGCCCGCGCCATAAACCGTAATCGGTTTTCCATCCAGCGCGTTGGCCATGAACCAATTAAGAATGCCGTAAAACCCCGCGTGCATCTGGCAGCGCGGACCATAGACGTTGTTCAAGCGCAACGACACCACGGGAAATCCATAAAGGTGGCTGTAGAGAAAAAGATATTTTTCCGCCGCCATCTTGTTGATGCCGTAAACGTCGGTCGGGTTTTGTGGGTGGTTCTCATCTACCGGCAAATAAATCGGCTCGCCGATTTGCCCGCGCGATCCCGCGAAGAGAACCTTCACACCGCTCTTGCTGAAGCGGCAGGCTTCGAGAACATTGAGCGTGCCGTTGCAATTGATATCCGAATCAAGCCAGGGATTCTCGACGGAGATTTCGCGACCGACTTGCGCCGCCATGTGAAAGACGATCTCGTGCGATGGAACGAGCTTCTTCATCAACTCGCGATCGCGCACGTCGCCTTTGATGAACTCGACGTCTTTTTTGATCTCGGCGATGTTGGTAAAATTCCAGCCATAAGGCTCGATGCACGCATCGAGAAGAATCACTCTCGCGCCGTGCTTCACGCAAGCGTGGGCAATGCTGCTGCCGATAAATCCCAACCCGCCGGTGATGAGAACTTTCTTGCCGTGCAATTTTCGATATTCGATCGGGTCAGGCATGTCCTGGATTCTCCTATAAGTTTTCAAAGATAAGAAAACCGCACGCAAAGGCGCAGAGCCGCAAAGAATACGCGGAGAGTTTTTCTTTGCGTTGTCTTAGCGACTTAGCGTCTTTGCGTGAGCTTTTTCTATAGATTACCCACGAAGCATCTCTTCAATAATACTCTTCAGCCGCTTCGAGAAAACTTTCTGGCTGCAATTTTTTTGATAAACTTCTTGCGCCTTCTCACCCAAGCGCCGCCGCAGACCTGAATCGTTCTTTAACTTTCGAATCGCCTCAACCACGGCATCTGGTTTACCGGCTTCAACCAATAATGCCGATTCGCCATCTTTCACCAACTCTTGCACAGGATTATTTCTGCGAGTAACGAGCGGTTGACCGACCGCAAGCGCTTCAACAACCTTGTTGGTAAGAACACGAGCCGCGCGCGGATTGTCGCCGAAGAAGCCGAGACAAACATCGGCGGCGCACATGTAATCCGGCAGCTCTTGGTACGGAACCCAATCGATGAAGCGAATATTTTTTACATTCAGCTCATCCGCCAGAGAACGGTCGCGTTCATAAGTAATGCCCTTACCGATGATCTGAAACTCGACGTTCTCTTTTTCCAACTCTTTCGCCGCGCGGATGATGACATCAACTCCATGAAACGGCGCATACTCGCCGTGAAAGTGCACGAGAAAGCGGCCGTTCTTATTTTTTGCCTCGCGATGAAAAATCACCGAATCGTCAGTCGGCAAAAACATGCGGGTGAATTTCTCGCGCGGTATTTTGTAAGTCTTCTCGTAACCTAAAATATGATCATTGGTCTCAAGAATAATCCGATCCGCCCAGCGCATTGAGAGATGATCAACCAGCCAGTACAATTTCGCTTTGAGGCTTGTCGCGCTGGCTTCTTGCCGGTCATCTACCATCGTGCCGAACGTCGAGATATACACATCAAACAAAATCGGCTGGCGCGTAAGCAGCCGCACGAACGGTAAAAGCAACTGCCCGTAAAAACCGACGATGACTAAATCACAGTCGCGCTTTTTGGTGATGAATTGCCAGAGCAATTTCGGATAATGCTGCACGCCTTTCTTCGGGGGCAGACAGGTCACAACCTCAAAGCCGCCGCGCTGCAACGCGGTGATGATGTTGCGCGTGCGCGAGTAGGTTGCCTCGCGTCCGGCGATGTAGCAGATTTTTTCTTGCATTCCCATATCAACTTACTATTGAAATGCTACACCTTATCTATTCGAAATATTTAGCAATCTTGGTATCGCCTCTTATTGCATACTTTCCACTAAACGTATCTTCATCGGCTTTATAAGGGATTTTCCCTGTAATGCCAAGCTTTCGAAGCCCTTCTCGTATTCGTTTTACATCTGCTTTATCAGTCCAATCGTAGGTATAGACACAAATTACTTTTGCTCTACTTTTTGCGTGCGGATTTGGTTTCATTGTCCCAGTTTTTGAACGATCACCCAATTTACCATCTTCGGTTGCTTTTTTGATCCTTTCCCAGGTTTCATCTAGCTCTTCAACTTTAACAAACACCAACCACTTTCCAGAGTTGACAGTTTTATTACGGTAATGACCTTTTTTCCGAAATGCTTCTAACCAATATCTATCCGTTACCTCAGAAGGTTTGTCATTATTGCTTATCTTCCTATATGGGGACAGTAAGATGGCTCTCTTGCTTGTAGTTTTTTTCCTAACAGGCTTTTTCTTTGTGATTTTCTTTTCCATAACTGTCTTCATCGTCATCCTAAATTCGTAAGCGAATAGTGGCTGAATCTCACTAATCCTTGTTCAAATACTTTACGGTTTTCGCATGAGTTCTACTTTTATGCTATGGCTGCCCGCCACTCGATTCCGAGTCTTCTGCAGCATTTCAGCTCTCAAGTTTATAAATGTGATGTATTGAATCGCCAATCAAAATTCCTTTATCATCCACCATCATCAAATTTTCTCGCTTGACTTCTCAGGGCAAGATTTGTATGTTGACGACAGTCGATTTTCATTTCACCATGAACAAATATGAACTCTTTCAGCGTGTAGCTCCCGCTCGCGATTTTCCTGAAAAGAGCCTGCGCCGCGGCGATGTCGCCACAATCGTTGATTGCCATCCCGATCTTAATGGCAGCGACCTGGTTATTCGCTCGAAGTTTTCAATGCCCTCGGCGAAACGATTGAGGTGATTGTCGTCGCCGAGTCTGAACTGAAACCATTCGTGAAAACACCGATGAGGTGAAACAATGATGCCAGAACCCATCACCCAAGAAGCCGTCATTGAAAAAGTTCGCCAGCGGCTTGGAAAATTGGACGCAAAAGCTGAACAAGCCGTAGCGCATGCGATTGCCGTGCTCAATGAATCCCACGAGAATGAAACACCGGCACAACTTGAAAATAAATTTGCAAGCGCCAACGTAAGCGTAGAGCAGTATGAAGCATGGTCTCCTGAAGAGCGCTTTCAATATCTCAACAATTCAAAAAAAATAAACTCAGCATGGCTTAAGAAAAACTTCGACGACTTGGGCGCTGCCTGGCTGATGGTGGTCGATGGCCAGGTGGTGGCGCATGGAACGAGCATCCAACATTTGCCGCCGCAACAAGAGTTTGACACTTTGTGCGAACAGCATGGAAAATACCCTTTTGTCTTTTTCAATTCGCGCCTGTTCATGATTGAAGAGGCGTCCGCTTGGCACAACACCACCGAAGCAGATGATGCGTATCCCACCGTTTCCGTCAAGCTGCATGGCGCGCGCGGCGTTCTCGATCTGGTCGCAGACTTTGATACGGGCGCCGTTGATGCTTACTTCAATTTTGATCTTCTCGTACAGCATGGTCTGCTCACGCAGGAACCTCGCGATTATGAAGATGAGTCCGTACATCTCGGACAAAGTTTCCGCTTTATTGCAAAACCGCTTCGGTTATCGGTTGAAGATGAAAGCGGCACATTGAGAGAAGCCGGTTTCTTCGCTTTTTGTATCAAAAATTGGCACCGCAGTCCTTTTGTTGCCATTAACCCGAACCGCACAGCTTTGGTCGGACGCAGCCTATTTCTCAAGATTGCGCCTGTCGTTCATCTTGATTTTTCCACTCGTCGGACCGAGATTGAATTCCAAACATCGTGACGCTTCAGGACAGATTTGAATAAACCGCAAAAAACTTGTTCGAGTTATCCATCACGTCATTCAGATTCGAGGTACTTTATGCCACCCATGGAAGTTCGATTTGACGTTCCTAATGAGCTTGTTGAAGATATCGAAACTCCATCGGATTTTGGTTATCAAAGCTTCGTGCTCGGCCTCTATCTCGACGAGGAAATCAGCTTGGGCAAAGCGGCCAAGCTACTGAACATGTCCTACGATGAATTCATCGATTTCCTCGGCCAGAAGAAGATTCCTTATTTTCGTGAAACCGAGGAGGACATCAGCGACACTTTGCAAAAGCTGAAAG
>Ga0247727_10008625_pt1 | contig 18840 bp, 15 predicted proteins | sample WisWelCaveWW1625_FD_202498 | JGI IMG/M metagenome (GOLD analysis project Ga0247727, IMG submission 202498) | Biofilm microbial communities from Wishing Well Cave, Virginia, United States - WW16-25 | ecosystem: Environmental > Aquatic > Deep subsurface > Groundwater > Cave microbial mat | place... | reverse complement strand
GTAGTAAATCGCCTCGTACAACGCCGGCGCCAAGCCCATCGTCAGGCCGCCGTGAATCTGGCCTTCGACGATCATGGGATTGATGCGATTGCCGCAATCGTCCACCGCTACGAAACGCCGAACCTTCACCTCGCCCGTGCCTCGGTCAATATCCACCACGCAAATGTACGAGCCGAACGGATAAGTGAGATTGGGCGGATCATAATATGAAACCGCTTCGAGACCGGCCTCCATTCCCTGCGGATGGTTGGTGTACGCGGCGAAAGCGATCTCTTGAATCGTCTTCGCTTGGTTCGGCGAGCCTTTCACGTAAAACTTGCCGCGCTCCCACTCCAAATCATTTTCCGAAGCCTCCAACAAATGCGCCGCAATTTTCTTGGCCTTGTCGCGAATCTTGCGCGCCGCCATCGCACCCGCTGCTCCGGCTGTGGGCGTGCTGCGGCTCGCATAAGTGCCCAAACCATACGGCGCGGTGTCGGTGTCGCCCTCTTCAATCTGAATGTCCTCGGCAGGTATGCCCAATTCCTCCGCGACAAGCTGCGCATACGTAGTTTCGTGTCCCTGTCCCTGCGATTTGGTGCCGAAACGCGCAATGGTTTTGCCGGGAATGGGAGGGAGACCGCCGCTGATGACGCGCAACGGCTCGCCGGCCGTGTGCGCGTCAATCGCGGTCATCTTGATCCAATCCTTGGGTGGGTTCCAGTTCAAGGGCATACCCGCTCCTTGCGTGCCGTCATTTTTAATCTTTCAGCACGAACGTGACTTTCATGGTGACGCGATACTCGGCAATCTTGCCGGCATTGACCACCACTTTCTGCTCTTTAATCCACGCGCCCTTGACGTTTTGCAGCGTTTTGTTGGCGCGGTCGACGCCGGTTTGAATGGCGTCTTCAAAACTTTGGGTGGATGATGAAGTTATTTCAGTAACGCGAGCGACGGACATGATTTTTCTCCTTTCTGAAAAAGATCGACAGACTGATGAAATCGTTAGTTTGGCGTTTCAGTTAAGGCGGCTTGGGGACTACCCTGGCTTTTCCCACAGCTTTTCGGAAACAAAACGAACATGACGAGAATGATAAAAATAAAGATCAAAACGGTCAGGCTGCGTTTGTTCATTTTTCGCTCCTTTCCTGGCGGCGGGTTCAACGTTTGTCGATCGGCACATACGGCACGTTCTTCTCGCCGGGATAAATCGCGCGCGGGCGGAACAGGCGGTTGTTTTGCAGTTGCTCGATGACGTGCGCCGTCCAGCCGGCGATGCGGCTCACCGCAAAGATCGGCGTGAACAATTCCTGATCGAGTCCCATGTAGTAATAAACCGTGGCGGAATAGAAATCGACGTTGGGATAAATGCCTTTATCCGCGAGTTCGCGCTGCATAATTTCTTCAATTTTTTTCGACATCTCGTACCACTTGGCGTTGCCGGTTTGCTGCGCGAGCGTTTGCGAGTACCGACTGAGAATGCGCGCGCGCGGATCGTAGGTGTGATAAACGCGATGGCCGAAGCCCATAACTTTCTCTTTCTTGGCCAGCCGATCCATCACGTAGGCCTCGACTTTATCGACGCTGCCGATGCTCTGCAAAGTCGACATCACCTCGCTGTTGGCGCCGCCGTGCAGCGGGCCTTTCAAGCTGCCGACGGCTGCGGCGATGGCCGAATACATATCAGACTTTGACGAGATAACGACGCGAGAAGTAAATGTGGAGGCGTTAAATCCGTGATCGGCGTGAAGAATCAGCGCCACATCCAAAACTTTTGCGACGTAGTCCGTGGGGGCTTCGCCATTCACCATATAAAGGAAGTTGGCGGCATGGTTGAGATCCTGGCGCGGCGCGAGGAATTCTTTGGCGCTGCGCCGGCGCTGAATCGCAGCGACGATGGTTGGAAAAGCCGCGATCAAATCAATCGCACGTTCGACATTTTTCTCGATGGCGTTATTCTTTGGATCGGAGTCATACAACCCCAAAGCCGACACTGTCGTGCGCAGCAAATCCATGGCGTTCGCCGTGGTTGGGAATGTGCGGATGAGATCGAGCGCCGCCGGCGGCACTTCCCGCCGGCTCTTCAATTTGTTTTCAAAATCGGTCAACTCTTGACGCTTTGGCAAACGGCTATACAGCAGAAAATAAGCCGTTTCTTCGAATGTCGAGTGTTCCGCCAATTGTTCAATCGGAATGCCTCGATACAACAAAATGCCATTCTCACCGTCGATTGAGCTAATCGTGGAAAGCGCGGCGACGACGCCCTCCAAACCTTCGCGAAATTCCGCCTTGCGTCCAAACTCGTCTATGACTTCACGGACTTTTTCGGCCATAGTTTAAATTCTCCTTTCCTTGCGAGTGATATATATCGCCGTTGCGATATTCTTTCAATAGAACACCCTTCATGTCATTTCGTAGAAAATCATTTTAGGCATTTATTCCTGTAATTCAGCGTTCGCGTGGGCGCGAGTTATCTTTAATGGTTGCTCAACACGTTCTGTTAAAACTTCGCCGCGCGCGACCAAACGGCGGCCTTCATATAATTCAAACCTATTGCCGGGTTCGAGCAAATGCGAAGGCGCATCTGGTGCTAGAAAGCGGATTTCAGCTTCAACGCAAGACGAATCATCTCGTTCGTTCGTGAATTCCGCCACAATGCTCCATGCTTCTTGCGGCCATTTTTCAGCTTCTTGTTCAAATCGCGCCACCGTTGAATAGCACGGCCCCAAAGGAGGATGCTTTCGGCCACCTTCAGCCGCAGGGATCCAATGGATTATTGCGGTAACTTTGCGAGGCATATTTGCTGTATTGTTCATATTACAGAATTGGGGGTTTGCCGGAATTTACCTGTGCGAATCAAGTCTTGAAACTCGGCTTCACTTACCGCGCGGTAAAGTTTCACATTTAGCACGTCAACCCCCTGGATCAATCTGGTTCTCATGACTTGTTCACAAGACATAATACTAAATCGCGCGCTTAAAAGCAATACGTATCTCGTTTTTCCACATCAATAACGGTACGAGGTAGAATGTTTTCTCATAATCGAGGCTCGGCCACAAATTTCTTTTGCGCCACAGCTTTCATCGCCGCGCTTTCAAAAACAATTTCCCCTCCCACCATCGTCATCAAAACTTTGATCTGAAACAACTCATTTTCCGGCGCGGTCATCAAATCACGATCCAAAACGACGAGATCGGCGAGTTTGCCGGGCGTGAGCGAGCCTTTCAAATCTTCTTCAAACGCTGCCATCGCGCCCCAAATCGTCAACGATTTCAGCGCTTCTTCGCGGGTCATGGCTAATTCCGGATGCCAGCCTGCCGCCGAAAAACCGGTGGTGTCGCGCCGCGCTACGGAAGCGTAAAACTCAATCAGCGGATTGCCCTCTTCCACCGGCGCGTCGGAGCCGCCGGCGATGTAATTGCCTTGATCGATGAACGTGCGCCAGGCATAAGCGCCGTTCAAGCGATTCAAGCCCAACCGGCGAACCGCAAAATGCAAATCGCCAATTGCGTGGCTCGCTTCCATCGAGGGAATCACGCCGAGTTTTTTGAAACGTGGAATGTCGGCGGGATCGACGATTTGCGCGTGTTCGATGCGAAAACGCGGCTCGACAATTTTTCGTTGTTCTGGCGGCACTTCGTTGAAGGCGCGCTCGTAAAGATCGAGCACTTTGCGGTTGGCAGCGTCGCCAATGGCGTGAATCGCCACTTGCAAGCCCTTTTCCGTTGCAGCTTTGATGGTAGGATAAACTTGTTCGTCGGTGAAAAGAAACAGGCCGTGCGTATTTTCGTCGGAATAATTTTCCAACAGCGCCGCGCCGCGCGAGCCAAGCGCGCCGTCAATGGAAATTTTAATGCCGCGCACGGCGAGGCGATGGTCAAACAATCCGATCTGCGGGCCGTTTTCCAAAAGAGAATCAACATTTCCCCCGGGGCCACGCACAAATTCGTAAATGCGAATTTGCATTTTCCCTTCGCCGTAGAGACGCTTCCACAAGTCGATCGTCTCCCAACCGCTGCCGGCATCGTGAATGGTGGTTAAGCCGTAAGCCAACGCGACTTCATTGGCTTTCAACGCGAACTTCTCTTGCATCTCCGGCGAGCTTGATGGAATAAATTTATTCACGAGGCCCATCGCCTTGTCAACCAGCAAGCCATTCGGCTTGCCGCGCTCGTCTTTTAAAATTTCGCCGCCGGGCGGATTCGGCGTTTCCGCGGTTATTCCGGCCAGCTCGAGGGCTTTGGAATTGACCAGCGCCATGTGGCCGTCGGCGCGATTGAGATAAATCGGCAACTCCGGCACGATGCGGTCAAGCTCATTGCGCGTTGGAAATTTTTTCTCCGGCCAGTCTTCTTCCATCCAACCGCGGCCGGTGATCCATTCTCCCATTTGCTTGCCCAGCGCCCAGCTTTGAATACGCGCCAGAAATTCTCCCAGCGATTTGCAGCCGTCGAGATTCAAATCATAAGCGCGCCGGCCAACGCCTTGAAAGTGATAATGACTGTCGATAAAACCGGGCACGACGGTTTTGCCGCCAAGATCGATGACACGCGTCGTTTCAGTAGCCCAAGCTCGGGCCTCGCTATTTGAACCGACGAAGGCAATGCGATCGCCGGCAATCGCCAGGGCCTGCGCCGAGGGCTTTTGGCTGTCGACCGTGTGAATAACGCCGTTGGTCAGGACAATATCGGCGGGCTGCCGTTGGTTTTGACAATTTATCCAGCTCATTCCCAAGATCATCAAAACCCCGATGGCTAAAATTCGCATGTTAAATTTTCTCCTTTCGCTGTTGTTCCAAGATAATAAAATTTTCGCCGGATGTCCACAAGATTTTGCAACGGAATCAACACCAGCCGGATAAACCGTCGCTAAGCAGGTTTAAAAACAGTTTTGAGTATCTGGATTGATCGGATTATCCGGATGCCTTAGGCAGGAATTTTCGCCGATAACGGCAGGGAAGGTATGAAAAAACGTAACCGCAAATTTGTCAAGAGAAATTTGGGTTGCGGCGCTAATGTTCACCGAAAATCGCACGCGATGATTGGGATTATGCCTCTTGCATGGTGGCGCTCAAGGGGGTGAGAATCTCTGGCCGATTGCCCTTTTGGGCACAAACTAACCATTCTTCGATTTCATTGCCGGTTAATAAAAACGGCTTGCCATCTTCACCGATGTCGATCCATTCTGCTGCAATACTATCGAGGCCATTGGCTCCCCTCAGGTCAGTTCGGAAAAGACGGGCGCCAGTAAGGGTTGTTTTTTCTAGTTTGGCGCCGCTGAGAATCGCTCCGGACAAATTTGCGCTGGAGAAGTCGGATTTTGTCAAATCGGCTTCGCGTAAATCGGCTTCGCGTAAGTCTGTGTCAATGAAACTGGCGCGAATAATCTTGGCGCAGTTCAGGCTGGCCTTCGACAAGATGGCGTTATCGAAATTCGATTTATTCAAAAGCGCTGCGTCCAAATCAGCCCGAACCAAAGAGGCAGACGCTAAATTGGCGCCAAACAAATCTGAGCGCCTAAGAATTGTTTCGTTAAGGTTGGCGCCGGGAAGAAATGCTTCCGTCAAATCTGCATTCGAAAGGTCAAGATTAGATAAATCAGCATCCTCCAGAATAAGCTGTTTTCCGGCTCTGCCGGCAGATGCAATCCAAGTTTTGTGCAAAGCCAGCATTTCTTGTAATACTGCTTCCGGCTTATTTCTCATGGCGACATCCATTGTTATTCAAGGGTACCATAAAATTTTGTCAGACCATCCTCGGGACACGATTATATCAAGAAGTTTTTTGATATGTTCAGCGCTGAGGTTTTGCGTGTCTAAAATAACATATTCTCCTTGTTTCAGCACTTTATCGATTTTGTTTATATCCCGATCAAGTTTGAAGCCACCCTTTTTAGGCGGCCATCTGGAATCAAAAGCTTTAACATCCCAAATCTTTCCATCAGCATCAACAAAGTCGCCACCGTCAGGCCGATGGTCTCTCCGAATAGGGCCTTTGAGTTTGCCGTTCCGCTCAAGTGCGATTCCGACTTCGGCTTCCCGCGTGGATTTTGCTGATATCTTGCCGTCGTGTGCTGGATCTTTGGCAAGGTCTTCGACTTTTTCACGATGCGACATCGATCAAATCCATGCAAAGAAGTTTACTCGAAAACCCGTTGTCATTGCGATGAGACAAATTTACAAAGAATAAGGTAAAGAGTCAAGTCGAAATAATCGATAAGACCTTCTTGTTTTTCCTCGCATGAAATTTCCTATACGAGGATTCCTCTACGCGAATTTGCTTGCATGACGACTTTGGATGAATTATTTTTTCTCCATGCGAATCGACAAATGGTTGAAAATGGCGCGTATTTTTAAGAGCCGGGAAGAGGCCGGCCGCGCCTGCGATCTCGGCCGCGTCAAAGTCAACGGCCTCGAAGCCAAGCCCTCCAAAGTTGTCCAAGCCGGCGATGAGATCGTGGTAAAAATCGAGCGGGTTTATCGCACGCTCACGATCAAGGAACTTCCGACACGCGGACTTTCCGCAAAGGATGCGAAGTTGGTCTATGATGAGAAAACGCCGGATTTGCCGCCGGATATTATCGAGTTGATGAAACTCCAAGCGGCGGAGGATCGCCGCCTGAAACGCGAAGCCAAAGGTCGCCCAACAAAAAAAACGCGGCGGGAATTGGACAAATGGCGCAAACGCACTTGATCTATAGATAATGGCAACGAAAAGGGAACCGCAGCAAAAAAAGTCTTCAAAACTTTGTGTCTTCGTGTTTTGGTGGTTTATGAATAATTCAGGTTAAAAATCCTTTTTGCTGTTTTCTTTTTGTTTTTCTAAAGCTTTTTCCATTGCCAACAACTCTTCCTCCGCCCCCATACGCTGCGGGCCGCGGAACCAGTGACGCACATTGGTAAAATAATAAATGACCAACAACACGGTGAGACCGGCAAACGTGTAACCGGTCAGCTCATTCGGCGGCGCGACGAAAAGCACGCTGATAAAGACGATCCACAAGATGGCAATAACGGCATTGGTCATGCTCCATTTGCCGAGATGCCATGGCCCGCGATGTGTCCACTTGCCGCTGCGTTGCGCCAAGAGTCCGAGTAAAATCGGAATGCCATACGAAACATAAAGCCCAATCGTGCTGATCGAGACAATAACGGGATATACGCTCGAAGAAACTATGTAGAAAACTCTGTAGAATGAACCTGTGGGTCTTGTCGATGAGATCCAGATAATGACGGCATATACGCCCGGATAAACCACAATGAGAAACGCCACACCGATCGCCAACCAGATGGCCGGCGCTGGTGAGCGATATTTTGGAGAAATGTGCGACCATAGGTGAGAAGCCGGCATGCCGCCATCGCGCGCGAACGCAAAGATCATCCGCGAATTGGAGGTCACGCTCGACAGACCGCAGAACCACATCGCCAGCGTGACCATCCACAACATCATCCGGCCAAACGTCGTGCCCAGCGCCGTCTCAATGATGTGAATGAATGGATTGCCGGCGGCAGCGGCGATGGGCAAATCTTGAATGCTGAGCGTTACTGCAAGCAACATCACATACCCGAAAATCGCGCTGATCGCCACGGAATTGAACAATCCCCACGAGGCATTGCGCGAGGGATCGACGGTTTCTTCGGTGATGTGCGCCGAAGCGTCGTAGCCGGTGTACGTCCACTGCGCCTGCAAAAGCCCGAGCAGAAACGCCCACCAGTAGGGATATTGCAAAGTGGTGAAATCGGATTTGAGCAGAAACGAAGTTGGTTGTTTCTGTGCAAGAAAGAACAAAGCGCCAACGAAGATGGCGACGCCAAATATATGATACCAAGCGGAGAAATCGTTCAACCTCGCGACCAGCCGGATACCGATGTGATTGAGTATGCCCTGGGAGAGCAGAACGCCGGTGTAAACCAAGAGCTTGTTGGTGTATGTCGGCTCAAGCCCAAGCAGCGGCGTCATAAACTCAGCGCAACCGAATGAGATGCCGGCGAGAATCGCAAATTGTCCGGTAAAGTTGAACCAGGCCGTAAACCATCCCCACCCCGGGCCGCCAAGAATCGAGGCCCAATGATACATCGCGCCGGCGGTTGGAAAGGCCGACGCGAGCTGCGCCAACCCGGCCGCAACTGCGAGCGTGAACACAGTGACGAGCGGCCATCCCAACGTCATCACCAACGGCCCGCCGGCATTCAAACCGTAACCGTATAATGTTACCGCGCCGGTCAAAATCGAAATGATTGAAAACGAGATGGCAAAATTCGAAAACCCGCCCATGTCGCGAAAGAGCTGCTGCGCGTAGCCGAAACCGTGAAGTTGGCGGCGGTCGAGATCTTTTTGGCTTTCGCGATTTTGCGATGTCGTTGATGTGTGCATACTCATCTTTTTATTGCATTACGAGTCAAATCTTTTCAGAAAAAAAAATTCACGCAAAGCCGCTAAGCCGCAAAGATATCGCAAAGAAAAACTTTGCGTAACCTTTGCGTCTCTGCGTCTTTGCGTGCGCTTTTGTTTTTTGGTTCCGACTTATAGGCATATAAGATAATTCGGCCAATTCCATCCCACAAGAAAATTATTGATAAAATGTGTCCAGTTTTTCCTGAGAATAAATACAAAGTTTATGGCTGCCAAAAAATTAACGAAATGATTCAAGGTTAACACGATTTCACTGTTTTTAACGCGGGGTGGCAAAATGATCTCTTATCTTCTAAGTTTAATCGTGCTCGTTTATCTGGCGATACGCCTGTTTTTGCTCGTTCTTTTCATCCTGCGCCGCCTCAATCTCTTTCAGCGTACAACCCAGGAAATGTTATCGAGCCGTGCCGCCAATTTTATGTCACCAAAACGATGTTGAAATCGGACACGGTGATTTCTTGATTCATACGGTTTGAGCCGCACAATCGAAGAGTTTTGCACACGGTGGGCTGGTCGTTGCGTCAATTCGGGGCTGGGCGGGATAAAATCATCGGCGCGGTGTTCGGGGGATTTTTGGGAGAACCGCGCCGGTGGTGTTTTTTGACAAATTTTAAGAATAGTCTTTTCTGTTTCTCGTTAACTTCTTCTTTCTCCCTCACCCCGCAATCCCATATAGCTTCATCTTCTCCCGCAGCGTCGAACGCGAGATATTCAAGACGCGGGCGGTTTGCGATTTGTTGTTGTTGTATTGCAGCAGCACGGCTTGAATGTGGCGCTTTTCCATTTCGTCGAGCGAAAGATTGGCCGTAGAGGGGGCGCCGTTATTAGCGCCCGCCGCCGGCGCGAAAACCGGGACCGCACTTTTTTCGCCGCGCAGCTCGAGCGGCAAATGCTCGGGGCGCAGATAATCCTCCCGGCAGAGAATGACGGCGCGCTCGATGACGTTTTTCAGCTCGCGCACGTTGCCGGGCCAGCGATATTGCAGCAGAAAATTCTTCGTCTCCTCATTGAGGCCGACAATGGTTTTGTTGAATTCCTTGTTGTTTTTTTCAATGAAAAGCGCGGCGAGCGGCAAAATATCATCGACGCGGTCCCGCAGCGGCGGCAGGCCGATGACCATCACTTTCAAACGGTAATAAAGATCTTCGCGAAACGTTCCTTCATTCACCATCACCTGCAAATCGCGATTGGTGGCGGCGATGACGCGCACGTCGATTTGAATATCGACCGTGCCGCCGATGCGCCGGAAGGTTTGCGTTTCCAAAACGCGCAAAATTTTCGGCTGCAGCGCCAGACGCAGGCTCGCCATTTCGTCGAGAAAAAGCGTGCCGTTGTTCGCCAGCTCGAACATGCCTTTCTTCAAGCTTTTCGCATCGGTAAAGGCGCCTTTTTCGTGGCCGAACAATTCCGATTCCAGCAAATTCTCGGGAATCGCGCTGCAGTTGATCGGGATGAACGGCTTGTCGGCGCGGGCGCTCCATTTGTGAATCGAATTGGCCACCAGCTCTTTGCCGGTGCCGCTTTCACCCTGGATTAAAACCGAGGTGCGCGGCGTGTCCGCGACGATTTTGATAAATTTTTTGACCTCTTCCATCACCCGGCTGTTGCCGAACAATTCCTCGTCGGGAAATTTTCCGTGCTGTTGCTGCTTCAAACGCGACAGCTCGCGCTTGAGGCTGGCGGTTTCCAACGCTTTGGCGACGACCATCTTCACTTCATCCAGCTCAAACGGCTTGGTCAAATAATCATACGCGCCGGCTTTCATCGCCTCCACCGCCGGACGCGGATCGTTGGCCACCGCGGTGATCATGATGACGAGAATGTCGGGATCGAATTCCTTCACGAACTCGACCACTTTGATGCCGCTCATGTCGGGAAGCCGCAAATCGAGCAGCACGAGATCGATCAGCTCGGCTTTCAAAATGCGCAGCGCTTCCGCGCCGGAGAGAGCGGTGTGCACTTTGTGGCCGGCTTTGCGGAAAATTTCGCCCAGCGTCTGGCACAAATCGGCGTTATCTTCGACAATCAGCATGTTGGCTTTATTCACGGCTCTACTCCATTTAACAGCAAAAGAATTTCACGCAAAGCCGCTAAGCCGCTGAGTTAACGCAAAGATAAAAACATGATTTAATAGCCCACTAAACACACGAACTACGCTAAAAAGCATTTAGCAAAACAATTTAGGCAAAATTATTTTGCCCTAATTATTTTGCAATTTGAATAATTGTCTTTCGTGTTTACGCGTGTTTCGCGAGCACAAAAACTTTGCGGAACCTTTGCGTCTCTGCGTCTTTGCGTGCGCTTTTTTCATTTTAGTTCCGGCTCGTCCGGGTTATATGATTACTTTTCCGTCGGCAACAACAGCGCGAAGGTCGTGCCCTTGCCGATGGCGCTTTCAACTTGAATGTCCCCCTCGTGCTCTTCGATAATCCGATAAACAATCGACAGGCCCAACCCCGAGCCTTGCGGCTTGGTGGTGAAGAACGGATCAAAAATCGCCGGCAAATTTTCGCGGGCGATGCCTTCTCCCGTGTCCGTCACGCTGACGTGGGAATACAACGTGCGTTGATGGGGCAGCGGATAGCGATGGCCGCGGTGATCGACACGTTTCAACATCGTCGAGGCCGGACGCGCGCTCACGGTTAATTTGCCGCCGGAGGGCATCGCGTCAATCGCGTTCAAAAAAAGATTGATGAAAACTTGTTGAATCTGCTGAAAATCGACGTAAATCAGCGGCAAATCCGGCGGGTAGTTTTGAACAAATTCGATGCCGTTTTTCTCGAAGCGCTGATCCATCAACGGTTTGACTTCGTTGATGATGTCTTGCAGGCAGCATTTGGTCGGCACCGGCGATTTCGGGCGCGCGTAGGAGAACAGCGTTTTCAAGAGATCGTCCATGCGATTGACCTGCCGGATGATGCGCGCCACATATTCGCGCCGGCCGTCGTTCGGCTCGATGTCCTCCTCCAGCGTTTGCGCGACGGTTTTGATGCCGGCGAGCGGATTGCGGATTTCGTGCGCGATGCCGCTGGCGAGCACGCCCAACGAGGCCAGACGATCCATGCGCAGCACTTCGGCCTGCATTTGTTTGATCAACGAAATGTCGCGAAACGAAATGATCGTGCCGACGCGCTGATTGCGGTTGTCGATGCGCGGCGTCACCGAGAAACCGACGTGCACGGTTTTACCGTCTTTGCGTTTCAGCTCCATTTCACGGTTTGGCAGCCCGTTGTCGGAAGCCTTAGTGTCCGAGGTCTCAAAGTCCGAAGTCGCCGGGCTCGAGGTCGATTTTGACGATTCGGGCTTATGCGGCGAAAGGCCAAGCTCGCCGGCAAATTCCAGGATGTTGGAAGTCAGCAGGCGCCGGCATTCTTCCGGCGAAAAAATTTCGTCGAGGTAGCGGCCAACCACTTCGTAGGCGCGCCAGCCGAGGGCTTCTTCGGCGGCTTGATTGAACGAGGTAATGCGGCGTTCGAGATCGACGGTGATCAAGCCCGAACCGATGCTCTGAATGATGCTCTCGTTGAAATTTTTCAGCTCGGTGATTTCCTGCTCGAGCTTTTGGCGCTGCGTCACGTCGCGCGCGATGCCGACACAGCCGACGACTTCGCCGCGATCAAAAATCGGGTTGATGTTGGTCGACAGATAAATGATCTTGCCGGTCTGGCCGCGAATGCGCATCTCGAAAATGCGCGACTTGCCTTTGAGCGTGTTGCGGAAATTGATCTCGGCGTTCGAACGATCTTCCGGCAAAACCATGTCGTGAAAATTGCGGTCTTTCCACGCCTCGCGCAAATAACCGGTGAGCACTGAGAGCCGGCGATTGATGAACACAAACTGGCCGTGCGTGTTGAGCGTGAAAATCAGATCGCTGGCGTTCTCGATCAAGTCCTGATATTTGTATTCGGTGCGTTTGATGCGCTGCTCCAGCTCGCGGTTGCGCTGGCGGAGATCGTGCAGAATGAAAATATTTTCAATGACATTGATCAGCTCGCGGCTGGCAAAGGGCTTTTCCAAATACATCCGCAGGCCCAATTGAAACAGCCGCGCCGGATTGACGTCTTCGCGCCGTTTCGCGGTCAACATCACGACGGGCGTGTCGCTCACCGCGCGATACACCGAATTGCCCGCCAGCTCCTGCAAGACTTCGGCGCCGCTCATCAACGGCATCACGTAATCCAGCAGCACCAAATCCGGCTTCTTGTCCAAAATCAGCCGGAGGCCCTCGTCGCCGGTGGAAGCTTCGAGACAATCGTATCCGGCGCTGGCGAGAATTTTTTGCGTGATGGCGCGCTGATCGGCGTCGTCGTCGATGATCAGAATCGTCTTCTTTTCATTCGCGCGCCGCGGCGATTCCGGAAACGGCCGGAGCTCGTCGGCGACGAACTCATCGGGCAGCGCCTCTTCTTTCGGTAGCTCGACGATGGATTTGTCCACCGAGGGCAGTGCGGTGTCCGTCACGCGAGTGTTGTCGTAACTTTCCACCTTTTTTAACAGGCAAAATAATATTTAGGCAAAATCAGGCGGTTTGAACGTTGGAAAACCGAAGCATTTTCGCCTGAACAGATTCCAAAATCGAATCCCGAATAAAAGTGCTTGCATTCAGTATCTCAATGCCGATTAATTCTCCCTTGTCATTCAACTCAGCCGTGATATTGGGACTGAGTTCGAGGCTTCCACTTTCCGGATCGTCGGAAATAGCCAGATGCAGAACATCTTCTTTCTCAAAATATACCAGCTTTATTTTATTCATGGGTGAATCTCCCTGTTCTAATCCGAAAGTTAATCTGTTGGCGTGTGGTAACATGGATTGTTACTGGCGTTATTGAGATTTCGTCCGTTTCATAGGGTATCATGACCAGCCTGTTATCATGGTGCCCGACAGCAACACGACGTCCCGTTACCGTATCGGAATACCGCTCCGGCGAAGCTCTGAGGATATTCTCAATGTTAGCAAGGTCAAATCCACGCAACTTGACCTTGTACTTCATATAGTCTGTCCATACGATTATCATCAGATTATCAATCCTCAGTTTCCTACACTTTTCGCCCGCGAAATCATCTTCATCACCTCGGCGTTGGCATGAAGCGGCGTCAGATGGATATCAGGATGTTCGTTTGCAAAGACGCGAAAAATCTCATCGGCAAAAGACTGTCCGATCATTGCAATGCCTTTGAAATCGAGAACGATTTCCTTAGACTGCTCAACGCCCTCTAATAATCGCTTCGCCTGAGAGCGCGCCATGAGATTTTCGTCGCCATGATGAAACTTTGAAACAACGATGTGTTTGCGTGAAGCTAACACGGAATAAAAAAATAAAACTCCGTGCCTTTATTCTGCTTCGTCGTGTAGCCGATTTTGCCGCCGTGCAGTTCGACCAAACGCTTCGAGAGGCTCAATCCCAAGCCGACGCCGCCGAATGGCCGGACGACGCCGTCGCTTTGGCGAAATTCTTTAAAGACATGGCGTAAAAATTCCGGCGCGATCCCGATGCCGGTGTCTTTCACGTGAAAACGAATCTTCTTGCCGTCGCGGCGCGCGCCGATTTCCACGCTGCCTTCGTGAGTGAATTTGATGGCGTTGCTGAGCAAATTCAGCAGCACTTGATACACGCGACGAAAATCAATGCGCAGCATCGGCAAATCCGCCTCGCATTTGGTGAGCAAATCGAGCCGCTTTCGTTTCGCCAGCGGCTGCACGGCGGCGGCGGCGGCCTCGATCAACTCCACCGGCAGAACCGATTCGATCTCGAGCTGCATCTGATGTTTTTTCAAGCGCGAGAGATCGAGCACTTCGTTGACCAGATCCACCAGATGATGGCCGCAATCGCGAATGTGATTGAGCACCTCGAGCTGCGCCGGCGCCATCTCGCCGTAAAGCCCGTCGCGCAAAAGCTCGGTGTAGCCGAGAATGCCGTTGAGCGGCGTGCGAAATTCGTGGCTCACGTCGGCGATGAACTCGGCTTGCAGGCGATTGCGCTCTTCCAGCTCCTGCGCCTGTTTTTGAGCCTCGGAGAGGCGCGCGCGCATGCGGTCGCGCCGTTTCCAGAGCGGTTTTTTATTTTTCTCCGGTTTGGGTTGAGAATGCGGGACGAGAGTTTCTTCATGCGGGGCGGCAACCGCGACTTTGCTGCCGTGTCGCCGCGGCGCGACAAGCAGATTCCTGAGCCTCACCGGCAGCGTGTACAGCGAGGCCCGGAGCGAAATTTTCCTCGGCTCCATGAGAGTCCTTTCCTAATAAGAACCAGCGACGGCTTCCACTTCGGCGGCGGCCATTTCGATTTCACGATAACGGCCGGAATATTTCGGGATGCTAAACGAGAACGTCGAACCTTCGCCGAGCCTGCTTTTGACGGTGATCGCGCCGCCGTGAATCTCGACGATTTCCTTGACCAGCGCCAGCCCGAGGCCGGTGCCGGTAATCTCGCGCACTTTTTCATTGTCGGTGACGCGATAAAATTTTTCAAACAGGCGCTGCTGCGCTTTTTCCGAGATGCCGTAGCCGTTGTCTTCGACTTCGACCAGCACGTCGTTTTCGCGCTCTTTCAGGCGAATCTCGATCGCGGTGTTTTCCGGGCTGTATTTCACGGCGTTGGCAAATAAATTGACAATGACCTGTTCGAGCATGTCGCCGTCGCCGATCACCAGCGGCAGATTGGTGGAAACCTTGACGCTGACCACGATGCCCTTTTTCTCGGCTTGATGCAAATTGACGTCGAGCACTTTGTCCACCACGTCGCGAATTTGCATCGGCACTTTCTTGGCCTGGCTCTTGCCGGCTTCGATCTTGGAAATATCCAAAAATTTGTTGATCAAATCGCTGAGCCGGTTCGATTCTTTCAGAATAATCGTCGCATACTCTTCCGACTGCTCGCGATTGACGGTCGGGTCGAGCAGCAATTCGCTGAAGCCGGAGATCGAGGTAAGGGGGGAGCGGAGCTCGTGCGCCACCATCGACACCAACTCGGTTTTCATGCGATCGATTTCCTTTTCGCGCGTGATGTCGCGCAGGATGGTGACGATGCCGATCAGCTCATTCTGCTCGTTGACGACGCGCGCCGCGTGCGCTTGCAGGAAAATATCCTTCCAGGTTTTGGTGGATTTGATGGTGATCTCGGTGGTCGGGGTTTTCTTGGTCGCAGTGTTTTGCACGCCGCGGATGAATTGCAGCAGCGTGGCGTTGGAAATGCACTGCTCCAGCGGTTTGCTGAGGCATTCCTTTTCCTGGATGCCGAACCACATTTCCATCACCGAGTTCATCACCAGAATGCAATTGTTCGGATCGGTGACGATGACGCCGTCGGCGATGTTTTTGATGATGGTGTCGGTTTTTTTCTTTTCATTGATAATGCGGTTCAAATCCATCTTGCGCAGGCGATGCAGCTCTTCGGTCATGTAATTGAAAATTTTCGCGAGCCGGCCAAGCTCGTCCTGCGATTCGACGTTGACGCGTTCGTTGAAATTGCCGCGCGCGATTTCCGTGGCCGTGCGGGTGAAGTGGGTGATGGGCTGGCTGATGCGCCGGGAAAGGTAGTAGGCGCCGAAGGTTGCCATCATGATGGCGAGGCCGAAGAAGTAGAACCCCGTCACGAACTGCTGCGCCCCCTGAAACGAGCCTCGCAGCAAATACAGCCAGAGCACGATCAACGGCACCAGCGAAGCCGCCAGGGTGATAAAGAATGTTTTGCGGAAAATCGTTTTCCGCCTGAAAAATTGAAAATCCATAACTTGTGTTGTCCGACTTCACCACCGGTTGCGCGTTCCGGCTCAATCGGTGACGACCTGATTACGTCCCTGTTTTTTGGCGCGGTACAAACGTTGATCGGCAACTTCGATGAGCTGGCTCAGCTCGACCGCATCGTCGGGGAAAGTGGCAACGCCCATGCTGATGGTGATGCGGTTCCTCGAAACGTGATTGTGGTTTGTATTCGAATTGCCGTCGCGCCATTCGCCGGCCGCCATTTCGTTTGCCACTGCGACCAAACTCGGGGCGGATTCTTCCGCCGGCCGGTTTGGCGTCCAATCCGCCATCGCCGGCACGTTCGGCGCCTCGACGGCGAAATGATCGAAATAATGCGCTTCGACGATGCGGCGCACTTTTTCGGCGGCAATCGCGGCCGCGATTTTGTTGGTCTCCACCAGCACCAGGCAAAATTCTTCGCCGCCATAACGCGCCGCCAGATCGATCTTGCGGATGTTCTCTTTCAGCAATCGGGCAATCGTGCGCAGAATCGTATCGCCGGCCGGATGTCCGTAGGTATCGTTGAACTTCTTGAAGTGATCGATATCCAACATCACCACCGCCACGTGCAACTGGTGCCGCTGCGCGCGCAACAACTCTTGTTCGAGATGTTCTTTGAGATAGCGGTGATTGTAGAGGCCGGTCAAGCCGTCGGTGATCGCCAACTGCCGCAAGCGCTCGCGCGCCTGCTCCAATTCCCGCACTTTGGCGCGCAGCTCGTCGTGCAGTTGTTTGATGCGCAGCAGCGATTTGACGCGCGTCAACAGCTCCAGCTTGTTGAACGGCTTGCTGACAAAATCGTCGGCGCCCGATTCGGTGGCTTTGATTTTGTCTTCGATTTCATTCAGCGCCGTGACCATGATGACCGGAATGACTTTGGTCGTCGGATCGGACTTCAGCCGCTCGCAAACTTGAAAGCCGTTGAGCTTGGGCATCATCACGTCGAGCAGGATCAAGTCCGGCTGCGTCGCCGCCACTCTTTCCAGCGCCTCCTCGCCGTCACGCGCCGTCAACACGTCGTAACCCACGGAGGTCAAATACGTCGTCAACAATTGCACATTGACCGCTACATCATCAACGACCAAAATTTTGTTCTTGCGGAGCAATTCATCCCGCGAAAACGGGATATCTTTGAAAGCCGGTTTAAGAGACGATTCTATTGCCATAAACGAACCAGTTCGTGCTGCAGTGCTTCGATGTCAATTTGGGTAAAACATGACGCGGCAGATGGTTGCATTGTGTCGCGAGTTTTTCACAATGGCCGAAAATCGTCCACATCAACATCAAAGTTACAACATCCTTTATTCTTTGTCAAGAGATTTTTCCAGAAGTAGTCGAAAATTGACCAATTCTTGTTAGCTACGGGCACAGCCCTACGGGCAAGCCTTATAGGAACAGCCATACAGGCGCAGCCCACCCAAAAACACCACAACCAGTGCAACTGTATTTAAGTATACGGCCAGTCGGCGCTCGCGCGGAAGTAACGCGACTAAATGCAACTCGTTTTGCATTTAGTCGCACTATATGCAAGCGGCTGACTATAGTCTAAAAATGCCAACTTTTTTCATCAAATCCAGATTCGCTCCTTTAACCAGCATCCCGCCGCTGGAAGCGGCCACGCCGAGATTCCCCGCGGCGCAGCAGACGGCCATGTGCAGGCGCGTTTGCGGCGGCCACTCGTGATAACAGCCGTAAATGAAACCAGCACAAAACGCGTCGCCGGCGCCGGTGGTGTTGCGGATTTTTTCCGGCGGCAGCTCGAGCGAGCCTTGCCAGAAGTTTTCGCCGTTTTTGAGCATCGCAAAGCCGCCCTCGGGAAAATGAATCGCCACGCCGAGATTGACGCCGGCTTCCAGAAGTTTGCCCGCGGCAGCGGTGATCCCGTCTTTTAACAAGACCTCTTCCTGCCGGGTTTTTATTCCCGTCGTGCGCTCCGCTTCGATTTCGTTGATGACAAGATAATCGACGTAAGGCAAAGTGGGCACGACAACGCGCGGAAAAGCCTCGCGTTCGGCGGTGACCACATCGACTGAGGTGATGAGTCCGGCGGCTTTGGCGAGCTGCAAGACGCGTCCGGCTCGGGTGCCAAATTCCGCGTCGGGTTGATCGAGTTTTTCCAGCAACAGCAGATAACCGAGATGCAGCCACCTGGCGAGGCAGTGGTCGAAATCGAAATGCGGCGCGTCGAGCAAATTGTTCGCGCCGGGATGATAGAAAAACGTCCGGCGGCGGCTCGCCTGCGAGAACATCACCTCGGTATGCGCCGTCGGCGCTTCCTCGCTGGCAATAAGTTGAAACGTATCGATGTCGCGTTTGTGGCACTCGTCGAGAATGAAGTGGCCGTCTTCATCCTCGCCGACCACGCCGATGGCATACAGCGGCAGCTCGGGATCGATGGCGCGCAAGTCGAAAATCACATTGTAGGCGCCGCCGCCGGTGCTCTTGGACTCTTCGCGAATATAGGCGAGGCCTTCTTCGTTCGGATAGTGGTCGATCAACCGCACGTGGTCGATGATCCAATTGCCGGCACAGGCAAAGCCCTCACGGGCATAGCCTTCGCGGTGGGGCATGATGTTTTGTATTACCTAAATCCGTGACACTTACAAGAAAAAGAGACGCCTTTGCAGGCGCCGAGTGATGAAATTTAAAATGTTCTTTGTTTAAACCGTTTTGATGCGGCGAATAGAGAGCCGAAGTCGTTGTGAC
>Ga0247727_10008624_pt1 | contig 18840 bp, 22 predicted proteins | sample WisWelCaveWW1625_FD_202498 | JGI IMG/M metagenome (GOLD analysis project Ga0247727, IMG submission 202498) | Biofilm microbial communities from Wishing Well Cave, Virginia, United States - WW16-25 | ecosystem: Environmental > Aquatic > Deep subsurface > Groundwater > Cave microbial mat | place... | reverse complement strand
CGGCGCAAAAGTTTTTGATCTGGATTTATCGGCTTTTGCCGAGTTTATGCTAAATTTCCGTAATCTTGATATCTCCCAATTTGATGAATCCGCCCGCTATCGAGTGCTGGAAAACCTCAATCTCGTCACGAGAACCGATTTCGACTTGCAGCCGACGATTGCCGGTCTTCTGCTGTTTGGCAAAAACAAAGTCACGCGCTGGCTGCCGCAAAACGGCATCGATTGTGTGAAAATTCGCGGCGATAATATCAGTGACGAGATCGACGACACCAAATTTTTTGAGCGCAACATATTCGCCAATCTCGATGATGCGTTAGCGTTTATTTACCGGTACAATACCCACAGTTTTGTCGTGGAGGGAATCCGCCGCACCGATTCATTTGATTACCCGGAGAAGGCGCTGCGCGAATGTTTGGTCAATGCGCTGGTTCATCGCGATTACGTCATTGCCGGCAGCCGCATCCGCATCCACATTTTTGAAGACCGCCTCGAGATTCGCAGCCCCGGCGGAATTCCCAATTCGCTTTCCCTCGACAAAATCAAGTTGGGACTGACGTATCATCGCAATCCGGTGCTGATGCAATTTTTCTATGATGCGCATCTCTCCGAGCGATTGAGACGGGGTATCCCATCGATCTTTCGGCAGATGAAAGAGAATGGCAATCCCGAGCCGGTTCTCGAAGATATCGAAGAGGAGTTTCGCGTTATCTTTTATAAAAAAGGGAATATTTGATAAGATGGTTTTCGCTTGCTTTTCAAGATAATAGGCGCTAATTTAGCTGCAAAGGCAGCGGTGAGCAAAAGTAATCCGAGGAGGAGAGCGCCATCGAACAGTCTGAAGCCGAAAAATGGAAGCCGTTCAATCGCGAGCAGGCTCTGACGGCGCGGGATTTCTCCAGAACTGGAGAGACGTTCATAGATCTCAAAGGCGAATCTCATGAAATTCTTTATTCGCTTTTAACACCTTTGGGTTATCAAACTCACGTATCGGTGCAAGCGCTTAAACATATTGAGAAGCATCCGATTGCTTCTCAGCATACAAACGAAATCGCGCACATCTTAAACAATCCCGATTTAATAACGCCCAATCCGGGAGAGCTGGAGACACATGTTTTTTACAAAGTTTTTGAGGGAAAGTGGCTTTTCGCCCTTCCTGTTCAAATCAAAATGGAAATAAGAATAATAAGTAGCGTGGTCGAGTTTATTTTTGGCCCTTCCAAACGCATAATGTTTGGCGATGAGGACTGGCTGGGCCTTGATGTGGGTCGTGACAGTCGGAGCAAGAAGATCGTGGCCTACATGAGCTTGAGTTTCCCCCAACTCTACCGGCAGATTCTCACAGAGTTGAAACTAAAGCCCATCGCCGGAAGATTTTCTGTGGAATTCTTAGTCGATACGGGCAAGGCCACGCCGATTTGTGATCCTCGCGTCAAGAACGTCACCTTTGCCGAAATCGTGCAATGGGTGTGGGAAAAATATTACGCCCACCTCGAAGCGACGCCCGTCAAAGAGCCAATGACTGCAGAAACCATGCAGGCGTAAGCGAGGCGCTGCCGTAATTCAAGAAATTTTCATCAAAAAAATTTCCGTCGTGAATCCATCCTGACCTTCATCGCACCCCGCCAATCATGGAGCGCGCCATGCAAAACCGTCAACCGATTCAATTCATCCTCAACGGTGAGCTGCGCGAAGTCCGCGTTGCTCCCGAGTTATCGCTGCTCGATCTTTTACGTGACCATTTCGATCTCACCGCGGCGAAGAACGGTTGCAGCCCGCAAGGCTCGTGTGGTTGCTGCACGGTGTTGGTCGATGATAAAGCCGTCGTTTCATGTGTGCTTCCCGTGTCAAAAATTGCCGGCAAGCGCGTGCAAACTCTCGAAGGATTGCCCGAGCTTCAGCGCGAAAAGCTCGCGCAATCCTTCGTCCATGCCGGCGGCTTGCAATGCGGTTTTTGCATTCCCGGCATCGCGATGCGCGCGCATTCACTTTTGCAAAATAATCCGGATCCGGCCCGCGATGAAATTGCCCGCGCGTTGAATAATCATATTTGCCGTTGCACGGGTTACACAAAAATTGTTGACGCCATCGATCTCGCGGCAAAGACATATCGCGGCGAATCTTTGCCAGAGCCGGATTCGAGCGGGCGAGTCGGCACGAGTTTAACTCGCTATCAAGGCGAAAATCTCACGCTCGGCGCGAAGCGTTACATCGACGACATCAAAATGCCGGAGATGCTGCACGGCGCCGTACTTTTCTCCGCGCATCCGCGCGCCAAAGTGTTGGCGATTGATATTTCAAAAGCCGAACAACTCGACGGCGTCAAAGCTGTCATCACAGCTAAAGACGTTCCCGGCAAACGTTACGAAGGTTTGATTGAAAAAGATTGGCCGGTGTTTATTGCCGTTGGCGAAGAAACGCGTTGTGTCGGCGATATTCTCGCGGCTGTTGCGGCGACGAGCAAAGAAATTGCGCGTGCTGCGCTTGATTTGATCGAAGTGCAATTCGAAGTACTGCAGCCGATCAGTTCGACAGATGAAGCGCTAAAGCCAGACGCGCCGCTGGTTCATCCTGAAGCGCCACACAAAACCAATCTACTCTCAACCTCTGTCATCAAACGTGGCGACGCGGACAAAGCTTTAGCCGAAGCCGCTTTCGTTTCCACTGAAACGTTTCAAACGCAATTTATCGAACACGCATTTTTAGAGCCGGAAAGTTGTTTGGCCTATCCCGAAAATGGTTATCTAAAAATTTTGAGTCAAAGTCAAGGCGTATTCGACGATCAACGGCAAATCGCTTCCATTCTCGGCGTGCCGCTTGAGCAAGTGCAGGTCGAGTTGGTTTCCAACGGCGGCGCGTTTGGCGGCAAAGAAGATCTCAGCATTCAAGGCCAAACCGCGCTGCTCGCGAAGATCACCGGCAAGCCGGTGAAACTCACACTCTCGCGCGACGAGAGCATTCGCTTGCATCCAAAACGCCATCCGATTCGCATGACGTACACGGTGGGAGTTGATAAAGACGGCCATCTGCTCGCCGTCAAAGCACGCATGGTCGGCGACAAAGGCGCGTATGCTTCGGTGGGCGCAAAAGTTTTGGAACGCGCTGCGGGTCACGCGACTGGGCCATATCGCGTGCCGAATGTCGACGTCGAAGCGCTCGCGGTTTATACCAATAATCCGCCGTGTGGCGCAATGCGCGGTTTCGGCGCGAATCAAGCCGCGTTTGGCATCGAAGGCATGCTCGATATTCTTGCGGAGAAAATCGGCATTGATGGCTGGGAAATTCGTTATCGTAATGTCATGGATGCCGGCGACACCTGGTGCAGCGGCCAAATTTTGGAGAAGAGCGTCGGCATTCGCAAAACGCTTGAAGCCGTCAAAGACATTTATCGCAACGCAAAATATGCCGGCATTGCCTGCGGCATCAAAAACGTCGGTATCGGCAACGGCATGCCGGAATATGGCCGCGCCTGTTTGCGCGTCGAATCGCCGGAGCGCATCACGATTTACACCGGCTACACCGAAATGGGACAGGGCTTGTTTACCGTGCTCATTCAATTCGCCTGCGAAGTCACCGGCCTGTCCGCGAAATATTTTGACGCAAAAGTCGATACGCATCGCGCGCTGGATTGCGGCATGACCACGGCTTCGCGCGCCACCGTGCTCGGCGGCAACGCCGTGAAAGCCGCCGCGGAAAAATTAAAAGCAGATTTAGCGAATGGCAAAACTCTCGGCAATCTCGTTGGCAATGAATATTTCGGCGAGGTGTTGATTGATTACACAACAAAATTGGGCGCGAAAGTGGCAAAGCCGATTACGCACATGACATTCGGATTCGCCACGCAAGTTGCCATCCTCGACGACAGCGGCAAAATAACAAAATTCGTTGCCGCGCACGATGTTGGCCGCGCCATCAATCCAACCTTGCTCGAAGGCCAAATCGAAGGCTCGATTCACATGGGACTTGGTTACGCTTTGACTGAGGATTTGCCCGTGACGAATTGTGTGCCGGATACCTATCAATTACGTCGTCTCGGCCTCATCCGCGCCAAAGATATGCCGGAGATTGAAACGATCATCATCGAAGAGCACGAACCTGAAGGCCCGTGGGGCGCGAAAGGTGTTGGAGAAATTGGTTTGGTTCCGACTGCACCGGCGGTGGCTGGCGCTTTGTATGCGTTCGACGGCATTCGCCGCACGAGTTTGCCGATGAAAGATTCACCGGCGGCGAGGTTTGCAATGGGGCACAAGTGAGGCAAAAAAGAAAAAAGACAAACGGAAAAAGAGAAGAAGGGGCAAGAAAATTATGATCGTCTTTGTCGATGAAGCTGGCGACACTGGATTCAAGCTGAGCGAAGGTTCCAGTCAGTTTTTCGTCATAACGTTAGTCATTTTCGATCAAGATGATGATGCGGTAGCATGTGACCAGCGCATCGCCTTGCTGCGGCGTGAATTGGGGCTTGCTGGAAACTTCGAATTTCATTTTAACGAAACCCCTCGTCGTTTAAAGCGATATTTTTACGAGGCGATTGTGCCTTACAATTTTTTCTATGTGAGCATCATTGTCAACAAAAACAATCTTTATGGCGATGCCTTCAAATTCAAGAATTCTTTTTACAAATATGCTTGTAGTTTGTTGTTCGACAATGTCAAGCAGTACTTGGAAGAGGCGATGGTCGTTTTTGATAGCAATGGATCGCAGCAATTCAAGCGCGAGCTTGCAACCTATTTGCGCCAGAAGGTGAACGAGGCCGCTATAACACGCATCCGGAAAATAAAAATGCAAGACTCGAAGAAAAACAACCTTATTCAGCTTGCCGATATGATCTGTGGAGCGATCAATCTTTCATTGAAGTCGTCAAGAGAGGCCGATTGGGGATATCGTCGCCTGATTGGACATCGTGAGCTTTTGGCGAAAAGCTGGCCGCAAAAGATAAAGTTGGAAAAACCTGAATAAATAAAAACCTGAATAAATATGGAAGGAAAATAAAAGGTTGGCAGGAAAACTATTGCCCAAAAAAAGAAACCGAAACCCTAGTCCCGCTTACGCGGGACACGCAAACCATGAAGGTACAATTCGGGTCTCGGTCAATTCCGTTATTAATATACTGAAATCACCCTGAAAAGTCAAGGCATATTTTTACTGATTTTTTTACGATTTGACAACCAATCCCGGAGGGCATCATGGCCAAATCAAAGAAAACCCCAAATCAGAGCGGCGGCGTAAACATTAGCGGCAGCACTGTAAATGTGCAAGGCGATGTCATCGGTCGCGACAAAGTGACGAAACATATTTCCGGCGCCTCAGCCCGCACGAAGAAAGACTCTCAAGGCCAAAGCAGCAACCCCATCAAAATTTTATTTCTCGCGGCAAATCCCCAAGACTCGGTTCGGCTCCGGCTGGATGAAGAAATCCGCGGCATCAAGCAAGCGCTTTTGCAAGCGGAATTTCGTGACAAATTCGCTATCGAACAGGAATGGGCGGTTCGTGTCACCGATCTGCAAGGTCATTTGCTGCGTCATCAACCCGACATCATCCATTTCAGCGGTCATGGCAGTGCTGCCAGTGAAATCATTTTGGAAGACAAAACTGGCGAGAGCCAAACTGTCCCCACCCGCGCTTTGGAGCAACTTTTCGCCGTGCTGAAAGATAATATCCGTTGCGTCGTGCTCAATGCGTGTTATTCCGAGCGGCAAGCTCAGGCAATTGCCAAACACATTGATTGCGTGATCGGCATGTCCAAAGCTATCGGTGACGAAGCCGCGATCAACTTCGCCGTTTCTTTCTATCAAGCTCTCGGTTATGGAAAGAATGTCAAAACGGCATTTGATTTAGGCTGTGTGCAAATCGATATGCAGAGCTTGAATGAGCAAGATACGCCCAAATTATTAGCGACAAAATGTGATCCGAAAGAAATTGTATTTGTGTAATAATAGTAGCGTTTGTAGTTTCGCCTTTAGGCGTCACGCGTGGGAAATTGAAAACTTGTCTGATGAACATTATGGATATCAACGCTAAAGGTGACGTTTCGATTGGCGCCGACGTCGTCGGTCGCGATAAAATTACCCACCATCACCACTACGGCGAAAAAAAAGAGCGCCCCGCTCCGCGCATGGCTCCGCCGGCGCCGCGAGTTTTTATCGGTCGCGACGAGGTGTTGCGCGAATTGATTGCCGCACTGAAATTGGGCGAGGAGGGCACCGGCCCGATTGCCTTGACCGCACTCAAAGGCATGGGCGGCATTGGCAAGACCACGCTTGCTGCTGCGCTCGCCAATCATCCCGAAGTAGAAACCGCGTTGCCGGAGGGAACATTGTGGGCTGGGCTTGGGCCGGAGCCGGAGGTGATGTCCCGTCTCGCCGAATGGGGCACGCAGCTTGGTGAGGACTTTGCACAATTCGATTCTCCCGACACGCGCTCGCGCCGGCTTTCCACGCTGTTGCACGATAAGAAAGCGCTTCTGATTGTAGACGACGTTTGGCATGCCGAGGCAGCGCGCTATTTTCTTGTTGGTGGCCCTCGCTGTCGCGCGTTGATCACCACCCGTGACAACGAAGTTGCGCGCAAATTGGTTGGCCATGAGGCTATCCGAGTCGAGACATTAACCAATGCCGCCTCGCTAAATCTGCTGCGCGAACTCGCGTCAGAAGCCGTGTCCGCCGATGAAAAAGCCACGAATGAATTGGCAACGGCATTGGATGGCCTGCCGTTGGCGCTCACGCTCGCCGGACAAATGCTCGCCGCCGAATCGGAAGCGGGATTGGGAGTTGCCAGCGCACTATCCGAATTGAAAGACCGCGAGGCACGGCTCAAATTGGTCGGCGCAGAAAAAAGGCCGGGATTAGCAACGATTGAACCTTCTTTGCGCGCCATCCTCGCCATGAGTTACGAACGACTGCCCGATGAAACAACCAAACGCGCGTTTCGCTTGTTGGGCGTGTTTGGCGGCAAGCCGCTTACTTTTTCGATAGACGCCGCTGCTGCTATGTGGGAGATGGAGCTTCGCCCGGCTCAAAAAACAATGGTAGCGCTTGTTGGCCGTGCGCTCGTTGAGCCGGTGGAGAGTGGGCGATACACTTTGCATACAACTCTGGCCGACTTTTCCGATAGCTTGCTTGAGGAGCATGGCGAGGCAGCACTTGCGCGCGAAACACACGCCAACTACTATTTGGAATTTGCGCGGAAGAACGCGGAGAAAAATTGGCAGGCGGTTGAAATGGAGATAGGGCAGATACGGCGAGGGTTTGAGTGGGTCTCTTCGATGTCAACAGATAAACACATGATGCTGGACTATGAGCAAGCGTTGCGCACATTCTTCAGCCGGCGTGGACTTTGGGATGATAAAATGCGCTGGGCACAGTTTGGATTAGAAGTGGCGCACGCGCAGGGCGAACGAACACTTGAGGCAATGTTATTAAATGAGATCGGCTACTCATACGACAACAAAGGCGAGTTGAATAAAGCTCTGGAGTACTTCGAGCGCAGCCGGGCGATCTTTGAGGAGATTGGCGACCGGGCTGGGCTGGCGGTGGCATTCAACTGCATCGGGAACATTCACGTCTACAAAGGCTTGTGGGACGAAGCACTACAGTACTACGAGCGCAGCCGTGCGATCCGGGAAGAGATTGGCGATCGGGGCGGGCTGGCACAGTCGCTCAACGACATCGGGAGTGTCTACATGAACAAAGGCTTGTGGGACGAAGCGCTAGATTACCACAAGCGCAGCCAGGCGATCCGGGAAGAGATCGGTGATCGGGTTGGGCTGGCACAGTCGCTCAACAACATCGGGATCTTCTACAGGAAAAAAGGCTTGTGGGACGAGGCGCTAGAGTATTGCGAGCGCAGCCGGGCGATCCGGGAAGAGATCGGTGATCGGGCCAGGCTGGCACAGTCACTCAATAATATCGGACTTATCTACAGAAACAAAGGCTTGTGGGATGAGGCACTGGGATACTATGAACGTAGTCAGGCAATCAGCGAAGAGATAGGTGACCGTGCCGGGCTGGCTAATACGCTCTGGCACGTAGGCGACGTTTACGAAAAACAGACACGACTCGCCGATGCAGAGAAGGTTCTTAATCAGGCAGTGGCGATCTTCGAGGCGTTGGGGAGTCGGTATCTTGACAACGCACTCAAGCAATTGGAGAGAGTGAGAAAGCGTCAACGTAAAGTTTTACAAAATTAATCTCAAAGCACAACGCGACCTCTCAATCGCCGGCGATGTCGTCGGTCGCGATAAAATCACCATCAACCTCACGTGCGGCCTCGATGAGCTGCCGACGCGCTACAACAGTCGGGTACAAAATTTTCTCGAATACTACCTCGGCGCCAAAGATCACCCGGCGCCTTTCGGTGGACGCGCGTCTGATTTAGTCGCCCTCGAGGCTTGGCTGAATGATCCGGCGGCGCGATCATTTGCAAACGGGTGCTGATCGCCATGATCAGCACCCGCGTTGAGGTCTATCACACTGCCCCTTATTTTACAGTGATATTGCTGCGGGCAGGAATAGGCCCTTAAGGCTTATAACACAAAAAGCGCATCAGTTGTTCAACGCATGCGCGCGTTGCGGAAGAGGGGCCGATCGGGAACCCGGGGTCGCAGTCGACATCAAGCCAGCGTGTCGCAAAAGCGGCCATGGGTTGGAGAAAAGCATCGGTCACATCCACGGTCACGTTGGCTTCGTAAAGATCAGGCTTGCCCTGCGGCGGCGTCGGCGCGGCGAAAACGAGCAAGAAGGCCTGAACCAGTTCAGTAGTAAAGGCGCTCTGCACAAAGATGTCCGGACCATCGGTGACATTGCTCAGGTTCACCATTTCGGCGCGCAGATTGAACGGCCTGCCGTTCATCAGCATGAGCGCGGAAGGCCCATTCCCCGGCGTCGGCAGCGGATTCTTGACCACATACGCCAGGAAGAATGCGGGCTCGCCGGCGGCGATGACTTTGTGCGGCAGGAAAGGAGGTGCCATGATATTTTGAAACGGGCCCATGACAAAAACATCCCACCATTTGTAGAGCGCACCGCTGTAGGGTTCGGCAATCTGCGGTTTGGAATTCGCTTCCTGCCCGGCCTGGGCGCTCATTTTTCTCATGTTTTGAGTAAGGTGTTCGCGCAGTTTGGCGGCATAAGTTTCGAGGATTCTTTCATAACGCTCCGCCAGTTCCAATGGCGGCCGTTGCATGCCTTCGGCAAAGGCGACACAATGCAGACGCGACGTCGAGGCAACGCCGGCGAGATCGTGTCTCTCATTGCTCTCAACCTCTGCCAACTGAATGCGGGGTTCAATGATCGTACTCATTGCACTTACTCCTTAAGTGAACGGGGTTGAATGGTTGTTTATGATGCCTTCGCGTTGAAGATTAGGCCATCCATCATCATCACCACATCTTCAACATTGAGTTGCCCGCCCTCAAATTTGCCGATGAAATGTTTGTTCAAATAACATGCCGACGGGTCTTGCAAGCTTTTATTGTGATTATGAAAGAGGAGTTCCCCTTATGCTTACAATTTGGAATCACAGAATACCAAGGCGTAAAAGCAAGATTAAAACTCTATGAAACCGAACGACGCAAACTATTGCGTGCATGGAAAATTTATCTGATGAATACAGTGGATATCAACGCCAAACGCGACCTCTCCATCGCCGGTGACGTCGTTGGCCGCGATAAAATCATCAACTATATCACGCTCGGCCTCGGCGAACTCCCGACGCGCTACGACAGCCGCGTACAAAATTTTCTCGAATACTACCTCGGCGCAAAAGATCACCGGCGCCTTTCGGTGGACGAGACTCGGATTTAGCCGTCCTCGATGCTTGGCTGGATGATCCGGCGGCTCCACCTTATGCGTCTCTCATTGCACCGGCGGGTCGGGGCAAATCGGCCTTGCTCGCGCACTGGGTCACACGCCTCGCCTCGCGGCCTGCGACCGGCGCTGATGCCGTACACGTCGTGTATTTCCCCATCAGCATTCGCTTCAATACCAATCTCGAAACCATGGTCTTCGCCTCGCTCGCGGGCCGCATGGCGCATGTCTATGGCGAAAAAGTCACGCAAGCAATGGATGCACAGCAATATCGCGGCGTGTTCAGCGATTATCTCCGGCGCACCCTGCCCAATGGCGGCCGCGTGTTGGTGGTGCTGGATGGACTCGACGAAGCCGCCGGTTGGGAAGCGGGCGCGGATTTGTTTCCAAAGAACAGCAAAAACTCTGGGGCGTGGCCAGACCCCTGCAGGACAAAACCGTGCGCGGCCTCTTGAACCTATGTGCGACCGCGTTAGGCCCGCTCAAAAAGGATGATATACTGGCGCTGGTGCCGGACATTTTTGAAGACAGCGGCCTGCTCGATGAAGCCGCGGCCGCGGTGAACCGTTTTATCATCGGTGACGGCCTCGCCAGCGGCTATGTCTTCAGCCATCCGCGTTTGGCTGAATATTTTGCGGCAAAACTCACCAACCGCGAGTGCGAAGCATGGCAAGCCCGGTTCCTGCAATATGGACGCGACACTCTCGCTGCCCTCGAAAACAAAACCCTGCTTCCCAAGAACGCTCCGGCTTATGTGGTGCAATATTATGGTGCCCATCTCGCGCAAGCCAAGGTACCGGCAACTGATTTTTACGCGTTGGTCTGCGAAAGCTGGCTGCGCGCATGGGAATGGCTGGAAGGCACCCCGGCCGGTTTTCTCAATGATGTTGATCGTGCTTGGCAGAAAGCTGAAGCCGAAGGCCCAGCCGCATTGGGCCAACAAATCCGCGCCGCGTTGTGCTTTGCCAGCGTCACTTCTTTAAGTGCAAACATCTCAAAAGACTTGCTGGTGGCCTGCATAAAAGCGGGAGTAATTAGCCCGGATAGCGAATTCGTCGCTTCCGCATCACGGCGATTTTTTTTCATCTCCCGCCGCAGATTTTATTCGGCTTGACTTGTCTCTTTTTTCTGTTATCATTTAGATTGATCCAAAAGTCATCGGCTTGATGCAGCAACCATTTGCCTGCGGTCACGGCCAAGAGGGAAGTTATTTATGAGAGGCAAAAGTCATGTCATTTTTTATCCCTTATATACCTCAATTTCCGCTGTCGGAATTCGTTGAATGCTTCTGGTACGTTAAAGGGCCATTGCATTATAAAAGAGAAAAAATTCTCCCCATCGGAACGATTGATCTCATGATCAATTTAGGTTCGCCTTATAAGGTCGTTGACAAAACCAATCCTGAGAAATTCAAGCTCAACAAATACTTTTGGATTGCCGGCTTTCAAACCGAGTATCTGCTTATCGAAGCAACCGCCGCCGAAACCAACATGATTGGGGTTCGCTTCAAGCCGGAAGGCGCGTATGCGTTTTTCAATTTTCCCATATCGGAATTGAATAATCAGACCGTTGCAATGGATTTGATTTGGGGGCGTTTCATCGCTGAAGTGCGAGAAAGGCTCCTTGCAAGCGAAAACCTTTCAGATCGTTTCAAGTTGCTGGAAACGATGTTGCTCAGAAACAGGAAACGATGTTGCTCAGAAAAATGAAATCTAACATTTACGGCCTAAACATGGTTCAGTTTGCCATGCAGGAAATCGCGCATTTAAACGGTATTTTATCGATAAGAAAATTGAGCGAAAAAATCGGCGTCAGCCAAAAACACTTGATTGCCCAGTTCCATAAAATGATTGGCGCTTCTCCGAAAGTGTTCTCTCGTATCGTCAAATTCAATCAGGTTCTAAATGCCATTGATCCGTCCCAACCCCTCAACTGGGCGGAAATTGCCTATCAATGCAACTACTATGATCAGGCCCATTTCAACAAGGATTTTATGGCTTTCAGCGGTTTAAATCCTACTGCCTACGTAAAGTTGAGAAGAGAAAATCTGGGGCAAGATATAAAAAAGGGCGAAGACGTCAATTTTGTGCCAATAGGTTAATTTTTTACAAGACTCTTGCTGCATAATTATTTAATTTCCATAAAAAAAATCGGCAAAAATTTAATCCAATAAAGGAGCATCTATGAACCTACGAAATCGCCTTCTGCTCTTTCTTCTCACTTGTAGCGTCTTCATCGCAGTATCATCGCTCGAAATTTGTATAGCGCAAGACAGCTCGAGCGCCTCCGCCGATCCTTTGGCGCCGTTCGCTCGTCTCATCGGTGGCAAGTGGTATTTGGGCGAGACTTCCCAAGTATTTGAATGGGGTGTCGGCAAGAAGATTATCATTTCCAGCAGTTACTTCGTTAGTGATAAGGGAGAAAAGTTGGTTTCGCAGGGAAACTGGTTTTGGCATCCCGGCGAAAAACAACTCAAAGGGTATTTTGTCGCCATCGACATGCCCGTCGCCTTTTTCGATTATACCACGAGATTCGAAGGCAACAAAATGATCAACGCGTTGAAGTCGTACACTCCCAAAGGCAAGCTCGAAACCTACAGTGAAATATTCGAGTTCACCAGCGATAACGAGTATCAATGGACACTTTATTCTGAAACACCCACGGGCGCAAAGAAAGTGATGGAGGGCAAATTCATTCGCAAGCAGTGACTTTGATTAAAAATGCCAAACAATTATCGGCCACGACTCAAACGGAGGAAGGAACCATGTTTACCAATCTCAATTTCTGGGCGATTTTAGTATCGGGTTTGGTGTATTGGATTCTCGGCGGCATCTGGTACGCCGCGGTTTTCAGCAAGCCGTGGCAAGAAGCCATCGGATACTTTGCGATGAACGAGGCTGAGAAGGCCAAAGTGCAAAAAGATTTTCCCAAAGCGCTGGCGGCGCATTTCCTGAGCGGCTTGATCACGAGTGTCATCCTCGCCAAAGTCGTGAGCGCGATGGGCGCGACGAGTTTCATCGAGGGCTTGCTCTATGGCGCGTTGATGTGGCTCGCCTTCGCCTTCACGATTCATCTCAACAGCCTGATGTTCGAGAAACGACCGAAACCGGTGTTTTCCATCAACAGCGGTTTTTATTTGATTGCTTTCGCCGTGATCGGCGGCATTCTCACCGTCTGGCGATAATTTAAAGAACTGTCGGCAACGTTGCGGGCCTTTGCACGCACCCAGCGGCCACAACTTCTCCAAGCCATTCACCCCGTTGGATAATCTTTGTCAAGGGCACTCATCTCAAAGAATGGCTTTATCCAACGGGGTCAAGCGCTGCTCCCCGTCATTGCCGCGCAAGGCGGCACGCCAGTCCAGCGCGAAACCGGCCGCGCCATCGTCGATAACGCCAAGTGGTGGCCGTGAAGCAAAAAAGATAAAAAAGATAAAAAGAAAAACAGAAAATATGCGTGGGATAAGGGGATAAGGTTTTTGTTTCAAAAGACGATGCAATTTACAGCAACGACTTGACTTCTTTCTAAAAGCTGAGTATATTTTGCCGTGAGCAAATCCCCAAAGTCTATATTTCTCTCATCGACCAACTCCGATAGGAGTGAAATGTTTATAGACCAGAAGTTTACCGAAGGATAAAAACCCCAGCGGGGTGACATGTTTGGTTTCGGCGGCAATTAGAGATTACCAGTTTCATTACATGTCACTCCTAACGGAGTTAAAAGATCAAAGGCAGATCACGCAACTATAAACATTCCACTCCTAGCGGAGTTATAAACTGCTTGGCAAATTAAGTGAGTTGATCCCATGATTAACCTTGAGACTTTACTCAGAGCCTACGAATTCGACGTCAGCGACCCGAACGGGTTAGGGCGTTTTGAAGTGCTCAACATGTTGAACAATCGGGATATCCTTGATGAGCACAGAAATAAGTTAACAACCTTACAAGCAACCCGCCTGCTATTTGCCGATGAAAAACTCGCGGCAAATAGCGATCAGGTTATTGCTGAATGTGGCGGTGAGATGGAATTTATGAATCTCTGACAGCATAATCCAAATCCCTCGGCATGGTGGTGGTTTCTTGAGCAGATTTCCGCGGAGCAGCTTTCTTCAGCAGAGATCACATCATGATAGCAAATGACAATGAATTGCAAGTGACTTTGGAGCGCATTACCCGCATGCAAAAGCAAGTTGCGGAGCTGCGCCGCAAAGAAACAAATCCTGCCAATTATCGATTAGCGGCGTCCGGCTACCTTGCCGAAATTGATCGCATGCAGCTTGAGGTGCGAGAATATCTCCAATTTCATCCTGCTGATTTGCTGGAAGAAACAGGGGCCGCACAACCGGCGTGAGAATAAGTTGTATTTCTACAAAAATGACTTGCTTCGTGTTTTGCGTTTGGCTAAATTAGAGCAGCTAAAGTTGGACTGGTTTCTCAATTTATCGGGGTAAAGCACTTGGCGACAGGTAGCATTTATAATCTCACGCAGGTCGACTATTCTGCGCGCGGCCAAAGAGTCGAAATCAGCGTCGATGGCATTCCCAAATCGCAAACGGTAATTTTCTCGGGCTTGGACTGTTTTGGTGAAGCTTATTACTTTACGGAAGAAGGCCTGAGATATATCACTGATTCACGATTAACACGTCCAACGCAGGAATTTGTCTTGTATTATTTTGATAAAATTCCTAAAATTCTCACAACGCCAATGATGTTGGGCCATAATCGAATTGAGCCGGATCATTTTCTTTACTTACAAAAATGTGCCATTAAAGAGCATGGCAATAAAAAAGAGTTGCTTGGCGTTGTGCTCAAAAAATCAAACATCAACGTCGTGTGGAATTTCTATTTTTTAGAAAAAGGTAAAATTCCATCACATGTTGATATTCTTCAGTATTTCAACTAATCATTCTCTACGGTGATTTCCATGACGCATCTGCTTAAATTTAGATATGACGACCGCGACTTTCTCGAAGTTTGGCTCCCTGAGTTTGATTCGGCAACCGAGTATGATTTCGAGGACGGCCTATACGAATATGCCTCCGCGGCGAAACATAAAGGCTCAAATCGCGCTTTTGACAGCATCATGATCGATGCCTTCTCCAAAGCCTATCCGGATGTGATCGATGAAGTCAAGCGCAAAGAGCCGCCGGTTGAAAAGGAAAACTATGATGTTCCCGGCTTGAATCTTTATCAAGTTAGATTAAGTGAAATTCTGGAAAATATTTACCAGAATTTGGTTTGTAAAAAAAAGCATCCTCGGCAGGAAGAAGTTTTGGCTTATTGAGAATTACCTCACGAATTTAAAAACTCCCTCACAGCGGTTGTTTCCTCTATTTTTTGATGTCACACAAAATATTCTTAACGGGAGAATGCGGCATGATCGACGACATTGTGTCATCGTGACGAGATCATTGCAGCGTTGTCCGCACTTGCCACGCGCTGATCAGCTGTATGCCGTTCAACCCAAAGACCAGAGTTTGAAGAACTGTCGGCAACGTTGCGGGCCTTTGCACGCACCAAGCGGCCACAACTTCTCCAAGCCATACAAGCGCTGCTCCCCGTCATTGCCGAGCAAGGCGGCGTCCCGGCGCTGCGCGAAACCGCCCGCGCCATCGTCGATACCGCCAAGTGGTGGCCGTGAAGCAAAAAAGATAAAAAGAAAAAAAGAAAAATAGAAAAGATGGATGGTAGAAAGGGAAAGCTTTTTGCTTCAGAAACAAGGCAATTGCAGCAATGACTTGACTTCTTGAAAAAAGCTGAGTATATTGCACTTTGCTTTTTATAAGTAAAGGGGTTGCTTATGGAAAGAAACATTCTTTTCCGCGAAGATTGCAGCGAGTTTTGGGTTTATAATCTGACCAACAGCAGAGGGTGGTGGCATCTCAACCCAGAGAAGATGGAAGCGTTTCTTAACAGGAGAAATCCGGCATGATTGACGACATCAAAAAACTTAGCCAGAAATACCAACCCGAATGCGCGCAATTTCTCTGCGATCTCATCGCCACGCCGTCGATGAGCAGTTATGAAGAAAGCGTGATAAACCTCATCCGTAAAAAAATGGAGCAATTTCGTTACGACGAAGTCACGGTCGATCCGATGGGGAATTTGCTCGGTCGCATCGGCAACGGCAAAACTATCATCGCGCTGGATGCGCACGTGGACACGGTTGATGTCGGCAACGCCGGCTTGTGGAAAACCGATCCGTTCAAAGGCGTGATCAAGGACGGCGCGATCTATGGCCGTGGCGCTTCGGATATGAAAGGCGCGGTGGCTTCCATCGTTTTTGCCGGACGCATTGTAAAAGAGCTGGATTTGGCGGATGATTTTACGCTCTACGTCGTGTGCAGCGTGCAAGAAGAAGATTGCGACGGTTTGTGCTGGCAGTACATTGTGAAAGAAGACCAGCTCAGGCCGGATTGTGTCGTCATCACCGAGCCGACGAATCTCGGCATTTATCGCGGCCATCGCGGCCGCATGGAAATGGAAGTGCGCACGCAAGGGCTCTCGTGCCACGGCTCCATGCCGGAGCGCGGCGTCAATGCCATCTACAAAATGGCGCCGATCATTGCCGATATCGAAAAGCTGAATGAACGCCTCGCGTCCGATCCGTTTTTGGGCAAAGGCACGGTGACGATTTCAGTAATTTGGTCAACTTCGCCGTCGCTATGCGCCGTTGCGGATAGCGCCACGATTCATCTTGATCGCCGGTTGACGAAAGGCGAAACTATGGAATCTGCGGTGCGCGAAGTACAGGAATTGCCGAGCGTCCAACGCGCCGAAGCAGAAGTCGTTGTACTCGATTACGCCGTGCCGAGTTACAAAGGCCTCACGTATCCCACCAAAAAATATTATCCCACCTGGCTGTTAGATGAAAACCATCCGGCGATGCAAGCCGGCGAAGAAACTTATCGCCAGCTCTTCAATGAAGCCCCGCGCGTCAGCCGCTGGAATTTTAGCACCAATGGTATCGCCACAATGGGCATGCACGGCATTCCGTCCATCGGCTTCGGCCCGGCCAATGAAATCCACGCGCACTCGCCGGAAGATCAATGCTCCATCGATCATCTCGGCAAGGCGATGAGTTTTTATGCGGCGTTTCCAAAATTTTTTGTGAAGAAGAATTAAGTTATGCCCATTCCGCCGTTATTAGAAAATGGTTTTTTGCCACTTGGCGTGCATAAAACTGACATCGCAGAAATTGAGGAGCGCTTTGGGAAAAGCACGCCGCGAAGGCGCGAAATATTTGAGCGGCTAAAAGTGTTCGTCGAGCTGGCGCATTACTGCGGCGCTTTAAAGATGTTGATCAATGGCAGCTTCATTACTTCTAAAGCGGAACCCGGTGATGTGGATGTGGTAATTCGCCTCGATCAGTATCATGAAAACCTTGTGGCTCAAGGCGATCCCCAAGCGCTTGATTTGGAGAGAATGTTTGAAAGTCGCGAACCTCGTGAAGCGTTTGCAGCGTTTTATGAGGATCGCTGGGAAGATTGGGTCAAATTCTTTGCCAAAGTTAAAGGCAACACAACTTTGCGAAAAGGTCTTTTGGAGATTAAACCATGATAAAGGATCACGAAGCATTTATGGCGGCGCAAGACCGCCTCGTTGATTTACGCCGTATGGTTGAAAAAATAAAAACAGACTCTCAATTAAACCAGCGACAAAGAGCGGTTGAGCTTGCCGGAGTTCGCGGATTAATCGATGAGATCGAAACGGAAGTTCGGCAATACCAACTTGCACTGTTGCAAACGCGGCTTAATCAATTGCAGGCGCGTGTCGCAGCAACAACTCCTGCTGACATGCCCGAGCTTGTCGCACAGGTCATTTCCGCCATGCAGGAATTGACACGGATTCTGCAACCCGCAGTCTGATTGATATAATTACTCTCATTCGCCGGAAGATCAGTGCCCCATCGATCATCTCGGCAGGACGATGAGTTTTTATGCGGCGTTTCCGAGATTTTTTGTGAAGAAGATAACGGTTTAACTTTCGGAGTTGATTTCTTTGCTAATCCTCAGTATATTGCATTACAATGCTCAGATATTTTTTCTTCCGAGTTCTTGCGAGGTGAAAAATGTCTGTACAATCAGTTACACTAAATCTTCCCCAAACAGTATACGAACAAATTCAACGCGCCGCGGTAAAGACGAAACGGCGAGTTGATGAGATCATGGCTGAAGCTGTTGCCGCAGTTGCTCCGGTTGCAGACAGTGCCCCCAAAAATTTGCGCGCGGTGTTGGCACAAATGGCTTATCTCAATGACGCCGCCTTGTGGCAAGCGGCTCGTGCGACAATGTCCGTAGAGCAACGGGAAAGCCTGCAACATTTGCACGATAAACAACAACGGGAGAAATTGACGACCGAGGAGAATACAGAGGAGCAGGCGTTGGTGTCGCTTTATCGTGAGACGCTTCTGATTCGAGCACAGGCGGCAGTGATTTTGAAAATGCGCGGATATAACATAGCTGACCCGGAGTAAGTTGCGCCGTTAGCAATACATTCCTATGGATTAACCTTGGTTTTTTTATAAGGAGGTTCGATGATGTCTCAACATGTTCTCATAGATTTAGAAATGCCCGCCGACTTGGATAAATTCAGATTGCCAAAAGGAGTTGATGAGCGCCTGCAATACTTGCTTGATCGTCAAGACCGCGGGGAAGCGCTTACCCCTGCCGAAAGATTGGAAGCAGAGGGGCTTGTGATTCTGGCTGAACTTCTTTCGTTGTTGCGTTTACGTGCACAGAGAGCAATACAACTAGCGTCAAACTGACGATGAGTTATATTCCTGCCAATTTGCGACAGCTTGTCATCTGGAGAGTTGCTTATGTTGTGGGATTGACGGCAACTGGCCGAGCAACGATTGATGCTCTGCATATGAATCGAGCACTGATATTGGCTATTCGAAAAGAAGAAACGATAATGGGTCGCCATCCTCCATATTAACGAACATGATTAACAAATTACCTGCAAGCAGTTTGATTCAATTTAGTTTGATTCCCAATTTTTTAGAAAAAAAACAAGGAGCAACCATGACCGACGCACTA
>Ga0247727_10008623_pt1 | contig 18842 bp, 19 predicted proteins | sample WisWelCaveWW1625_FD_202498 | JGI IMG/M metagenome (GOLD analysis project Ga0247727, IMG submission 202498) | Biofilm microbial communities from Wishing Well Cave, Virginia, United States - WW16-25 | ecosystem: Environmental > Aquatic > Deep subsurface > Groundwater > Cave microbial mat | place... | reverse complement strand
GATGATAACATCGTGCGCTACGCTCACACCAAACAACCCCTCGACGGCGGCCGCATGGCGATGCCGGAAGATTTGGAGGACGCGGCGGTTTTCTTTATGTCGGAGGGCGCGCGTTTCATCACCGGCCAAGTGCTGGCCGTGGATGGCGGATGGACCGTAAGCGAAGGCGTTTGAGCCGCGCCTACTTTCCATGCAGAGTAACGTTTTTCCGCGTGCGTTTTTGTTTGTGTGTGGCTCTACAAAACTATTAGGCGATTAGCTTTCCAAACGCAGAATAAAATTCTAACTTTTTATCACCAACAGCTAGATTAAGACCAACTGCTGAAAAGAAAAAAACTTTATCCGTTGGAGTTAATCTATCCGCTGGCGCCGCCCGCGGGCTGCGGGTTTCAGCTTGTCTGAAAACCCTCTTTAGAATTTTAGATTGCGCTTGGTTCTTTGGTTGAACACGAAATCATGATGCGCCAATTTACTCGCACTTTCATGGTTGCCACTTCCGGCGTTGGGCTTTATGAGTTCACGGAGGAAGTGAGGCAATGGCTCGATGACATCAACGTGGCCGCGGGCTTGCTCACGCTCTTCGTGCAGCACACTTCGGCTTCGCTGTTGATTCAAGAGAATGCCGATCCCGAAGTGCAGCGCGATCTCGAAAGATTTTTTCAGCGTCTTGTGCCGCATGGCGACCCGCTTTTTCGCCACACGAGCGAAGGCCCGGACGACATGCCCGCACACGTGCGCGCCGCGCTCACGGCCACGTCGCTCGGCATTCCGATTCAAAACGGAAAATTGGCGCTGGGCACGTGGCAGGGCATTTATCTCTACGAACATCGCACCGCGCCGCATCGGAGGAGGGTGGTGTTGCAGGTGATGGGGGAGTGAAATTGAAATCATATCGATAGAAACTACGAAGAGCATTTAAGAATGGCAGTCAATCTCGACAAACCGCAACTATGGAAAGAAGACATCACTCGTTCTGTGGATCTATACAACGATTGGTTTCTGAAGTTCGCCCCCAAAACATATCGGGAAGAACGTGTGAAGGCCACCAAGCGTGTCCAGATCATGCTTCAACGAACGAATCACCTTCGTAACCTTACGCCGAATGAGCTTCGAAACGATCCTGCTATTCTTTTCGCGCTTCGCATGGCGACCGCGCCGCCCATTGCTCGTGATCGATTGGTTGGTCTTGCTGGAATTTCGAAATCGCTTGTAAACAACATGGAGTTGAAGCATCAGCTTCCTTTGCGCATGAACGCCGCCACACTCGAGGTCAACCTCCAAAAGATTACCGAGATGATTATCCGTTTGGCTGACGTTGATATTTTTCCATGGCTCAGTGATGATCACGCCCCAACCAAACAAGAAATTTATAGAGCCGCAACCATTGTAGCGGACCGCCTTTGCGGCGCCAACGCGGATCCTATCGTTCGCAATGCTCAAGAGAAACGACAACTGCGCAAAATAAAAAAATGGCTTGAAGATCGTGGCTACCACGATCTGACCGGGAAGTTTTCGCTGGATAAAATGGAACCGGGAGCTTTTGCGTTTCACCTAAACGTGTCGGGATTACAAGAAGACCAGAAATCAGTGAACATACCCGTCGATACGGTAGTGATACCGCTAAAAGTGAAGAATCATAAGTCGCCACTGCTGATCGAAGCAAAATCTGCCGGTGATTTCGCGAACGTCAACAAGCGTCGAAAAGAAGAAGCTGTGAAAGTTAATCAACTGCGAAGAAAGCATGGCGCGGAAATTCGTTACATTTTGTTTCTCTGCGGCTATTTCGATAGCGGCTATCTGGGCTACGAAGCCGCGGAAGGAATGGATTGGGTTTGGGAACATCGCATGGAAGATCTAAAAGCATTTGGATTGTAAGCCATGAGCATTATGCAAGAACGAGAGCAAGCTCGCTTCGAGTTGCAAAAACGGGTGTATGCTGCTAAGGCAGGAGCTGATCGCAACCGGCTTGGCCAGTTTGCCACACCGCCGCAATTGGCTTTTGATATGGTTGCCTACGCTGTTTCTCTGCTCTCGCCATACGCAAATCTTCGTTTTCTCGAACCCGGTTTTGGGACGGGGCCCTTCTATTCTGCTTTGCTCAATCAAGTGTCGGCCTCTCGTATCGAATTCGCGGCAGGTTATGAGATTGATTCTCACTATGCTGCTCCGGCAAAACAGCTCTGGGCTGAAACCGGGTTGCATCTCAATGTTGCCGATTTCACCAAAGCCCAGCCGCCTCAAAGTGAAGCCGAAAAATATAATCTCGTGGTTTGCAATCCGCCTTACGTTCGCCACCACCATCTCAGTCAAACACAGAAGCTCGAGCTTCAACAAGCGGTTGGTCGTTATATCAATTTGGAGATGAACGGCTTGAGCGGGCTATATGCCTATTTCTTGGTTTTATCGCAAAGGTGGATGTCAAAAAACGGCGTGGGCGCATGGCTTATTCCGAGCGAGTTTATGGATGTGAATTACGGCCGCAAGGTCAAAGAGTTTTTATTGGAAAGAGCCACGCTTCTTCGCATACATCTTTTCGATCCAAACAGGGCGCAATTTGATGATGCACTCGTCTCATCTGCGGTTGTGTTCTTCCAAAACTCTCTGCCCGTGCCTGGGCATGAGGTCGAGTTCACTTCTGGCGGAACATTGGCAAAACCCGATTCCTCAACCTTCATAAAGCTTGGTGATCTTGCGCAAACCTCGAAGTGGACCGGGCCGGCGCGAGGCCGGTCACAGCTCGCAAGAAAACGCGATGCAGTTACACTGGGAGATTTCTTTGCGATCAAGCGGGGAATAGCTACGGGGTGCAATTCGTTTTTTATGCTCACGCCGGAGCAAGCGAAGGAGTCAGGTTTGCCGAAAAAATTTCTAAAGCCGATCCTGCCAAGCCCGAGACTGCTTGAAAACGACGAAATCAACTCAGATAAAAACGGCGAACCTTTGATTCGCGAGCAAAGATATTTGCTCTCCTGCACCTTGCCGGAACATGAAGTAAAGAAAAATTACCCGGCGCTTTGGCAATATCTCGAGCGCGGCGTCGAGGCGGGCATCAACAAACGTTATCTGTGCCGGCATCGAGAACCCTGGTATTCACAGGAGGAACGAGCTCCCGCGCTGTTTCTCTGCACTTATATGGGAAGGCCGACACACCAAAATGGCTCTCCGTTTCGGTTTATTCTAAATTGCTCCGCGGCCATAGCCGCAAACGTCTATTTGTTGCTCTATCCAAAGCCGGAGTTAGCTGTAACGTTGCGCGATGATCCGGAGTTGGTGAAAAAAGTTTGGCGGGCTTTGTCCGCGCTCACGGCCGCGACGCTCATTGCAGAAGGACGTTTCTATGGCGGAGGTCTTCACAAGTTGGAGCCGAAAGAATTGGCGAACGTTCCTGCCGAGGCCGTGTTGGATTTTTTTTCTGAAGGCAAGAAATTGATGCGACGTGAGCAACTACGGTTGTTTGCTTAACCTTTTCATCGCTTCACTATCTGAGGAGGAGATTCATGCTTCATCGCCATCGTTTTTCTCTTTTTCTCTTTGCATTTTTTTCTTCTTCCCTCTTCGCTCAACCTTTCGAATTTTTCCCCGGCGCGAAGTATGATTCGAAAATTCCTACTCTGAAAGCCGTGGTCGGGCATGATCATGCCGAGCGCATCACCATGCACAATGAAGCGGAGAAATATATCTTCGCGCTCGATCAAGCTTCGCCGCTGATTCAAAGCGTGCGCTATGCCGAAACGTGGGAAGGCCGGCCGCTTTATTATCTCATCGTCGCTTCGGAAGCGAATCAAAGCCGCGTGGCGGAAATCAAAACGGGCATGCAGAAGCTTGCGGACCCGCGCAAGATTTCGGCGACGGAGGCCGAGGCGCTCATCAAATCTCTGCCCGCGATTACGTGGCTCACTTACGGCGTGCACGGCAATGAAATCTCCAGCACGGACGCGGCGCTGTTGCTCGCGTATCATCTGGGGCCGCGCGGAATGATTCCATCACCAAAAAGATTTTGAGCAATACCGTGGTCCTCATCGACCCGATGGAAAATCCCGATGGCCGCGACCGCTATATTACGTTTCTGCGCCAGGTGCAAGCGCGCTGGCCCGATCCCGATCCGAATGCCGCGGAGCACAATGAACTGTGGCCCTCGGGGCGCTCGAATCATTATATGTTCGATATGAATCGCGATTGGTTTGCAAACACGCAGCCGGAGACGCGCGGCCGCACGCGCATTTATTTGGAATGGTATCCGCAAGTGTTCGTCGATCTGCACGAGATGGGCTTCAATCAAACGTACTATTTCGCGCCGCCGGCGTTGCCGTATAATCCCAACATGACCGCGGCACAGCACGAGTGGCTCGGGCGTTATGGCCAAAACAATGCGAAGTGGTTCGACCGCTTTCGCTTCGATTATTTCACGCGCGAGGTGTTTGATTCATTCTATCCGGGCTATGGCGAAGGTTGGCCCATGTTTCAAGGCGCAATCGGCATGACCTACGAGCAGGCGGGCGCGGACGGTTTGGTGATTCGCCGCAAGGACGAGACGCTGCTGCGCTATCGCGACGGTGTGCAGCATCATTTTATCTCCTCGCTTTCGACCGCGGAGATGACGGCGAGCAATCGCGAAGCCATGCTGCGTTATTTCTATGATTATCGCCGCACCGCGATCGACGAAAGCAGCCGCGAGGTCGTGAAAGAGTATATCATTCCGCCGGGCAACGATCCGGGCCGCGCGACGAAAATGGCAGCGCTGCTCATGCAGCAAGGCCTCGAAGTGAAACGCGCGGAGGCGGCTTTCACCAACAACAATGTGCGCGATTATTTCGAGCGCAAGCTGCAAACGAAAAATTTTCCTGCCGGCACTTTTATCGTCACGCTCGCGCAGCCGGCGAAGCGTTTGTTGAAGACGTTGATGGATCGGCAAACCGAGATGAATCCCGAGTTCATCAAAGAACAATTGCAGCGCGCGGAGAAACGGCAGGACGATGAAATTTACGACGTCACGGGTTGGTCATTGCCGCTGCTTTATGACGTGGAATGCTATACGGCGGAGCTAGCTTCGAATGTGCGCGCGAACGTGCTCGCGGAATTGCCCAAGCCCGAAAGCAAGATCGGCGAGAAGGCGCATCTCGCTTATTTCATGGCTTGGGGCCGAAACCACGCCGCCGCCGCGCTAGCGGATTTGCTCCAGCAAGGCGTGCGCGCGCACACGACCGACAAAGAAATCACGCATCAAGGCAAGGTCTACCCTCGCGGCTCATTGCTCATCAAAGTGAAAGACAATCCCGAAGATTTATATGAGCGCATGAAGAAGCTGGCGAGCGAACACGGCGTCGAGGTTGTGAGCGTGAATAACTCGTGGGTTGCGGCCGGCGTGAATTTCGGCAGCGATCACGTGCAATACGTCGAGCCGCCGCGCATTGCGATGGCATTTAATTATCCCACGAGCTCGCTCTCCGCGAGCTGGGCGCGTTATGTGTTGGAGCAAATGTATGGCTATCCCGTGACCGTGGTGCATACGTGGCAGTTTGCTTCCGCGGATTTGAGTGAGTATAATGTCATCATTCTGCCCAATGCCGGCGGCGCGTTCGGCGGCTATAGCAGATTGCTCGGCGAAAGCGGCGCGCAAAAATTTAGCGCGTGGGTGCAAAACGGCGGCACGTTGATTACCATCGGCGAGGCCACGCGCTGGCTCACGGAGGAGAAAGTGGATTTGCTCGCCACTTCGCGCGAATGGCGCGGCGGCAAGCCGGAGAAAAAATCCGACAAGAAAGAAGGCGGCGGCGCGGCAAAGCCCGAGAGCACGGCCGCGGGTTTTGATCTGCAAAAAATATTCAACCCGAAGAAGAACTGCCCGAACGCACGCCCGGCGCGCTCATGCGCGTGCAATTGGAGAGCACGCACTGGATGACCGCGGGCTATCCGGGCTTTGCCAACGTGCTGGTGGAGAGCAGCAATATTTTTACGCCGCTCAAGCTCGACAAAGGCGTGAACCTCGCCGTGTATCTGCCCGAGGATAAAATTTTGTTGAGCGGCTTCACGTGGGAAAGCGCGCGCAAGCAGCTCGGCAGCAAAGCTGTTCTCATGCACCAACAGCACGGCCGCGGGCAAGTGATCGCATTCGTCGAAGACCCGAACTATCGCGCGTTCATGGACGGCTTGAATTTGCTCTTTATGAATGCCGTCTTGCTCGGTCCGGCGCATGCGCGGTGAAGGCATTGGATTAATGGATCGATGGATTATTGGAGTGATGCGATGAGCAAAATTCAAGGGAGCGTTCTTCTTCAGAGAATGTCATTCAGAAGGAAACCTTTTTAGTTCTGGGCGCCAATTCCAGGACTCAAAAAGGTTCCTTCTGAATGACATTCCTAGCAGGGGGGCTTTGAATAAACAAGGCCGCAGAAATTGTTAAAGCACCTCACCAAACGGAGAGAGAGTTGACATGTCCATTTTCAAATCATGCAATCGCATCGCCGCGTTGAGCGCGATGCTTCTGCTGCCCAGTCTTGCAGCCGCCCAAACGTATTTCACCTTTCGCGCGAACACGGAAGACAGTTATGCCCTCGTCCTGGCGAGCGCGACGATCAACGGCCTGGATTTGCAAAGCGGCGACGAGATCGGCGCATTTACGCCCGCGGGTTTGTGCGTGGGCGCAACGGTCGTTGCGCAGCAGACCACGAATATTCTGCTCACTGCCTGGCAAGACGATTCTTTCACTTCGGCAAGAGACGGCTATCTCGACGGCGAGGACATTACGCTGCGCGTGTGGGATATTTCCAGCCAAACCGAGTTAGTGATGGATGCGAGCTTCACGCTGGGCAACGGCACTTTCGGCTTCGGACCGTTTGCGCAAGCCGATCTGAGTCTCATTTATAATTTCCCGCCGCAAACGCGTTTCGCCGGCAAGTATTCTTTCGATGAAGACACGATTCTCACGCTCGTGCTCAATGATTTGGTTTATGACGACAACGATCCGGCGTTCGCGTTGAGTTGGACGGTGTCGCCCGGCGTGAATATCACGAGCGGAATTTTGCCCGGCAATGTCACGCACGTCGCGCGTTTTGAGCCTAAGCCGAATTGGTTTGGCAGCGAGGCTTTTCAATTCCTCGTCACGGACCCCGGCGGCGCGCAAGACACGGCGATGGTGACCCTCGAAGTGCTCTCCGTGAATGACTTGCCCGTATTGCAATTGCCCGCGAATATCACGATTGCCGAAGACGACACCACGCGCGTGCTCACGTTGGATGATTATGTTTCCGATATTGAAAGCGCGGATACACAAATCGCTTGGCACGCGACGCCAGAGGCCAATCTTGCCGTGCGCTACAGTGCGGCGACGCGCACGTTGCGCCTCGTGCCGCGACAAAATTATTTCGGCGCAGCGGCTTTGCAGCTCACGGCGACGGACCAAAACAGCGGCGCGGCTTCCGGACAAATTCCGCTCACGATCACGCCCGTGCAAGATCAACCGCAAGCGGCGACGCTGCTCTCTCCCATTGGCGGCGCGCTGGTCGATACCGTGAATGTCAATCTCACGTGGCGCGCGTCGAGTGATGCGGACAACGATCCGCTCACGTACACGGTGATCTACGGCACGGATCGCAGACTGCTCTCGCAATTCGATAGCAGCCGCACGACGAGCACGAGCTTCCGCATTCCGAATAACTTTCTCAAGCTGAAGCGCTGGTATTACTGGCGCGTTTATACGGCCGACGGCTTCACGCCGCGCGTGACCACGGCCATCGACAGTTTTCGCACGCAAGGCGCAACGGGCGTGAGCGCGCGGCAAGAGTTGCCCGAGGCGTTTGCACTGGAACAAAATTATCCGAATCCGTTTTCTCTGCGCGGAGCGCAAAACGCGACGCAAATTCGTTTCAGCCTGCCGCAGCCTGCTTTCGTAACACTGACGATTCACAATGCGCTCGGCCAGGAGATCGTGAGCTTGGTCGAAACGAATATGCGCGCAGGTCTGCACGTGGTTTATTGGAACGGCAATGATGCCACAGCGCGCCCGGTGATGAGCGGAGTGTATTGGCTGCGCCTCGCTTCGAGCGAGTTCAATGCGACGCGCAAAATTTTGGTGGTGAGATAGCAGCGGAGGGAACGTTCGTAGCAGCTCCTTCAGGAGCCGCCGCGCAGTGCGCACCTAAGCGATTAGCTTTTCAAACTGAGAATAAAATTCTGAAAGTTTTTGGGGGACTACACACGGAACAAAAACGCACACTGAACAGCTTTGTCTGAGTGCGTTTTTGATCCGTGTGCCGCCCACAGGGCTGCGGTTTTTAGCGTGCCTGAAAATCCGCTGTAGGCCCTTTGAAATTGAGTCGGTGTAAAAAAACAAAAAATTTTGCAAGCGGATTTTACGAATATCGCAAATAGAGCCGGCCTTATCCGCGGTATTCGTTAAATGCGTTTACAGAAAGCTTTTGGTTCCGGCTCGTCCGGGTTGTGCCTAGTGAAGTTTGACGGGCAAATTCGGCAGTATTCAGCCACGGTTTGGCCGTGGCTTTTTTATTATGCGAGAGCACATGCGCTGTGGCGTTTCGTATTGTTCACGAAGCAATCGCAACAGCTTCGAGCAATGCCCGGCCTAGCGGCGTGATCGTAAATCCCGCGAGCGTACTATAACTTTTTTTTTCGCCCGCTTCACGCTGGTATTCGCGAGTTACCGCCTCGAAGTCTGCCAAAATGTGAATCACCATCCGCGCTATCGCGCCGTGCAGCGCAGTGGTTCCCACGCGCTTATCCGGCGCGGTCCATTTAAGTCCGGTTTTGGCAATCACGGTGTCTGCAAATTCTTCGAAAAATATTTGTGTTGCGAGCGGGCGCATGAGTAATTCCTCTAGCACAAACAGGTTGAACATTTGTGGTAAAGCTTCTCCCATGCCGATGAAAGGATACGCAATCAACCAGTTCGTCCTGTACCACCAGATCGTCAAGAGAAACGGCAACTGCACCATGGGGAGTGCGACGAGATAGTCTTCGCCCTTTTGTGTGATCCGCCAACGTCGTGCGGAGCCGGGTTTAAGCAAGCCGGCATTGTGCGCTAAGATGCGAAGAAAGTACAGCGGCCACAAATCGACTTCGCTGCGCACTTTAACCGTGTAGCTGCCGATCTTATCTTCCAGTTTTGGCGGTACAACAAAACGCGCCGTCACTTCGGCTACGGCTTTGAGCGGCATATTGCCCGCGCCTTGCGTGCCTATGACTTTATGGTCGCGCACAAATCTGAGCAGCGTTTCCATATCACGGCGCAAGGGCACGGCCTCAGCGTGGCGCATGATCTCGACCTCATGGTGTTTTCGTAGCCAGGCACTGAGAGATTGTTCCACAGCCTCGAATTGACTTGATCTTTGTCGTGACATAGCCTCTCGAAAGATTGACAGCTAACCTCGCACATTCAGAAACAGTTTGTCTTCTTCGCCCGCGGGAATAAACTCCGACACAAATTTCAAATAGCCCTGGCGCCCGCCGCTCTTATTCCAGCGTTGCACCGAGCGCTCGATACGTTTGAGGCAGTCGATGATTTCATTTACGGTCACGGCGAGTTCGCCGAGATCAATTTGCTGCCCCTCCTCCGTGGTCATTTGGTCGCGGCCGAGACGTACTTCACACATCATTTGTACGACGTCGAAAACTTCCTGTGCGCGTTCGGTGAGATTGAACGTGGCCGGCTCCTGCTTGCGCGCCTCGCGAATATAATGGCGGCGCAACGCTTCGAACGCATCCATCACGTGGTAATCCGTCATATCGAGATGTTTGCGATAGATGCGCATGACCCCGGCTTCGAGATTTTGCAGAATGTCTTCGTATTTTTCTTCGAATCTCATCGGTGCTCCTCCGTGGTGAGTCTGATTGAAAACCGCTATTATTTGTGAAAGTATTTTGGCCGGCTCATAACGTTGAGCGCGCGCAGTTTACTTCGAGGCCAACGCCGCGGTAAGGCATTGTTCTAAATTCCACGCAGCATATCCGCCATCAAGAAAGCCCGCGCTAAATGAGGCGGCAGAAAGATTTTTTCGCTAAGGGCCGGCGAGAATTTTAGCTCAGCTTGCTCGCCCGTGCGCAGCTTCGCAAAAGCGCGGTCTGCCCCGAGAAGCGCGAGGCCGCAGCGCAGCCCTTGTTGGAGCAAGTGCTCGGCCGTCTCTTGCTCGTGGCTCGGTTCGTGATGATCCGCAAAAGCTTCTAAGGCATGCTCGGTGAGGAGGAGATAATCGAGGGTTTGCAACATCGCACTAAGCACAATCTCAAAATAAGTTTGTGCGGCTGAAAAGCAAGCGCTTTGCCTCATAACCTTGCGCAGGCTCTAAACCGGCGCAAGGATTCAGAAAATTCAGTTGTATCATTGGCAATTTTTGATAGCTTATATTCTCTCAACGCAAACGAAGCGAGAACCCATGCCCGAATCCCTGAAAGTTCCGATCTCTGCTCTTCCCCACGCCGGCAAATTATATCAAGCCTATATCGATAACTTTCCCGCGCTTGCGGAATTTTATAACATCGACTATCGCACGCTCGCAAGCTTGTCCGCGCACGCGCAGCTCACGCAACGAGCTGCGTATCCCCGCCGCGAAGTCGCGGAGATTTTAAAACAACAAAACGAACGCTGGGGCGCGGACAAGAAGGTTTTGCAAAACCTCGCCGCTTTGGCGCAGCCCGAGAGCATTGCAGTCGTCACCGGCCAACAAGTCGGAATCTTTGGCGGCCCGCTCTTTACCATTTACAAAGCGCTCACGTGTTTGAAGCTCGCGCAGAGTTTGAGCGCGGAACTCGGCGTCCCGGTCGTGCCGATTTTTTGGCTCGCTGCGGATGATGACGATCTTGCGGAAGTGAATCGGCTCTTGCTCACCACGCGCGAGAATACTTTAATGACGCTCGCTTGTGAGCTTGACAGCGCAGAGCGCAAGCCTGCGTTTAAAGTACATCTCACCGAGCAAGTGGCGGACTGCCAGCGCATGCTCGCCGAGGCGATTGCGGACTCCGAATTTAAACAAGAGATCTTGAGCGCGCTCGCGGAAGCATATGCGCCGGGGCAATCTTTATTGGATGCGTTCGCGCGCTGGATTACTTATTTGCTCGGCGATCTCGGTTTGGTGTTGCTCAATCCCACGGAGGTTGCACTACGCCGGCTTGCCGTGCCGGTCTTTCAATGCGAGGTTGAGGGCCGCAGCCCTTCCACCGCGGCGGCGTTGCAAGCGAGCGCGGCGTTGGAGCACAGCGGCTTTTCCGTGCAAGTGCCGCAGCGCGCCGGACGGTGCAATTTGTTTTATGTGGATGAACAGCGCCACGGCCTTGAATGGCGCGAGGGCAATTTCGTGACCACCGACGGCCGCTTGTGTTGTTCGCCCGCCGAGCTGTTGCAACGCATCGAGAGCGAGCCGCATTGTTTTGCAACCAACGTGATCACGCGCCCCGTGCTGCAAGACACGCTCTTGCCCACGGTCGCATACGTCGGCGGCCCGGCGGAGATTGCCTACTTCGCGCAGTTGCGCGGCGTATATGAGCGCTTCGGCGTGCGCATGCCCGCGGTGTTTCCGCGCAAATCAATCACGCTGCTCGAAAAGAAAATCGCGCACGTGCTCGAAAAACATGCTTTGCAGCTCACGGACTTTTGGAGCAATCCCGATGAGTTGCTTTCGCACGTAGCGAAACGCGAAGCGCCCGAAGGCTTGTTCGATCCCGTTGCTTCGGCGCGCAATGAATTGGGCAACCGCCTCGCCGTATTGAAAGAGCGCGCGACGAAACTCGATCCCACGCTCGCGGCTTTTATCGACAAAGAGCACGGAAAGATTCTGCACCAGCTGGATGCGCTCGAAAAGAAATTGCTGCAAGCCACGAAGCGGCAAAACGAAACCTTGCAGCAGCAGTTGTTGAAAGCCGCACATGCGCTTTATCCCATGCAGCATTTGCAGGAACGCGAGTTGAGCATTATTCCGTTTTTGTGCAAGTATGGTAAAGGCCTCGTCGCACGTTTGTATGAAGCCCTGGACGTGGAAGATTTCCGGCATCAAGTGGTGGAGTTGTAAATAGAATATAGAATTCGCCGTAGTTACAGCGAAAGGTGCATCGATATGAAAACAGAACAAGTATGTCGTTCCACAGTTCATTATTCCGAAATCGAGTTATAATGAAATCAAAAAGTTTTTTAGGTTTAGATTTCTCCGTTAACCATCAGTAAAGAAGTGGCTAAGTTAGTCCGCCGCGGCATCGCGACCATCAAACAGTTGGCCGTCGTCTTCAAAGGCAAGCAGGTTTGGGTGAAGGAACAAACGGAGGTTTGATCCCGTGCCGCAAACGATTGCAATCAATTCATCTTAAAACCTAGAGCTGTGAGGAGGAAGATATGAAGTCGCGTTTCGCCGTTGTGATTCGCGCGTTGCTCGTCATCACGGTGTTGCCGTTGCGCGCGCAAAGCCTGAAGTGTTTCATTCTCACCCCGCCCGATCAAATTCTCGCGGGCGTCAAGCAAATCGCCATCGCGGAGTTCACGGTGTTGGCCAGCTTCGATGAAGATGACTCGCCCACTGAGAAAGGCAAAAAAGGCTTGGATAAAATTCTGAGCACCGTGGAAAAAATCAGCGACGCCGACAAGAACAAAAGCCGTTTTTCCGACAGCGGCCGTAAGCTTTCCGATGCCATGCTCACGATGCTCATCGAGAATGATCGCGGCGTGCGCGATCTCGGCACCGGCTTTCTCGGCCTCGGCAAAAAAAGAGAGGGCAAGAGCTTTCAAAACGGCGCGATCACGAATGTGTTCAGCGTCGTGGAGCGCGCGCAATTTCAACGAGTCGTGGATGAGCTGCAGCTCGGCCAGACCGGCATCGTCAACGAAGCTACGGCCGCGCAAGTGGGCAAGCTGCTCGGCGTCGATGCCATGATCATCGGCAACGTTTCGGTCGCGGTCGAAGACCGCTGGCTCAAAGAACAGCGCGAAGAGAAGAACAAGGGCAAGTATCAAATCGATTGCGAGAAGCTCGTTGCCAACCTCAGCGCTTCGATTCGCATCGTCAAAATGGAAACCGGCCAGGTGATCGGCTCGAAAGACGACCGCCAAAAAGTCGAAAAGAAAAAGTGCCAGGGCGATTGGGGCGATTTGCCCACGCCCGAAGCCGCGGTCGAAGAGTGCTTGGGCAAAGCGGCTTTCAATCTCGTGAACTACTTTGCGCCGCGCTTCGAATTGGAGAAGTTCGAGTTTGCCAAGCTCGAGGGCGATGAATTCAAGCGTTCGAATGAAGTGGCGAAGAAGGCATTGGAAGATTACGACCTCAACACCGCCTACTTGCAATATGCTTCCATCTTGGAGCAAGACTCCTATAACGACGCGGCGCTGTTCAATCTCGGCGTGTTGTATGAAGTGGTGGGCAGCTATAAACAGGCCAAAGAGAAATACGATATCGCCTTCAATTTGAAGAGCAAGGAAGACAAGTATCGCGACGCCATCAAACGCGCCGACAAACAAGTCGAGTTTTGGAACGAGCTGAATGCGCTGGGCATCACGCTGGCGGAATATCAATTCACGGTTTCCAGCGAAGAAATGGCCGCGGCCTCGCGCTCGCGCATCGAAACCAAAGGCCCGCGCGCGACACGCCATGAGATCAAAGCCGCGCCGGATGCGGGCAGCGCCGTGGTTGCGCGCGTGCCCGGCGAGATCGAGTTGGAACTGCTCGAAGCGAAGGACAATTGGTTTAAAGTGAAACTGCCCGACGGCAAAGAAGGCTACTTGCCGCAGTCGCTGGGCAAGATTATCAAGTAACCTGCAATAATGCTCTGTGCATGACCGAGCTTTTCACCAAAATTTATCACGTGCGTTGGGGCGATATGGATTTCAATGCACAAACTGAGCGCGCCGCCGGATAAGCTCGCAGAGGCTTTGCGCCGTCTCGCGCAGAACGAAGATTTTATAACCCTGCCCTCACTCGGCTCCTAAATCAGGAAAACGTTTCGTGTCAACTCCTCTTCCCTTGCTCATCATCGGCGCCGGCCCGTTTGGCTTGGCCCTGGCGGCTTATGCGAAGCACGAGCAGATCTCGCACGTCATCCTCGGCAAGCCCATGAGCTTTTGGAAAGATCACATGCCGCAAGGAATGTATCTGCGCTCCGCCTGCGATTGGCACTACGATCCTTTTAATGCACACACCATTCTGCACTATCTCGAAACCCGACAACTCAAACCCGAGGACGTTGAGCCTCTAGCTCTGGACTTCTATCTCAGCTACGCCGAGTGGTTTCAGCAACAAAAGGGCATCGAAGCGCAACCGGCATTGGTGCAACGCCTGAATTATGCGAACAACCGTTTCGAAGCAAGTTTAACGAACGGAGAAAAGCTCGTCGCAAAGAATGTCGTGCTCGCTTTGGGCTTTCGCTATTTTAAAAATGTGCCCGAGCTTTTTCCTTCATTGTTGCCCGCCGGAAGATTTGCACACACCTGCGAGCTTGTTGATTTCGCGCCGCTGCGTAACAAACGCGTGCTCATCATCGGCGGGCGGCAAAGCGCGTTTGAATGGGCCGCGCTGATTCACGAACAAGACGCTGCTGCGGTTTATATGTCATACCGCCACGCGACGCCTTCATTCGAGATTTCCGATTGGTCGTGGGAAAAAGAGTTGGTCGAAGGCATGGTCACAAATCCGAAATGGTTTCGCAATTTGGCCGCGGAAGAGCAGGAGCAGATCAATCGCCGGTTGTGGGCGGAAGGCCGATTGAAATTGGAGCCGTGGTTGGCGCAGCGCATCAATCATGAAAAGATCAAACTCTTTCCCCATACGCAAGTGACCGCATGCCGCGAACTCTCCGACGGCGAGTTGGAAGTGCGCGTGAACGAGGCCATTTTGCGCGTTCATCAAATCATTCTCGCCACGGGCTATAAAGTGAATGTCGCGAAAATTCCTCTGCTGGCGCAGGGCAATCTGCTGACGCAGCTTGAAACAAAAAACGGCTACCCGGTTTTGGATGAGCGCTTGCAGAGCAATATTCCCGGCTTGTTCTTCACGAGCATGTGCGCCATGCAGGATTTCGGGCCGTTCTTCGCTTTCACTTCCGCGGTGCGCACTTCGGCGAAGCTGATCGGCGCGGCGTTGCGTTTGAGCTAGCTCGCTGTTGTCGTTTTAGAAGAATCTTCTTTGGTGTTTGCATCAACTCTTGTTTTAAGAATCATGCCGAGCACGAGGGAAGTTTCTTTCAGAATGACATTTATAAAAGAACCGTCAATGGACTTCGACACCAAAGTAAAGCTGCACCTTTACGAAACGATTGCGCGCACAACGCAAGCTCCCAGCTCGCGAGAAGTGGCGGCAGCGTTGAACGCAACCCTTGCAGAAGTCGAAGCTGCTTTTTCTAATCTCCACAAGAAAAAGCTGCTCGTGCCCGAGCCGGATAATCCCTCGCGCATTCGCATGGCCCCGCCGTTCTCCGGCATTCCTACTTCCTTTCGCGTGAAAGTGCAAGAGAAAAATTATTACGCTAACTGTTCGTGGGATGCGTTGGGTGTTCCGGCGGCGCTTCACCAAGATGCCGTAGTCGAAGCCGAGGACGGATACAGCGGCGAGCCGATTGTTTTGGAAATAAGAAACGGCTTGCCCGTGCCTGTATCTTGCGTGTTTCATTTCGCCGTGCCCGCCGCGCAATGGTGGGACGATATCATTTATACTTGAGCGACGATGCTCCTCTTCCGGTCGGAAGAGACGGCGGCGAAGTGGTGCGGCGCACACGGGTTTCCGGTGCGGCCGCTCATCACTCTTGAACAGCTTTGGTTTTTGGCAACGACGTGGTATGGAAATCGTTTGACGGTTGACTCCCGCCGGCCCGCGCCGGAGGAGATGGTGGAGATCTTTGGGGGCATTGGTTTGGAAGGAGCGTTTTGGGATCCGAAAGCGGAGCAGGGGTAAAAAAGAGAAGGTGAAACTATTTCTCCGGCAGGATGATTTGATAGACGTGGTTTAAATAAACAACAATTTGGTGGAAGATCCAGTGAGCATCATCATAAAATGTTTTTGCGGTGGTTTAGTCATATTCTTCGTAAGGAGAGATTATCGAATCCGTCTCGTGATCCCAATAAGGATACTCGCTGAGTGTGCCCTCGTTTTCGAGAGCTTGAGCCTTGGCAACGATTTCTTTGACCGCCGGATGCTCGGAATAATTTTTCTCGAAAATATCAGCGACAAAGTGCTCATTCGTAACACTGATGTTTTTCAAAAATAATGCGGCTTTTATGGCTTTTTCTACCGCATGTTGAGAGTGCTCAACAGATCGCGCAAATTCGCTTTCGGATAGAAGCACTTTGGCAACGTGTAGATCAGAATGAGCTTCACGCAAGAACGCCAATGCCATCTGTTGCCATTTCATCGACATTCTCCGCTAATTTCCAAACTCCAGATTGCAATGGAATGAGCTTGCCCTCTTGCATCAGAGCGCGCAGGAATTGGATGTGGCTAGAAAAGAAGCTGGTTTTTTCGAACCAGATTTCGTGGGCGCATGCCAATTCAATCATCAAGGGGGCGCAATAGCGCACGGAATCTATGAACGTGGGCGGACTGAGGAGCGTGACATCGGTTGGAAAAGCCACTTCACGACGGATAATGGCCGCGAGTTGTCGTCGTTTCCTAGGTTCTTTCGGCAAACCGTTGAGAATCACCAAAAGATCGATATCGGAAAAAGCCTTGGCAGTGTGATGAACGCGGGAGCCAAACAGCACAACGGCGAGGAGTTCAGTCCCAAATCTTTCTTGGAGATAAGTCAGAATATGATTTTGATAATCTATTGTGGCATTCATTGCGCTGGACTAGGTTGAAAAAAATTACACGAAGATTGCTGACCAAGTATTTGTGTATGATGTCAACCTACAAATCTTCCCCAAGAGACGCAAATAAAAATTCTTGCTCCATACCATGAACCTCGACTTCCTGGCCTTCGGCGCGCATCCCGATGACATTGAATTAGGCTGCGCGGGCACATTGATCAAACTCGCACGCCTCGGCTATCGCACGGGCGCGATCACACTCACGCGCGGCGAAAGCGGCACGCGCGGCACGCCGGAAATTCGCAGCCGCGAGTTTGAAACGGCCGCACAGCACATGAGGCTCGCACATCATCGCACGCTCGATATTCCCGACGCCGCGATTGCCGTGACGCAGATCAACAAGCTCAAGCTCGTGCGCGCCATTCGCGAGCTGCAGCCCCGGCTCGTTGCGACCGTGCATTGGCAAGCGCGCCATCCCGATCACATTCACACTTCCAATCTCGTGCGCGACGCCGCGGTGCTTTCCGGTCTCAAAAATTTAGATATGAAGGAAGCATTGCTCTCTTCCTCGGAGCAAAGTGGCTTGGAAGCTTTGCCCGCCTGGTATCCCTATCGCGTGCTCTTCTTTCCGGAAAGATATGAAGTGCCGATCAGTTTCGTGGTCGATATTAGCGACACGTTCGAGCAAAAGATGGCCGCGATTCGCGCGCACGAGTCGCAGTTTCACGGCGCGAACATGGCGCAATATGGCGCAGCACAAACCGTCTTAACCCGCCCGGAGTTTCTGGGTTTCATCGAAAATCAAAACAAGAGGTGGGGCGACATGATCGGCGTGAAATATGGCGAGGCGTTTTATGTTCGCGAAATCGTGCGGCTGGATGATCCGGTCGCCGCGTTCGGCGAATGGTGCGAGCACGCGTTTCCGTGAGGCAGACAAAAGCGAGAACGCGGATTTTTAAGAAAAGGCAAGGATCGAAAAGAAGGATTAAAGCAGCAAGCAAAGCAATTTTTGGCAGGAAGGGTTCTATGAAATTCAGAGTCCCATTGTTGGTCGCGTGGTGCGTTGCGAGCGGCTTTCTGCTTGGCACGGTTTATCAAGAAAAGAAAGAAACGCCGCTCACGCGCGAGTTGGTCGCCGCGGCGGAACAATTGCTTGGTTTGCAATTCACCGAGGCCAAACGCGATTCTCTGCTCGACGATTTGAACGACAATCTCGCGAGCTATCGCAAGCTGCGCGAGTTGCGCCTCGACAACGGCGTGCCGCCCGCGTTCGTATTCAATCCCGTGCCCGTGGGCATGAAGTTCGATGCGCAGCGCAAGCCGTTCGTGACGAGCGCGGCGAAGAAACTCACTGTGCCTGCGAATCTCGAAGGCCTCGCCTTCGCTTCAATTGGCGAGCTTGCCGAGCTGCTGCGCACGCGCAAGATTACTTCCACGCAGCTTACGCGGATGTATCTCGCGCGTTTGAAAAAGTACGGGCCCAAACTCGAATGCGTGATCACGCTCACCGAAGAGTTGGCGCTCAAACAAGCCGCGCGCGCCGATGTGGAGATTGCTCGCGGCAAATATCTAGGGCCGTTGCACGGCATTCCCTATGGCGCGAAAGATTTGCTCGCCGTGAAAGGTTACAAAACCACGTGGGGCTCGGTGCCCTATAAAGAGCAAGTGCTCGAGCAAGACGCGACGGTGATTCAACGTCTCGAAGCCGCGGGCGCGGTGTTGATCGCAAAGTTGACGCTCGGCGAATTAGCTTGGGGCGACGTGTGGTTCGGCGGCAAAACGCGCAACCCGTGGAATCTCGAACAAGGCTCGAGCGGTTCTTCCGCGGGCTCGGCTTCCGCAACGGCGGCGGGATTGGTGGCATTCGCCCTCGGCTCGGAAACTTACGGCTCGATCGTTTCGCCCTCGACGCGCTGCGGTGTGACCGGCTTGCGACCGACCTATGGCCGCGTGAGCCGCGCGGGCGCAATGGCATTGAGCTGGACCATGGACAAGCTCGGGCCGATGTGCCGCACGGTGGAAGATTGCGCGCTCGTGCTCAATGAGATCCACGGCCCGGACGGCCTCGATCAAACCGTAGTGGATTTGCCGTTCAACTACAATCCGAAAGTAAAACTCA
>Ga0247727_10008622_pt1 | contig 18844 bp, 14 predicted proteins | sample WisWelCaveWW1625_FD_202498 | JGI IMG/M metagenome (GOLD analysis project Ga0247727, IMG submission 202498) | Biofilm microbial communities from Wishing Well Cave, Virginia, United States - WW16-25 | ecosystem: Environmental > Aquatic > Deep subsurface > Groundwater > Cave microbial mat | place... | reverse complement strand
AATCGCTGCCCAGCCGCCCGCATTGGAATACGTGAAGTCCGATGGCCGGTTTGCCAACATCTTGGATGGCGGTGGTAACCAGCCGTCGCTGTCGTAGCACGCGATACCTCCATCGCGTTGTCTGAGGGGAGCGTCCGGTAACGAACGCTCCCCTTTTTCTCACCCGTCGCAGTCTAGCCCAAACCCAAAACACAAAGGAGAAAGTGTAGTTATGAGCAAGAAGTCATCAGTCGAACGCACGTGCTGGGACATCGTCTCCGCCGTGCTCAGTCAATCCAATCGCACGCTGTTACATGGCCCGCCGGGAACCGGCAAGACCCATGCCGCTTGCCGGCTGGGACTCAATAACGGTCAACGAGTGTTCAGTCTGACATTGACCGAAGAAACGCCGGCTGCCGAGTTACGCGGTCACTACATCCTCAAGGACGGAAAGTATATCTGGCACGATGGACCAGCCATGGCCTCATGGCGTTGCGGTGGTCGTCTCGTCGTCAACGAGATTCAACGCGGTGGACCGGATGTTCACGCATTGCTATTGGCGATCACGGACGATCTCACCATTGCCGAGTTCGACTTGCCGAGCGGCGAGAAGGTCAAACCTCAATCGGGGTTCACCTGTGTCGCCACGATGAACGGCGATCCAAAGGAGTTGCTGGACCCGGCCCTTCAAGACAGGTTTCCGGTCTGTATCCACATCGACAAGGTTCATCCAGATGCGGTCAAACAACTGCCGGATGATGTACAGCGCGCCGCCGAGCGCACGGCGTTGATCGACAACGATGAACGTCGCATCAGTGTTCGGGCGTGGTATGCGTTCGCCCAGCTTCGGCAGAAATTGCTGAAGTTGTACTCGCAAGAGGAAGCCCAGAAGATTGCGGCGGAAGCTGTATTTAGCAACCGCTCTCAGGATGCACTGGATGCATTGGTCATTGGCGATTCGCAAGCCGGGTGATGCATCATGACAAACAAACGTTTGGTGTATCCGATCCCAGAAGCAGTGGACGACAAGGCCAACCGTCAGTGGCGAATCCAACCGACTCAGCCACTAAGTCCGAGAGTGTACCTGAAGCATTCGTTGCTGATGGTGCCCTTGGATGATTCACCGCAGTCGCGGCTGATACGGAATCACGAACTCGGTCACATCCGTTGGTCTCCGCCCAACCCCCATGTCGCAGCGCAACGGAACAAGCTGGATATGGACGTGTTGCAGGCCGTGGAAGATATGCGGATCAACACAAAGCTTAGCGAGATTGGCGTGGATACCGGCAGTGGTTCCATCAGTCAATCAGTCGTCAAAGCGTTTGCGGACGACCTCCTCAAACGCGATGGCTTGCGTAACATCATCCTCACGATGGTGGCGGTCATTGGCCAAGGGGCGAACGAAGACGTAGTTCGCGAGAAGTTTCTCGCACACCCACCAGCCGACAAAGCGGTGCAGCTTGCCGACATGGCCCGCAAGATCATGTGGGACAAAGGCAGTCCACGGTTCAAGGACACAATCCGAACCGCAAAATGGTTGCAGGCGCTGTTAGACAGTGCCGCGCAACCGTCTGAAGGGGTTCGACTCCCGAGGAAGCTGTATCTGTCAAAGACCGACCAGGAATACTTGGAAGGTCTGATGAAGATGCTGGGCGGATTTGGCACCGGCAGCCGAGCCACGAAGAAGGTGCCTTGGGGGAAGATGAAGGTGGAAACACCTCCGCGTCCCCGGAAAGTTACCGGCTTCCTCGGCATACGACGTGCCGCGAGCGAGGAAGGCGTGATTCCCCGATACGGCCATCGGTTGCTGGTGGATGGACGGATATTCTGTCGGACCCGTCGTCAGCGTGGTGGTTCGGTACTGATCGATTGTTCGGGCAGCATGAATCTCACGAGCGATGATCTGAAGAACATCCTGTCGCATTCCCCCGGAGCGGTTGTGGCCTGTTACAGCGGCAACACTCACGACGGTGTGCTCCGCGTGCTGGCGCAAGATGGCCGGCAGGTGGAGGAGAAGTGGATCGGCGCACCAGCGGGCGGGTCGAACGTAATTGATAGACCCTCGCTGGAGTGGTTGAGCAAGCAGCCGAAGCCGCGCATTTGGGTCTGCGATGGACAGGTGACCGGCGTCGGTGATCGTGTGTCGGCAATCAACACCTTGGAATGTGAAGCGCTGTGCCGGCAACGTGGAATCATACGCCGGGACGATGTGAGACTCGCCGTGGAAATGTTGCAAAAATTGGACCGTCGCAGGAAGCCGTGACCCAAACATGAAAGGAGGAGCCGCATCGATCCCCCATTTGTTCCTTTAGACCTCTCCATTCGCGGGAGAGGTCTTTTTTTAATGCGCGCGCGCGACGCCGCTGCTCTGCCGGGTATTACTCCGTTACTTGCACGGCACCTTCCCTGGTATTACATGTCACCGACTAGCCTGTTCCACGGGCAACCCAAGCCGCGTTGAATGCGCATTAGTGTGGTGATAAGAATGTTGATGTGTCCCGCCTCAATTTTCTGGACGGTGCGGATATTCAAGTCTACTAGTTCAGCGAACTGCTCTTGAGTGATTCCTTTCCCGGTTCGTTCGCGGCGGACATTCGCGCCAAATTTCTTCAGTTGTGCTTGTATCTGCTTGTTTGAGGGCACGCCCCATTAAGGCGCTAAAATTGAGTTGACGTGAACGGCGTATTAGGGCGTAATCCGCCACAGAAAAAGCGTTTCAGATCGACAGGGCCGGATGCACGAAGATCCCGGAAGGTTTTCTTTGTCGTGGTAGTTGCCGGTGCCGGTTGCTCTCCACCGTCACAACGAAGCGCGAGAACGCGAATTCCGATTTGTCGATTATGGACTAAGTTAGGAAGGGACCGGTATCAAGACCAAACGACACCGTCTGATTTCACCGGCACTACTCCTTTCCGCGATGACCTTGCTGTTCTTCGTTCCACATGCGCGCGGTGGAGGGGTTACGGTCATCACTCATGGCTTCAGCCCTTTCGGCGCACAGGAAAATGTTGCCTGGGTCGATGCGATGGCAAATGCTGTTGCAGAGCGAGCGGGAGGTTTGGATAAGGTCGCGATCTACTCGCTCAAGTTGACTGCAGATACATCGCACGATCCTCCTTGGACATATACTTTGACGCACGTCTCCGGTCCCGACGCGTGGTCATCAGCCAATTCCAATGGCGAAATTGTAATCACATTCAACTGGTCCTCGGTTGCAGGACTTGCAACGGCTTCTACAACCGTTATTGCACAATTCCTTTTTAATGGGCTTCAAACCCCAGGATTCAACTTCTGCGAGCATCCCATTCACTTGATTGGGCACAGTCGCGGGGCATCGCTTGTTTCTGAGACAGCAAGATTACTTGGCACTAAGGGGATTTGGGTTGACCAAGTCACGACGTTAGATCCACATCCAGAATGCATCGACGTTACGGATGCGCCTGTTAACAACTATGAGAACGTGCTATTTGCGGACAATTACTATCAAAATAACAATTATCAAGATTTTGGATTGTGCGCGTTATGCGGCGCGCCGGTTCCATGCGGAAACTTTGTCACAGGAAGCACGAACAAATTTCTAACGAACCTAACAAGCGGTGGCTATAGCGGAGCTGATCCGTTGCATCAAGACGTGCATCTTTGGTATCATGGCACAGTTGATTTAAGAACGCCTTCCTCAGACGGCGATGGCGGAACGATCACTTCCGTTGAGCGAACTTCATGGTGGACTTCGTCAGAGAATCAAGGAACCAACACCGGATTCCACTTCAGTCGAATTGCGGGCGGAACAGTATACGGTGGCACGCGGTCTGCCGAAGGTAGCAAGTTTGGCGGCGCAAACCGGTCTTTGGTGGTTTTTACCACCAGTGGCGATGATGTTTGGCCAAACGTCCAAATCAGGAATTTTGCTGACGATTTGACGATCACGCAAGGAGATGCGTTCCAAGTCGACGTTTTTTTTCTAGATTCAAATGGAACAGCGTCAATTGAGATCGGCTTGGATGGTGATGCTAATCCTTACAACGCTGGCAGTCTGCCTCTGACTCCTGTAACGACGTTCTCCGCGGGGTTATACTATCGTAGTTACACTTTTAATAGTTCAACATTGTCGCCAGGAAGCCGCTTCCTTTACGCCAAGATTAGCAACAGCCAACACACACGGTACTATTATGCTCGTGGACGTCTTCAGGTCATAAGCAATGGAACCGGCGGCAGTGGGGCTCCGTCCATTTCAAGCGTATCGCCGTCTACGTTAACAACATCGTCTTTGCCACAGCCATTCAAGGTCTATGGTTCCGGATTTACGAGCACTTCGACACTCCTTTTCAATGGAAACATTGCGTCCGATTCTGCGCGACTGAGCTTCATTAGTGCAAACGAGATTGACTACAACGTGATTGTGCAGAGTGCGGGCATTTGGACCGTACGAGTGGTTAATGGCAGTCAGTCCTCGACCGACAAATCATTTACGGTCAATACGCCGGTTAGCAACACAGGCTCGTTGGTTGTGAATCTTTCACCGTCTGGTGCAGTTTCTGCGGGCGCACAATGGCAAGTTGATGGGACAGGCTATACCAGCAGTGGATTCGCAGTCGGTTACCTCACGCCAGGCTCGCACACGGTTTCTTTCAAACCGATTTCCGGTTACTCAACACCGGCAAGTTTCCCAGTGAACATTGTTGCCAACCAGCAGACCACTGCCAACGCAACTTACAATGTTGTCGCACCGACCACGTACACCCTCACGCTTAACGCTGCAAACGGTGTAATTACACCATCTCCGTTGGGCACATTGAACGGGAACAGTTTTGTCTATTCTGCCGGCAATGCGGTCGCACTCTATGCCGGAGCGAACCCCGGCTACCATTTTACGGGGTGGAGCGGGGATGCCAGCGGGAGTGTTTCTCCCACCGTCGTCACAATGAACGGGAATAAGAATGTCACCGCCAATTTCGCGCCCGGCGATCCGAACCTCGGCACGGTGACGCTGACAATTCAGCCATCCGCGGCCGTAACGGCAGGTGTGACTTGGGGATTTGACGCAAATGACTTCCGTCCGAGCGACTCGATGGCAACCGGCTACACTTATCCTCCAAATTATTATATTCTTATTCTTCATCCTGTGGATGGTTGGGTTGGGCCATCCACCGTTGGCGCGTTCCTAACGGGTGGACAGAACACTAATATCACGGTCACGTTCACGCAGGATACCACTCCCGGTTTATTGACGGTTACGTTATCGCCACCTGATGCCGTGACCGCAGGCGCGAAGTGGCATGTCAATGGTGGTGCCGCGCAGGGGAATGGTTCGTCAGTTTCTCTGTTGCCCGGCACTTACAACATCACTTTCGATTCGGTCGCTGGCTGGACGGCTCCATCCAGCCGTACCGTTCAAGTCCAGCGCTCTCAAACAGCAGTGGTTGCCGGCAACTATGTGCCGCCGATTGGCGTGCCTTTGATAAGCAATATCTTTCCTGCGATTGGGGCAATGACCGGTGGAACTACCTTGACCATTCAAGGTGTAAATTTCACCGGACCCGCTACGGTGTTGATCGGAGGCCAGTTCGCATCGAATGTTGTTGTTTCCAGTTCCTCACAGATGACGTGCTCCACTCCTTTCAGTTCGGTGTATGGCACTGCGCCTGTCATCGTTCAGACCTCTTCGGGCAATGCCACAAACCTGAACGGATTCGCTTACGGCATGACTCGTGGAACAAAAATCGATCAGATGGGCGTTGCTGGCGGCAGCGTTTTTGCGGTCGCGGTTCAAGGTAACTATGCATACATCGGCGAGGGGAGGGGGTTTGTCGTGCTTGATATTTCCAATCCCGCGAGTCCCTCTCGCATCGGTCGGGTCGCGATGACGGGAATCGTAGCTGGTATTGCTTTGTCGAACCAATACGCTTACGTGGCAAATGGCGAGGGCGGATTACAGGTTGTAGATATTACCATTCCGACAGCCCCTGCAATCCGCGGTTGCTACGCGACCACGAATTGGACCTGGGCGGCAGGCATCAAGATTCTCAATGGAAAAGCTTATGTTGCGGATGAGATTGCGGGGCTTCAGATTTTTGATTTGGGAATTCCAACCGTGCCCGTGCTGCTCTCAACCACGAATTTTGGGGGAAGTGCAGAGGACGTGATCGTGCAGACAAACGGAACCGGGGTGGTGGCTTACCTTACTACTGGATCAAGTCTTTTGGTTATTGATGCTTCGCAGGCGTCCACGCCTGTCGTCCTAGGCCAGACCTCGATGAGCAACGGAAGTGTCACGGCGATTTCAATGTCCGGCAATTCCGTGTTTGGAGCGGATTGGACCGGATTGATCCACATGATCAACGTCTCAAATCCATCTGCACCAGTTGATTCAACGCTAAACACGGGCGACAACGGGAGCGGCGGTTATCAGCAAGTAGCTACAGCAAATGGCTTCCTTTACGCCGAGTCCTCCGTGAACGGTATTGGATTCACCGTATTCACTGTCAGCGGCACCACGGCGAGTAGAATTGGCCGAGCGGGTAGCATTTTTTCAACGAATCCGTATTACACAGAAATGTTGGTTAGCGCAGGAAGGGCTTATGTCGCAGGTGGAGGATCTGGATTGCAAATCGTCTCTGTCTCTTCTCCTGCCAGCCCTTCATCCTTGGGTTTGTATACGGATGGAGGCGCGTGTGGGAATTATGGCTCAGTTGCGGTTTCTGGTAATACACTTTGCGGAACAACCGGCGATTTCAAAGTCTTTGATATTACGACGCCGAACCTGCCTACGTTGGTTGGGCAGGTAAGCGGTATTGGCGCTTCACGCGTAGTGGCTGGGAATGGGTATGCATATAGCACCGCAAACAACAATGCCATCGCTGTTGTTAGAGTCACAACCCCGAGCTCACCTCAAGTCTTGACTTATATCCCAAGTTCCGTTGTTTACGGCAGTCGACTGGCACTTGCAAATAATGTGCTCTACGCGGTAGGGCTCAATACCTCGACTCAACCACGGTTCGTGACAATGGATGTTTCCAGCCCAGCCTCGCCAGTAGTTCTCGGCACAAAGGATTTCTCGTCTTTCGGGAGCGGCATAGCACGGGCCATAGCCGTGAATGGTACAAGGGCAGTTGTGGGACTATATCCGTTCGCGGGTCAGCAAGCCAAATTGACTGTGATGGACATTTCCAACCCAAGCGCTCCTGTGGAACAGGGAAGCATTACTAATCTTGCCGGCGCATACGATGTTAGAATGTCCACAAACGGAGCGTGCGCGTACGTGATTGATGGTAATGCTCCCAGCCTCCTCTATGTCGTTGATGTCAGCAATCCGACCAGCCCGGTTGTAGTTACCAATCTCCCTATGGACAACTACGCATCTACAGCGCTGGATATTCGCGGCAATGAATTGTACGCAACAACCGGGAGAGGGTTATACGTGTATGATGTGAGCAACCCCACGGCTCCCGTACAGACCCGCACGTATTCTATGGGTATGTTGTACGGTGGGATTTGTGCTCCTAATGATTCTCCGTCGCAGAGTGCGAACGTGTTTATTGCTGATAAGGACGGAGGCGTCGTTGCATTGAACGAAGCAGATATTCAGCCGCCGAGTATAACTATTACCAACCCGACTTCGTCATCTGTTTATACGAATGCGACATCAACTCTTAGCATGAGTGGTGTGGCTGGCGACAATATATCTGTCGCCCGCATCACTTGGTCGAACAGCCAAGGTGGTGGCGGCAGCGCGGTTGGTACAACAAATTGGACGGTGACCGGAGTGCAACTGTTGCTCGGTACAAATGCTCTGACTGTTACTGCCACGGACACAGCGGGCAATAGCAGCAACTTCACTTTGACGGTGATCTATCAGACGCTCAATCAAGGTCAGACGATCACGTTTTCGCCTGTTGCTGATCATACATTTGGAGACGCGCCAATTACGATGGTAGCAGCGGCCAGTTCCGGTTTGTCGGTGAATTTTAGCCTTGTCTCGGGTCCGGCGAGTTTGTCGAGCAATCTTGTAACATTGCTCGGTGCCGGAACGGTTACAGTTCAAGCTGACCAAAGTGGCAATGGTACGTATGGCCCCGCACCCTCGGTGCAAGTTAGTTTCAATGTGGCAAAAGCAACCCAGTCCATTGCTTTTGCACCCATACCGCCTCTATCCGTAGATACCCAGCCGTATGCGCTCACCGCGACTACAAGCTCAGGTTTGCCTGTGTACTTCAGCGTTGCCTCCGGTCCGGCGATTCTCGAAACCAACGTCGTCACGCTCGTTGGAGGCGGGGCGGTAGCAATCAATGCATGGCAACCGGGCAACTCGAACTACAACGCAGCCGCCACCGTCCAACAAACCTTCATGGCGGATAAGATTCCGCAGACGATTACGTTCGGTACCCTGAGCCAACAGACAGCCGGTGATGCGCCGTTCCCATTGGGAGCGTCCGCAAGCTCGGGTCTACCTGTCACCTTCTCCATTCTGTCTGGGCCGGCAATTCTAAGCGGAAATATCGTTACGCTCACGGGGATCGGAGCGGTCACTGTAACGGCGTCGCAGCCGGGCAACAATGTGTATCAGCCTGCTTCCCCTGTAGCGCAATTCTTTTTCGCTATTGCACCTGCAAACTTGATACAAACGCTCACGCAGCCACAACTAATGCCCGACGGAAGTTTTCAGCTGGCGTTTTACCCCATGCTTGGCAGCAACTATGTAGTACAAGCATCAACAAACCTTTTTGATTGGCAGGTCATCACAAATTTCACGGCCACCGACTCCATCTTCTACTTTGCAGATCCGTCCGCAACAAATCTGCCATGCCGGTTCTACCGAGTGCGAATAGGTCCATGACCTCGCTTTCAGCAGAGGTTACGAAGCCCCAAAGCAGATCTATCGAATCGCTTGCTGCAATCGCTCTGTCACGGCGCTGACGCCATCTCTGACTTGCATACGCAACGCGTCAGTCATTTGATCGATCTTGGCCGGATGTACTGGCGCAAAAATCAGGTTGCTCTTGAGGCTGACTAGACCGCCGAGGGTCTTCATCGGCTGACTAGAGGTGTACTCGAATACTTTGAAGAGTATCTGTGTTTCTTTCGGCCATGTCTGTCCTCCGACGATCACGCATCGCCGAAAACCACCCGGGACTTCTTGTTTCGCCTCCAGCGCAAAGGTGTCTGCTTCTGAGGACTTCATCGCAGTGACGACAAACGCAGGTTGCGCTCTCTGGAGCACCGCTGCTATTGCCGCTGCCGCGTCTGCAACCGGTTTGCCTGTCGTGATCTGATGGCTCTCGAAGAGTTCCGCGTCACGATTATCAATTTGGAGTGAATCAAAGACCTTCCTTGCCGCGCTTGATTGCTCCTGGCGCAACCGCTCAGCACGTTGCTCTGCCTCCTGACGGATGCGCTCCGCACGGATTGCCTCTTCCCGTCGCATTTGTTCCAACCGCGCGTCCTCGCGTTGCTTGAGGTCAGTAAGCAACCGCTTCATTTCGGCGCTCTCGGGCGTAATCAGGAGACCTGATTCCAATTCTTTGATTCCTGCGGCGTATTCCCCTTTCTTGCCATACGCCTCTGCGCGTTGAAGAAACGATCCGCACGTCGCGGCTTTCTGGATGGCGACCGCGTCCGCGTCGTTCTTCTGAATGCTCAGCGCTTCGCCCGCCGCCGCAGATGCTCTGGCATAATCGGCATTCTGTAGATACTGACGTGCGGAGCTGATAGCTCTCACGTAGCTGCTGTTGACGAGGTTCGTCCGAAACGTACTCGTTTTATCCGCTGCGATCTCCAAGGAGGTCGAGACAGGCTCATAGCCGTCACGTTGGAAGCTGAAATCCCAGCGGCCTGTCCGTAGTTCCGACAAGTTGAGAGGCGTTACACCTAGTGATCGGCCATTGCTCGCCAGAACTTCTGCTCCGGCCGGTTCGGTCTCCAGCAAAGCAGCGCCGTAGGAAAATTCAACCCGAATGCTGTTCGTGACTCCGGGTCGAACGCTAACGTCTTCCTGACGCCGATAGTCATGATGTACTCCAATCAGCTTGTAGTTCCCCACTGGCAGTTCCTTAATCACCACCGGCAATCGACCTTCTTCTATTCGCCGATCATTCGGGTCCAACAATTGAAATGTCGCGTCCTCCTTGCTGGACGCAACCGCCAAGACACCAAGGAGCGGAAACATTTGGCAAGTGCCGGGGGTGTTTTTCGTTACCTCAGCCTCGCATGTTTCTCGCAAATGGAGGTATTGCGCTTCCACAGAATAACGGCCGGTTGGAACTGAGACAGTCAATCCTCTGCTGTTTGTCAGTGTTTGCGAGAATTCCGCCCCGCGAACGACAAGTACTGCCGCGGGTGGACTGACTAAAATCCCGAGTGTTCCTTGCTGCCGCGTCAGAGAGAACTGGCCGAGATTGTGTTCGCCATACCAGATGAACAGATTCGTGGAAACGAGATCGGCCTTCGGATGCGAGAGCAGGAACTTATGCCAGCCAAGTGGCACTCGATTGCTGCTTCCAATGGGTTTGCCATCCAGAGTTGCCGACGTTTCATAATCGACCGGCCGGTCCTCAAGCGTGACAGAGAAAGTCAGCCGAGTTTGCTCGATCAATCGCTGGTGCAATCGGTAGGCGTAAAGCGCGGCTACGAAAAGCGCCCACCAGAATAACGGACGAAGAGCCTGAAACCAGTGGCGCATGTGAGTCTCCGGGGGATAGGGTGTAGTCGATTTGTCACGTCAGTAGTCTTGGCATTCCAGAAACGACAGGTCGCCGCTAACCGAGCCGGTCGCGCAACATCATCCGCGCAGTTCACAGCTTTGGCATTGACCGTTGAGTCGCGCTTTGGCCATACTTCGCTTAAGGCACTCTGCGACATGAGCATCTTCGGCTTCAAGAAGAAAAAGGGCGACGAGTTACACCACTGGTTCACATTCATCGAGAATTTCAACCTGTCCCCGTCGGAATTCTACAGTGCGGTTGAAAAGGAGTTGGACGTGCTCAAGATGCCAAGCATGGACATGTCACGCGTTGAATTTGCCGAAGGCGGCCCGTTGTCCGGCAAGCGCGTTTATCTGCGCATGGTACGCGAACGCCTTGTGTTCGATACTTGTGCCGCGCCGTTTGGAACCGGTTACTTCTTTTCCGTCCGCGCGGTGCTCATCCCCGCTGTCGTAAAACTTTGGCACGTCGCGGTAGTCGTTCTGCTTTTTGGCGGTATATTCGGCGCACTGCTCAAGCCGCTCGGACCAAGTTTTGCCCTGCTCGCGGTTGCGACCCTTGTGCTGGCCATCGTGCAGGTGTTTCGCAGTGAGGTCGCGCAAGGGTTGGCTAATCTTGATTCGACATTGATCAAGACTCCCATCCTTGGCCCGATCTACGAAGCTTGGTTCCGCAGGGAGACCTACTACCGGAAGGACACGCGGATGTGCTATCTGGAAGCGGTGCCCAAGATTGTCAAACGACTCGCCGAAGAAGCGACCGGCGCCAAAGGGATTAAGCTTACACGGCAGTACGAAAAGGGTCCGATTCTGGGTGAGTTGTACAAGCCAGTTTCCTCACCGGAAACGCCCAAGTAGTCCCGCATGGCCTCGGTTCATGAGATGTTGACCGAGCAGTTCCGCCAATGGGAATCTCGCGGGCGTGGTTGGCGCGTGTTCGATGAACCGGTCGCGCCGGAACCTCCGTTCTCTCCATTCTACGGATACCATCTTGGCGAGCCGCCTGCCGTGGACGACGGGCATCGGCCAACTTTCCTAAGTTCCTTCGTTCAAAAGTTCAGCCAGAGGCTCGGCAATCCGCCACCCGCACCGCCGGTGATACCCGAAGCGGAACAAGAGCCGGAATCGCAACCGTTGATCCGCGATTCGCTTGTGGAACTTCAGACATCCCTGCCGGCCAAACTAGACACAGGCAAAGAATCCTTTGAGCAATTCCTCTCGAATCTAGCGCTGTGCCGCGAACCAATTGCCTTTGAATTGATAGGAACTGCCGGGCACGTAAACGTGCAATTCGTGACGTGTCAGTCGGATGCTCCGCTGGTGCGCCGCCAGTTGCAGGCGTATTTCACCGAAGCCGTGTTTCTGCCACGTGAGAGTACGTTGGAGAACACTTGGGAGACAATCGAAGCCGACGAAATGATGGCCGTTGAGTTCGGCTTGGCCCGTGAGTTCATGTACCCACTTGCGAGTGGCAAGCTTGATCCCTTTGTGGGCATGGTCGGTGCGCTCTCAGAATTAACTCCGAGCGAGCTTGGCCTCTTCCAAATCCTCTTTCAGCCGCTGCATGGAGAATGGTCGGAAAGTATCCTGCGGTCAGTGACCGATCATGAAGGCAACCCGTTCTTTGTGAACGAGCCCGGGTTGGCCGGTGCAGCAGAGACCAAAATCCAACGACGGCTCTATGCCGCTGTGGTGCGGATTGCGACCAAGGCGGAGACCTATGAGCGGGTGTTGCAGATCGCCAAGGACATGGCCGGGTCACTTCGGGTGTTTGCTGAGCCGCAAGGCAACGAACTCATCCCGCTCTCAAATGAGGAGTATCCTTTCTACGAGCACATCGAGGATGTACTGTTTCGTCAGTCTCGGCGCACTGGGATGATTCTGAACAGTGACGAGCTGACCGGCTTCGTTCACCTACCATCCAGCGCCGTGCGGTCGCCAGCATTGGCGCGGGAGACTGGCAAGACGAAGGCGGCACCGGCAACAGTCCGCACCTCCACCGGCGTATTGCTTGGCAACAATCTCCATGCGGGCGTCTCAATCCCTGTGAGATTGACGCCTGAACAACGGGTCCAGCACTGCCATATTATCGGCGCATCCGGCACGGGCAAATCCACGCTGCTGTTCAATCTGATCCGCCAGGACATTCAAAACGGCGAAGGCGTCGCTCTGCTCGACCCGCACGGTGATTTGGTCGACAAAGTCTTGGGCATTATCCCGTCCCATCGCATTGGCGACGTGGTTTTAGTTGACCCGTCCGACCCGGAATATTCCGTCGGATTCAATATTCTCTCCGCCCACACTGAACTGGAGAAGGATCTGCTGGCGTCCGATCTCGTGTCGATTTTCCAGCGGCTCTCATCAAGCTGGGGCGATCAAATGCACAGCGTCTTGCAAAACGCGATTCTTGCTTTCTTGGAAAGCAGTCGCCCCGGCACCCTTGCCGACATGCGACGCTTCCTAATTGAGCCGAGCTTCCGTTCTGAGTTTCTCAAATCCGTGCAAGACCCCAATGTGTTGTACTACTGGCACAAAGAATTTCCCCATCTCTCGGGCAACAAATCCATCGGCCCGATCCTCACGCGGCTGAATATTTTGCTGGCGAAGAAGCCGATTCGTCACATGGTCTCGCAACCAGAGAACCGGCTGGATTTCGGGCAGATCATGGACACCGGGAAAATCTTCCTCGCCAAACTGTCCGAAGGTCTGTTGGGACGGGAGAATTCATATCTTCTCGGTGCCTTGCTCGTTGCCAAATTCCAGCAGATGGCGATGAGTCGACAGGCGCAACAGATTGCGGCGCGCCGGGACTTGTGGGTCTATATCGATGAGTTTGCCAACTTCATTACGCCCAGCATGGCCGCGATCCTGTCGGGAACGCGCAAGTACAGGATTGGCCTCACGTTGGCACATCACGACTTGCACCAGTTGCAGAGCAGTCCAGACGTGGCCAGCGCGGTCATAACGAATCCGTTCACCCGCATCGTGTTTCGCGTTGGCGATGATGATGCCAAGCGATTGGCAGAAGGCTTTGCCTTCTTCGAGGCGCGGGACTTGAAGAACCTTGAGACGGGCCACGCCATTTGTCGCGTTGAACGGAGCGATTTTGATTTCAATCTCTCGGTGCCACTGCCAGACGCGCTAGATGAAGCGGCCGCGTCGCTCCGCCGGCAGGAGGTGATTGCCGCCTCGCGTCAGCAGTACGGTACACCGAGGGCCCAGGTGGAGGCCATGTTGAGCCACGCTTGGGTGGTTGAGCAGCCGACCACCACGCCCACAAAAGCAAAACTCCCCGGTGAACCGGTACCCGTTCTGGAACCACCGTCGATCAATGTCGCCGTTCCGGTTTCCCCGCCGGTTCCGGCTCCCGTGCCACCGGCTGCTGATGCTCCGAAGGCGGCGATTGTACAAAAGGATCAGGTTGCACCTCTTGAAATGTCACCGCCGCTTGTCGCGGAAGTTCAGAAGCGACCCGCTGTCCCGGGGCGCGGCGGGTCAGGACACAAGAAAATGCAGAGAGAACTAAAACGTGAAACCCAAGAGCTTGGTTTTCGTGCCGAGATTGAGGGGCCGACCGCTGTCGGCCGACGCAGTGTCGATTTGCTTCTGAAGCGCGGTGATGTCGTCGTCGCCTGTGAGTTTCCCTTTTCCAATCCAGTTCAACATGAAGTTGGAAACATCTCGAAGTGCCTTGAGGCAGGGTTTCCCCATGTTGCCGTCGTGTGTGAGGAGAAGGAACAACTGGAGGAGATTCGCACGGCAGCTAGTGCCAGCCTAGGCCCCGACATTGAGGATCGGGTTGGTTATTTTCATCCCGATGAGTTCATCGTCCACTTGAAGGAACTCGCGGCAAAGGCGCCCACCGCAGCCGCAAAGACAGAAATTCGACGTGGTTATCCTACTCGGCACAAATCATCGCAACTTACACCAGATGAATTGAAGGCCCGCGAGGAAAACGCGATCAAAGCCATCGCTGCAGCACTCCGGCAGAAGCCCAAGTAGTTTTCACTTCTTGTTTCGACAGGATTCGACGTAACCCACAAAGTCTCCATCTTGAAGCGGCTTTGCTCGTTCCCACACATAACGCGGAATCGGTAACGAAAAGAATGTCTGGATGTCTCGCTGTAATCCCTCTGGTTTCACAAACATTCCGATCTTCATCGCGTGGTATGCGCTGTTCAGATGCAGGATCAGCAAGTTGACGAACAACTCTTCTTCATCGGTGACGGGGGCTGATTCCAAGTTTACGGCCATGTTCAGCACGCGGGTAAGTTCTGGACGCGTGTAGAGCCGTGTCCAAATATCCTGGTGGTGTTGCGTAATCGCGATCAGATTGCCGATTCGCCGTGCTTGGGCATCCGTGCGAAGAGAGAAGGCCGTGAACAACAAACCGCCGATGATGCCGGCGCTTTCGAGAAGAGAGAACCAGTTGTGTTCGGTCCACTGGAGAAACTCCATCCAGTCAATTATACCTCGATGAGCATTACCCGGACAAATCGTCTGGCGGCTTAAAACGTGTTCGGAATGTCCGGCTTTGCCAGCACTAGAGTGTTGCGCGGAATACGGACGATCCGTTCGTCAGGTCCGCAACCAGCACTCGGTGGGAGGTGCGCAATCGCTTCTTCCGTGATGTCCCTGCCGATAATGGCAAAGTCCCCACAATCCAGTTCAAGAATATCGGGACAACCCCTCAAGCATGGCGTGAGAGCGCCATTCGCGTGCGGGTCTGGACCTAGTCTACGCTTAAACATATGGCACTACTAACTATAGTTAGGTACATTGTCAACGGGTTTTTCACTATTCCTTCCTCATGCGCACCGACAGATCGCGACAGATCGTTTGCTCTCAAGTTGCCCATATCTTTCGGGAGGAGAGGCTCCGCAAGGCTATGTCCATGACGGAGCTTGCCAAGCGCGCCGGTCTTTCACAGCAGATGGTTAGTTATGTGGAGCGCCAATTGCGGAATCCCACATTAGATACCCTGTTACGGATGGCCGACGCTCTAGGGATAGATATAGCCGCAGTAATCACGCGCGCCAGTAAGCCCGCAACCAAGCGGCAAGAGGGCAACGCAGGGTGAAATTCTCTGAGCTAGTACAGCCGCTACTTTCTCTCTAACCAGTAGGCAGGCCCAACCACGCGGTAAGGCGAGTATTTCTCGATGATTCGTTTACGAAGTTTGAAGAGGCTTTTTTCTGGGGCCTCTTCGGCGTAGATGATAGCAGGACGGGCCACCCCCAGTTCACGCGCGGCCTGTGCACGACTTTTCCCAGAAGCAATCCGATACTTCTTCGCGGTCGCTGCCAAATCCGTGTCAACGAGCGGTATTTTCTTCCGCATAGTTACAGCCTAAGAAAAATGCATCCGTACAGCCACTTTTTTCTTGAGGTGAGTAAACATATTAGTTACGTTCTTGCCCATGAAGACGCTTCCCCGCGAACAGACCCTTGGCAAATCAGTGGGTATCTGGATTCGGGTTTCAACTGAAGACCAAGCTCAAGGAGAAAGCCCAGAATGGCATGAAGCGCGTGCCCGCCACTACGCCGAGGCCAAGGGCTGGAGCGTGAAAGAGGTGTATCATCTTGAGGGCGTCTCGGGAAAATCCGTGAGCGGCCACGCGGAGTGTCGACGGATGCTCGCTGACGTACGCAGCGAGCACATTCAAGCGCTCATCTTTTCCAAGCTTGCTCGACTGGCGCGCAACACCAAGGAACTCTTGGAGTTCGCGGACATTTTTCGGGAGTGCAACTGTGATTTGGTTTCCCTGCAAGAGTCCATCGACACTTCGTCGCCGGCGGGACGGCTTTTCTATACCATGATCGCGGCCATGGCCCAATGGGAGCGAGAAGAAACCGTTGAGCGCGTCAAAGCATCGGTCGTAATTCGCGCTAAACTCGGAAGTTCACTCGGTGGCTCGGCTCCTTTCGGATACCAGTGGAAAGACAAGAAGCTGGTCCCACAGCCTCAAGAAGCGCCCGTGCGTAAACTCATGTATGAACTCTTCCTGCAGCACCGTCGAAAGAAGACCGTTGTGCGGCTCCTGAACGAGGCCGGCCACCGGACTCGAAAAGGCGCGCGATTCACCAGTAAGACAGTGACGCGTCTGCTTCAAGACCCAACCGCTAAGGGTATCCACCGCGCCAATCACACGACCCGAGATGCGCAGAATAAGAAGTGCCTCATCAAACCTGCTGACCAGTGGGTGATGCACAAGATCGAGCCGATCGTGACGACCGAAATCTGGGACCAATGCAACGGTATCATCGAATCGACGTACCAGAATCATCGGCCTCCGGCCAAGAAGACGGTTTATCTTTTCGCAGGAATTGCCCACTGCGCATGTGGAATGAAGATGTATGTACCATCGAATAACCCGAAGTACCTCTGTCGGAAGTGCCATAACAAGATTCCCATCGAAGACCTTGAAGGGATATTTATGGAAGACCTCAAGCGATATTCCCTTGCACCAGACAAGGTTAGAGCCTATCTCGATAAGGCGGACAAGGTTATGAGTGAGAAGGTCGATTTGCTTCAGACGCAGGAGCATGAGTTAGAGAAGACTCAGCAGGAAATCGCTCGCACCTACAAGCTGTACCAGGAGGGACAATTAGATGGCAGCGGCTTTGGTCGTTTCTACAAACCATTGGAAGAGCGGAGAAAACAACTGGAAGAGAGTTTGCCGAAGATCCAAGCGGAAATTGCCCTCTGCAAGGTCAACAGCCTCTCGACGGAAGAAGTTGTTTCGGCAGCCCAAGACCTATACCAGCAGTGGCCCACCTTCGAGCCCGAAGCGAAACGGGCGATTGTCGAGGCAATCACGGAGAGAATTGACATCAGCAAGGACGAGGTCGTCATCACCCTTTGCTATATGCCTCCTAGTGGGAATATGGCAAAAAGGTGGCGGAGGGGGAGGGATTCGAACCCTCGATAGACCGAAGCCTATACTGGTTTTCGAGACCAGCCCGTTCAACCGCTCTGGCACCCCTCCGAAAACCGGCCGCACCCTAACTCACCGTCGCCGCGCCTGCAAGCCGTCACTGATCAAGTTGAACGCCAGCACTGTCCACGCAATCGCCACGCCCGGCGCCACGCACAACCACGGCGCAATCCGAAACGCGCTCCGTTCCTCGCGCAACATCATGCCCCACTCCGGCACGCCCGGCTGACCGGACAATCCCAGAAACGCCAGCCCGGCCGCCTCCAACACCGCCGTCCCCAGCGTCAGCGTCGTCAGCACGAGCAGCAGCGACACGCAGTTCGGGAAGACTTCCACCAACGCAATCCGCCAACGGCCGGCACCGGCTGCACGCGCGGCCAACACATAGTCCTTCGCGTTCTCCGAGAGAAATGCCGCGCGCACTTGCCGGGCAACCGTCGGCAAACATGCGATTCCTACCGCGATCGCCACGCTTGCGGGTGACGGCTGCATAATCGTCAGCGCGACCAGCCCGAGCAGGATGGACGGAAACGCCAACAGAAAATCCACGACGTGACTTACGGCCACATCGAACCAACCGCGCAACGTACCGGCCATCGCACCGAGCAACGCGCCGGCCAGCATTGCCAGCGCCGTCGCGCCGAGCGCGATTCCGAGCGTCGCGCGTGCGCCGTACAACATCCGCGTCATCACATCGCGACCCACACCGTCCACGCCGAGCGGATGCGCGAACGACGGCGCCGCAAAAATCTCGCCACGAAACGCCTGCTCCATCGGCCCGTGCTTCGCCAATACCGGCACGAGCAGCGCCGCGAGCGCGACCGCCGCGAGCATGGCGATACCGGCCTTAAGTCCTGAGTTTCGGATCGAGTGCATGATGTGCCACGTCCACAAGAAAGTTCACTGCCATCACCATCGCCACCAACACAAGCAATGCGCCTTGAATCGCCGGATAATCGCGCGCCAACACCGCCGTCGCGACGTACCGGCCAATCCCCGGCCACGCGAACACCGTTTCTGTCAGCACCGCGCCGCCGAGCAAGTACGCAAACTCGACGCCGATCATCGTCACCACCGGCACGAGGGCCGCTCCGAGCGCGTGCCGGTACAATACGACTCGTTCGCTCGCGCCCTTCGCCCGCGCCGTGCGGATGAAATCTTGCCGGAGCGTGTCGAGCACCGCCGCGCGCGTCACACGCACGATGAACGAACCCGGTATCATCGCCAACACC
>Ga0247727_10008621_pt1 | contig 18844 bp, 20 predicted proteins | sample WisWelCaveWW1625_FD_202498 | JGI IMG/M metagenome (GOLD analysis project Ga0247727, IMG submission 202498) | Biofilm microbial communities from Wishing Well Cave, Virginia, United States - WW16-25 | ecosystem: Environmental > Aquatic > Deep subsurface > Groundwater > Cave microbial mat | place... | reverse complement strand
GAATTCCGTTATTAACGGCAAGCGTTATTTTAGAGTTTTGTAACAGCCAGGTCTTTTTTTCAGTTTTGTCTTTTTTCTTTTTTGCTTCCAATATTGTCTCACCGTTTCAGCCGACCGTTTCAGCTAAGAACAAAATTGAAACTGGCCGTCAAAGCAATTCCATTTAAATAGCTGTTTTTTCAATGATAACGCGGCTGGCACAGGCTTTGCTCGAAAATGGGCGGTGATGTTATAAAATTCGCTAACGTCATCGGCAACACGCTCATCCTTATCGCAGGAGCCATGTTTTCATGGAACAGAAAACAAACAATACGCAACCTCGCCCGACCTCCAAGCACAAGCTCTCTGCCATCATGTTTACCGACATGACCGGCTTCAGCCGTCGAATGGGAGAAAGTGAACGGCTCACGCTGAAGCTGTTGAGGGATCATAATCGCATCATTCGTTTTCTCGTCCGCAAACATCACGGCGAAATCATCAAGAGCACCGGCGACGGGTTTCTGATGGATTTCGGCAGCGCCGTCGAAGCCGTGCAATGCGCGCTCGAAGCGCAGGAGCGTTTGCAGCGCTATAATCAGGGCAAAGCGGAAGACGAGCACATCGTGGTGCGCATCGGCATCAACCTCGGCGAAGTGCGCATTGAGGAGGATGATTTATTTGGCGACGAAGTGAATATTGCGGCGCGCATTCAACCTTTGGCGGAGCCGGGCGGCATCTGTATCACGCGCGAAGTGTATGACCACGTGAAGTGCAAGCTTTCCTTCGTGGCCGCGAATATGGGGCTGAAAGAATTGAAGAACATTACCCACAAAGTTGAAGTCTACAAAATTCTCGTTCCCACCTTCGGGCAGGAAGCGATTGAGATTCCGTCAATGAACCTGTCGCTGTTAGCCGCGATGGAAAAGGCCAATCCGAATTTTCTTCGCAAAGAACCGGCGCCGACTGCGAAACGCTTGCGTCTGCTTTCCATTTTCAAAAAGAATCCCACCTCGCCGGCGCGCGATCTGAAACCGCAGGCCGGGGCGACGCCGAACCCGGCGAAACAACAGCCGCCGGCCAAAACGTTGCGTAAAACGGCGTCAATGATTTTTCTCTCGCTGCTTTTGCCGACGGCGTGGCTTGTTTCACAGTCTCCGGCAAACGGCTGGATGGCGACGATCGCGAGGGTGATGGAATCGTTCTCCGGCACGAGTTACGCCCAGACGAATGCGGCGCCGGTGAACGCCGTGAAAAAAACGATTGCCGTCCTGTATTTTGAAAACCGCACCAAAGAGGCGCGCGACAATTGGATGTGCGTCGGTCTGGCCGACATGCTGATCACCGATTTGGAAAACACGACGCCGCTGCGTGTTCTTGGTCGCACCCGCATGATGGATACCTTAAAAGAGCTCGGCCGCGAAAATGTGCAGGCGATGGATTTGTCGCTCGCGCGCTCGGTCGCGGAAAAATCCAACGCCGACCTGATGTTGCTCGGCGCGGTGATGCGCGACGGCAAGCAACTGCGGATCGACGCGCAACTGTATGACGTGCGCAAAGGTGAAATGCTGCTCGCCGAAAAGGCGCAGGGTGAAAGCGTTATCGACATGGTCGACGAGCTGACGCATCGGTTGAAGAAACAAATGTTGCCCGCCATGCAGGCGATGTTGTAGACAACATTAAACAGATTTAAAGGTCATTCCAATCGTTTTGTATCACCAACGGATGAAAAGCGGCCAACGGATTTAAAGACGAAATCCGTTGGCCGCTTTTCATCCGTTGGGAAATTTTTTTAATCGCAGCCGGTTGTCGGAAGGAACTGCCCCATGCACTGCCCCCATTGTCATTCCGAAAATCCGGCCGGGTTCACGCATTGTGGAGAATGTGGCGTGTCTTTATTTCTGGCAGTGCTCAAAGAGATCGGCAAAGAAGACGGCGCCCGCGGCGCCGTCAAATCGCATTACATTTTTACGGCCGGCGCGACCATCGGCCGCCATCACGACAATACTGTTATCCTCCGCGATCCCTCGCTCTCGCGTTTCCACGCCCGCCTCGATTATCAGAACGGCAAATTCTATATTCAGGATTTGAGCAGCAGCAACGGCGTGCTGGTCAATGACGCAAAAGTGCGCCGTCGCGAGATCAGGGATTTTGACCGCATTACGCTCGGTGAGACGATGTTGCTGTTTCGCGCCGGCGAGCCGGGAACGGCCATCGCGCCGGCATTCATGCAAACGCAGGAGGATTTTCTCGCCGCGGTCAACGGCATGAGCCAGGGCGCGAAAACTGCGGCGTTCTCCAATGAGGTGTTGGAGATTGCGGCGCGTTTTGCCATTAAAATTACCCGCGCCGAACGCGCCGTGATTTTTTTATATGACAACAATCGCCGGTTGCAACCCGCCGTTTTTCACAACGTCACCAACAGCGACGTTCATCACGACGAGTTTGAGGTGAGCCGCTCCGCGTTGGCCGAAGCCGAAGACACCGGCGAGATGATCATTCGCGAAGCCTGTCTCGATGACCCGCGCTTCCAGTTCAATGAGAGCATTCAAACCCTGCAGCTCAACACGATTCTCTGTTTGCCGTTGAAATCGCCGCATCCGATGGAGCAGAACACGATCGCGGAAACCGGCAAGCTGCCCGCTGAAGGGCAAGCGACGCAAGGTGTGTTGTTTGGCGTGCTGTATTTAGACAGCCGCCGCGCGCTCAAAGGCATGCCGCAGCATCGCCGCACCATGCTGCAGGTGCTTGCCGATCAGATGGCGCTGACGCTGGAGAACGCGCTGTTGCAAAAAGAGATGCGCGAAAAACGGCAGATCGGCAAACAGATTCGCGCCGCCAAAGCTGTGCAGCAGCGCCTGTTTCCGCCGCCGAGTTTTTCGCACGCGCAATTCGACATGGCCTATCATTACGCCCCGGCGCAGCACATCGGCGGCGATTATGTCGCGTTTCAGCCGTTGAGCGATTCGCGTTTTCTTTTCGCGATCGGCGACGTCGTCGGCAAAGGCCTGCCCGCCGGACTCGTGGTGATGACCGTACACGGCGGGCTGTATTCGGAGATTTCGCATCATACGGATTTGCTGAAACTCGTGCGCAGCCTCGACCGCCTGATTTACGAATATGCGCAGAGCAAAGTGTTTGTCACGTTCTTTGCCTGTATTCTCGACCTCGACACCATGCAGCTCGAATACCTCGGCGCCGGGCACAATCCGCCGTTGCTCTATTGCCGCGCCGCCAACAAATGGCATGAGCTGGCCTCCGCCGGCATCCCGCTGGGCGTTGCTCCCGATGCCGAACGCCGGGTGGAATCGATTCCCCTCGAACGCGGCGATTTGCTGACGCTTTACACCGACGGCATTACGGAAACCCGCGACGCCGCCAAAAAGCAATTTGGCAAGGAGGGCCTGAAAAAAGTTTTGAGCAACTGGCTGCTCTCGCCCGACGACAAAAAAAATCTCCCCGAGCTCGTCAACGCGATTCTTGCCCGCGCGCAACATTTCTCCAACTATCAACCGTTCGACGACGACACCACGCTGATGGCAGTGGCGGTGAAGTAGGCCATTGTTGACCGAAAGTTAGAAAATAATTCTAAAATTTTATTACCCGCGGAATGAAGAAGCCCACGGATAAAGCCTTTCATCAGCGGGCTTCTTCAATCCGTGGGAAATTTAAAACTGCTCGAAGAGCCTCAGTTTTCAGCGTGTCGGAAAATCTGACGTAGCCTCTTTAAAGTGAAATCTTTGTAGAAAAAGCAAAGATTTTTGGCTCACGGAAATGAACTCTCACGAAAAAAGATGAATTCTGGGAACTTGCGTCATTTTGGGTGTCTTTAATAATCAGGAAATATGAACAAGTCCGGGGATCAAATCTTCCATAAAGATAATGCCCGGCGGGTGAACCCAGTGGATAATTTTTCTCTACCATGGACAGTTGCTTTAACCGAAGAAGTTATGCGGGAACGTTATTCGTTTTATTCATTCACCTGAAACCGAAAGGACAGTACTGCCATGCCAGATCTTAAAAAGTTGGAAAAATACTCCGTCGAAGAGTTACTGCGCGAGTTGAGGGCCAGAGAGAACAAACAAAAGGCGGCAGTCCACGGTATTGTTGCCGCGGCTGATTTGGCGCCAGATGCGGCGTTGCAGGAGTTCGATTCAGCGCCAATCCTGCAAGCCCTGCAGGACCGGCAAAAGGTTATTTATGGAACCGATAATCGCCTGGAGGTTTTCCAGGTCACCGATCCGGCGATTGTCAATGATGCGGACAGCGTTGTCGCCCTTTTTCAAGCGCCAGGTGTCGTCGATAATGGAAATGGCACTTCCACACTTACGGCGGCAACTCCGGCTCGCCCGTTTTCAATGCCAACACCCACGAGGTCGAGGGCATTCTCGTTCGTGGCGAAACTGATTTCGTTTCCAACGGCACTTGCAATGTTTCTCTCGTCTGTCCGAGCACGGGATGCCGAGGCGAAGATTGCACCAGAACCACGGAGTTTGCCCAACTGGTGGAACGCGGCCATCTTTTATATCTTTCCGGTGTTTCTTCCGACGGTCGCCTGTGGCACACCATTCGGTTCGCCGCGGGCCTGTGGACGCCATTCAGCGATGTCGAGGCGCAAACCGGTGATCGCGGTTCCATCGTGGATGTCGACTTGCAGAGTGTGGGCAATGTTGTCCATCTCTGCGCGATCAACAGCGCCGGCGGCCTTTGGCACACGATTCGTCGCGCTGACCGCACCTGGTTTCCATTCAGTGATGTCGAGGGGCAGGCGGGCGAGCGCGGTTCTTTTTCGCGAGTGGGCGCCGCCGAAGTCAGTGGTGAATTGCACGTCTGTGGCGTCACCACCGTTGGGCGACTCTGGCACGCGATCCGCCGAGCGAACGGTTCGTGGTTCTCCTTCGGCGACGTGGAAAGCCAGACGGGTGATCGTGGCTCTTTCACAGATAGTGATTGTGCGGGAAGCAATGGTGAGCTGCACGTCTGCGGCACCACCAGCAATGGCCGTCTCTGGCACAGCATCCGCCGCGCGAATGGCACGTGGGCTCCTTTCGGCGACATCGAAGCGCAGGCCGGCAATCGCGGGACGATTCGGGAAGTTGCCTGCGCCATCGTCGCGGGTGAGTTGCACGTTTGCTGCGTTTCCAGCGACGGACATCTCTGGCACACGATCCGCCGCGCCAATGGCACGTGGCTCACATTCGGCGATGTTAAAGGCCAGACGGGTGATCGCGGCAGTTTCGTTCGCGTGTCTGCCGGTGAATCTGGCGGCGAGCTGCACGTTGCCGGTGCATGAGCCGCGCAAGCTGGCGGAAGGCCTCATCACCAGAATTGCGGCCAGTGTTGGCAATCTGGAGCAAAAAGAAATCAGCAATTTCCGTCATTTCTGATATCGACGATACGATCAAGATCACGGAAATTCCTGCCGGGCCGAAAGTCGTGGTGTGGAACACGTTCTTCCGCGATTTTGCTGCGGCGTCGGGTATGGCGACGATGTATCAACAGGAATTGGGCGCGGCGGCGTTTCATTAAATTTGTTTTGATCGGCGACTCCGGCGAGCGGAATCCCGCGGTGTATCGCGAGATCAGGACGAGATTTTCCGCGCCGGTGGAAGAAATTCACATTCGCGATGTGGTGAATGATAGAGTTAAGAATCCGCGCCGGTTGCAGGGGATGACGATCATACCGGCGTAAATGATTCTTTAAAAAATCCACGTATACCCCGGAAAAATCGCCAGGCCGGCATGAATGATAAGCGTAATCAACATGAGACAGGTGAAAGGCAGATGCAGGGTATGCCAGTAGGAAAAAGCGCGGCGGTTTTGAAGGGCCGGGGTTCCTTCCTTTCAGCTTTGAACTGATTTCGAAATAAAACGTCTTGCCAATGTAAGCTGGATTTCTATATTAGTATTAGCCTGAGAATCAAAAATAAATTTTCCCTGAAAGGAATTTTCAAAATGACACCACGGCTCAAGCTATGGCAAGCATCTGTCATTGCCATCGCCTCGTTTTTTAGTTTTCCCGCTCAGGCCCAAACCGAAAACTGGCCGCGCTGGCGTGGGCCGCGCAATGACGGCACGAGCGCAGAAAAGAGCATTGCGGCGAAATGGAGCCAGACCGAAAATGTGAAATGGCGTCTGGAGCTGCCGGGGCCGGCGCCGGCGACGCCGATCATCTGGCAGGACAAAATTTTTCTCACCTCTGCCGAAGGCTCGTCACTGGCATTATTGAGCATCAACACCGCCGGAAAAATTCTTTGGAAAAACACACTCGGCAGCGGCAATTACAATATTCGGGAAGACGAGAGCAATGCCGCTTCGCCGTCGCCCTCGACTGATGGCAAACAGGTCTGGGTCAAACTCGGCAGCGGCCTGCTCGCCTGTTATAATTTTGCCGGAAAAGAAATCTGGAATTTCGATCTGCAAAAAAGATACAAACCGTTCAGCATGTATCACGGCATGTCCTCCTCGCCGCTGCTCGATGGCGATCGGCTTTATTTGCAGCTTCTGCACACCAATGAGCAAATCGTTCTCGCGCTGGATAAAAGCACCGGCAACGAAATCTGGAAACACACGCGCAAAACCGATGCGCGTGAAGAGAGTTTGCATTCTTATGCCTCGCCGTTCATATATCGTTTCGACAATCAGGAATTTCTGCTCATTCACGGCGCCGATTACATCACGGCGCACGACCTCAGGGACGGCCGCGAGCTTTGGCGCTGCGGCGGCTTAAATAATCCGAATAACTACAATCTTTATTTTCGATTGGTGACGTCGCCGGTTGCGGCGGCCAGACTCATCGTCGCGCCCTCGGCGAAGAACGGGCCGGTGCTCGGCATCAATCCGAAGCAGGCGACGGGCGACATCACCAATGCGCCGGCGAATTTTCACTGGAAACTGACGCAAAATACGCCGGATGTGCCGTCGCCACTCATTCACGAGGGGTTGGTCTATCTCTGCCGGGAAAACGGCGCGCTGCTCTGCGTCGACGCAAAAACCGGGAAGGAATATTATATGGAACGCACGCATAACCAGCGCCATCGCGCTTCGCCGGTTTATGCCGATGGAAAGATTTATCTCACCGCGACGGATGGAACCGTGACCGTGGTGAAGGCGGGAAAACAATTCGAGCTCATCGCGCAGAACACGATTGCCGAACGCTTGTCAGCCTCGCCAGCGATTTCGGGTGGGACGCTTTATTTGCGGAGCTATAAAGCGCTGTATGCGATCGGCGGGAAGTAGAGGGCATGGCGCAGAGCGCGCTCAACTCTATTCGCTCTGCCCTAGGCGCCATGCGCGTTCGTCTCATGCTCGTTGCTGCCGCAATAAATGCAAAACATGAAACACCTCCTTGGGTGAATAATGATTGGATGGCTGGATGGCTGGATTTGTGGATTATTGGAATCCATAAATCCATTAATCCATAAATCCAAAAATCCATTGCTCCGCCGTGACGCTAAATGTGGCAACTTGCCAGGCCGCGTTTTTCCAGATACTGTTGATGATAATCTTCGGCCGGATAATACGGCGAGGCTGCTGTAATCTCTGTTACAATCGGCCGCCGGTAACGACCGCCGGTTTGGAGCTTTTCTTTTGCGGCTAACGCCGTTGCCATCTGTTCGGGGGTATGATAAAAAATGGCAGAGCGATATTGCGCGCCGAAATCCGGCCCTTGCCGATTCAACGTCGTGGGATCGTGGTTTTCCCAAAATATCTGCAACAATTGCTCATAAGAAATTTGCGCCGGATCATAAACCACTTCCACGGCTTCGGCATGGCCGGTTTTTCCAGAGCACACGTCTTCATAAGTCGGATTTTTTAACGACCCACCCGTGTATCCCACCGAAGTGGAGATAACGCCTTTCACCTGTCGAAAAGCCGCTTCGACTCCCCAGAAACAACCGGCGCCGAAAGTTGCCTTTTGCATTTCATTAATCTCCTGAATTATTTGGTTTTCTTCTCTTCTTTAGCTTTAATCGCTGGCCAGTTTTTATCCGCGGCGGCGATGTAATTGTCGCGATTCTCCCGCCATTTCTTTTGCACGGCTTTGCTGTAATTCAAATACAACTTCCCATTCACAATGTCGAACGCCTGCGGATCGACCGGCGCGGTGTAGCCCTGGCTCACGGCATAGGCGCAGTAGCTGCCGTATTGCGGGACGTATTTCTCCGGCTCTTTCTTGAACAATTCCAGATTCGCCTGACTGGAAAAGCGCCAGGTGGCGCCCATAAATTGGTGTTCAAATTTTGCATCGCCTTTTACCGGCTTGCCGGCGGTGAAGTACGCCACCGGATCGTAGCCTTTGAGTTTGAGATTGTCGCTGCCGCCCAACAGCAGCGCGAACATCCCAACGAAGCTCAATATCATCGTTATCATGTGACTCTCCTTTTTATTTTGTTCTTGAACTTTTGACAGTTTTTTCTTAACGTAACCTTGATCTTGCAGCAAAATCGGCCGTTTAGCCAAATTATTTTTCGAGAGAAATTCCGATGCGTAAATTCCTGAGATGTCTGTTCATTGTTGCCGCGCTATTTTTTTGCGGGAATACCTCGCTCGCGCAGGACAAAGCCTTTCAACAGACCGTGCTGCAAAAACTCAATGACCTGGAGAAACGGCTTGACGAAATGGGCAAGCGTTACGAAATTCGTTTTGCCAGACTCGAGGAAAGGTTTAACACGATCGATGAAAAATTCAATCGTCTCGAGGATAAAATTGAAGCGGTCAATATCCGTATCGACGACAAGTTCAATTTGATGATCGGCTTGCTCGGCCTCCTGGCGGCTTTGCTGGCGCTGCCATACGTTCCTAAACTTTTCGAGAGGTTCAAAGCGCCGCCTCAAACCAAAGAAGACATCCTGCGTCTGGAAAGGCAAATCGAACAAATGCAAAAACAATTGGCGCAGCTTTCTCAATCGCTGCAACCCACGCCGTGAATCAGGCAAAGCCGCCTCCGGCAAAAACCGATTTTTAAAAGGCCTTCGAATTCTTATTTATCGTGGAATTATGCTTTCTCATTTTTTAAGTACCGGGCATTTGCATTATTTAAAACTTTTGCTATATTAAAATTATACTAACGCTGTTGTTAAAGCAACGGAGGTAATTTTATGCAAACTGAAACAGTCCGAAGCGAAGCCTTTCAACTGCTCAATACGCTTCCGCCCATTAAGCTTAACGAAGCTTTGAATTACCTGAAACTGTTGCATCAACTTCCGGAAGAGAAGCTGGATGCAGCACAGGAATACCTCGAAAACCTCGGCTGGACGATGTTGGCACTTGAAGCCGCCGAACGAGATTGGGAGTGATCATGTCCTGGCAACGTGGCGATGTTGTAATCGTCGACTTCCCATAAATTTAATGCTCTCCAACCAACGCCTGATATTTCACCTGCGCGGTCGAATCGTCAGCCGCGGCTTTTAAATTTCCCCAATTTTTATTCGCCTGCGCGCGAGCGGCATAAGCGCGCGCCACGCCCGACCAATTTTTGATTGGCAACAACAAGTGCAACGCCGTGTCGGCAAACGCAATGACTTCCGCCGGTTTTTTCTGCGTGATTCCTGCATGCGCAAGATCGGCCTGCAAAATCCAATACCAGCCAAGACCCTGTTTGTAATCATCGCTTGCGCTTTGCCCGAATAACCGGCGGGCTTCTTCCATCAAAGCAAGTCCGCGTTCCTTTTCACCGGTGGTAATCAATGTCGCACCGTACGAGATTAATGTGCGCGCCAGCGAGATCGTATCGCCGGCGGCGCGGCCGGTTTCTAATTCTCGTTTAGCAACTTCCAATGCTTCCGGCGTTTTGTCGAGTTGGCGCAGCATATTTCCCAGCCGCAGCAGACATTGCGCCTGCACGCGCTGCTTTTCGCGGTAATGCGCATGATCCGACGGCAACTCGAGTTGTGTGAGCGCGGCGTCAATTTCACGATAAGCGACCAGTGCTTCTTCGAGGCGTTCTTTCTGCTCGAATTTCACCAACGCGGAATCAAGTTGCGCTTCGCAGTTTTTGATCGTCACCAAAACCGCATTATCAGTTGACGGCGCGCATCCCAATATCAGGCCGACCGCAACAAGAATCAAGAGTTTTTTTCGGTATCATCAACATGCCCTGATTTTTCGGATTAGTTTTTGACTCGCTTCCAGCGCGTGATTTCCGTGGTCCAGCCCTGTTGCTTCCGCAACGCGAAGGAAGCCTTCAAATGCGGCATCATTTTGTGAAGCTCCAGCGCCTCGTCATTGCGCCAGATTTCGTACCGCATGAATTCATTTTTCTTTTCTGGCGATTGATAGAGATCGTACTTGAGGCAGCCCGGCTCGGCCAACGTCGGCGCGGTGAGTGAGAGCAGATGATTTTTCAGTTCATCCTCTTTGCCCGTTAGGCCGTGAATGAACGTCACCGCCGTCAGCAACTCGTCGTCGGATTTATCCTCGTTCGCGCCCATTCCGGCCGGCGACTCTTTCAGCTCCACCATGATGCCGTGCGCCTCGGTGTCGCCGATATTCACCGGCGAATGCGTGACCGCCTCGCTGTACAGCACGTCGCCCGCTTTCGTCTCGCGAACCACCGTGCGGCCGTCCGGAAACGTGAAACGAATTTTGAAGCCGGTGAGAATGTACGCCACGTGGGGACGATGCGAGTGAAAAACTTCCGTGTCGCCTTTCCGCAAAACGAAATCGATCACGCGCACACGGTCGTTTTCCAATAGGACCTTGTAATTTTTCGGATAGAGTGGAACCGGATCTTGGCTCAAGGCGCGCGTTGAGAAGAACGCCAGCGCGACAAAGCATGGTGTTAACATTTTTCGGGTCAACATGTTTGGCCTCCTGATACTTGCTTTTGAATGAAATTTTCGCTAAGTTAGAGTGTTGAAAACATCAAAAGTACAAAGACTATTTGCAGGGTTAAAATTTTATTTCACTTGTGAGATACAGCCATGGGACAACCGATAACTTTATACTTGCCAGATACGCTTTATCAAAAGGCTCAACGCATGGCTTTGACGTTGCGTCGTTCCCTTGAGGACGTTTTAGTCGACGCCGTTGCGACCGCTCTACCGCCGCTGGTCGGGTTGCCGCAGGAATTAGCTGATAATCTGGCGGATTTGGCTTTTCTCAGCGATGCGGAATTATGGAAGATCGCTCGTGAAACGCTGCCGCCGGAGCACCATCAAGAGGCGGATTCGCTGCTGGCGAAGAAGGGACGGGGAACACTGACTGCGGATGAACAAAAGAGTCTCGATCAATTAACAACAGACTACGAGTCTCTTATTCTAAGACGCGGCCAGGCAGCCGTGTTGCTTCAAAGCCGTGGCTATGACATGTCCAATCCAGCCGTGCTCAAAGAAGTGTCATGAGCAAATCGTATATCCCGGAATCCGTTCGTCAACGTGTCGCCGAAGCCGCACGCTACCGATGCGGATACTGCCAAACTCGTCAAGACATAGTTGGCTATCCCCTGCATGTTGAACATATTATTCCCGAGGCTGCGGATGGTTCTTCTGCCGAAGACAATCTTTGGCTTGCTTGTTTGCTCTGCAACAACCATAAAGGCAGTCAAACTCACGCAAAAGATCCCATCATGCAAACTGAGGTTCCGCTTTTTAATCCACGCACTCAAGTTTGGACAGAGCACTTTGCCTGGACTGAAAATGGCATGCAGATCGTTGGGACCACGGCCATCGGCCGAGCAACTATTCAAGCTCTAAAATTGAACATACCAGTTCGTATTCATGCACGCCGACATTGGGTGAGTGCGGGATGGCATCCACCTCGTGATTAAAAAGCCTCTTCACGCATTCACTTCATAGTCCATTTTAAAACCCTGCGCCCTTCGTATTTAATCGAATGCGATAGATCGCCGTGTTCGACGTGATAAACAGCGTCGAGCCGTCTTCGCCCCAATTGCAGTTGCCGGTGGGCACGCCGAAATCAAACATGCCGAGATGTTTGCCTGCGGGTGAAAAAACATAGACGCCGCCGGGCCCGCCGCCGAAAATGTTGCCGTGGACGTCCACCTTCATGCCGTCCGGACTGCCGGGACGGTTCTTTTTAAATTCGGCCGCATCGAAGAACGTGCGGCCATTGGCAATCGTGCCGTCAGCTTTGACGTCATAAACCAACCACGCAGCGCGCTTATAATCTGATAGATACAATTTCTTCTCATCCGGCGAAAACGCAATGCCGTTGGGCGCGCCAAGCTCTTTGGTGAGCAGCGTGAGTTGGCCATCCTTGCGCAAACGATACACGCCGCAAAAATCCAGCTCGCGCTGCGGATCATCAAACGCTTTTGGCAAGCCAAACGGCGGATCGGTAAAATACATGTCGCCGTTGGATTTGAAAATCGCGTCGTTCGGACTGTTGAGGCGCTTGCCTTGATAACGATCAACCAACGTGGTGCGCGCGCCATTTTTTTCAAGCCTGGAGATGCGTCGATCACCGTGTTCGCAAAGCACCAAGCGGCCTTCGCGGTCGAAAGTCAAGCCGTTGGAGCCGGGTTCGACTCCGGCAAACGGTGCCGCGCCGGTATAGCCGCTGGGTTTCAAAAACACGCTCGCGCCTGCTTTGGCAGTCCATTTCATGACCGCATTGTTGGGAATATCGGAAAAGAGCAGATAGCCTTCGGCGCGATTCCACACCGGGCCTTCCACCCAGGCGAAGCCGTCGGCCACTTTTTCCAACACGGCGTCTTTCGGCACGATTCGATCAAAGGCCGGATCGAGACGAACGATCTTGCTCGGCTGAGTGGTGTAGTGCCCCGGCTGCGCGGCCAAATCGCGCACCGTGGTGCCGGCCAAAAGAAAAGCGAGCATTGCCGCCGGCATGAGATTAAAACGCATTCTAATTTTTTTAAGCATAGCCCAAATTCTCCATTTGATAAAAATTCTATGCTTGGTCGCCCGGCGGAAATAATCCTTACTTGGCCTTTGAATTTGGGCGAAAAATGCTTATCTTGAAATAAGTAATCGGAGTGTCAAGCTTCAGCTTGACGCCTGTTATTGTCAAACTGAAGTTTGACACTCCGATTTAAAATCGGAAAAGGTGCCGGGTTTACGCGGGATTTAGCGAGAAATAAATGACGGAACATTATCCAACCGCTGTAGCGTTTGAACAAAAGCGTTTGCTGATCACGTGGGAGGACGGGCATCAAAGCCGTTACGCCCCGTTCGACTTGCGCCTGGCCTGTCCGTGCGCGCAGTGTGTCGATGAAGTCACCGGACAACGCACGATTCGCCCCGAACATATTCCGGCAGATATCAAACCGCAGGAAATGCGTCCGGTCGGCCGTTACGGCGTTTCGTTTCAATGGTCGGACGGCCACGGCACCGGCATTTATACTTTTGAGCGGTTGCGCGAGCTTTGCCAATGCGAGCTTTGTCATCCGTAAAGCGTTTTTTCCCGGCTTGCGGCAAGGCAACTCCGGTGCAAAAATATCAAACCACAAAGGCACAAAGTTCACAAAGAAAACCTTTGTGTGCTTTGTGCCTTTGTGGTGCAATTGGGTTACAACAGGCACAGCGTCATGAGTTCGATTTTAGAAAAAATTCTGCGCTTCATTCAAACCGTCCCGATGGCGGAATTTGATGACGGCGCTTTTAAACAATCGGCGTTGGAATTATTTCATTATCAATTTGAAAAGAACGCCGTTTATCGCGGGCTGTGCCTTCAGCAAAATCTCGCACCGGATCTTGTCGCCGACTGGCGCGAAATTCCAGCGGTGACGACGAGCGCGTTCAAGGAAGTGCCGCTCATCTGTTTTCCGGAAAATGAGGCGATTGCCGTATTTCACACCAGCGGCACGACGCAACAACGTTCGGGAAAGCATTATTTCCGGACGCTGGATTTTTATCGCGCCGCGATGCGACGCAGTTTTGCGGAATTTTGTCTGACGCCTTTTAACAAAATGTGCCTGTTCTTTCTCGGCCCTACCGCAGAATACTTTCCGAACTCTTCGCTCGGCTGCATGTTCTCGGAACTGCGCGACGAATTTGGCGACGAGCGGAGCGCGAGTTTTTTTTCGCCCGACGGTGTTGAGGTCCCGGCATTGCAAAATGCGCTCGAAAATGCAATCCGGGAAAATGCGCCGGTTTTCATTCCCGGCACGGCGCTGGCGCTGCTGGAGTGCATGGAAATTTTTCAACGGCAAAATCGCAAATTCCAACTGCCCTCCGGCAGCCGCATTCTCGACACCGGCGGTTACAAAGGCCGAAGAGTGGAAATAACGCGTGAGGACTTTCAGCATCGCCTCCGCGAAACTTTCGGCGTGCCTCGCGAATATTTATTGAATGAATACGGCATGACTGAACTTTCGTCGCAATTCTACGCCAGATCACTTCCGGATGCCACGTGGCGTGAAGAACGAATCGAGCGCGCACCGAGCGCCCAGCGCTTTTCACCCTTCGCCCTGCACTTCATGCCGCCGTGGGTCCGCGTCGCCGCCGTTGATCCGGAAACGCTCGCGGTTTTGCCGAACGGCGCAATCGGCCTGCTGCGCATTTTTGATCTGGCGAATGTTGATTCCGTGATGGCGATTCAAACCGAAGACCTCGGCCGCGCGTGGCAGGATCGCCTCGAATTGATCGGCCGCGCGAGCGGCGCCGAGTTGCGCGGGTGTTCGTTATTAACGGAAGCAATTGTCAGAGGCGATTAGCCACGACGAAGATCCCGCAAGCGGATAAAGTTAAAGGACTACACACGAATCAACAACCCGCACGGAATTATTAAAATCCTCGGCGTGGTTTTTTTAATCCGCGTGGAATAAGGTTTTCACTTTTTTGTTGCAGGCCTGCCTTATGTTGCGCGATTTTTTTATTCCCGAGCGTTTGCAAAAGCCGCCAACGCAAACGCAGCAATCGGATGGTATCGTTTACGAATCCGCCAAACTTTCTCCGGCATGGCTCACACCATTCGCCGAAAAGTTCGTGCAACCGGCGATCGGGTTTGAGCAAGGCGCCAAAGCCTGGCAGCAACACGCCGCCAAAGCCTGGAGCCAGGTCGCGCAGGAATGGCGTAATTTGCAATTTCCGGAGGCGGAAGCGCTGCTCACCGCGCTCGAAGCCAAAACCGGATTGAGCCGCAAAATGCTGCGGGAAGCGCTGCGCAATCATTTTGGGAACATGCACGAAAACGCCCTGCAAAGCTGGCTCGCGCAAGCGCGGAAAGATCGCGGCCCCGGAAATTTGCCGCTCGCCACGACTTATCCCGATTTGGTTTTCCTCGTGGCGGCCGGCAATATTCCCGGCGTGGCGATTCATCCCGTCGTGCAACTTTCTCTGCTCGGCATCCCCACGTTGGTGAAAAACGCTTCCGCCGAGCCGTTTTTATTGCCGGCGATTTTGTCGTCGCTCGCTCGCCACGATCCGCAAGTCGCCTCGCGCCTCGCTGCGCTGACGTGGCCGCGGCACGCTTCGGCGCTGACTGAAGCGATCATGGCCTTCAATCCGCAATTGGCGATTTTTGGCGATGATGAAACTGTCGCAAATTTTGAAGCCCGCAGCGAGCAGTTGGCTGGCTTTGGTGACCGCTTCAGCCTGGCGTTGGTGAGTCCGGATGCAGACGAACCCAATATATTCGACAATCTGGCTTATGATACGTGCATGTTTGAGCAGAGGGGTTGCATGTCGCCGCAGGCTATTCTTTTGCTGACCGACAACTGGGAGAAAGTCGAACGTTTTAGCCAGGAGTTGGCCAACGCGATGGCGACAATGAGCGAAAGGTTACCCATCGGTTGGCGCACGCCGGCGCAACAATCCTCGACTCAACAATGGCGCGGCGCTTATGCCGCTCGTCGCGCTGCCGGTGAAAATATTTTGCTGTTGACCAGCCCGGGAACCGAGTGGACGGTTGTCGCCGCCGAGCACGTCGATCTCGATGAACGCGTTGCCTATCGCTTTGCGCGCATCTGGCCGATTCCTTCCATTGATAAGGCCATGTCGATTTTGCACCGGTATGAAATGCAATTGCAGGCGCTGGCCACGAGCTTGACGCTTGACGAGACAAAAATTTTTTTCCCACAATTTTGGAGAGTTGATACCCCGTTTGTCCATATTGTGGATACTTTTCCCGGCGCGATGCAGAAGCCGGTCTTTGGCTGGATGGATCAGAATAAAGCCTGGTTGCGATTGACCCGAGCTTTTATCGAATGGTAACTACAACACAAGAAAATTTTTTCCGCTATCTTTGCCAAACGTCGCCGGAGCCGCTCGGCCTGGAAATCGAGCGCGCCGAAGGCATTTATCTTTTCACGCGCGACGGCCAGCGCTACATCGATTTTATCTCGGGCCTTGGCGTCGCGAATATCGGCCATCAACATCCCGTCGTGCTTGCGGCCATTCGCCGCCAACTTGAGCGCCATCTGCACGTGATGGTTTACGGCGAGTACGCGCAAGAGACGCAGGTCGAGTACGCGCGCCGGCTCGCCGAGCTGGCGCCGGTGAATGACGGCGTCGTTTTTTTTTGCAACAGCGGCGCGGAAGCGATTGAAGGCGCGTTGAAAACCGTGCGCAAATTTACCGGCCGCAAAAAATATATCGCGTTCGCGGGCGGTTATCACGGTGATAGTTACGGCGCGCTCTCGGCAATGTCGAGCGCGTTGTATCGCGCGTCGTTTTTGCCCTTGCTGCCGGAGTTTGAGTTTCTGCCATTTGATGATTTCCAGGCGCTTTCGTATATTAATGAAAGCGTCGCCGCCGTGCTGATCGAGCCCGTGCAGGGAGAAGGCGGCGTGCGCATCCCAGCGCCGGAATTTTTGCCCGCGCTGCGCCGCCGTTGCAACGAAGTCGGCGCGCTGCTCATTTTTGATGAAGTGATGACGGGCTTCGGCCGCACCGGAAAGCTTTTTGCCGGCGAGCATTGGCCGGCGGCGAAACCGGATATTGTCTGTTTGGCGAAAGCGCTCGGCGGCGGCTTGCCGCTCGGCGCGTTCATCGGCCGGCGCGAGATCATGAAAACGCTTTCGGAAAATCCGCCGCTCGCGCACGTCACCACCTTCGGCGGCCACCCGTTGAGTTGCGCCGCCGGCATGGCCGCGCTCGAAGTTTTGCTAAACGAAAAATTCATCGAGCGCAGCGCCAGACTCGGAAAATTTTTTCTAACTGCAATAGAAACGCTGGCGCGAAAGACCGCGCGCATTCGCGCCGTGCGCGGCCTCGGCTGCTTTTTCGCCATTGAGTTTCAAACGCCCGCGGCCACGCAACAATTCGTGCAAAACTGTCGCGAGCAAAATCTCATCATCGGCTGGACGTTGCATCACAGCGCCGTCGTCCGCGCCGCGCCGCCGTTGTGTACGACCGATGAACAAGCGCAGGAAGCGCTGAAAATTATTCAACAAGCTATTTTTCGTGTAACGTGAAACGTGTAACGGTCTTAAAATCAAAAGCACGTTACACGTATCACGTTACACGATTTAACAAAATATAAATTCGGAGATCAAACCATGTCAACCTTCGCCGTTCTCGTCCGCCGTATCGAAGTGTTCCCGCATCCCAACGCCGATCTGCTCGACCTGGCGAAAGTGGATGACTATCACTGTGTCGTGAAAAAAGACCAATTCAAAACCGGCGATCTCATCGCCTATATTCCCGAAACCTCGCTGGTGCCGGCGGCGCTCGTGGAAGAAATGGGCTTGACCGGCAGGCTGGCCGGCCCGGAGAAGAATCGCGTCAAAGCCGTGAAATTGCGCGGCGCGCTTTCGCAAGGCCTGGTGCTCCCGGCGCGGCCGCAGTGGAAAGAAGACGACGACGTTACCGCCGAGCTCGGCATCGTCAAATGGATTCCGCCGATTCCCGTACACATGTCCGGCGAGCTCGCGCCGGCGCCGGATGGCTGGCACGGTTATACCGATATTGAAAATATCAAACGCTATCCGGCGATTCTGCAGCCCGGCGAAGAAGTGGTGGCCACCGAAAAAGTGCACGGCACCTGCACGCTGCTGGGCCTGCTTGGCGGCGTGCGTGCAATGTCATCGAAAGGTTACGGCGGCGGCGGAACCGTCATTAAGGATGATGAAAAAAATCTTTATTGGCGCATGGCCCGCAAATTCAATTTGTTTGAAAAGGTGGAAGGGCTGGGTGGCGCCAAAGGCGCCATCATGCTCTTCGGCGAAACCTTTGGCTCGGGCGTGCAGGACCTGAGCTACGGGACTCAAAAAGGCGAGCCGAGTTTTTTTGCGTTCGATATGTCGATCAACGGCCGCTATCTCGATTATGACGACTTCGCCAAAATTTGCGCGGAGCGCGGCATTCCGATGGCGCACGTTTTGTATCGCGGCCCATTCGGCCTCGAAACGCTGGCGCACACCGGCGGCACGGAAACGATCAGCGGCAAAGCCGCACACATGCGCGAAGGCATCGTCATTCGCCCCATTAAAGAACGCTACGAGCACGATATTGGAAGAGTGCTTTTGAAAAGTGTGAACGAGGCGTATTTGCTGCGCGGCGGAGAAGCGACGGAGTTTGAGTAACCCAGTTGGCCCGGCTGGGCGGTTAAAATTAAAGAAGACTTTTGCGCTGTCAATCGAAATTGAAAATTTCAGCCAGCGGAATTTCAAGCCCCGGAAAAAGCGGCGAGGTGAGCACATCGGATTTTCCCAAATGAGTCGCCGGAACGAGTTTGCCATCTCGCAAACGCAGAATTTCAACAGTGGCGGTCTCTGCTTTCGCCATCCAATATTCGCGCACGCCGAATTTGGCGTACATTCTACGCTTGATGGTACGGTCACGTTTCTCCGTTCCCGGCGAAAGCACTTCGATGACCAAATCGGGCGCGCCTTTCACTTTGGTCGGTTTGACAATGTGCCGACGGGCGTGATTGATGAAAATAAGATCCGGTTGTGCAATGTTAGTATCTGAAAAATAGACTTCCACCGGGCCGAGAATAACCT
>Ga0247727_10008620_pt1 | contig 18845 bp, 20 predicted proteins | sample WisWelCaveWW1625_FD_202498 | JGI IMG/M metagenome (GOLD analysis project Ga0247727, IMG submission 202498) | Biofilm microbial communities from Wishing Well Cave, Virginia, United States - WW16-25 | ecosystem: Environmental > Aquatic > Deep subsurface > Groundwater > Cave microbial mat | place... | reverse complement strand
CGGATAATCCCTCTGGAACACGGCCTGGAAAAAGAGCCTGCCCATCCCCGACAGTGCGAATATGGATTCCAAGATGACACTGCCGCCCAAAAGAGCCGGCACGGAGAGGCCGAGCAGGGTGATGACCGGTAAAAGTGCGTTTCGGAGCGCATGGTTCCGCAGAACACTTTTCTCGGGGACGCCCCTGGCCCGCGCGGCACGGATAAAATTCTGTGACAGCACGTCTTCCATGGAGTTTTGAACATAGCGCGAGATGACCGCGATGCCCGAAACGCTCAGGACGCTCACGGGAAGCACCAGATGCCAAAGAAGATCCAGCCAACGGCACCAAAGAGGCTCTTCCTCGAAAAAAAGAGAATGTAATCCCGAAACGGGCAGGACTTGGAAGTGCACCGCGAAAAAAGACATCAAAAGAAGCGCCAGCCAAAAGCCGGGCAAAGAATACAGCGCCAGGAAGGCCGCCGAGGCCAGCCCTTCACGCTTAGTTCCGCGATGCGCGGCCATCCAAACGCCCGCCGGGATACCAAAAAGGAAAGCCAAAAACAGGCACAGGCCGTTGATGGCCAGCGTGACCGGGACGGCGGAGAGGATCTTCTCGTGGACTTTTTCGCCGTCGACAAGCGAGCGGCCAAAATCGAACCGGATGACATGCCACAGCCAGTCGAGATACTGAGTCGTTAGAGGACGGTCAAGACCATAGAGGCGTGTGAGTTTCTCCCGCGCCTCGAGGCTCACGGCCTGGTTCATGTCGGTGCCCGAGCCGGGCGAGCCGGGAGCCAGATGGATGACACCGAAACTCACGCAGGTGATGCCGAAAAAAAGCGCGGCTGTCAGGAGCAGTTTTTTGGGTTGACGGTTATTCATCGGCCGTCGGCGCAGACCGGTAGCGGCGCTCGCCGGAGGGCACATACCAGCGCACAAAATCATGACCCACGCCCAACTTTCCCTCCGTCACACCCTCAAACCGCCTATGCAGGACCGCGAGCGATTCGGATGTGAATAAAAAGAGATAGGGCTGTTCTTCGCGGACGAGCCGGTGGAAGCGCTGATAGAGCTCCCGTCTTTTGTCGGTATCGAAAGTGGTCCTTGCCTCCTCCAGAAGGCGGTCGCCCTCCGCGTTCCTGAACTGGACAAAATTGAAGTGGCCGGGCGCGGTGCGCGAGGAGTGGAAGATATCGAAGACATCCGGGTCCAGCGCGAGATTCCAGCCAAGAAGGACGGCCTCAAAACGCCGGGGATGGATGAACTCCTTCAAAAGCGTGCTCCACTCCATCGGCTGGATGCGCATCTGGATGCCTATCTGGGCCAACTGTCTTTGCAGCATTTCACAGGTCATTTTGCGCGCGTCGTTGCCGGCGTTGGTCAGCACCGTGAAAGCGAATTTTTTTCCTTCCCGGTCCAGGATCCCGTCTCCGTCCGTGTCCTGCCAGCCGGCCTCACGCAGCAGCCCCAGGGCGGCCGCCGGCTCGTACGGGTAGGGCTTCACCTGGGCGTCATACGCCCAGCTGTCCGGAAGGAAGGGTCCTGTGATCGCACGGCCGCGTCCCATCAGGACGGCGCGGATGATGGCCTGCTGGTCGACGGCCATCGCCATGGCCTGGCGGACCCGCTTGTCCGAAAAAAGCGGCGAATCCAGGTTATAACCGAGATAGGTGTATTGCTGGCCGCTCCAATTGTAAGCCCGGTAATTTTTTTTGAAGAAGCCGGTCTGGATCTGACGGTTGAACTGCAGGGGCGTGAGCCCCGCCGTGTCCAGATTCTCGTTCTGCAGTTCCAGGAACACCGTGGCAGGGTCCGGAAGCACGCGGAAGACCACCCGCTCGATAGCCGGCATCCCCTCGAAATAACCCGGGTTCGCGCGCAATTCAATGAGCTCGCCTCTCACCCATCGCTTGAGCGAATAAGGGCCTGTCCCGACGGGGCTTTTGGCGAAATCCGTCCGGCTTAAATCCTGGTTCACAAGAATATGCATCGGGAGGATGCCCATGGTCCAGCTGGAAAGCCCAGGCGAGAAAGGCTCCTTGTAACGGACTACGACCGTCTCGGCGTCCGGCGCAAGGACGGATTCCACCTTTTCAAAAGCGGCCCCGTAAGGCGTGGGAACATCGGGATCGACCAGGGAAAGGTAAGTGAACACCACATCGCGGCCGCTAAAAAGGTAGCCGTCCTGCCAACGCACGTTCTTGCGCAAATGAAAGATGAGTGTCAACCCGCCGTCCTTCACCTCCCAGCTTTCAGCCAGATCCCCGACCAGCTGAAGGTCGCCGTCGTATTTTAAAAGGCCGTTGAAGATAAAGCGTGAGACTTCGGCGGAAGCACTGTCAGAGGCAAGCAGCGGGATAAGATTGGTGGGCTCAGCAACAGCAGGCATCACGAACGCATCCCCTGCCTGTCCGGCGGCCGCGAAGCGGACCAGAAACAGGCACAAAAAAAACGTCCCCGCAAGAAACGGGGACGTTTTTTTAAGGCGTCGCATTCGCCGGGGCCGGCGGGGGCGGCTCGGGCGCCGAGGGTGGTGGTTCAGGCACCTGCTGTGCGGCAGGCATAACCGCCTGAATCTCACGCATCAGCCGCTGCTTTTCCACCAGCGATTTGCCCTGTTGTGTGGACAGCATGCCCAAAACAAGGGACGTGACAAGGAAAAGGACTGCGCAGACTTCGGTGGCTTTCACCATGAACGCATTGGTCTGTGTGCCAAAAAGGCTCTGCGGCTGTCCGCCGCCCAGCATGTCCGAGAAACCGCCGCCTCGTCCGGCCTGCAGCAGCACGACGAAAACCAGCACCAGGCACACGATCACATGGACGACCATCACAAGTCCGTAAAGCATGAATGTCCTCTTTCTTTAGCGGGCCGAGAGCAGAACGGCCTGCGTGTTCTTGATGAGTTCCGAAAAACCCTGCGCGTCGAGGCTCGCTCCACCCACGAGAGCCCCGTCGATGTCCTCTTCGCGCATCAGTTCGGCGATGTTGTCGGCCTTCACGCTGCCGCCGTATTGGATCCGGATGGTCTTGGCAGCATCGGCGCCAAAGCGTGTCTTGAGCCAGCCGCGGATAAAGGCATGCACTTCCTGGGCCTGCGCAGGCGTGGCGACCTTGCCCGTGCCGATGGCCCAGACCGGCTCGTAGGCCAGCACGACCTTTTGCGCGTCCGCCGCATTCAAATCCGTGAACGCGCCGGCCAGCTGTTCCTCGATGATCTTGAAAGTTTTTTCTGCTTCGCGCTCGGCGAGCGACTCCCCGACGCAGGTGATGGGCGTCAACCCTGCCTTCAGCGCGGCGCGGGTCTTAAGATTCACACTCTGATTCGTCTCGTTGAAAAACTGGCGGCGTTCAGAATGCCCGATGAGGGCATAAGAGGCTCCCGCGTCCTTTAGCAGGGACGCGGAGACCTCGCCCGTGAAAGCACCCTTGTCTTCCCAGTACAGGTCCTGCGCGCCCAACCGGATATCCGACTCAAGAAGGATCTCCGAAACCTGCGAAAGAGCGGTGAACGGCGGGCAGACGACGATATCTACTGACTGTGTGTCGCGGATAGCGCGCTTCAAGAGCGTGACAAGGTCCACGGCTTCTTTGATGGTCTTATTGAGCTTCCAATTTCCGGCGATGATGGGTTTTCTCATGAACGATTTCAATTCTTGGAAAGTGCCGCGATGCCGGGCAGAACCTTGCCCTCAAGGTACTCGAGGGAAGCGCCGCCGCCGGTCGACAGATGCGTCATTTTGTCCTCAAGACCAAAACCGATGACGCAAGCGGCCGTGTCGCCGCCGCCGATCACGGTGATGGCACCTTTTTTTGTGATCTCTTCCAATTTTTGAGCCACAGCGAGGGAGCCTTTGGAGAAAGGCTTCATCTCAAAAACGCCCATCGGTCCGTTCCAAATGATGGTACGCGCATCTTCAAGCTTTTTCTGGAAGAGCTGGGCGGTCTTGGGTCCGATATCGACCCCTTCCCACCCCTCGGGAAAATTCCCCTCCACGATCTGTGAGGGCGCCGTCTCCTCGAACTTCTGCACAAGGACATTATCCACCGGAAGGACGATCTCGACCTTTTTGGCGGAGGCCTTGTCAAGTATCTGCCGCGCGAGGTCAAGTTTGTCCTTCTCAAAACGGGAGGTGCCGATGGCCAGTCCCTTGGCCTTGAAAAAGGTGAACGCCATCGCGCCGCCGACGAGGATACGGTCGACCTTGTCGATCAGGTTCTCGATCACTCCGATCTTGTCTGAAACCTTGGAGCCGCCGAGGATGGCCACGAAGGGTTTCTTCGGGGACTGCATCGATTCCCCGAGATAGCGTATCTCCTTTTCGAGCAGGAATCCCGCGCCGGAAGGCAAATAGCTCGTCACGGCCTCGATCGAGGCATGGGCGCGATGGCTGGAACCGAATGCGTCGTTGATATAGAGGTCGCCCAAGGCCGCCAGGTTTTTGGCAAACGCAGGGTCATTCTTCTCTTCTTCGGGGTGGAAACGCAGGTTCTCGAGCACAGCGACGGATGCTTTTTGGTCCAGCGCGCGCAGTTCTTCCGTTACCCGCAGGCCCACACAATCGGAGCATTGGACCACTTCCCGCTTTAAAAGCTCGGAAAGGCGCTTGGAGGCGGGCGTCAGGCTCATCGACGGAACCGGTTTTCCATCCGGACGGCCCAGATGGCTCATCAGGATGACTTTCGCGCCGTGCTCCAACACGTACTGGATGGTCGGAAGGGACGCGCGGATGCGATTGTCGTCGGTGACACGAAGGTCTTTGTCCAGAGGGACATTGAAGTCCACGCGGATGAGCACGCGTTTTCCGCTCAGATCGAAATCACGGACGGTCTTGACGGATAGACGGCTCATTTTCTCGGACAGAACGGCACCCATGAACGTCTAGCGATGCGCGAGAACCGGCAAGGTCTTGCCGATGAACGCGCACAGGTCGACGACGCGGTTGGAATAACCCCATTCGTTGTCATACCAGCTAAATACCTTCGCGAAACGCTTGTCGATGACGTTGGTGAGTTCCGCGTCAACGATGGATGAGCTCGGGTTGTTCTGGAAATCCTTCGAGACCAGCGGTTCATCGCAGTACTCGAGGACGCCTTTCATCTTGCCCTGAGCATATTCCTTGAACGCGTTATTCAGGTCTTCTTTCGAAGCGTCCTTGCCCAGCTCCACGGTCAGGTCGACCAAAGACACGTTGGGGGTAGGCACGCGGATGGCGACACCGTCCATCTTGCCTTTGAGCTCCGGAAGCACGAGGCCGATGGCCTTGGCGGCGCCGGTCGAAGTCGGGATCATCGAGAGGGCGGCCGCGCGTGAGCGACGGAAGTCCTTGTGACCGAGGTCCATCAGACGCTGGTCGTTCGTGTACGAGTGGATGGTGGTCATCAGGCCGCGCACGATGCCGAAGCGGTCCAAGAGGACTTTTGCGACGGGTGCGAGACAATTGGTCGTGCAAGAGGCATTGGAGATGACATGGTGCTTGGCCGGGTCGTACTTCTCGTGATTGACGCCCATCACAACCGTGATGTCCTCGCCCTTGGCCGGAGCTGAGATGACGACCTTTTTCGCGCCGCCCTTGGTAATATGGACTTCAGCCTTTTCCTTATCCGTAAACGCGCCAGTGGATTCGATGACGATGTCCACGCCCAGGTCCGCCCAGGGGATCTGCGCCGGATCTTTATAGCTCAGCACTTTCAGGCGCTTCCCGTCGACGTTCAGGCTGTCGCCGTCGGCCTTGATGGTGCGGTTGAAGATACCCAAAATGGAATCATACTTCAAAAGGTAGGCGTGCGTTTCAAGCGGAACCGGAAGGTCGTTGACCGCTACGAATTCGATGTCTTTCTGCCCAAATCCTGCCCTGAAAACATTCCGCCCGATGCGGCCAAAACCATTGATGCCTACGCGAATCGCCATGGATTCCTCCTTAAAAAATTAGTCCATTATTATAAACGCTGGGCTTGGGACTGTCAAAGCAAACGGTGTGACCTATCTACCGTCAAAGAAGATAGTTACGTTAAATGCGACGGGGTCGGAACCCAGCTCCGGCGGAAAGGAACCGAAGGGCGCGGACTCCCGCAGGCACCGGACGGCCAGGTCATGCAGTTCGGCAGCCCCTTGGGTCCCTTTGGGTAGGACGGACACCTTCTCGACGAAGCCCTTGGAACTAAGGACGAACACAAGGGTCACGCTCCCCCTGGCGGAATGACGCTTGGAGAAGCGGTCAATAAGGGTTTTTTGGATCTTCTTTTTGACGTCGCTGAAATAACTGATGAATAGCTTCCCTTTTTGGGGATCCGCCATGATCTCGGCCCCGGTAACCGGCTCAGCGCTCAGCTTCGAAAGGGCCGCACGTTGCTTCTTAAGCTTCGTTTCCAACTGCCTTTGAAAATCCGTCGGCTCGACGGACTTCAGCGGTTCCGGCTCGATGCCTGCCTGCCGGCCAGGCAGGGGCATGCGCGGGACCGGGATGCCTTTCAATTTTTTCTTAACGGCGCCTGCCTTTATAGGCGTTTCGGGATAAGAGATCTGCACGGTCTGGGGGCCGCTGGGGAGTTCTGCCTGCCACTGTTGCCCGATAGACCAACCCATCACGGCGTGCACACCGAGGGACAAAAAAACGGGTATAAGAACTGTCTTAAGGTAGCCCATAGCCGGTATTATATCTCAAGACGCACACCCGCTTCTATCTGGAATTCCGGGGCTGGGTTGAGGTTCACCACGCTCACCCCGTCGGAAGTCGTAAAAGAGCTGTATTCCTCGCCCAACGAGTTCGTCATCTTCACGAACGCCTCCCCCTTGGGCAGCGCGCGCCGCACCTCCAGGTCCATCGTCCAGTAATCCTCGGCTTCGAACAGGTTCCTCAGATCGTTCAACGCGAACCGGCCGTCCACGCCCGAAGCCTCCAAACGCAGCGTCCAATCCTGGACAGGAACCCACTCGAGGGCGGCAGACCACTGGGTCTCCGGAACGAGCGGCACCCTTTTCCCATCGAACATTCCCGTGTCGAATTCGGCGTCCGTGAACGAAAACCCGCCGGAGACTTTCAACAACTCGGTCAGCTGCCAATCCAGCGACGCTTCCACGCCGTCGCGGGTAGTATCGAAGTTTTCATTGCGATTCGTGATATCGTTGAACAAGATCTCTTTATCCGTCTCGATATGGAAAAAGGTCGCGCGTGCCGATACCGGTTCCCACGGCTTCACGCGCACACCCGCTTCCATATGGTGCGCGATCGAGGCCTCGATGTCGGGCGTCGGCGTGAACAGATTCGGCGTCTCGAAGATCAGCGTGTTCGAATCGGGTACTTTGAACGCGTCCGAATAACCCGCGAAGAACGTCACGTTCTCGACGACCTCGAAGGACGCGGAAATCTGAGGGCTGGTCGCATCCGATTTTTTATGTTTTTCGAGCGACGGGGTCAGTAGGTCGTAGATATTCCAATTGATCTTGTCGAATCGAAGTCCGCCGTCGACGACCAGACGCTCCCATAGTTCCAGGCGGTTCTGCAGGAAAACGCCCCACAGGCTCCGGTCTATCGACCGGTCCGTGCTGAAGGGCCCGAACGTCGCATCCTGGAAAAGGAACGGGTTGTGAATATCATCGATGGACCATTCAAAACCCGTGAAGACCGTGTAACGCCTGTCCTTTTCGCCCCAGCTGCGAGTACCCTGCAGCACATTGCTGAAAGTCTCCGTGCCGATCTCGTTGAAACTTGTGCCGGGAAAAGCGCCGCCGAAGCTCTGCACCGAATCCTGGTCGCGCAGGCGATAGCCTGTGAGATTCGTGATCTGGACGGCTACCGGTTCAGCGAAGTAATCGAACAGAAGACCGTCCTGCACCAGCCGGTCGTTGAACTTGTCTCCGTACTGTCCATCAGGGTCCTTTTGGCGGCGGTCGGCCTGAACTTCTGCCGGCAGCAGCGGGCCCGCGATACCGGTCTCGTTATCAGCGAAATAGAACGTATTTTCTATCTTTAAGAATTCCGTGACCTGGCCGTTGGCTTTCACGAGCGCGGAGGCCCCCTCGTGGCTCGCATTCTGCCGGTAGCCGTCCGTCTCCGTGTAGCGGCCGCCCACGAGCAGGCCCAGACCCTGAGACGTCGTACCGGAAACCTCGGCGTAATAACGGCCCGTCCGGAAACTGCCGTAACTGTCCTCCGTTCTCACATGCCATTCTTTGCCGGGCTCCCGGGTTTTGAGCGCGATCACTCCGGAAAGAGCGCCTTCGCCATACGAGGCCGAACCTCCTCCCGGGAGGATGTGAATCTGCTCCAGGTATTCCGAAGGATACAGGTGCCACGTGACCGAGTTGTCAAAGGGCTCGACCGCGCGGAGGCCGTCCATCAGCACCAGCGCCTGTTTCGCCTCGCCGCCGAAGCTGCGCAAGTCTATGCGTGCGCCCAGCCCCTGTCCGAGGTCGTCCGTGTAGGTGACTCCCTCCTGCCTCGAGAGGATCTCCGGCGTAAAGACCGGCACACTGTCCGCGATCTCCTTGCCGGTCAATCGGACCACACTCTGGGAGGAACTCCACTCGCCCCGGGCATCCTCTCCGGACTCCAACCGTCCCCCTCCCACGCGGATAAAGCCAAGATCGAACACGGTGTCTGTCACGGCGCCGAACACTCCGGCAGCCGCGTCCAGCGGTGTTTTGATGACCGTTATTAGAATATCGTCTTCGCGGGTTGCGGCAAAAACAGGACTGGTGGACAGAAAAAAAAGAACGAGCAGGCAGAACTTTTCCATGCGGGAACCCTTTTCGGCCTCGGAAAACAGGTTATTGTCGGCGATGGAGGCAGGTCTTCTGGCTCGCCGGCCCTTTTGGCCGCCTTCCCATCCGCGAACGGACAGTGGCATTCTGGCCAAAGGTTACTTGCCGGCTGACAGCGGCGGGACCGCGGCCGATTCTAACGGCCTTCCCTATTCACGTCCGGTTAAGGACGACCTCTATCGCTTTTGATTCAGTTGTAAAGGCAGTCTAGCAGGCCGCGGACGGGAGTTCAAGTTCTTCGAGAGGCCATGTAGCGGAACAGAAATTTAAAAAAACGTACGGTGTCGCGTACGGGATGGATGTGGCTGACCTCGTCACCGTAAACACAGGAGATCGGCACGGACGCGATGCGCAGACCTGCGTCAGCCGCCAAAAAGATCATCTCGGATTCGGTCTCGAAGCGCGCAGTCTTAAGACGTATCTTATCTATCGCCTGCCTCGAGAAAGCGCGGTAGCCGCATTGAGTGTCGGCGACTTTCTGCCCCACGACGGACGAGATGAGCCAGGACATGAATCGGTTGGTAGCAACACGGATGAAAGGCATGCCTTTGGCGTCAGCCATCCGGTTACCCACGACCAGGTCCGCGCCGGCGTCGAGGGCCGCCAAAAAACGTTCGGATTCATCGATGGGGTGCTGGCCATCCGCATCCAAAAGAATAGCGGCTCGGTAGGAAGACTCACGAAGGCGCTCGAGGCCCTTCTGGATGGAAGCGCCCTTTCCCCCATTGACCGCTGAAAAGATGGCCGGTGCGCCGGTTGCGCGGATCTTCTCGGGGGTGGCGTCCGTGGAGCCGTCGTCCACGACAAGCGCGGCGTATCCACGCGAAAGGACGGCAGAAACAACGCGGCCGATATTCTTTTCTTCGTTATAGGCGGGAATAAGAACGCAGACTTCGGACTTGGCGAGCGGGCCTGTCAATCCTTGGCTTCCAGGAAACCTTTTATCTTTTTAAGAGCCAGCTGGATCCGCTCAACCGGTTCGACCAGCGCGAAACGCACGTACCCTTCGCCGTATTCGCCGAAACCGGTGCCGGGCGAAGCCACGACGCCGATCTCATCGAGCATCAGCGTCGCGAACTCCAGCGCCGTCAGAGCCGAATACTTGTGGGGGATGCGCGTCCAAACGTAAAACGTGGCCTTCGGCTTGTCGGTCTTCCACCCGATCGCGTTCAGCCCGTCTACCAGCGCGTTACGCCGCTCGGTATAAAGCTTCACCATCCGCTCGATGCTGTCCTGCGGGCCGTCGAGCGCCGCAATGGCCGCTTCCTGCACCGCGCGGAAAATGCCGAAATCGAGATAGCTTTTCGTTTTATTCAGCGTCTTAAGAATGTCCGCGTTTCCGACCACGTAACCGATGCGCCAACCGGTCATGTTGTAGGACTTGGAAAGCGTGTGGAACTCGATACCGAAATCGCGCGAGCCCTTGGCCTGCATGAAACTCGGCGCCTTGTAGCCGTCGAACACGATGTCCGAATAGGTCAGGTCGTGCGCCACGATGATGTTCTTGCCCTTTGCCCATTCGATGGTCTTCTCAAAGAACTTCATGTCGCAGACGGCGCCGGTGGGGTTGTGGGGGTAGCTGATGAAAAGAAGCTTGGCCATCTTGGCGACTTCCGTGGGAATGGTCGAATAATCGGGCAGGAACCCCTGTTCGGCTGAGAGCGGCACATTGTACAGAATGCCGCCTGCGATGAGCACCCCGTTAAAATGGGTCGGATAGGCCGGGCTCGGCACGATCGCGATATCGTCGCTGTTGAGAAAAGCCGTCGACAGATGCCCGATGCCTTCTTTCGAACCGATCAGTGGGAGGACTTCCTTGTCTGGGTCGAGGTCGACGTTGAACTTGCGCTTGTACATGGCCGCAATGGAACGGCGCAGGCGCTTCTCCACATCTCCGTCTGCACGCGAATAACGGTGATTTTCCGTGATCTGGGCTGCTTTACAAAGCGCGTCGATGATGTGTTTGGGCGTGGGCTGGTCGGGGCTTCCCATGCCGAAATCGATCACATCGATGCCGCGCTCGCGGGCGCGCCTTTTCAGATCATCGATGATCGTGAAAAGATAGAGGCCTAGTCTTTTTAAACGATTAGCTTCTTGCACTTAACGCCTCTTTCAATGCCTCAAATGAATGTTTTGCGTGATAGGAACTGCGGACAAAAGGGCCGCTTTCCACCCAGGAAAACCCGATCGCCTGCGCCTCGCGTTTATAATCCTCGAACGCTTCGGGGGTCACGTATTCCTCGACCGGCAGGCCGAGAGAACTGGACTGCAGATACTGGCCAAGCGTCAGCATTTCACAGCCTGCCGCGACCAGGTCCCTCAAAACCTCGAGCACTTCTTCCCGAGATTCGCCTAATCCTAGCATAAGCCCGCTTTTTGTCAAAACCTTCGTCGATCGGATTTTAATCTCGCCGAAAATGGCCAGACTGCCCCGGTAATCCGCCTGCGGGCGTACCTTCCTATAGAGGCGCGGCACAGTCTCCACGTTGTGGTTCCAGACATGCGGGCCCACCGAGAGGATGGTCTCAACGGCCTTCGCCTGCGTGCGCTTGAAATCCGGCGTCAGGATCTCGATGATAAGGTCCGCCGAGACCTTACGAAGCTCTTCGATCACATGCACAAAGTGCGAGGCGCCCTCATCGGGAAGGTCGTCGCGGTTCACCGATGTCACGACCACGTGTTTAAGCCCCAGCATGCGGGCCGCATGCGCGACGCGTTTGGGTTCATCGACATCCAAGACCTCGGGTCTGCCCATCGCCACCGAACAGAAACGGCAGGTGCGCGTACAGACATCACCCATCACCATGAACGTGGCCGTCTTCTGCGAATAGCACTCATCGCGGTTCGGGCAGCGCCCGCTCTCGCAGATGGTGTGAAGGCCCAGGTCTTTGAGCATCTCGTCCGTGCGCTGAGCCTGGTGACCGGGAGAAAGGTCCTTTCTCAACCAGTCCGGCAGGCGCCGCTTCTCTGGAGCAATTTTTAAGGCTGGTCTCAAGCTATCACTTCATCGCCTTGATGATGGCGTCGGCCATCTGGCTCGTGCCGACGGCGGTCGGGTCCTGGCGGTCTTTTTTGAGGTCATAGGTCACAAAACGGCCTTCTTTAAGGACAGCCGCCACGGCATGTTCCAATTTGTCGGCGGCCTTATCCTCACCCAGGTAACGCAGCATCAGCATGCCGGATAGGATCATCGCCGTCGGGTTGGCCTTGTTAAGGCCTTTGTATTTGGGCGCGCTGCCGTGGGTGGCTTCAAAAAGCGCGATGCCGTCGCCGATATTGGCTCCGGGGGCGATGCCTAATCCGCCGATGAGGCCCGCGCAGAGGTCGGAAACGATGTCGCCGTAGAGGTTGGGCAGGACCAGCACATCGTATTCCTCTGGACGCTGGACTAACTGCATGCACATGTTGTCCACGATGCGGTCCTCGAACGCGATGCGGCCTTCGAATTCCTTCGCCACTTCTTTCGCGGTCCTAAGGAAAAGCCCGTCCGTGCATTTCATGATGTTCGCCTTGTGCACAGCGGTCACTTTCTTCCGGCCGTTTTTGAGGGCTGTTTCGAAAGCAAAGCGCACGATGCGCTCTGAGCCGCTGCGCGAGATGGGCTTGATGCTGATGGCAGGGTCCTGGTTCATCTTCGCTTTGGGATTGAGTTCCATGATCTTGGAGACGATGGACTTGCACTCCGGGGTACCCGCCTCAAATTCGATGCCCGCGTACAGGTCCTCGGTGTTCTCACGCACGAGGATCAAGTCGATCCTCTCGAATGGACTGCGTATGCCCGGATACAATTTGCAGGGACGAAGACAAGCGTAAAGGTCGAGTTCTTTGCGCAGCGCCACGTTCACTGAGCGGAAGCCGGAGCCGATGGGCGTCGTGATGGGTCCTTTGATGGCCACGCGATTGCGCCGGACCGATTCCAGAACGCTGTCGGGAAGCGGGGTCCCCGCCTTTTCCATGATGTCGCTTCCCGCCTGGACCGTCTCCCAATCCACCGCGACACCGCTTGCCTCGATACAGCGCTGGGTCGCCAACGAGACTTCGGGGCCTATGCCGTCCCCGGGGATCAAGGTGATCTTTCTTTTACTCATGCTCTCCCTTTCGACCATTCGATGATCCTTTGGATGCCCTCTTCGATGTCCTTCTCGCCGGTGGCAAAACTCAGGCGCACGTGCTTGTCCGAGCCGAAGCTCTTTCCAGGTATGACCGCGACATGCCTTTTTTCAAGCAGTTCCTCGCAAAGCGCCTCGGAGGTCACGCCGGTTCCCAAAATATCACAGAAGGTGTAGAAGGCGCCTTGGGGCGTGAAGGGCTTAAAGCCCTGCGCGCGGCCGATAAGCTCCACCATAAGTTTGGCGCGTTTCTCAAATTTGGTCCGCACCTCGTCACGGTAGCTCTGCGGCAATTTGAGGGCCGCCAGCGCCATCTTCTGGCTGATGGAAGTGGGGTTCGACGTCGAATGGTCCTGAAGAATACCGATCTTCTTCACGACCTCCGCGTCCCCCGCAAGATAGCCGATACGCAGGCCGGTCATCGAATAGCTCTTGGAGGTGCCGTTCACCACGAAGGTCCTCTTCTTGATCTCCTCATTGAACGAGGCGATGGAAACATGCTTCTGCCCGGCGTAGAGGTAGTATTCGTAGATCTCATCGCTGACGCAGAGCAGGTTTTTCTCGACGATGATATCCGCCAAGGCCCGAAGCTCCTTCTCCCCCATGACCGCACCTGTCGGGTTGGAGGGGCTATTCAGGACCACGAGCTTTGTACGCGGGGTAACCGCTTTTTTAAGCGCATCGGCTGATAGGCGGAAACCATCCTCTTGCCGGGTTTCGACAAATACCGGCGTCGCCCCCGCCAAATAGGCCATCTCGGGGTAGCTGACCCAATACGGAGACGGGATGAGGACCTCGTCCCCAGGCCCTAAAAGGACCTGGAAAAGGTTATAAAGCGAGTGTTTGGCGCCGCACGAGATGACGACCTGCTCGCTCTTGTAATCCAACCCGTTGTCTTGTTTGAATTTGCGGGCGACTTCCTCCCGAAGCTCCGGAATGCCCGATGTGGGGGTGTATTTGGTAAAGCCATTTTGCAGGCTCTTGACGGCCTCATCCTTGACCGGCTGAGGCGTGTCAAAATCAGGCTCGCCGGCGCCGAAACTGATGACCGGAAAACCCTTGGCCTTCATCTCTTTGGCCTTGGCCGTGAGCTTCAGTGTCGCCGAGGGAGAGACTTTAGATAAGCGTTCGGCGATTTTTATCATAGGTAGGAAATATTATAGCAAAAAACTAACCCGACTCAGCTGCCCCCTTTGTTCCGGAAGAACTTCGAGATATTCCGGAAAAAGCCCGTCTTTTTCTGTTCAGGAGCTCGCTCGGGAGCTTTGGCCTTGGGCTTGGGCGCGTCGGACTTGGCCTCGTGCTTGTGGTCATGTTCTTTGTCGTGTTTGTGTTCCTTCTTGGGCTTGGTCTCCTTCACCTTGATCTCTTTCTCGGTGAGTTCCAACAGCGCCATCTGAGCCCCGTCGCCCTTGCGGCGCGAAAGCTGCATGATGCGTGTGTAACCGCCCTTGCGGCTCTTGAAGCGCGGCGCCACCTCCTTGAACAGCTTGGAAGTGAGCGTGTGGTCCTGAAGATAGGAAAAAGCCATGCGTCGCGAGGAAAGCGAGTCCTCTTTGCCGAGCGTGATGATGCGGTCGGCGAGTTTTCTGGCTTCCTTGGCCTTCTCGAGCGTGGTCGTGATCTGCTGATGGGTCAGCAGGCTCGTGACCATGTTTTCGAGCATGGCCTTGCGCTCTTTGGGGTTGCGGCCAAAACGATGGGTACGGCGATTATGTCTCATTGTTATTCCACTTTTCCCGGCGAATACGGCTTCAGTTTCTCAAGGTCGATGTCCATGCCGAAACCTAGGCCCATCTCCTTGACGATCCCCGTGATCTCATTCAGCGACTTCTTGCCGAAGTTGCGGTATTTGAGCATCTCAGCTTCGCTCTTCTTCACAAGCTCGCCGATGGTCTTGATGTTGGCCTCACGGAGGCAGTTGGCGCTGCGCACGGAAAGCTCGAGGTCCGAAACGGGCTGTGCGAGTCTCTTGTAGAGCTCGGAATCCTTTTCGTCGGATGCCTCCGTCTGAAGGTCCTCTTCAGGCAGCTTGCCGAAATTAACGAACACGTCCAAGTGTCTCTGAAGGATGTTCGAGGCATACAGCATCGCGTCCTTCGGCGAGATGGACCCGTTGGTCCAGACCTCGACGATCAGTTTGTCATAGTCGGTCATCTGTCCGACGCGCGTGTCCTCCACGTGGAAGTTCACCTTCTTGACGGGCGTGAAGAGCGAGTCGACCGCGATGACGCCGATGGGCTGGCCTTCCTTCTTGTTGCGATCAGCCGGCACGTATCCTCGGCCCTTCGCCACTTCCAATTCCATATTGAAATTAATGTTCTTGGTGAGCGTGGCGATGTGCTGGTCGGGGTTCACGATCTCGACGGTCTCATCCGTGATGATATCCGCGCCGGTGACCGCACCCTTTTTACTGGCTTCGATGCGCAGTGTCTTGGGGGCACGCGTATGCGAACGGATGACGAGTTTTTTGATGTTCAGCACGATCTCGGCCATGTCTTCCTGCACGCCTGGCATTGTCGCGAACTCATGCGACACCCCTTCGATCTTGATCGAAGTCACGGAAGAACCTTCGAGCGACGAAAGCAACACGCGGCGAAGCGAGTTGCCGATCGTCACGCCGAATCCACGCTCGAACGGCTCGGCCACAAAACGGCCGTAGGTTTCGTTGAGCGACTCCTCGTCGCATTCTAATCTCTTGGGTATTTCAAATGACCTTAGCACGATTCCCATGGGGCTCTCCTTTAATCCTGTTTATTTCGAGTAAAGCTCGACGATCAACTGTTCCTGTATCGGCATCACGATATCCGTCCGTGCCGGAAGGCGCTTCACCGTGGCCGTGAAAGTCTGGATGTCCACCTGCAGCCACTCGGCCTTGTCGAGGTCCTTGGTCTGCTCGTAGATCTCCTTGAAGCGTTCCTTCAACTTGTCCGACGTACGCACTTCGATGACATCGTTCAGTTCCACCTGGTAGGACGGGATATTCAGGGATTTCCCGTTCACGTACACATGGCCATGGCCGACCGACTGTCTCGACTGACGCCGGGAGGTCATGAAGCCCATGCGGTAGACGGCGTTGTCCAGGCGGCGTTCGAGAAACTCCAGCAGTTTCACACCGGTAACGCCCTTGGAATGACTGGCCTTCTCGTAGTAGTTGCGGAACTGACGCTCAAGGACCCCGTAGACCCTCTTGACCTTCTGCTTCTCACGGAGCTGCACGCCATAGTCCGATAGCTTCTGACGGCCCTGGCCGTGCATGCCGGGCGGGGTCTCGGCACGCTCAGCGAACCTGGACTTCCTACCCAACGAACGTTTGGGGAATAGATCGATCTTTTCGCGCCGTGAAAGTCTCCAGGCGGGTCCGGTGTAGCGGGCCATTAGACCCTCCTTCTCTTCGGCGGACGGCAGCCATTATGCGGGATGGGCGTCACGTCTCGTATCACACTGATCTGGAGGCCGGCGGCCTGAAGGGCGCGGATGGCGGATTCACGCCCGGAGCCGGGGCCCTTCACGTTCACTTCGACGGTCTTCATGCCGTGCTCGATGGCTTTCTTGGCGGCACTCTCAGCCGTGACCTGTGCCGCAAACGGGGTGGATTTCTTGGAGCCCGTGAAACCGGCAGAACCGCAGCTGGCCCACGCCACGACGGCGCCGCCGCGGTCCGTGATGGTCACCATCGTGTTGTTGAAGCTGGCCAGGATGTGCGCGACCCCTTCCGTCACCAGACGGACGACCTTTTTGCGCGATTTGAATTTTTTTGTTTTAGCCACGAGCTTTCCTACCCTCCCCTATGTTACTTTTTTGCCGCCGGAGCCGCTACGGCTCCCGGCTTTGCGGCCGGCGTGTCCTTTTTCCTCTGGCCGCCGACGGTCTTCTTCGGTCCCTTGCGCGTTCTTGCGTTCGTCCGCGTGCGCTGCCCGCGTACCGGCAGGCTCCTCTTATGGCGTCCGCCCCGGTAAGACCCGATATCCATGAGACGCTTGATGTTCATCTGGATCTCGCGGCGCAGATTACCCTCGACGCGGTGATCTTTCTGGATGATGCCGGCCAGTTTGGAGACCTCCTCCTCGGTCAGGTTCTTGGCGCGCACGTCCGGGCTGATACCGGCGGTCTTGCAGATCTTCAGAGCCATCGGACGGCCGATGCCGTAGATGTAGGCCAACGAAATGCAGATCTTCTTTTCTTTGGGGATGTCGACCCCGACGATTCTAGGCATTCTCTACCCCTGTCTTTGTTTGTGTTTCGGGTTCTTGCAGATCACCCGGACCACGCGCTTGCGGCGCACGATCTTGCAGTTATCACAGATCTTTTTTACGCTCGAACGGACTTTCATCTTATTTCACCCTGTAAATGATCCTGCCCCTTGTGAGGTCGTATGGCGACAATTCGCACATGACCTTGTCTCCTGGAAGGATGCGGATGAAATTCATCCTCATCTTGCCCGACACATGCGCCATCACGATGTGCTTGTTCTCGAGTTCGACCCGGAACATCGCGTTCGGGAGCGACTCAACCACCGTGCCTTCGACCTGTATCGCTTCTTCTTTGGGCATCCTACTCCGTCAAAATCTCAGCTTTTTTCCTGCCGACCACGATGGACTGCTCAAAATGTGCCGAACGCTTTCCGTCCTTCGTCACCACCGTCCAACCGTCCGCAAGCTCCTCGACATCGTACGTGCCGGCATTCAGCATCGGTTCGATGGCCAGCGCCATGCCTTCCACCAGCCGCGGTCCCTGGTTCGGCTTGCCGAAATTCGGCACCTGCGGCTCCTCGTGCAGCGCGCGTCCGATGCCGTGTCCGGTGTATTTCCGGACCACGCCAAAACCGTGTTTCTCAGCGTACTGCTGCACCGCGTGCGAGATATCCGAGAGACGGTTGCCTTCGACGGCCTGCGCGATGCCCTGGTTCAGCGCTTCGCGCGTCACGTCGATCAACCGCTGGCTCTCTTTATCGATACGCCCGATCGCGAACGTCCGGGCCGCATCCGAAAAATAGCCTTCCAGCTTCACGCCGACATCCACACCCACGATGTCGCCGTCCTGCAAAAGTTTATCGCCCGGAATGCCGTGGACGACTTCCTCGTTCACCGACGCGCAGATCGAGGCCGGGTACCCGTGGTACCCCTTGAACGCGGGTTCCGCTCCCTGCGAACGGATGAACCCTTCGGCGATCCGGTCCAGTGCCCCCGTCGTCACACCCGGCTTGGCTTCCTTCTCCATCAACACCAGGAGGGCCGCGACGATCTTGCCCGCGCGGCGCATGGTCTCAAGCTCGGCTTTTGTCTTTAGCACCACGAGGCGACTCCAGTCCGCTTTTCCGGAACAGCGCTTCCAGCGCCTGGTTCAATTCATCGACCTCAAGATCGCCCGATACCTCTGCCAAAACTTTTTTCTTCTTATAATGATCGATAAGCGGCGCCGTCTGCTTCTCATATTCTTTGAGCCGGTTCTCGACGACCTCGGCGCGGTCATCCGGCCTCTGCATCAATTCGCCCTGGCACACGTCGCAGATGCCCTCGATGCGCGGCCGGAAATTCACGATATGGTACGTCTTCCCGCACTTCGAGCAGATGCGCCGTCCGGACAGCCGCCGCACGATGACGGCCAGGCTCGTCTTGAAATAAACAGCGATATCCATCGGCATCCCCAGCTCTTTCAGGGTCGCGTCCAGGCTTTCGGCCTGCTGGACCGTCCTGGGAAAGCCGTCCAGCACGTACCCGGCCTTCATATCCTTCTTGGACAAGCGCTCCTTCACGATACCGATGACGACCTCATCCGGTACCAAACCGCCCTTCTCCATATAGGTCTTGGCCTTCAGCCCCAGAGGAGTGGCGGCCCGAAGCGCCTCCCTCAGCATGTCTCCGGTCGATATATGCGCAATGCTATAATTTTTAGAAAGAACCTGCGCGTGCGTTCCTTTGCCCGCGCCCGGAGGCCCCAACAGAACAAGCCTCATCAATACGACGCAGCGCGCTGACGGCCTTTGATGCGTC
>Ga0247727_10008619_pt1 | contig 18846 bp, 19 predicted proteins | sample WisWelCaveWW1625_FD_202498 | JGI IMG/M metagenome (GOLD analysis project Ga0247727, IMG submission 202498) | Biofilm microbial communities from Wishing Well Cave, Virginia, United States - WW16-25 | ecosystem: Environmental > Aquatic > Deep subsurface > Groundwater > Cave microbial mat | place... | reverse complement strand
TAGATTGAAAAAACAACCCCCTGTTCATGAACTCAATTCAATCGACCAAAACAGCCTCAAAAGCCCCGCCGCCGTTCCCGGGGCCCCAGAAAAAAACCAAACCCACCCCAGGTCAATCAACCTCCACACACAAAACCCGAATTTCAATCCTTACCCACGAACAAAAACCCCATTGATTGAACCCAAAATCCCCTTGATCGAATCATCCAAAGACCCCATCCGACCTCTGACCTCCGACCTCCTACTTCGTACCTCGTACCTCGTACCTCGCACCTCGTTCCTCACACCTCGCACCTCGCACCTCGCACCTCGCACCTCGCACCTCGCACCTCGCACCACGTGCTAACATCCCCCCGATGGCTCTGCCATTCCTGGAACGAGAGGCACGCGGGCTGCTCGCGGCCCCTGGCCGCGAGTCGCTCCGCGCCATCGGCCTGACCGACGACGGCGGCACGATCTACGTGCACCTGTTCCCGAAGGAGGGCTCGCCCAAGGGTCAAGGCCGCGCCTTCGTCCTGGCCTGGGAGGATTACGCGCCGGAGGGGTCGCCGCGGCTGGCCTGCTATCGCTGGCTGGTCGGCGAGGCGCGCCAGAGCCTCCGCGAGAACGTCGAGAAGATCGCGCGCTGGCTCGAAGGGAAATGAGGGTGAAGGGTGACGATTGAGGTACGGCGGCGGGAGGAGATTTTCCACAAGGAGGGCGGCTGGTTCAGCGCGAACTGGCACTTCTCCTTCGATGAGTACCACGACCCCGAGAACATGGCGTTCGGCACCCTTCGTGTGTTCAACGACGACCGGCTGGTGCCCGGCGCGGTGTGGCCGATGCACCCTCACCGCGATATCGAGGGGCTGACGTACGTAGTGGACGGCACGTTCGAGCACCGCGATAGCCTGGGGAACGGCGGGGTGTTGTCGGCGGGGTCCGTGCAGCGGATGACGCTGGGGTCAGGGGCGTATCACTCGGAGTGCAACCACTCGCAGATAGAGCCGCTGCGCTTCATCCAGATGTGGATAATGCCGAGCGAGAAGGGGCTGGAGCCGTCGGTCGAGCAGAGGGCGTACACGGTGGAGGATCGCACGAACCGCCTCCTGGCGGCGATCACGCCCGACGGCGCGGAGGGGAGCGTCCGCGTGCACGAGGAGGCCTGGGTCTACCTGGCGAGGCTCGAGGGCGGCGTCGAAGTGGCGCACTCGGTTCCCGAGGGGTTCGGGGCGTACCTGTTCGTGATCGAGGGCGGAGTGGCGGTGAACGAGGTACCTCTCACGGTGGGCGAGGCGGCGAAGATATGGGAGGAAGAGCGGCTGAGGTTCTCGTCGACGGAGGTCGCGGAGTTAATCATGGTGCAGGTGAGGGTGTGAGGTAGGTGGCAATTCCAACCAACGCCCCCTCGTTGTCATCCTGAGCGCCACGGCTTCTGAGCGCACGTTAACGACACCCGCGAAGGACCTCGGGTGGGGTATACGCTCGTGCGTTGAACGGCCTTCAGCCGCCATCCGCGCTCTCTTCTACTCCACCGCCGATGAACCCTACCGTTCTTCCTCGATGTGCCCCTTGACCATGGTCAGGAGCTCCTCGCTAGGCTCCAGGCCGTGCTCTTTGGCGTGCTCGGCGGCGTTCTTGAGGAGCTCCTCCTCGGTTTCGCCGCGGACGACGTGATGGCAGCCGCTGGCGGGGTTGACCTTGTTGCAATCGACGATCTTGGTCATGGCGGGCCTCCTTGCTGTGAAGTCTTTCGCGATTCCAGCTTATTCTCGGATTTGCCGGTGGATCAAGGCGGTGGTTCCCTTGACAGGCGGTCGCCTGCGTCTAGAATGTGACGCCAGAGACCCCTTGATGCTGACCCAGGAACTCGCCCGTCCCCCTACTGCCGAGGAGGCGTTCGCTCACTGCAGGCGGATAGCGCTCAGTCACTCGGAGAACTTCAGCATCGCCTCGTGGCTGCTGCCGCGTGCGATACGGCCGCACATGTACAGCGTGTACGCCTACTGCCGCGGCGTCGATGACCTGGGCGACGAGGCAGAGGGCGACAGACTGGCGTTGCTCGACGAATGGGAGGCGGAGTTGCGGCGCTGCTATGAAGGATCGGCTCAAGACGCGCGCTTCGTGGCCCTGGCCGAGACGGTGCGGGCGTTCGACCTCCCGATGGAGCCGCTCCTGCGGCTGATCGAGGCGAACCGGCAGGACCAGAGGGTGAATCGCTATGAGACGTTCTCTGATCTCCTGGAATACTGCACGTATTCGGCGAATCCGGTGGGGCATCTGCTGCTGTATCTGTTTGGGTACAGGGACGGCGAAAGGCAGCGGCTCTCGGACGCGACGTGTACGGCCTTGCAGTTGACTAATTTCTGGCAGGATGTCACGAGGGACCTGGCGAAAGACCGGGTCTACATTCCGCGCGAAGACATGGAGACGTTTGGTTGCAGCGAGGCCGATCTGCGGGAGGGGCTAAGTAGTGAGGCGATGCGCCGTTTAATGGCCTTCCAGGTGCTGCGGACTCGGCAGCTTTTCGCGGCCGGGCTGGGGCTTGTTCCGAGAGTGTCAGGACGGTTTCGTGTGGACCTGAAGCTATTCTCGCTGGGTGGTCTGGCGGTGCTCGACGCGATCGAAAGCGCTGGTTACGACGTTTTGAGCCGGCGCCCGCGGTTATCGCGCTCCCGCAAAGCGTTGCTGGTCGCGAGAGCGCTCCTGCCGATGCGGATCCGAGTGAGGGGCGTCTTGTGAGCACTGATCTCGACGCCGCCTACGAGTACTGCCGGCTCCGGACGAAGCAGGGGGCCAGCAACTTCTACTACGGGTTCGCGCTGTTGCCGGCGGCGCAGAGGCGGGCGGTGTATGCGGTGTACGCGTTCGCGAGGGAGTGCGACGATCTGGTGGACGGCGATCTGCCGCCGGAGGAGGCGGCGCGGAGGCTGGGGCAGTATCGTGCGGCGCTGGAGCGCTGTCTGGCGGGGGATGCAGACGGCGCGGTGTTCGAAGCGCTGAGCGACGTGGCGCGACGGTACGGCGTGGCAGGTGAACTGCTGTTCGATCTGATCAGAGGCGTGGAGATGGACCTGACGGTGCGGCGGTACGCGAGTTTCTCTGAGTTGCAGCAGTACTGCGGGCTGGTGGCGTCTACGATGGGCCAGGTATGCATTTCGATCTTCGGGCACAACGGCCATGACGAGGCGCGCGAGCACGCGGCGTCGCTGGGGATAGCACTGCAGCTGACGAACATACTGCGCGATGTACGCGAAGATGCCGACCGGGGGCGGATATATCTGCCGCTGGAGGACCTGCGGGACTTTGGATACAGCGAGGAGGAGTTGCTGGCTGGGGAGACGACGAGCGCGTTTCGCGGGCTGATGGCGTATCAGGTCGAGCGCGCGCGGATGTCTTACGTGGAGGGGGCCAGGCTGCTGCCGTACCTGCCGCGACGGGCGCGGGCTTGTGTTGGCGTGATGGCGGGGGTGTACCGGCGCATCCTGGAGGAGATCGGTCGGGATCCTGGGGTAGTGTTCCGGCGCCGGGTGGGAGTACCGACGAGTCGCAAGCTGGCGCTGGCGGGTCGCGAGTTAGTACGGAGCCTCGCGCTTTGATTGACGGTTCGCCGGTCGTAGTCGTGGGCGGCGGACTGGCAGGGCTGGCGGCGGCGTGTGACCTGGCGGACGCGGGGGCGAAGGTAACGCTGATCGAAAAGCGGCCGTTCCTGGGTGGGCGCGCATATTCGCATCGCGACCGGGAGAGCGGTACCGAGGTGGATAACGGGCAGCACGTTTTCCTGGGGTGCTGCGCGGAGTACATCCGGTTTCTGAAGCGGTTGGGGGTATGGCACAAGGCGCATCTTCAGCGGCGAATGCGGGTGCGGGTGATCGACAAGCTGTGGGGGGAGAGTGTGCTGGAGAGCGCTGCGTTGCCGCCGCCGCTGCACCTGCTGCCGTCCTTGCTGCGCTTTCGTTCTCTTACTCCTCGCGAGAAGGTGCTGGCTGTGTACGGGTTCGCCCAGGTCCGCTCTATCGACCGTGAGAAAGAACGCGGATTGGACGAGGTGACGTTCGAGGAGTGGCTGCGCGCTCGCCGGCAGAGCGAGAACGCGATCCGGAGCCTGTGGAACCTGATCATCCAGCCGACGCTGAACGATGATGCTTCGCGGGTATCGGCCGATCTGGCGCTGATGGTGTTTCAGGAGGGGTTCCTGCGCTCGCGGACGGGGGCGAACGTTGGCTCGGCGAAGGTTGGTCTGACGGAGCTTCTAGGAGACGCGGCGCGCCGGTACATCGAAGATCGTGGTGGAGTTGTGCACGAAGGGGCGACAGTGGAAGCGATCGACGCGGCGGACGGGATCGTGAGAGTGCGCGCTGAGGGATGGGAGGCAGTTGCCGGCACGTGCGTCCTCGCGGTGCCGCCGAAGGAATTGACTACGTTGCTGCCCTCGGAGATCGCGGGCGACCCGTTCTTTGCTCGACTCGCGCGGATCGAGATGTCGCCGATCGTGAATGTGCACCTGTGGTGCAAGCGGCAGGTCTGGGATGGAGATTTTGCGGCGTTTCTGAACACGCCGGTGCAGTGGGTGTTCAACAAGTCGAAGCTCTGGGGACTTGAGGGCGAGGGACAGTACCTGGATATTTCACTGAGCGGGGCGCATGAGTACGCGGAGATGCGCGGGGGTGAGATCGTTGCCATGTTCGCGAAGGAGCTGGAAGTCCTGTTCCCGGCAGCGAGAGGCGCTGAGATCAAGAAATCGCTGGTGGTGAAGCAGAGGGAGGCGACGTTTTCGGCGCGGCCGGGGATCGCAAAGCTGCGGCCGACACAGCGCACGCCGGTCCCGGGCCTGTTCCTGGCTGGTGATTGGACGGCGACGGGGTGGCCGGCGACGATGGAGAGCGCAGTGCGGAGTGGCGTATTGGCGGCGCGCGAGGTGATGAAGGCGCGAGGGCTGGATTCGGTATCTCCTGAGGTGCAGGTCGCATGAGGGCGACTTGTGGGAAACTTCACAGACCCTGTTGCGTAGTGAGATCAGGTGATAATCTACGGGCGAGAGAGATGCCGTGGTGGTGAAACGCGCAGGCGCTGTGTCGCAAAAGGAGGAATCCCGCATGAAGTTCCTCTCGCGAACGTTCGCGATTCGGACTGAAAAGGGCCCGCAGTTTATCGACATAACGGACAAGGTCGCCGGGCTGGCTGAGGAATGCGGGCTGGAGAACGGCTTTGCCGTAGTCTTTTCGAAGCACACGACGGCGGCGATCAGTATCAATGAAGCGGAGCCGCACCTGATCAGCGATATGGAAGAGATGCTGGAGAAGATGGCTCCCGCGGACCACGATTACGCGCACAACCGCTACGCCCATGCGGTTTCGACGAATGGGGAGAGGCCGAACGGACACTCGCACTGCAAACAGCTCTTGCTCGGCGCCAGTGAATCGGTGCCAGTGGTGGATGGGAAGCTGCTGTTCGGTCAGTGGCAGCGCATATTCCTCGTTGAACTTGATCACGGTCGCGACCGTGAAATCGTTGTTCAGCTCGTAGGAGAGTAACCCTGGAAGCGCCGGCAGCGCTGACCCGTCACCGGCGGGATGTGTACGAGTGCCTGCGCTCGCAAATCGCCGGAAACCATCCCGAGCTTCTGCGGCGGATGATGGCATACCACCTGGGCTGGGAGGATGCGAACGGCGACCCCAGTGAGGAGGCAGGCAAGGCGGTGCGCCCGAGTCTTTGCCTACTGGCCTGCGAGGCGACGGGCGGTGACTGGCGCAAGGCGCTGCCAGCGGCCGCGGCTGTTGAGCTGGTGCACAACTTCTCGCTCGTGCACGATGATATTCAGGATCGCGATGTGCTGCGGCACGGTCGCCCGACGGTGTGGAAGCTGTGGGGTACGGCGCAGGCGATTAACGCAGGGGATGCACTGCTGGTGCTGGCGCGAGGAGCGCTGCTGCGGCTGGTGGGGGAAGGGATCGCGGAAAGGATCGTACTACGGGCGGCTCAGATCCTGGACGAGCGGACACTGGAGATGGTAGAAGGTCAGGTGCTCGACATCGAGTTCGAGCGCAGTGTCAGCGTGGATTCAGCGGCGTACTTGAGCATGGTAGAGAAGAAGACGGGAGCGTTGTTCGGCTGCGCCCTGGAGGTAGGCGCCCTCATCGGCGGCGAGCGGGAGGATGTGGTGGACGAGTTGGGGCGATGCGGGCGGTTGCTGGGTTCGGCGTTTCAGATCCGTGACGACATGCTGGGCGTCTGGGGAACGGAGAATCACACCGGGAAGCAACCCGGGGCGGACATTCGCAGGCGAAAGAAGTCGTTGCCGGTGGTGTACGCGTTGGCGATATCGGAAGGGAAGGCGGGCGACGAGCTACGGCGGGTCTATGCCAAAGATGAGTTAAGCCATGAAGACGTCTCGTTCGTGCTGCGCTGTCTGGATGATGTGGGCGCTCAGGCGTACTGCGCGCGGACGGCGGAGGAGCGGGCGCATGCAGCGCTCGTCAAGCTGGACCACGCGGGTCTGGATGGGGAGGCCGTGGCAGAGCTAAGACAGACGGCGGTATTTTTACTGAAGAGAGACTTCTAGGAGGCGAATTTGGCAAGCCGGCCGCTGTTGTTGTCGCTGAAGTTGAGCTGGTATCTGTTGCGACAGAAGCTGGCCCGACGAGAGCGATTTCCGCTGACTATGATCCTGGAGCCGCTGGAGGACTGCAACCTCACCTGCACCGGCTGCGGGCGGATTCGGGAGTATGAAGCGATCCTCGACCACAATCTGAGTGTGGAGGAGTGCCTGCGCGCTGTCGAGGAGTGCGACGCGCCCGTAGTATCGATAGCGGGCGGCGAGCCGCTGATGCACCCGCAGATAGGGGAGATCGTCGCCGGCATTATCGCGCAGAAGCGATTCGTTTATCTGTGCACGAACGCGCTCCTGTACAAGAAGGCGATGCGCGTGATCAAGCCGTCTCAGTATTTCGCGTTTGTGGTCCATTTGGACGGGCTGCGGGAGACGCACGATGTGGCGGTGGAGCGACGGGGCGTCTACGACGTGGCGATCAAGGCGATCAAGGAGTTCCGCAGCGGGGGATATCGTGTTTGCACGAACACGACGCTGTTCAGCGGCAACCAGCCGGAGGAGTATCACCGGCTGTTCGCGATGCTGAATAAGATGGGGGTGGAAGGGATGATGGTGGCTCCCGGGTTTCAGTACAAAGAAGTGGCGCAACACGATATCTTCATGCAGAGGGAAGAGGCCAGGTCTTTCTTCCGCCGCGTGTTCGACGGGTGCCGCGAAGGGATACGTTTCTACAACAACCCGTTGTACCTGGACTTCCTGATGGGGCGGCGCGACTACGAATGCAGTCAGTGGTCCACGCCCACGTTCACGCCGGCGGGCTGGCGCAAGCCTTGTTACTTGATCGCGGACGAACACACGCCAACGTTCGTCGAGCTTATGGAGACGACTGACTGGAAGGCATACGGATTCGGGCGCGACCCACGATGCGACACGTGCATGATGCACTGCGGCTACGAGGGATCGGCGATCCAGGAGGCGATGGCGAGCCCGAAGGCGCTGGCCGAACTCGCTTGGCGCTCGATGAGGCCCGGGATCGGTGGCAAGAAGGCCGGATGATCGCGATCTTCGCGGCGATGGATGTGGAGGTGCAGCCGTTCTTGCGGCCGGCGTCCCGGGGGGAGTCGAGCGAAGTGGAGGGGTTTCCGGTGACGCTCGCGAGCTACGGAAGCCTCGCGGCGGTTATCTGCAGGACCGGCATCGGACGCGTGGCCAAGGAGGCGACCGAGTCGGTGCTCGACCGGTTTCCGGCTTCCGCGGTGCTCTCGGTGGGCACGGCGGGTGGCGTCCACCCCGACCTGGGTCCGGGTCGCCTGGTTCTCTGCGATCGCGTGTCTGTGTCGTCGGCTAGCGGGTACAACGACGAGGACGGTGTGGTGTTGGGAGACGCCGAGCTGATCGAGGCTGCGCGGGCGGCTCTGGCGGCGTGTGGCGTGGTCGCAACGGTGGCGGGATCGCTCACCGTGGACAGGGTGGTGACGAGCGTGGAGGAGAAGGCCCGGTTGCGAGAAGAGTTTGGCCACCAGATCGTGGAGATGGAGAGCTACTGGACCGGCAAGGCGGCCGCGGATCGAGGGATTCCGTTCCTGGCCGTGAGGGTGGTGTCCGACGCTGCGGGAGACGAGGTGGTGCTGACAGAGATCGGACGGGCTGATGGTACCGTGGATTACTCGCGGCTGGCGGAGTGGGCGCGGCAGAATCCCGACAGAATGAATGTCATCGCCCAGATGGCCGAACGCATCGCGGCGGGGGTGGGTGGATTGGAGGTCGTGGCGCGCGCGTTGGTCGACTCCATGGAGCTTCGTGAAGCGCTTGCGGGCGCGCAGGCGCGGAATCGTCTGTGACGCAGGCCGCTCAGGCCGAGGGCGTGGCTCTCGACGCCGTCGACGAAGCTATCCGGCGCACCCAGGAGTACTTTCTGCGGACGCAGCACCCTGACGGCTACTGGGTGGGTGAGCTGGAGACGAACGTGTGTATGGCGGCGGAGTATCTGCTGCTCACGCAGTTCATGGGCACTGTGGATACCGCTCGCTGGCGAAAGATCGCGACGTATCTGCGCAGGCAGCAGCGCTCCGATGGGACGTGGGCGTTGTATTACTGCGGGCAGCCGGACCTGAACGCGACGGTTGAGGCGTACTTTGCGCTGAAGCTGGCTGGGGTCTCGTCCGACGAGCCGGGGATGAAGAAGGCGCGCGAGTTCGTGCTGTCGGCCGGTGGCGTGCCGAAGGTGCGCATCTTCACGAAGATTTGGCTGGCGCTGTTCGGGCAATGGGACTGGCGGGGGGTGCCGGTGTTGCCGCCGGAGTTGATGCTCCTGCCGCACTGGTTCCCGCTGAACATCTACGACTTCGCTTCCTGGGCGCGGGCGACGATCGTACCGATGCTGATCATCCTTTCGAAGCGGCCCGTGTGCGCCGTGCCGGATTCGGCGCGCATCGACGAGCTGTACCCCGGCCCGCGTGAAGAGATCGATTACTCGCTGGCGAGACCAAAACATGCTCTGTCGTGGAGGGGTTTGTTTCGGCTGGCGGATGATTTGTTGCGCCGCTACGAGCGCGTAGCCATGAAGCCGCTGCGCGAGGCGGCCTATCGCGCGGCCGAGAGGTGGATAGTGGCGCGCCAGGAGGCAGACGGCTCGTGGGGCGGGATTCAGCCGCCGTGGGTCTATTCGTTGATCGCGCTCAAGACACGGGGTTACGCGCTAGATCACCCGGTTGTGAAGCGGGGTCTGGAGGGTTTCGAAGGAGTGTGGGCAGTCGAGGATGACGAGATATTCAACCCCCAGGCGTGTCTGTCGCCGGTGTGGGACACGGCGCTGGCAATGATCGCACTCCTCGATTCCGGGTTGGCCCCGGACCACCCGGCGCTTGTCCAGGCGGGCCGCTGGCTACTGCGAGAGCAGGTGCTCACAGGCGGCGACTGGCAGGTGCGGGCGAGGGGGTTGGAGCCGGGCGGGTGGTCATTCGAGTTTGAGAACGACAGCTACCCTGATACGGACGACGCAGCTGCGGTTCTAATCGCCCTGGCACGCGTAAAGCTTCCTGAAGAGAAGCGCCAACGCGCCGCGCTGGAGCGCGGGAGGCGCTGGCTGATCGGCATGCAATCGTCGAACGGGGGCTGGGGCGCCTTCGACAAGGACAACACGCGGCGACTGGTGAACGAGATCCCGTTCTGCGACTTCGGCGAGGTGATTGACCCGCCGTCGGAGGATGTGACGGCGCATGTTGTGGAGGCGCTTTGTGTGCTGGGTGATGCGGGCTCGGACGCGGTGCGCCGTGGGGTTGCGTATCTGGAACGCGAACAGAGGCGCGACGGGAGCTGGTTCGGTCGCTGGGGTGTGAACTACGTTTATGGGACAGCGAGCGTACTACCGGCGCTGGACGCCGCTGCTGTCGGGCGCGAGAGGCCGATTATCCGGGGTGCGGCGCGCTGGTTCAGGGGCCACCAGAACGAGGACGGAGGTTGGGGTGAGACCTGCGCGAGCTACGACGATCCGGCTCTGGCGGGGCGAGGTGAGAGCACGGCCTCGCAGACGGCGTGGGGGCTGCTGGGGCTGCTGGCCGCTGGGGATGGTGGAGATGCCGCACAGAGCACAGCGCAGGGTGTGAGGTATCTTGTGGACCGTCAGGAGGAGGATGGGCAGTGGGAAGAGCCGCAGTTCACGGGTACGGGATTTCCCGGAGACTTCTACATCAAGTACCACCTGTACCGGAACTACTGGCCTCTGATGGCGCTAGGGCGGTGGAGGAGGGGGATGGATGGAGTTAGGAGTAGCTCCGAACAATGACGGGCGGATTCCGGCGGTGGTCCGCGCTTGTCGGTGCGGCATGCATCCTGGTGTTCTCGGTGTGGCCAGAGCCGGGATCAGTGGGTTGGTGATCCCGCCAATTGTTCCCGCTTTGTTTATCGGGTGGAGGGCGCAAAGGGCTATCGGCGCTGCTGTGAGAGGGGCGAGCGTCGCAGTTGTCTGTGCCATCGCTTGGTGGGGAGCGCTCCTGATCGCAGCCTCTTCGAGGGACGCGACTTCCAGTGACTATCCAGCCTGGTTTTACCTTCTTTGGTTCGCGATTCTTGCGCTCCCAGTCGTGGCGATAATGGGATCCGGTCTGGGCTGGCTGAGCTTCATGTGTTTCGGAAAGAGAGTCGAGCACGGCCCAGGGCAGACCTAAGGGTTGCTGCAGCTACGCTAGGCTGGCCAACCGCTGCTTGATCTGGGCCTTGATCTCGCGCATCCGCTTCATCTCGGGGTAGATACCGCCTTCGGCCTTGCGGTCGAACAGCGCTTCACCGTTGGCGAAGAGCTGGAGGTGGCCGCCGCCGACCGGGATGAGACTGACGGGCGCGTCAGGGCCGAAGTCGTGCCAGATTTCGGTCGCCATCCAGGCGGCCAGGGGGAGGTACCCTCACTCGATGCAGTAGGTGATCTCGATCGTGAGTTTGCCGGCGAAGCGGTTGTCGATGGCGGACACGCGTGGTCCCTTTCTAGTCGATGCCGAGGTCGGCCTTAGCCTCGTCGGACATGCGGTCGGGGCTCCAGGGCGGGTCGAAGGTGAACTTGACGCCCACGTCTTTGACGCCGGGGATCAGGCCGATGTTCTCCTGGATCTGCTCCTCGATCATGGGGCCGATGGGGCACGCGGGAGTGGTGAGCGTCATCAGGATCTGGACGTCTCCCTCCTGGACGCCGATGTCGTAGACGAGACCGAGGTCGTAGATGTTGTAGTGGAGCTCGGGGTCGTAGACCTCGCGCAGGCCCTCGATGACGACTTCTTCTGTGACCATGGGTGTGCTCCTTCTCTCGGTCCTATTGTAAGTCATGGGGGCGGAGCCAGCATCTCTGGTGTGATAAACTACTCAAGGGTATTCTCACTTAAGTGTTTCGCGCTTCAACAAAATTCTGCTGTTTGCCCCTTGATTTGGCGGCCAGAGCGCGCCTAGTATGCAAACATGCGTTCGATTCGTAACGAGTTGATGCGTTGAGAATCTTGCATTTCGCTGATCTGCACCTGGACCGGTCGTTCTCCGGGCTGGGGATGGCTTCGAGTGAGGCGAGCAAACGCCGCGAGGAGCTGCGGGCGGCGCTGAGGCGAATCGTGGATCGCGCCCTTGCTCTTGATGTGGACGCTGTGACGGTTGGCGGCGACCTGTATGAGCACGGATTCGTGACGCCTGATACTGGCAATTTCATCGCGGAGCAGTTCAGGCGCCTGGCGCCGAGGACTGTGCTATTAGCGCCGGGCAACCACGATCCGATCGTGCCGGAGAGTCTCTATCAGCGCCTGGAGTGGCCAGACAATGTCCGGATATTCGACACACTCGCCTGGAGGGCAGAATCAGTAGGAGAAACGGCGATTTGGGGGATCGGGCACACGGGCCCCGGCATCTTCGACAATAAATTGCGGGAGCTCAATGTCAACGGAAACGGCGTGAACCTCGCCCTGTTTCACGGGTCTGACATCTCCGCCCTTCCGGAAGGGAAGTCCGCGCACTGTCCCTTTGAGCGCGAGGATGTGGAGCGAAGCGGAGCGGACTTTGCGCTGCTCGGGCACTATCACAGGATGCGGTTGTGGCCACCGGAATCCCCTCGTTACGGGTACCCGGGTAGCAGCGAGCCGCTCGACTTCGGCGAAGAGGGCGCCCATCACGTGCTGCTTGCCACCGTCGAACGCGGGATCGTCGCGGTCGAACCGCTGCAGATCAATGAGGTCTCATACCAGACGACAGAGCTCGATGTGACCGGCGTATCGACGTCGGACCACGTGCGCGCAGCGATCCGGCATTTGGCCGGCGACGAAGGGCCTTCCGGCACGATCACGCGTGTCGTACTGACGGGGCAGGCCGAATCAGACCTGGACCTGGACGCCAGGGCGCTGCGGGACGCTTGCCACGAGCAGTTCCGTTATCTGGAAGTCCTCAACCAGACGACTCCTGCCTTCGACCTCGAGGAGGTCCGGGAAGAGACGACAACGAAGGGCGCCTTCGCGAGAATGCTCCTTGAGCGGCTGGCAGAGGCGCCCGAGGCTGAGCGCGAACTCATCGAGCAGGCGATGCAGTACGGGTTGCAGGCATTCGCGGGGCGGGAGGTCAAGCAGCGATGAGAATCACCAGCCTGGACGCGCAGGCCTTCGGCTGTCTCAAGGACTTCTCCGTGGAGTTGGGGTCCGGTCTCCACGTCTTCCATGGGCCGAACGAAGGCGGGAAGTCTACCCTGCAGCGGGCGATCCTGGCCCTCCTGTACGGGTTCTACGAGGGCGACCGAGCGCTCAGATCCGAGAGCGCCGCGAGGCAGCGAGATCTGCCGTGGAACGACGCCCGCTATGCGGCTCAGCTAGAGTACGAACTTCGGGATGGACGACGCTACAGGGTGGCTCGTGATTTCGCGAACCCGGATCTGCCCACCACGGTGTGGGACGCTGTGACGGGCCGGGAGGTCACGGACGAGTTTGGCCGTGGACGGCACGGCAACGTGCCGTTCATGCGCAAACAGCTCGGCATGTCGGCGCGCGTGTTCGAAGCGTGTGCGTTCGTGTCCCAGGGCGAATTGTTCGAGGTGGGCGGTAAGGGTGGCGATACTGCCCGCGAACTCGGGGAAACGATTGTCAGTCTCGCGGACTCGGGCCGGCGTGATGTTTCGGCACAGGCGGCGGTGAAGCGGCTGGACGAGACCTTCAAGCAACAGGTCGGCGGGCCAAACGCTCGGACCAAGCCTCTGCAACTCGCCCGCCAGCGGCTAGATACTCTCAAAGGTAAGCTCGTCGAAATTTCGCGTGTCCAGGACGAGATCTCCGCTGATGCGGAATCGCTGGAGCGCCGGCGAGCGGAACGCGAATCTCTGGAAGCAGGCCTGACGAGAAGCCGATATCTACTCATGACGAGCGATATTCGTGAGCTGAGATCGAAAGTTGCCCAGCTGGATGGTCTCCACGAGAAGTCGCAGCAGATGCAGCAGAGAGTTGAGGAGAACCGGGCATTCGCCGAGTTTCCAGCCGAGGAACGCGACAACGTCCTTGAAATTTGGGCAAAGATCGAGAGTCTACGGGAAAGCGTGGCCGCCGCCGCGAAGCGGGTGGCCGAACAACGAGGCCGGCTAACAGAAATCGAGCGTGAGCTTGACTGTGTGGCGGCACGCGAGCGTGAGCTCGGCTATCTGCGCGGATACCCGGTGGAGAAACGCGCGGTGATGGAGGCCCTGATGACTTCCTGGCGAAGTGCTCGAGCGCTCGATGAAGAGGCGAAAGAGCGATTGGAAGAGTCGCGTTCGCACGTGGTAGGCATCCTGGAGGAGTATGACGCGCTGGAGGGGGAGCTAGGACACGTCTCGGCGGCCGATATCGAAGCTCTGGTACAGCGGTTGCAGGCACGCTCGCCGGGCCCAGCGCAAGGCCTCGTGCGACTCATCCAGCGCGGCTTGCGTCGGTTTGCCGCATTAGTCGGGCGCCTGATGGGTCGCCCTCACCAGAGTGCCAACGATGATGCAGGTACTGCATACGAGCGACTGCCGGCAAGCGATGCCGCCAGGATCCTTGAGAAACACCGCAGGTATCTTGAGCTGGCCCCCGACGTTCGGCGTTACCGCGCTGAAACAGCGGCAGCGAGGCGATCGTCCGAGGCGTATCAGTCCATGACGGACAGGCTGCGGGAAGAGATTGCCAGCGTGGTGGAGGGCGTTTCAGACCTGGAATCGGCCTATTCAGAGTTTGTTGCCCGATGCGCCCAGCGTGGCGAGCTCGAGAGCGCATCGGCGCAAGTCAAATCGCTGGAGGGTGAACTCCGGTCGCAGCGGGAAGCGATAAGCCGGCATGAAACGGAACAAGGGCGGCTTCGCAGTCTCGACGGCCAACTAAGCGCGCGGCTCGGGTCGGCGCTGAACCGGAGCGGCTCGTTGGAGGAACTCATTCAGGCGTTTCAGGACGGCTGCCGGAACCGCCTCGCACACGACCAGGCCAGAGCCGGGGTGAAGGACGCGAGCGAACGGACTGCCATGATCCTGGAGGGGCGCGCGCGTGCGGAGGTGGAACGGCTGATCGAGCAGGCCGAAGGGGAGGTGGCGACTATCGTAGCAACCCACCCCGAGTTGGCGGGAGCACAGTCGAATGAACCTCAAGGCCCTTTGAGAGATCGCCTAAATCAGGCGGAATCGCAACTACGGGAAACAGACTTGTACATACAGCGGCTGGCGACGAAGGTGAATACGAAGCTCGATGCGCTTCCTTCAAGAGCGGAGGTCGAAGAGGAGATCGAGCGGAGAGCGCGTGAGGTGGCAGGGCTGGAGCGGTTTGGCGCTGCTCTCTCCCTGGCTTCTGAGACGATTAGCAAGGCGATGGCCCAGGCCCACCGGGACTTCGCGCCAAGTGTAGGCCGCTTTCTCGGTCAAGGGTTGGCACACGTGACGGGCGGTCGTTATCAGGAAGCGAGAGTAGACCCATCGACGCTGACGGTCACCGCAGAAGTACCGGAGACCGGCCGGCTCGAGCAAGTCGACTCGCTTAGCCAGGGCACCCGTGCAGCGGCGTACCTGCTCCTGCGGGCGGGTCTGGCCCAACACATGAGTGGGATGTCGGAACCTGTGCCGCTTATCCTCGACGATCCACTCGTGGACGTGGATGACGCGCGGGTCGAGCGCTTCCTCGAGCTGCTTGTCGGTCTGACGGACGAGATCCAGGTGCTGCTGTTCACCAAGGACGCAGTAACCAAAGATTGGTTTCAGAGACATTGCGCGGACGATTCTCGGCACAGGTTGACCGAACTCGACCGCCGCCGGGTGGAACAGACCGCGCGACTGAGCCTGCTGCAGGCGTAGCCGGGCTCCGGGCCACGCATTCGCGGTGACGCTGTGACACTTTCCCCTTCGAGATACGGCCGGCGCTTGCTATCCTGGTGCCGGAGGAGTCGGATCGTAATCAGCAACAGGCAAGGACCCCCGAGATTCAATCAAGGCGGAATCAATCAAGGCACGCGCGCCTTGGGGCGTTGGGAATTCCCCGAAATGGTCCGAAAAATAGCCTTCGCGCTTGGCGCAATCAAGTTCACGGTCGCCACAATCAAGATGCGGTCGTGCAGCTCGGGGTTCGCTTAGAAGGCGGCGATGCCGAGAAGTTCGCGGCCGAGGATCAGCTTCTGGATCTGGGTCGTGCCCTCGTAGAGGCTGAGGCCGATGGCATCGCGCAGAAGGCCTTCGATGGGGTATTCGCCCAGGTAGCCGACGCCGCCGTGGAGGGAAATGGCGGTGCGGGCGGCGCGGACTGCGGCTTCGGTGGCGAAGTGCTTCGCCATGACGACATTTTTGGCGGCGGGCTGACCCGCGTCTCGCGTCCGGGCGGCCTCGATGGTGAGGAGGCGGGCGGCCTCGCAGTCCGTGGCCATGTCGGCGATCATCTCCTGGATCAGCTGGTGGCCGCCGATCGGCTTGCCCCATTGCTTGCGCTGGCCCGCGTAGGCGATGGAGGCGTCGAGGCAAGCCTGGATGATGCCGACGGCGCAGGCCGCGGTGGAGGCGCGGCCGCTCTCGAGCGAGGTCTGGGCGATCTTAAAGCCGTCGCCTTCTGCGCCCAGGAGGCGGTCGGGCGCTACGTTGACGCCATCGAAGAAGAGCGCCGCGGTGTTGGAGGCGTGGAGGCCTAGCTTGTCGGTTATCACGCGTCTTTCGAGTCCCGGCGAATCGCCGTCGACGATGAAGGCGGCCATCCCCTTGTGGCGGGTGCCGGGGTTGGCCTGAGCGAAGACGACGATGGCGTCGGCGAGCGATCCGTTGGAGATCCAGAACTTGCTGCCATTGAGGACCCAGTTATCGCCGTTGCGGCGGGCTGTGAGCTCTGCCGCGGCAGGGTCGGAACCGACGTTCGGTTCGGAGAGGGCGAAAGCGCCGACCTTGCGGGCGTTGAATAGGGCCGGGAGGTACTCCCTGCGCTGTTGCTCGCTTCCGAATGTATTGATGGCAGTGCCCACGAGAGAGAGCTGCACGGTGAGGGCGGCGGTGAAGACGGAGGGGCTGGCCGCGCCGATGGCTTCGCAGATGAGGACGTAGGAGACGTTGTCGATGCCGCCACCACCGTACTCTTCGGGGAAGGGCCCGCCGAGGAGTCCGGCGGAGGCCATCTTCTGCATGACGTCGATCGGGAACCGTTCGTCGTCGCGGCGCTCGCGGACGTAAGGCTTTATCTCGCGATCGGCGAAGCGCTTCGCGGTGTCATAGACCATGCGCTGGGCGTCAGTAAGTTGCATTGGTGATGCTCCTGCGTCGTGTTACGCGGGCTAGTTTATCATCGCCTCCGCTGAGGTTTGTTATACTGCGCACTTAGCTCATTCGTAGTCGAGGGAGGTCGCGCGTGTCATCACGAGGTCTTAGGAATCTGGGTAGGTCGGGTCTGCGGGTATCACCGCTGTGTCTGGGGGCGATGAATTTCGGCAACAAGGAGTTCGGGTGCGATGAGGAGACGTCGATCGGCATCATCAACGCCTACCTCGATGCAGGTCACAACTTCATCGACACCGCGAACGTCTACTCCGGCACTATGTCTGAGGTGATCGTCGGGAAGGCCGTGAAGGGGCGTCGGGACAGCGTGGTGATCGCGACGAAGGCAGCGTCGCCGCTCGGCCCAGGGCCGTTCGAGAGCGGTACCAGCCGAAAGCACGTGACGAAGGCGTGTGAGGACAGCCTGCGCAGGCTGGATACAGACTACGTCGACCTTTACCAGATGCACCGCTACGACGAGACGACGCCACTGGAAGAGACCCTGAGCACGCTGAACGACCTCGTGAGGCAGGGGAAGGTGCGCTACATCGGCGTCTCGAACTGGCCGGCCTCGCAGATCGCGGAGGCCGCGACCGTGACGGCGTTCAAGGGATGGGAGCCCCTGGTGAGCCTCCAGCCCCAGTACAGCATCTTGGCGCGAGATATCGAGGTGGAGATCGTGCCGGTATGCCAGCGGTTTGGGCTTGGGATCATACCCTGGAGCCCGCTGGGCGGCGGCATGCTCACGGGTAAGTACAAGAAGGGCGAGGAACCGGACAGCGGCACGCGGTTTTCCGCACCCGGCCCGTTCCAACAGGTCTGGCGGCGACGTGCTCTGAGTGATCGAAACCACGAGATCGTGACCGTCGTGCTGGAGGAAGCGGCGAAGCTGGACATCTCACCGATCGCGCTGGCCCTGGCCTGGAATCTGGACCGACCGAGCGTGGTAGCGCCGATCATCGGCCCGAAGAGCGTCCAGCAGCTCGAGGACAACCTGGCGTCGCTGCAGGTGACGCTGCCCCTGGGGACGGTGGAGCGCATCGACGCTGCGAGTAAGCCTCGTCTCGCTTATCCGCACGATTTCCTGGCGATGCCGCGGCAGATGACGGCGACGCTCCAGTCGCAAGCTGGGCGGTAGGCGAAGCGGCGTGGCGCTCAGGCGGTGCGCCAGCGGAGGGATGCTAGGGTCATGCTGATGGTGACGACGGCGAAACCGGCGATCGCGCCCACGGCTTTGGCTATCGATTCTAGGCTCCAGCCTTCCAGTACGAGGTAGCGCATCCCTTCGAGCACGTAGGTGACGGGGTTGATGGTAGCGAGGAATTCCAGCCAGCCGCTGAAGATCTCCTTGGGCGCGAAGGCGGGAGAGAGGAAAAGGAGGGGGAAGAAGAGAAGGAAGCCGGCCTGCGCGGCCTGAGAGCTGCCGGTGCGGAGGGCGATGGCGAGGCCGATGCCGGAGTAGGCGGCGCCGAAGCTGCCCCCGAGGGCGACGACGAGAAAGGCGCCGGCGGGCCCCGCCTCCATACCGGAGCCGAAGATGAGGCCGACGAGCACAACAAGGGCAGTCAGCAGCGTGGCCCTCACGCAGTCAGCGGCGATGCGCCCAAGGACGAGGGAGAGTCGGGGTGCAGGAGTGAGGAGGAGTTTGTCGAAGTAGCCGCGCTCGATGTCGAGGACGGCGGCGAGACCGGTGTTGGAGGCGGTGCCGGCGACGGCCTGGAGGATCGCAACCGGCATCTGGAAGCCGGTGTAGTTGGTGATGCCGAAGGACTGGCCGGCGACGCTGCCGATGGCGCCAACAGTCACAGCGAAGAAGAAGAAGGGTATGAAGATATTCGGCAGCTCGAACGCCGGTTGGCGGATGGATTCGCGCAGGGCGCGATGCATGAGGTAGTAGGCGGCGCGGAGGGTGATCATCGGGTCGGCGGCTCTGTGGAGACCTTGTCTGCGGTCTCGATGTGGTGCCCGGTCTTGCGCAGGTAGACGTCGTCGAGGGTAGGGCGGGTGAGGCTCACTTCGCCGACGTGAAGCGATGCTTCTTCGAAGATGAGAACGATGCGGGCGATGGCGGTGCCGCCGTCGCGAACGT
>Ga0247727_10008618_pt1 | contig 18846 bp, 16 predicted proteins | sample WisWelCaveWW1625_FD_202498 | JGI IMG/M metagenome (GOLD analysis project Ga0247727, IMG submission 202498) | Biofilm microbial communities from Wishing Well Cave, Virginia, United States - WW16-25 | ecosystem: Environmental > Aquatic > Deep subsurface > Groundwater > Cave microbial mat | place... | reverse complement strand
CCGTTGGTCGAGTAGCCCGTGCTCGTCGGGCGTATCGAGACCAACGAGTAACCTGCAAGCAATTGCAAGAGTGGTCTCGATACGGGCTGGGAAAACCACCCAGCTCTCCTCGACCACCAGATGTATACCGTTGGTCGAGTAGGTCGAGCGACAGCGAGACCGTACACTTGCACCAGCACGCAAGTGCAGGTGTCGAGACCAACAGGTAACAGGCAAGTGCCGCTGGTTGAGAGGCAAGCAGTCGAAATCGAAACTGGCAGATAACGTACAAGCACATGGAATTGAGTAGTGTGGTCTCGACACCTGCACTGCGCCGAACGCAGTACGGTGCAAGTGTACGTGGCGCCAACGAACGGCGCCACTGCTCGACCACCGAAAATAATAGAGGCAAAAATGGCTGACGAACTGATTGAGTTGGAAGAAGAAGAATACACATCACAATTGACGGGCGCGGTATTCAAGCGGATCGTGAGCCTGCTCAAACCGCATTGGAAGTGGGTGCTGGGTTTTCTCATCACCATCGCGGCGACGTCCGCGACGGATGCTTATTTCACGTACCTAAACAAAGATATTGTGGACACAGGCATTAACCTAAAAGATACCGCCGCCCTCACGCGAATCGCGTGGCTGTACGGCTCGATCATCCTCTTTCAGGCAGTGACTGTGTTCACGTTCATCTATCTCGCGGGTGTGTTAGGCGAACGCGTGCAATATGACCTGCGAAAGATGCTGTTCAATCACTTGCAGGAGTTGTCGCTCTCGTATTACGCACAGAACGCGGTAGGACGATTGATCGCGCGCGTCACCTCGGATACCGGCCGCGTCTCTGACTTATTGACCTGGGGTGTGGTGGACTCCACGTGGGCAGTGATGAACATCATCACATCGGTCATCTTCATGGCGATCATCAACTGGAAGCTGGCATTGATCGTGTTCACCATCATCCCGGTGATGATCTTTATCGCGGTCAAATTTCGGCAATTGATATTGGTGGAATATCGCGTCTCGCGCCGCACCAACTCGAAGATCACCGGCGCGTTCAACGAGAACTTCCAGGGCGTGCGCGTGGTGAAGGCTTTGCTCCGCGAAGACGAGAACACTAAAGAGTTCCAGGGTCTCACGTCACAGATGTACAAAGCATCATACCGTGCCGCGTGGCTTTCGGCGCTCTTCCTCCCCACCGTGCAGATCATCGCCGCGATTGCGCTCGGTCTCATCGTTGGCTACGGCGGCACGCAGATCACACTGGGCGTGATGACCATCGGCGGCATTCAAGCCTTCGTCTCATATCTCACGTTTATGATGTGGCCCGTTCAGGACCTGGCGCGAGTCTATGCCGAGATGCAGCACTCCATCGCCTCCGCCGAGAGAATCTTCAAGTTGGTGGATACCCCGGCTGAGGTCCACGATAGAAGCGATGCCATCGAAGCGAAAACGTTGATGGGCGAGATCGAATTCGATCATGTGGATTTCTATTACGAAGACCGCAAACCCGTCCTGCAGGATTTTACGTTGAAGGTCAAACCCGGTGAGATGATCGCGTTTGTCGGTCCTACTGGCGGAGGCAAGTCCACGATTGTGAATCTCTTGTGCCGATTCTATGAACCGCGCGCAGGAGTGATCCGCATCAACGGGCGCGATTACCTGGATTACAAACTCGCTTCGATTCACAGCCGGATCGGGATCGTGCTTCAGACGCCGCATCTCTTCTCGGGCAGTGTCCGCGACAACATCCGCTACGGACGCCTCTCCGCCAGCGACGATGAAGTGATGGATGCCGCGAAGATTGCCGGCGCGCACGACTTCATCGTGACGCTCGAAAAGGGCTACGATCAGAACGTTGGCGAAGGCGGCAACCTGCTCTCCGTTGGGCAGAAGCAGTTGGTCAGTCTCGCGAGAGCCGTGCTCGCCCAACCGGAATTGTTCATCATGGACGAAGCCACTTCGTCAGTGGACACGTTGACCGAAGCATTAATCCAACGAGGCATGGAAGCGCTGATGAAGGGAAGAACTTCGTTTGTCATCGCTCATCGGTTGTCAACGATTCGGCGTGCGAACAGAATCATCGTCATTGAAAATGGAAAGATCGCCGAGCAAGGCTCACACGCCGAGCTGCTGAAAATGCGCGGGCACTACTACCGCCTGTACACGCAGCAGTTCCGCCATGAGCTGGAAACACAGTATGGACTTGCCGAGGCTATCGGAGCAAAAGAAAAGGAAGAAACGCCCGAGCCAATGGCGGCAGATTAGACCTACCCCCACCCTGCCCTCCCCCAATATCCGACTGGGGTTCGTCGGATTTTGCGGGAGGTGACCGGAGGTCGGAGGGGGTCGGGTAGAGGAGAAATATCATGAACAAGAATAGCTTGTTGACAAGATACGATCAAGACCTGCGTTTGCGGATCATGTATCCCGAAGCGCGGAAAGAGATCACAGCAGACCGATTGTTGCACAGCATGGCTTCCAACACCTGACCACCGTTCACGATTATGAGTGGAGCGGGAATTAAATGACAGGGATGGACATCATGTCCATCCCTGTTTGCATTGTGTCATTCCGAGCGCCGAGCCTTAAACGGCGAGTGCGCGCGGCAATCCCGCAAGGGAATGATATCTCAACTCACCAGCCAACAGTTGCCTGAAGGCGGGTTGAGATTGCCGCGTGGCGCAAGGCGCCGCTGGCAAAGACGACCAATCTGCTGGTTTTAATGTCTTTTATACGGTCTGAAATATTCAACGGTGTAGTTTCCCACCAGCCAGGCCAGCCCGGCGAGCAGGACGGTTACAACCCATTTTACAATTGTGAGCATCATGAATGAACTCCTTACCGCCTGTCTCATTATTGACTAAACTTTTGGAATAAATCACAGGCTGATTTCTCTACTTCGAGTTTGGATTTTTATGCGGCATTCTGTAATTGCCAGCAAGATAATTGGAACGATACTTACATGACGTGGAATCGTTAAAAGGTAACAAAAAAAACTTACAAATATGCGAACGAATCCGGCTCCGCTTCGGTGTCAAGGATGCGGCGTATCCTGCCGCGAAAAAAGTCAGCCCGATGATCGCGTGGGCGAAGGATGAATAGCGCGATTGATGACTAACTCACCTTACACACCATTGCTCAAGGGTGGTCTACCCTGCGCACCCTTGCTCGAAGGCGGTCTGCGACCGTCGTGTTTGAATGGGTACACCGCAAGGTCACATATCATCCCCGAATGGGGAGACCCTGCGAGAGCATAAATTACGTAAGGCGATCTGTTAACTGAAAACGCCCGTCGAATGAATTCTCGACGGGCGTTTTGTGTTCACAAAGGGCTAGTTCTCTGAGAACACGACCGGGGTTTCGGGCGCTCTGCATTCCAACGGGCAACGCACTTGCTTTTTAGAACAAATCTGTCATAATATCGCTTAAGGATTGTGTCTTCAGTTCAAGGTCTTCAATTCATAGGAGGATGCCATGTCCAGGAATATTGTCGTTCTGTCGGATGGGACCGGGCAGGTGGGTGGCAAGGGCCGTGATACCAATGTTTATAAGCTTTTCAGAATGCTCGAAGATCGCACCGACCAGCAGATCGTTTTCTACGACCAGGGCCTGGGCACGGATGGTCGGCCGATTTCGGGGAATGCTTTCGGAGCAGGCTTTCGCAACAACCTCCTCCAATGCTACAAGTTCATTTTTGAGAACTACAAATCAGGAGATAAACTTTTCCTGTTTGGGTTCAGCCGCGGCGCGGCTACGGTAAGAAGCCTGGCAAGTTTCATCCACTATTTTGGAATTCTCCCGATGGCTCGCCCGAAATTGATAGAACAGGCATACAAGATCTATGCAAATCGGAGACAGCCAAAACGTTCCCAGCCGGAGGCCGGCGAGGCGGAGGAAAAACGTACCCTCAGGGAAAAGCTGGCAGCGCGCGCCTTGAAATTGATCGACAATGCCGCTTATCAAGTCAACCGGGTCTTGCACGAAGATCTCGATGAGCAAGCCGCCGAATTTACCCGCGCACATCCGAATCAATGGGTCAGCATCGAATGCCTCGGCGTGTGGGATACTGTCCCTGCGCTCGGTCTTGTTCCAACCGCCGCCCTGAACTTCCTGATCGACCGCGTGCCAGCGTGGAAACACCAATACCACGATTTTAAACTGCATCCCAGCGTGCGTAATGCCTATCATGCACTGTCCATTGATGACGACCGCAAATGGTTCTTTCCGAGCCTATGGAAAGAGTATGACCCGAGCAGGCAAAAGATGGAGCAGGTTTGGTTCGGCGGCGCTCACACGGATGTGGGCGGCGGCTTCTGGCAGGCTGGCTTTTCTGATCTTGCCCTCGAGTGGATGGTTCAGAAAACTGTCCAACATGGCCTCAGGCTCTTCTTCGGCTCGCGGCGTTACTGGAACTTTACTGTGGCGCCAGATGCCACCGACGCGATCCACCCGCCCCGTGTAGGGATCGGGCGAATCTACAAGTTTGGCATCCGGGAACCCGTATGGGACCGTGAGGCATACAGACTCTTTGGTCCCCCGAAAATCCATGAGAGCGTGCTGGAACGCGCCAGGCAAGACCCATCCTACCGTCCATGGATCCTGAAGAACTATCCACCAGACGACGGGTGGTTCAGGAAGAAATACGAAGATGAAATGCTGGATCGTTACATTAACGAAATGCAACTGGAATATGAGGCTTGGTATATGAAGATGCGCGAAGATGGCGGGAAAAATCTGCCGGGCTTCGCGGAGTGGGTCGCAGACCAGCCTGTTTCTCACGAAGAGTGGCTCTCTAAAAACAATTACTCGTTTGAAGCCTGGCTGGCGCAAAACGAATATTTCTTCGATGAATTCAAGGGAAGGAAAATCCTGGTGGAGCGGACGAAGTCAAAACTCCCGCCAGGCTTCGAACTCAGGGATTACGACCGCGCCAGCCTGCAAATGCGGCTGGAGAAAATCTACGAAGACCGCTTTGCCTTTGACAATCTACTGGAACGAGGTATGAATCGCAAATTGAAACGGGACAGAATCAGATACGACTCTGATCGCTGGAAGACCGGAGATTCGGCAAATAAACCCTAAGGCGATCTGTTAACTCACCTTACGCAGTTTACGCTCCCGCTGGGTCTCCCCATTCGGGGATGATATGTGACCCTACGGCATAACCTGCAAAATACGGCGGTCGTATATCATACCCTTTTGTATCTTCAAATTAAATCTAGCAATCCCATCGCGTCGAGCGGAGTGGTGCCGTTCGTTGGCGCCATGTAGACGAGACGCAGTATTTTCATGCAACCTGCGCTTCGTCTGCGCTATCGCTCCGCTCAGCGCGAAGATTTATTGCTAGGTTAATTTGTTAATCTGCAACAGGGTAGACCCCCTTCGAGCGAGGGTGCGTAAGGCGATCTGTTAACTGAAAACGCCCGTCGAATGAATTCTCGACGGGCGTTTTGTTTTCACAAAGAATTAGTTCTCTGAGAATACGACCGGGTCTTCAGGGTGCTCTGTGTTCCAACGGGCAACCAATTCGTCGCTGGTTTTGCCGATGTGCTCACGGTTGATGATCGTGCCGGTGAATATGCCGGGGATATTCATGCCGTTTCCGAAGGCGGTATCGGCGCGATATTGCAGGTCGAGCGTGCCATCGAGGGAGATATTCGGCGCGTATGTTCCCAGCCCATCCACCTTGACGGCGCGGCCCGCGCGGTTGAACTCGATGATCTGGTCGCGCAGTTCCTTGATCACCTGATCCACTGAACCTTCCACCAGACCGGTGGCGCGCGAAAGCGCACGGATGAGTTCAGGTCGTTGAACCGTATTGCCTTGTTCGATGCGGGGACGGTATGCCCCAATTGCCTTGATTCTACTTGCCATGCTTTTTATTCCTTTTCTACAATGGTTTTTTATCCATTCGGGGGCGAGCGTGCGTGGCCTTTGCGTGCAAGACCCCCTATAGGGACAGCCGCACATTATATGGAAAAACATGCGCAGTGACCTTTACACTTTTGTCAAAAGCGCTTTCAATCACTTTGCAAACATATCGCAGAACAACAATTCGTCATCAAAGATTCATGCCTGCAAATCCTCGGCGTCAATTGGGTGAAACCTCGCCGAGGTTTGGGTGAAACCTCACCGAGGATTGAGTCAATCCTGCCCGAGGATTCGACAAAACCTCGCCGAGGATCGAGGGAATCCTCGGCGAGGTTTTGGGTGGAGGCGCAAAAAGTCTTTACTGGGCAGAAAATAAAATGCTGGCCGCCAGGATGAGGGGGGCATCCTGATGACCAGCAATTCGAATTCTATCACGACTGCTCATAAACTGCCTTGCAGGATGTTTGCACCTTTCACTGTTGCAATACCTGCAACATGCCTGCCGTACAGTGGGGGAAATATACAACACGGAGGCGCCTACGATGGCACGACCAGCGAATGATAGACGTGCGGAGCAAATCTATCCACGGGACTGCTGCGCTTGTCGTAAAATTGAGGAGCATCCAGGAAAAAAGGCCGGGTTCATCGCCCGCTTGTTGGGACTCAATCGTAGTGAAGTGACCCGCTCTTTACCCGCCCTCGAAGATAAGGGACTTTACCTTACCGAGGATGAGAAGGGGGGCTTGTGGCTCTTCCGCAAAAAGAAACAATGAAAATGTTGCACAATTTGGCACGGTGTTGTGCTATGCTGGATGAAAATCAGTCGATTCAATTTCAAAATCTGGAAGAATAATTTTCAAGCCGTCGTTATCCTGAAAGTGATCAATCCGACTTCATAGGCAACTTTGTAACGAAATTTATCTTGCATAGTACGGCTTTATCCTGTATCCTTGACTTATTGCGAGCCGGGAGTCGGGTTATTGATTTTTTGGGAAACAGTAATGCCCCGCCAAATTTCGGAAGAAACCACCCGCAAGGAAATGATTGATCCGCGGTTGGAAGAAGCGGGTTGGTATTTGCGTGGCCACTCGCAGGGGTAAAATAAACCATCTATGAACCACACCACCCACAACGCCATTGTCAGTTTCATCTGGGGGATCGCGGACGATGTTCTCCGTGACGTGTACGTGCGCGGCAAATACCGTGACGTAATTCTTCCCATGACCGTCATCCGCCGCATTGACTGTTTGCTCGAACCGACGAAGGATAAGGTTATTGAAAGGAACGAGTTCCTTGAAAAGAAGAAGATCAAAAGCAAGGACTCGCTCGCGGACGTGACGGGCTATCCCTTTTACAACACATCGAAATTTACCCTGCGCCGCTTGCTGGATGAACCCAGCCAGATTCGCGCCAACTTTACGGCGTATCTGGAAGGTTTTAGCGAGAACATTCTCCAGATAATTGAAAAGTTCAAGTTCCTGAACCAGATGCCGACGTTGGAAGAGGCGAATCGTTTGTATCCGCTGGCGCAAAAGTTCGTAGCGCGGGAAATCAATTTGAGTCCAGAGCCAGTCCTCGGGGCGGATGGAGGTGTGATTCATAATGGGTTGACCAATCTCGGCATGGGATATGTCTTCGAGGAGTTGATCCGCAAGTTCAACGAAGAGAATAACGAAGAAGCGGGCGAACACTTTACGCCGCGCGACATCATCCAGTTGATGACGCATTTGATCTTTGAACCCGTCAAAGACAAAATCCAGAGCGGAACGTATCTGGTGTATGACGACGCCTGCGGATCTGGCGGCATGTTGACCGAAGCCGAGTCATTCCTTAAAGGTTTGGCAGAGAAAGAGAACAAGAAAGTCTTGATCGAACTCTACGGGCAGGAAGTAAACCCTGAGACCTTCGCCATCTGCCAATCGGACATGCTCATCAAGGGCAAAAATCCTGCCAACATCAAATATGGCTCGACCCTTGCAAAAGACGGTTTCAGGGGCATGGAGTTTGACTTCATGTTGGCGAACCCACCCTACGGCAAGGCATGGAAAGTTGACCAGGAATCGCTCTTCGACGAGAAAAAGAAATACGTGACCGACCCGCGCTTTATTGTCAAAGACTTGAAGACGCTGGAACAAGGGCAAACGCTTTCGCTATTGCCGCGCGTGAGCGACGGGCAATTGCTCTTTCAAGTGAACATGTTGAGCAAGATGAAGCAAAGCACCAAACTTGGCTCGCGCATTGCAATTGTTCATAATGGCTCATCGTTGTTTACAGGCGACGCGGGACAGGGCGAGAGCAATATCCGTCGCTGGATTATCGAAAACGACTGGCTGGAAGCGATTATCGGTTTGCCGTTGAATATGTTTTATAACACGGGTATTGCCACGTACATTTGGGTATTGAGCAACCGCAAGCCCTCCCACCGCAAAGGCAAGGTGCAGTTGATTGACGCGACGCAGACCTTCCAGAAACTGCGCAAGAATCTCGGACAGAAGAATTGCGAATTCAGCCTTGCCCACATCGAGCAGATCACCCAATTGTTTTTGGATTTTGCCGAAACGCCTGAAAGCAAGATTTTCGATAATGCCGATTTTGGCTATCGCCTTGTGACGGTGGAAAGACCGTTGCGCTTAACAACGCATGTCACTAAGGAGCGTGTTGCCCAATTGAAAGCGGACGTGGACGATAAAAACTTACATGTCCTTGTTGATGCGCTGTTTGCCCTGCTTGGCGATAAGCCGAACAAAGACTTCAACGATATGACGGAACGTTTTGAGAAATACGCCAGGCAATTGGAATTGAAAATAAAGAAGAACGACTGGAAGAAGTTGCGCGAGTATTTTACCGAAGTGGATGAAACCGCCGAACCCGTGAAAGACCTCAACCCGACCTCACCCCCAGCCCCTCTCCTAGAAGGAGAGGGGAGTCGGTATGAGGCTGATACCGACTTGCGAGACACCGAGCGCGTGCCGCTGAAAGAAGAAGTGAAAGACTATGTGGCGCGTGAAGTTTTGCCTTATGCGCCCGACGCCTGGGTGGATGAAGCCAAGACCCAAATTGGCTATGAAATTTCGTTCACCAAGTATTTTTACAAGTACCAACCCTTGCGCTCGGCGGAAGAGATTGGCAGGGATATTCTTGCTTTGGAGCAGGAAACCGAAGGTCTGCTTAAGCGCATTGTAGAGGGGCAATGAAAGCGTATTCGGCGTACAAAGATTCTGGCTTGCCGTGGGTTGGAAAAATTCCCGCCCATTGGGATGTCTTTCGGGGCAAGCGATTATTTACAGAAATGAATCGCCCTGTGCGTGATGAAGATGGAGTCGTAACCGCTTTTCGTGACGGCGTTGTGACTTTGCGCTCCAAACGCCGCACCGAAGGCTTTACCAACTCAATTCTTGAAATTGGCTATCAAGGTATTCGCAAAGGCGATTTGGTGATTCATCAAATGGATGGAGCCGCTGGCGCAATTGGCGTTTCGGATTCCGATGGAAAGGGTACGCCTGTTTATATTGTGTGCGTGCCACGCGCAGACGCCAACACTTATTATTATGGTTACTTACTTCGACAAATGGCGCGAAGCGGATATATTTATTCACTCGCTAAAGGAATTCGAGAGCGTTCTACAGAATTTCGCTGGTCGGAATTTTCTATTCAAGATTATCCTGTGCCACCCCGCGAAGAACAAGACGCCATCGTCTCATTCTTGGATTCCAAACTCGCGGACATTGACCGCTACATCGCCGAGAAGGAACGTCTGATTGAACTCTTGCAGGAGCAAAAGACGGCGATCATCAATCAGGCGGTGACGCGAGGGATCAATCCGCAGGTGAGGATGAAGGATTCGGGGATTGAGTGGTTGGGTGAGATTCCAGAGGGTTGGGAAATAAATTCGCTCAAGCAGATTGCTTCTGTTCGATTAAGCGGTGTTGATAAACACACATACGAGAATGAAATCCCTGTAAAGTTGTGTAACTACACAGATGTATATAACAGAGATTTCATCACTCCTGATTTAGATTTCATGCTTGCAACTGCAACAGAGTCGGAAACACGGAATTTTGCTTTAGCGGCTGGAGATGTTCTCGTTACAAAAGATTCGGAAACTTGGGATGATATAGCCGTTCCTGCGTATGTGCCACAAAATTTAGATGATGTGATTTGTGGCTATCACCTAGCATTAATCCGCCCTAAAAAACAAAGGGTAAATGGCGAATTTTTGTTCAGGGCTTTATCCGCGCCTCAAATTGAATACCAATCCAATATTTCTGCAAACGGCGTAACACGTTATGGTCTTTCAAAATATGCGATTAAAAATGTTCTCGTTCCCATGCCGCCGATAAATGAACAAGAAGAAATTTGCAAATTTATTACGCGAGAAATTGAAAAGATTAATATTTCTATTGTCTGTACACAAAAAGAAATAACCTTGATCGAAGAATATCGCACCGCGCTGATTGCGGAGGCGGTGACAGGGAAGATGGATGTGAGAGCCATCCACGAATGAGACCACGAATACTCGAATGGTGACTCGCGTATTCGAGTATTCGTGAAAAATTCGTGGATGGTTTTTGGCGGCGTGTATCGTCGAAGCGGTGACAGGGAAGGTTCAAATTCCAATTCTGAATTCAGAATTCAGAATTTGCATACTATAATTCACCCATGAGCCAAACAGCAGTCGTTACAGGCGACCAACTTACAGACGCCCTGCGCGCATTGGACGTCAACTTTATTCTGGGCGGAAAAAGCCAGCAAGCCTTCCTGCACAAAACGCCCGCGCGCTTAATCGCCGCCCTTGCCGAGAGCGACGAAGCCCGCCTGCGCCTGTCGCTCATTCCCCTCTTCCTCGAACATCCCGAATTCGCCGCGCGCGTCAAAGCCGCCGCCAAAAAACTTTCCCCGCCCGCGCGGCTCACCCTGCAATGCTATTACACCGCCGCCGTCTGGCTTGGGAAAAAATACCAACCGCACAAGCCCTTACTACCCGACCACTTCTCGCATGAACTTGGCTTGACCCCCGCCGCCGATGTTGATGAAAATCTGCGGGCGCTGGCGCAGCGTCACAAAGAGTTAAGCGGCAGGCGCATCAACTGGCTTGGCGCTTACCAGCACGCCGCGCAAGTCTGGCAAAAAGGTCGGGAATTTAGGGTGGTCGAGTAGCCCGTGCTTTTCGGGCGTATCGAGACCACATTATTTATGGATAACGCGGAGATTCAAGCCATTCTACAAAATATGGGAGCGCGCGTCCCGCCTGCCTCCCAACTGGTTCTCGTTGGCGGAAGCGCGTTAATCCTGTTGGGCAGTCCGCGCCTGACGGTGGATATTGATTTCATCGGCGACGACCTCCACCCAAATGCGCTTCACCAACTCATCATCCAGATCGCCAAAGAACTGCAAATCCACGTCGAGCCTGTGCCGCTGGAACGATTTATCCCCCTGCCCGAAGGCAGTGAAGCGCGCCGCATCCGCATCGGTCAATACGGAAATTTGGAAATCCACGTCGCCGACCCATACAGCATCGCCTTAAGCAAACTGGATCGCGGCTTCGAAACCGATATTGACGACATTATCTTTTTGATCCAACGAAACTTCATCAGCCTTCCTGAACTCGAACGTATCACACGCGCGGCAATATCACAGGCGCGCAAGTTTGACCTGCACCCCGATATTCTCGTCCATCTGCAAGATTTGAAAGACCAGTTGAAACGTTGAACCGCGCTATTGTTACCAAAGGAAACCTGATTCTCCCCTTGGGGGATTAGGGTCTCGTCACACAGGAAACAGATTATGCCCACCGATACGAGCGAAGTAGGACTGGAAAAACTCATCACGCAAAGTCTTGTGGATGAGGCAGGTTACGAACAAGGTCAGCCCGCCGAATACGACCGCGACCTGTGCGTGGATCGCCAGCGCCTCTTCCGCTTTTTGCGCAATACCCAGCCCGAAGTCGCAGAAAAGATCGGCATCGGCAAAACCACCGCCGCCGAAGATAAATTCCTGGGGCGTCTCTCCGATAAGATCAAAACCGAAGGCGTTATCGCGGTCCTGCGCAAGGGCGTCCGCGACGGACAGCATGAAATCACGCTCTACTATCCCCAGCCCGCCTCCCGTCACAACCCCAAAGCCAGCCAGCGTTATCAAGAGGACATTTTCAGCGTCACACGCCAGTTGCGTTTCAGCAGCGACCACAAACGCCTTGCGCTCGACCTGGTCGTCTTCATCAACGGCTTGCCGCTCATCACCTTTGAACTCAAGAACAATCTCACCAAACAAAACGCGCAGGACGCGATGGAACAATACCGCAAAGACCGCGACTCGCGCGAGCCTTTATTTGGATTTGGACGCTGTCTCGTGCATTTTGCCGTGGATGACAACCTGGTCTACATGACGACTCATCTGCGGGACGAAAGCACGTTCTTCCTGCCCTTCAATTTGGGTCTCGGCGACAATGGTGCGGGCAACCCCGTCAACCCCTTCGGCTTGAAGACCGATTACCTGTGGAAGCAAATACTCACCAAATCCAGCCTGAGCAACATTATCGAGAAATACGCTCAAATCGTGGAAGAAGTGGACGAAGACACAGGCAAGAAGAAACGTAAACTGATCTTCCCGCGCTATCACCAATTGGACGCGGTTCGGAAACTGCTTGCCCATGCGCGCGAGAATGGCGCAGGCACGCGCTATCTCATCCAGCACTCGGCGGGTTCGGGCAAGAGCAATTCGATTGCCTGGCTCGCCCATCAACTCGTCGAGATTTCCGATACCAGCGAACAAAACAAAGTCTTTGATTCTGTGATTGTCGTCACTGACCGCAAAGTGCTGGATAAACAAATTCGAGATACGATCAAACAATTCGCGCATGTACAGGGCGTAGTGCAAGCCATTACCGAAGGTTCAGGTCAACTTCGCAAGGCATTGGAAGAAGGCAAGAAGATCATCATCACCACGATTCAAAAGTTCCCCTTCGTGGTGCGTGATATTCAAAAACTTGGCGACAAGCGCTTTGCCATCATCATTGACGAAGCGCACTCCAGTCAATCAGGTCGCGCCGCCGCCGCCATGAATATGGTTTTAGGTAGCGATGAAGAATTGGAAGTCGAAACCGACGAAGACCGCATCAACAAGATCATCGAAAGGCAAAAACTGCTCAATAATGCCAGTTACTTTGCCTTCACCGCCACACCCAAGAACAAAACGCTGGAATTATTCGGCATCCAAAATCCCCAAACAGGCAAGTTCCATCCCTTCCACAGTTATTCAATGAAACAAGCCATCGAAGAGAAATTCATTCTCGATGTCTTGCAGAATTACACCACCTACCAAAGTTACTATCACATCCGCAAGAAGATCGAAGACGATCCACAGTTCGACAAAGTCCGCGCTCGTAAGAAATTGAAGAAATATGTCGAAGGGAACAAAATCGCTATTCGCCAAAAGACCGAAGTGATAGTGGATCACTTTGAAGAAAAAGTCTACCGTCCACGCAAGATCGGCGGCAAAGCCAAGGCAATGATCGTAACGAATTCAATTCTGAATGCCATCAAGTACAGGCTTGCTTTTGACAATTACCTGAAAGAGATTAAAGCGCCATACAAAGCCATTGTCGCTTTTACAGGCAGCAAGGAATACGAAGGCAGGAAGTACGACGAATCCAATATGAACGGCTTCCCAAGCTCGGACATTCCCAAGGAATTCAAGAAGGACGAATACCGCTTTCTGATCGTCGCCGAGAAATTCCAGACAGGTTTTGACCAACCCCTGCTCCACACCATGTATGTGGATAAAGTCCTGTACGATGTTAAAGCCGTTCAGACCTTGTCCCGTCTCAATCGCTCCTACCCTGGCAAGGGCGACGTCTTTGTGCTGGATTTCGTCAACTCCACCGAAGAAATCAGAGAAGCCTTTGAACCCTTCTTCAAAACCACCGTGTTGAGCGAAGGCACAGACATCAACCGACTGAACGACTTGCAGGAAAAACTGGATAAGTTCCAGGTCTATTCAAGAGAACAAATGGAAAGTTTGATGAGCCTGTTCATTCAAGGCGCACAGCGCGACACGCTTGACCCCATTCTCGACGCCTGTGCTGAAATCTACAAAACCGATTTATCCTACAACGATCAGGTGGATTTCAAGCAAATGGCAAAGACCTTTGTCCGCACCTATCAATTCTTGGCTTTGCTCATGCCGTTCAATCACGTCTATTGGGAAAGCCTGAAGACCTTCCTGCGCCTGCTCATTCCCAAACTCCCTGCTCCTGAAGATGAAGACCTTGCCCGCGGCATCATCGAAAGCGTAGATATGGACAGTTACCGCGTCGATCAACAGGAAGCGCAGGCGAAAATCAATCTTGAAGGCGGCGAAGAGATCGGACCCACGCCCGCCAGCCCTCGTCAAGCCGTGTCACAACCTGAAATGGACTTCCTCAGCAATATCATCGAAGAATTCAATGAGCGTTGGGGCACAAACTGGACAGACCACGACAAAACACTTGTATTTGAGGTTCTTCCCATGGAAGTCGCAGAAGACGCTGAGTACCAAAACGCAAAGCAAAGCGGCGACCGTCAAAACGCCAAGATAACCTACGCCAAAAAACTGGAAGAGCAATTCCGCAAGATGATTTTCTCCCACACTGATCTGTATCGCAAATTCGCCGACGACCCTGATTTCCGCGAATGGATTTTAGATGTTCTATTTAAGCAGGATTACGATAAACCAAAGAGTCAAGCAACAGCATGAGTATAGAATTGGTGGACGAAAATCTATTGATCGAGGCGTGTAATTTGATCGACCGGATGAAGATCGCGGAGCAGAATCAGGACCTTCGGCAGGGCGACACTTCGGCGGGATCAGTGCGACGCCTGTATGAGTACATGCTGGGGCATTTGCAGTTTGCGGGCGTAGTGGCGCGGGTCGAGTCGCTGCGGGGGCGGATGGGGGAGTCTACGCGGCAGGTGGAGGGGCTGTTTGAGAGTTTATTGAAGGAGGTTTTCAAACATCATGGGTAAAAAATTGGCTCAAAGTACTCTTGTTGTTTTAATTGGGCTCATAGCCAGCCTTATTGCTATATATTCATTCATCACAGGCAGACACAGTATCAATCGGGATATAGGTAGTAAAGAACAGGTTCCAAGAATAGTTCCAACAATGACCCAAATCACTGCTTCACCACCTATTATAGACTCTATTGGATTACCTAAAACCATTGTGTGTGACAAGCGGAGATATGACATTCCCATTAAGTTCCATGATCCAGATGGCGATGCTCATCGGATCTACTGGCAACTGCTCTATTCAAAAAAAGAGACAACCCTCTATACCGATGCCAAAGAATTTTATATCGATAGTGAAAAACAAAAAAATGGAGCAACGTATAACGATTTTATTGAATGGTACGTGCCTGGTGATGAAGTGACCATTCGAGTGTTTATTGAAGACAGGACTGAACTCACAGGACAATTGGATTTCGAGTTCAAATGCTCAAATTGAAATTTATTGCAATCGTCACTTCATCGCTGAGCCTGCAAGAAGAGTTTACGGGCGTGGTGGCGCGGGTCGAGTCGCTGCGGGGGAGGATGGGCGAGTCCACGAGGCAGGTGGAGGGGTTGTTTGAGAGTTTGTTGGCGGAGGCGTTTCATGGGTAGAAACCGAAGACTAAGAGCAAATCAGAATCAAACCAACAGTGGTGGTAAATGGGCGATACTTGTGCCTATTATTGCTGCTGTCATTGCCGCTTTAGGATACATAATTGTTGCACTAATAAACCGTACAACTGCAGTCTTGCCAATTGAGGCAACGCAAACTGCTGAGGCATTGCTTACATCAATTGCTATGACGGCTCAAGCTGATTTCAGCACATCAACGGATGCAGAAACACAATCATTTACTCCGTCTACCACAACAACACCTAATATAGTTGACCCAACCATAACCTTCACGTCTGACGCAGAAGTCGAGGATATGGTCTTTATCCCAACAAGCCAGTTTTTTAGAGGCTCAGATAGTGCAGATGATGATGAGAGTCCACAGCGTGAGATATATCTGGTTTACTTTTGGATTGACCGAACAGAAGTAACAAATACGATGTTTGCTCAATTTGTAGCTGAAACTGGTCATCAAACAGATGCTGAGCTATCCGGAGGAGGGTACGTATTAACACTAGAGTCTGGTGAGGCAAGCGTAGTTGAAGGAGCAAATTGGCAGCATCCACAAGGACCTGCTACTAATATTGATGGATTGGAAGCTCATCCCGTTGTACAGGTCAGTTGGAATGATGCTCAAGCTTACTGTTCATGGGCAGGCGAGCGGTTGCCGACGGAAGCGGAATGGGAAAAGGCAGCGCGTGGCGTCGCTGGACAAAAATATCCTTGGGGAGACTCGGATGCTACCTGGGATCTTCTAAACTTTGGTAATAGTGATTTCTCCGATGACTGGAAAAATGATGGCTATATGTATACGGCTCCTGTAGGTAGTTTTCCAGAAGGTGTGAGCCCATTTGGCGCGTTAGACATGGCAGGAAATGTGTGGGAATGGGTGGAAGATTTTTACGCTGCTGATTATTATCATGAGAACAATTCACCAGCCGAGAATCCGCTGGGTCCGGTAAATGGTCAATCTCATGTATTGCGAGGTGGATCGTGGGCTGATGGTGATTACATCGTGAGAACAACACTACGTGCAAGGCCCGGCGGAACTTACGTGCCTGCTGCTCCAATTGATAATGTCGGTTTCCGCTGTGCCCGTAGACCTTAAGGGAATAGTGAACTCCCCGTTTGAGTTTCACGAGGTGGGGAGGCAGGTGGAGGGGTTGTTTGAGTCATTGTTGAGTCAATCATTTTTGAATTAGTGATAAAAGGAGATCGTATGTCAAAAGATGCTTTGGAAAAATTAGAAGATAAGTACGACCAGATTGTGAAGCTGATGCCCGCTGATAAAGATTTCGACTCACATGACTTCATTTTGGTATTGTCGCAAAAACATCAAAGGCTTTACATCGAGGCACTATATGCATTCAGTGATAAAAATCGACCCTTCCACAGAGTCCATATGGCAATTGCCAAGAGACTAAAAAAACGGGTGGATCTGGTTACACATATTAAGGATCGACGCAGCAATAACATTTTTGGGCAGAAGAGTCTCGTCGCAGTCTGGCGCAAAGTGAAATAGCCAATATGCAAGAAGAGTTTGTGGGCGTGGTGGCGCGGGCGGTTGTCGAGCCTGGTCGAGACATCGAGTCGCTGCCCCGCTCCGTTGCAGTTCGGGGGCGCTTCGCGTATTCCCCACACACGTGGGGATGAACCGCTATTGAGCTTATGGCTCCCACTGGAAGTGAATCAACGCGAAGAGTGTCGGCTTGCCCTGCACGTATTCGATGCCTGCGATCCAGGCGCGCCAATCCAACCCGCCGAACTGCTCAGTACCGGGCTTGTAGACGGTGTAGAAATTGATGTTGGAATATTCGGGGGGCCAGGGCACGAGCGAGTTTGATCGAGCTCAGCGGTTGTGTATCAACATGGGCAGACTTCCGCGCAGGCGGAGCGTGATCAGCGGTTCGGGAACCGGCACGTAGCCGGGCAACAGTTCCAGCCGATAGCGTTGTGCAACCATGATGAGAATCAATTGCGCCTCGAGCAGGACGAAGTCCCTGCCTAAACACTGGTGCGGTCCGCCTAAAAAGGGGAAGTAAACATACCGTGAACGTCCCTTCGACTGCTCTGCAGAGAAGCGTTCGGGGTCGAAGCGGTCCGGATCATCCCAATAATTCGGATGCCGATGTGTGACGTGCGCGCTGATCGTTACATGCGAACCCGCGGGGATGTGGCAGCCGAGAATCTCATCATCGGCGATCACCTTGCGGACCGAAACCCACCCTGGAGGGTACAGTCGCAAGGTCTCCGAGAAGATCATCTGAACATAGGGAAGGTTCGGCAGGTCCTCCACGGTTGGTGTGCGGTCTCCGAGATTGGCATCGATTTCGTCCCATAATCTCTGCATTACCTGCGGGTGCAGAGACAATAGATAGAACGCCCATAAGAGTGTGTTCGAGGATGTGCCGTACCCGGCAAAGTATAGCGACGCCGCCTCATCGCGCAATTGCCGGTCACTCAAGCCTTCGCCGGTTTCCTCATCGCGCACCTGTAGTAACAACGCCAACAAGTCCTTGAATGTACCCGGGCTTTGACGATGTTCCTCAATGAGGGCATGGATGTTCTGATCGAGTGTGAGGATGGCAGAGCGCAAACGGCGGTTGTGCGGGGTTGGCACGCTGGGCGGAGGGTAAAACAGCACGCTGCTGCGGAGGATCGCATCCTGGTTCTGGATCAACGTTGCATCGCCGAGCAGCTTTGTCTGTTCGGGGTTTTCAACACTGAAGAGGGAGGCAAGCACGATGCCAAGAGTCAATTGTCCCACCGCCTCGGAAATATCCAATGAGCGGCCATTGTCTGCAAACGGCATCCAGGAATCGAGCATGGCAGAAGCTTTCTGCGTCATCAACTTCGCAAATTCGGATACATGCCGATGGATAAAGATCGGCTGCATGATCCGGCGCCTGTAAAACCACGAGTCGCCATCGCTCACGATCAGCGGACTACCAAACGCAGGCTTCAACGCATCCCATATCACCGAGCCATTTCGGGTGTAATTCTTATAGTTGTCCTGAAGGATGCGTTGCACTCCGTCCGGATGAGTGACGAGGTAAAAACTGTATCGAGCCAGACGATATCGGACCACATCGCCGTACGTATGCGCGGCTTTCGTCATGAAGGCGAGTGGGTCGTTTCGAAGCTCGCGGATGTTTCCGAACAGAAAGTTAGCAGGCAAACTTGGAGGCGTATTGCCCTTGCCGACAGATGATTTGGAATTGTTCTTCACAGCTGTTCTCCTGGCTTGTCATCCATTGAGCTTATGGCTCCCACTGGAAGTGAATCAACGCGAAGAGTGTCGGCTTGCCCTGCACGTATTCGATGCCTGCGATCCAGGCGCGCCAATCCAACC
>Ga0247727_10008617_pt1 | contig 18848 bp, 21 predicted proteins | sample WisWelCaveWW1625_FD_202498 | JGI IMG/M metagenome (GOLD analysis project Ga0247727, IMG submission 202498) | Biofilm microbial communities from Wishing Well Cave, Virginia, United States - WW16-25 | ecosystem: Environmental > Aquatic > Deep subsurface > Groundwater > Cave microbial mat | place... | reverse complement strand
GCCGCCACGGCTTGCAGGACCAGTTGGGCCGTGGCCTCTTTCTTCCAGGCCGTGCCATACATCCAGGACGGGATCGGCACATTATTATAGGCTTTCAAGGACATACGTTGCCCCAAGTATACTGACTTGTTCTTCGACAAGGCCACCACATTTTAGTTCTTGACTGATCGTTCCAGTATTTGTTATATAACTCGCCGTCACGGAGAACACAGTGTCACGACCGAAAGAATTCAATCCTGAAGAAGCCCTCGATAAAGCGACAGAGGTATTCTGGCGCCGTGGTTATGAAGCGACCTCGATGGAGGATCTTACGACATCCATGGGAATCAATCGAGGCAGTCTCTATGACACATTTGGAGGCAAGCATGAGCTGTTTCTGGCTTGCATGGACCGTTACTGCCACGGGATGGTGGCCAGCCGGCTCTCCATGCTCAACCAGCCCGGCCCGGCGCTCGAAGCAATTCGCACCTTCATTCGCACGATGCTGGAGTTTGGCATTGCATACCCCACGAGAAAAGGCTGTTTGATCGTCAACACGGTGATAGAGCTGGCATCGCACGAGAAGGAGATCGGCAATCGGGTGACGAAGGCGATGGGCGATCTCGAAGAGGCATTTTTCAAGGCGCTGACGCGCGCGAAGGAACAGGGCGAATTGCGGGACGGCAAAGACCCCAGGTCGCTGGCCCGGTTTCTGACCACCATGATGCAAGGCGTGATCGTGATGCTCAAGGCCGGCACCCCGGCCGACGCGTTGCGGGATACGGTACGGACAGGACTGTCGGTGCTGGACTGACCATATATTTTTTATCAATTTCTAACTGAACGTTCCAAATACAGGAGGGCGCGATGGCGACAAGGAAAGCTGCGATTTCTCTCCAGCCTGTTTCCGGTTCTGTGGTCTTGTTGATCGGCACGCGCAAGGGCGCTTTCTTCCTGCGTGGCGATCGCGCCCGTCGAACGTGGAAACTGTCCCACCCTTTGTTCCTCGGCCAGATCGTGCATCACCTCGTGCTCGACCCGCGCGACCGGCGGACGATGCTGATGGCCGCACGCACGGGGCACCTGGGTCCGACGGTCTTTCGTTCGACCGACCTGGGAAAAACCTGGAACGAAGCGAAGACCCCGCCGGCCTTTCCAAAAGCGCCGGAAGGGCAGAAAGGCCTGGTGGTGGATCACGTCTTCTGGCTCACACCGGGGCACGCGAGCGAGCCCAACGCGTGGTACGCAGGCGCCTCGCCGCAGGGACTCTTCCGCTCCGACGACGGAGGCGTCACGTGGGAACCGTTGTCCGGCCTGAACGACGATCCGCAGTACCGGGCCTGGATGGGCAGCGAGCAAGACGGCACGCCGGATGGACCGAAACTGCACTCGATCATCGTCGACCCACGCGATCCCGCGCATCTCTACCTGGCCATGTCGGGCGGCGGTGTGCACGAATCGGTCGACGGCGGCAAAACCTGGACGACCCTCGTACAAGGAATGGAAGTGGTCGATGGTTTCGACCCGGCCAATGTTGCCGTCCACGACCCCCATTGCGTCCGGCTCTGTCCGAGCAATCCGGACCGGCTGTATCAACAGAATCACTGCGGCATCTACCGACTCGATCGGCCGTCGAACCAGTGGGTGCGCATCGGGAAGAGCATGCCGAAGCGGATCGGCGATATCGGGTTTCCCATGGTGCTGCACCCACGCGATCCCGATACCGCCTGGGTGTTCCCCATGGACGGCACGGGAGTGTGGCCGCGCGTGAGCCCGGGCGGCAAGCCTGCAGTCTACAAGACGCGCAATGCCGGCAAGACGTGGGCACGACTGAACAAAGACTTTCCGAAATCGCAGGCCTGGTGGACCGTCAAACGCCAGGCCATGACGGCGGACGCGCACGAGCCGGTCGGCCTCTACTTCGGAACGACCAGCGGCGAGGTCTGGGCGAGCCGCACCGGCGGCGCGAGCTGGACGCGTCTGGCCAGTCATCTTCCTGAAATCTATTCGGTGGAAGCTGCGGAACTTTCGTCATGACCGTGTTCATCCCGACTCCGCTGCGCTCCTATACGGGCCAGAAGGGTCAGGTGGATGCTCCGGGCGCGACGCTCGGAGAAGTTCTGTCGGCGCTCGATCGGCGCTATCCCGGCCTTCGCTTTCGCATCATCACCGAACAGGACACGATTCGAGAGCACATCAGGATCTTCGTCAATGAAGAACAGGCGTGGGATCTGTCTGTTGCGCTTCGACCGGACGATCAGATCCACATCATCTGCGCATTGAGCGGTGGATAGGACTCTACCATGATGATGGTAAAGCCTTACAAGCAAGTTAGGCTAGGCGAAGGGAGACTGGAGAACAGAGATGACTACTCGACTGTTTAATTTTGCAGGTGGGAAAGTCGGCCCATGGCGTGTTGTTAAGATGGAAGCAATCGTTGGGAAGCCACTTCCGGATGTCGCAAGGTTAAACGTGATCACCGGACCACTTGCCTCGATGCCCCAAGGAGCCAAGTGGCTCCTTCGCGGCATAACAAGCAACGAACGGTACGTGACCCGTCAGGAGAAGGAGCAGCTCGTGGCTAAACAGCCGAGCCTCGGTCGCCACGAAGCGATCTGCGCGGCGCTCATCCCTATTCGGAAGAGCGCCTCGTGGTGGGATCTGGCGCAGGATGAGCGGCGGGCGATTTTTGAGGAGCGGTCACACCATATCAGCCTGAGCATGAAATACCTGCCTGCCATCGCGCGGCGCCTCCATCACAGCCGGGACCTGGGTGAGCCGTTCGACTTCTTGACGTGGTTCGAGTTTGCACCGGAGCATGCTCCTCTCTTCGAGGAGCTGGTTGATAAGCTCCGCTCGACGGAGGAATGGAAGTATGTCGAGCGCGAGGTGGACATCCGGCTTTCACGGTGATGAACGTGAACTGGGATTCCTCTCTGCTGCGTCCAGTCTCGGCTTTGGGGATACTCGGTCTTCTCCTGGCGTTGGAGTGGCTGATTCCGTTTCGTGTTCCAGCTCAGTCCAAACTCCGCCACGTTGCAACGAACCTGATCATTGGTGGAAGCAATGCCGTGGTGGTGAACCTGCTCTTCGGCTGGGCGCTGCTGCTCTTGAGTCTTCGTGCGGAAGCGGAGGGATGGGGTCTGCTCCACCAAATCGGTGCAGGGTCCGTCGCTAACCTCATAACCTCAGTCGTTCTGCTCGATCTCATCTTCTACGGCGTCCATTGGGCGAATCACCACGCCCCATTCCTGTGGCGCTTTCATCGGGCCCACCACAGCGATTTGGATCTGGACGTGACGACCGCACTTCGGTTTCACATCGGTGAAGTGCTCATCTCAACGGCGATCAAGGCAGTCTGCGTCGCGGTGCTGGGCATTTCCCCGATCGGTTTGATCGTTTTCGAAGCGACACTGCTGGCTGCGGCTCAGTTTCAGCACAGCAACCTCCAGCTTCCGGAGTCCATGGAGATCTGGCTCCGCTTCCTCGTCATAACCCCCCACATACACTGGATTCACCACTCCCGTCGGCCCCAGGAACACAACACCAACTTTGGAACAATCCTTTCAGGGTGGGACCGGCTGTTCCGCACGTATTCCATGGGGGTCTATCGGGAAGAGATTAGAATCGGCCTGGACCAGTACCCTTCGCCGGAGCACGTTGGGCTGGGTCGGTTCTACACGATACCTTTCGGACCTGGGTGTCCAATTCCGCCGATGATCTCATGAAAACGGATTCGTTCAAAGACTTCGTGCTGGATCAGCTCGGCGGTTTCCGTGGCATGACCTGCCGCGCGATGTTCGGCGGGTACGGGCTTTATCAACACGACTCCTTTTTCGGCATCATCCACAAGGGCCGGCTCTATTTCAAAACGGATGACGCGACCCGCGAAACCTACCGTACGCGCGGCATGAAGCCGTTCCGGCCCAACGCCAGGCAGACGCTCAAGACCTACTACGAAGTGCCGGTGGAGATCGTTGAGGACACGGAGCAGCTCGTCGCCTGGGCTCGCGACGCCGCGCAGCCTCACCTGAAAAGGGTGGCGCATCAGTCCCGTTGACAGGCGTCGAGATGTCCTTTATATGGACACTACCACCGCATGAGAGGGTTTCGGCATGATTGACGATATTGCGCAGAAGGTGAGCGAGCGCTATGCCAAGGCCGCCGCTACCGGCGAGCAGATGTGCTGCCCGACCGGATACAATTTCAACGACCTCAAAACGTTCATCCCCGAAGAAGTTCTCAACATCTCCTACGGTTGCGGCACGCCGGCCGGTCTCGACACGGTGCGGCCGGGCGAAACCGTGCTGGATATCGGCTCCGGCGGCGGGATCGACTGTTTCGAAGCCTCCCGGCGCGTCGGCCCAGGCGGGCGCGTGATCGGCATTGATATGACCGACACGATGCTGGATATCGCCCGCCGCCACGCCCCTGTCGTTGCCAAGAACCTGGGCTATCCGACCTCCAACGTGGAATTCCGCAAGGGGATGGCCGACGCCATGCCGGTGGAGGACGGTTCGATCGATCTGATCATTTCCAACTGTGTCATCAATCTCGCGCCCGATAAGCGCAAAGTCTTCCGGGAAATGTTCCGCATCCTCAAGCCCGGTGGGCGGTTCACCATCTCCGATATCGTGGCCGATCAGATCGTCCCGCAATATCTCGTCCACGACACGGAGAAGTGGGGCAACTGCCTCTCGGGCGCGCTGACCGTCGGCGACTATATCGGCGGCATGGCCGAGGCGGGATTCCTGGCCATCCATCAGGTGAAGACCATCCCCTGGCAAAAGATCGACGGAATCCAGTTTCTCTCCGTCACCCTGACCGGCTATAAGCTGCCCCCGGTCCAAACGAACAGCCACGGCCGGTTCGCAACGCTGGCGGGGCCCTTCAGCAAGGTGACGGATGAACTGGGACAGAGTTACGGGCGGGGCATCCCGCAGCAGATCAATGCCCGGACCGCACAGATGTTGAGCGCGCCGCCGTTCCAGCGGTTGTTTGTGTTGTCGGAGTCGCCGACGACCATCGGGGAATCCGATCCGAGATGGATCGCCGTCCTCCCGGAACAGAAACCCTGCGTGTGGAACGGCGACTTCGCCATCTTCACGGGGCCCTTCATCGAGGCCGAAGACGACGACCATCATGTCTTCCGCCGCGGCACGCCGCTTGAGATCTGCTCGAAGACACGAACCGTAATTGCGTCCGACCACTACCAGACGCACTTCGCCGTGATCAACCGCGCCTCGCAGGAGGTTGCCGGCACGACGGTGTCCTGCGCGCCCGAGGGTGGGTGCTGTTAAGCACAGCGCGACACAACTGAGAGTTGTGCGTTGAAAGCTATTTTCAAGGTGATCGCATGGCACTGACGCTGCTGGGCCGCCACAATCCACTCGCCTCGGCAACCGAACAGCTCCGGATTCTCGCGCAGGCGCGATCCTGCCCCCCGTTCGAAACGCCCATGCGCCGGGCCAGCCTGGATCCGCTGCATGCCACCGGCATCACCGTCTTTCAGATCAACGTCGGCAAACTCTGCAATCAAACCTGCCGGCATTGCCACGTCGATGCGGGACCGGACCGGCGTGAAAGCATGTCACGTGAGACCGCCGAGCTGTGCGTCGCGGCGCTGGCACAAACGGACATCCCGACCGTGGACATCACTGGCGGCGCGCCGGAACTCAATCCGAACTTCCGCTGGCTGGTCGAGCAGGCGACGAAATTGAACCGCCACGTGATGGACCGGTGCAACCTCAGTGTGTTGCTCCTGCCCTCACAGGCCGACCTCGCGGAATTTCTCGCACGCCACCGAGTCGAAGTCATCGCCTCGCTCCCCTATTTCCGGGCTGCGCAGACCGACGCCCAGCGGGGAGACGGCGTCTTCGACAAATCCATCGAGGCCCTGCAGTTACTCAATCGGCTTGGCTATGGGCGCGAAGGCCGCGGCTTGCTGCTGAATCTCGTCCACAACCCCGTCGGCGCGTTTTTGCCGCCCGAACAGAAGGCGGTCGAAGCGCAATTTCGCCGCGAGCTGCAGCGTGTGCACGGCGTCATGTTCAATCATCTGTATACGATCACCAATATGCCGATCAGCCGATTTTTGGAGTTCCTGGTGGACAGCGGCAACTATGAAGGCTACATGGAGCGATTGGCCAACGCGTTCAACCCGGCGGCCGCGGCCGGCGTCATGTGCCGCTACACCCTCTCCGTCGGCTGGAACGGGACGCTCTACGACTGCGACTTCAATCAGATGCTCGACCTTCCTGTGAGTCACGGCGCGCCCCGGCACATCTGCGACTTCGATCCTGCCCAATTGCACCGGCGCCGCATCGTGACCGGCAACCATTGCTACGGCTGCACCGCCGGAACCGGCTCCTCGTGTGGGGGCACCACCGCCTGACCTGCCGATGGATATCTCGCTTATCGCCTTCGTCCTTCTCCTTGCGCTGGCCTTTGCGAACGGCACGAACGACGTGTCGAAGGCGATCGCAACCCTGGTCGGCAGCGGCGTCACGAACTACCGCACCGCGATTGCGTGGGGCACCATCTGGACGGTGATCGGAGCCGGCGCGGCGGCATTCGTTGCGACGGCCATGGTCAAGACCTTCAGCAACGGGTTGATCGAGCCCGGCCTCGCCGTGCCGCCGGCTCTTTCCGTGAGTGTGCTGACCGGAGCGATCGGCTGGGTCCTGTTCGCTTCGCGCATCGGCCTGCCCGTCTCCACGACCCATGCGCTCACTGGCGCCATCGTCGGCGGAGGCCTGATCGCGTTCGGTGGTCACGGGCTTCGCTGGTCGGCAATCACCGGCAAAATCGCGCTGCCATTATTGCTCAGCCCGCTCCTGGCCTTGTCGCTGACATTGCTGCTGCATCCCCTCATCCGCCTCATCGCCATGCGCTGGGAAGGGACGTGCCTGTGCGTGATGCCGACCGCCCGCGCACTGGTGACGATCAACGCGCAGGGCATGACCCGCACCCTCGTTCAAACGTCCGCCTTTGGCCAACCTGTCATGACCGTCCCGGCCCAGTGCGACCGGGCCGGGCTTTCCGGCTTGACCCTTGGCCTGGACAGCGTGCATTGGCTCTCCAGCGGACTCGCCTCGCTGGCCCGAGGCACCAACGATGCGCCAAAAATCGTGGCGATTCTGCTGCTGGGCAGTACGGCGGCGTCATGGAGCAGCCCGATCGCCCAAGCGGCGGCGTTTGCAGGCGTGGCCGTGGCCATGGGGGCGGGAAGTTATCTCGGCGGGCTCCGTGTCACGGAAGTGCTCGCCGAGAAGGTCACGAAAATGGATCACGTTGAAGGTCTGTCGGCGAATCTGACGACCTCGTCCCTCGTGCTCATCTCCGCCACAATGGGCCTTCCGGTCTCGACCACGCACGTCAGCAGCTCGTCCATCATCGGCATCGGCCTGACGAAGGGCCTGCGCGAAGTCCGATGGAGCACCGTTCGCGACATGATCCTGGCGTGGGTGGTAACGCTGCCGACCGCCGGTGTGCTCGCAAGCCTTGCCTACCTGATTCTCACCACACTCTCCTGACCCGTCACACATGACATCACATCCGCCATGACACACAGAGAGACCATGCCGGGCAGATACATGTAGATATCGCAATGTATTGATACAGGGAGACGTCGAATGACGCGAGTTTCGATGATGGGGGTTGGGTGTCTGCTGGCGGCCATCGGAGTCAGCTGGACGGTGGTATCCAGCGCGCAGGCGTTTGAATGGGAGCCCTCCGACGAAGAAATTCAAAAATACCGGAAAAGCTGGAATCCCTTGTCAAACGGCCCGATGTTCATCAGTGGCGTGGACGTGCATCCCAAAGGGCAGTTCACGGCTCACCCATTTATTTTTACGCAAGTCAGCGAGAAGCAATTCAGCAACGATCTCACGGTGAACCGCAAGGCCGCCCCGACCCATTCCTACCAGATCGCCCCTGTCGTCACAATGGCCTATGGAATGACGAACAATCTCGAATTCAACGTCGGCCTCTCCACCTCCACCTATTGGGCCCGGAGCACGGCGCAATTCAACCAGGGCCAAGGCGGGCCGGTGACGACCAATACCGGATTCGGCGACACCCAGCTCTATTTGAAGCACCGGTGGGTGGTGCAGGACCCGGACACCTGGCGGACGACGATCACGACTTTTAATATGATCGTGCTTCCGACCAGTCAGTGGACCGGCACGGAGCGGCCTCCAGGCGGGTTCGCTCCCCTGGGACGCCTGCCGGCTTCGCGCTTCGGCGCCTTGACGTGGACAGAAGGCGTGATGTTCCGGAAGAACCTGCAACCGTTTCGAATCAGCGGCGGGGCCTTTTATTCCTATCATCTACCCGGAAGCAGCGGCGGCCAGAACACCTACGCAGCGGACCTCGTCAACACCAGGCTGATCATCGAGCATATCCTCAACGATGAGCATGGTTTCGGTTACAACCTTGAATTCGTGGGATTGCACGGTCTGCCGTGGCGCGCCGACGGGCATACGATCAACGATGGCGAACGGAACGGTTTTAACTCCCTCGGTGTACAGCCGACGATCCAGTACCGCCTGTCGGACAAGTTGGTGGCCGCAGGCGGCGTGCTGTTTACCGTGGCCGGTCAGAACACTTTGGACGCGTTCTTCCCGAATTTCTCGATCTACTGGTATTGGAGCAAGAGCGGCAAAGTGATCATGCGTTGAGACGCTCCCCCACCCCCTTGCTCGTTTTTCGTAGCATCGCGCTCAAAATAATGGTATATACGTCGATCAAAAACCAGTGGCCGGCCAACCCAGGAGGGGCAGGACTCAGGATGCAGGAGCCGATCAAGAACACACGACGACGCCATCTCATGATCGCGATCGCCCGATGGTTTGATACATCCATCGGGAGCGGCGAACTCTCCGACCACGAAGCCCCGTGGGTCGCCTGGGCCCGGTGGATCCCGTTTCTGACTGTCCATCTGATGTGTTTCGCCGTGATCTGGGTCGGCTGGAGCTGGGTGGCGGTTCTGGCTGCCGTGGCGCTGTACCTGATCCGGATGTTCGCCGTCACCGGCTTCTACCACCGCTACTTCTCGCACCGGACCTTCAAGACCTCGCGCCCCGTCCAGTTCGCCTTCGCCGTGCTGGGCAACTCGGCCATGCAGCGCGGACCGCTCTGGTGGGCGGCGAATCACCGGCACCACCACGCCTATTCCGACACGCCGGAGGATATCCATTCGCCAGTCCAGTACGGTTTTTGGTGGAGTCATGTCGGCTGGATCACGGAGCCGGCAAACTTCGCGACCAATTTCAAAGCCGTGCCCGACCTGGCCAAGTACCCGGAACTGCGGTTCCTCGACCGGTTCGACACGCTGGTGCCTGCGCTGCTGGGCACCGCCATGTTCTTCGTCGGCGTGCTGTTGAACAAAGTCTCCCCGGAACTCGGGACCGGTGGCATGCAGATGCTGGTCTGGGGGTTTTTCATCTCCACGGTGGTCCTCTTCCACGGCACCAGCTGCATCAATTCTCTCACGCATCTGATAGGGCGCAAGCGTTACCCCACGGAGGACGAAAGCCGCAACAATTTTATCCTGGCGCTGATCACCCTGGGGGAAGGGTGGCACAACAACCACCACTTCTATCCCACCGCCACCCGCCAGGGTTTCTTCTGGTGGGAAATCGACCTCACCTATTACGGTCTGCTCCTGCTCGAGCAGGCGGGATTGATCTGGGATATCAAGCCGGTCCCTGAGCGGGTCCGTAACGCCGCGCCGACCGCCCTTACCGCCTCCGCATAACGCTCCGCTTCATTGTTGTCCCGGCGAGACGCACGCCACGCAGCCTTGTTGCTCCCGGGAGGCAAAGTTTGCTATGGTGGCGCCTCCACGAGGGAGCCTGTATGGTCTGGGACCCGAAAGACCCCTGGGGAAAAAAGAGCGACTCGATTGACGATGCCTTGCGCCAGGCGCAGGATCAGTTGCGCCAGATGATGCCGTTTCAGGGCATCCGCTTCGTGTTCCTGCTGCTGTTTCTCGTCATCGTGGTCTGGCAGAGCACCTTCATCGTCGCGCCGGACGAGGAAGGGGTCGTCAAGCGCTTCGGCGACGTCGTTCGCACGGCGGGCCCCGGCCCCCACGTCAAAATCCCTTTCATCGAGACGGTGCTGCACCCGAAGGTGGAAAAACTGCACCGCCTGGAGATCGGCTTCCGCACCGACCGAAACCGCGTGCAGGTGCTCCCGCAGGAAGCCCAAATGCTGACGGATGACCTGAACATCATCGCGGTGGAATTTATCGTCCAGTATAAGATCAAAAATGCAAGGGACTATCTATTCAAGGTCGACGAAATCGAAGACACGATCGAGAAGGCCGGCGAAGCGGCGATGCGCGAGGTGATCGGCAAGAGCAAGATCGACGATGCGCTGACCACCGGCAAAGCGCAAATCCAGGAAGGCACGCAAACCTTGCTGCAGCACATCCTGGATCAATACCAGGCCGGCGTGCAGATTGCGGCCGTGCAGTTGAAAGACGTCAATCCCCCTGAGGCGGTGGTTGCCGCATTCAAAGACGTGACGAGCGCCAAGGAAGATCGCCAGAAACTGATCAATCAGGCACAGGGCTATCGCAACGACATCATCCCGAAGGCCAAGGGCGAAGCCGCGCAGGTCATCAACCAGGCCAAGGGCTATGCCCAGGCCCGCGTCGCCCGGGCGGAGGGCGAAGCGAACCGGTTCGTCAAGACCCTCAAGGAATACGAGCAGGCGAAAGACATCATCAGCAAACGGATTTACATCGAGACGATGGAAGAGGTGCTGGGCGGAGTCGAGAAAATCATCATCGACGGGAAGGTATCGGAGCGGCTGCTCCCCTACCTGCCGCTCGACCAGCTCAAGGCCACGCCGAAAGGCTCCGGCGAGGAGAAGAAAGGGCCATGAGCAAGCAAGGTCTTTTCATCGCCCTCTTCGTGATTGTCGTGCTGCTGGTGCTGCTCGGCGCCTCGCCGTTGTTTATTGTGGATATCACCCAGACCGCCATCGTGGTCGAGTTGGGCAAACCGAAGCGGAACATCACGTCGCCGGGCCTCTATTTCAAGGTGCCGTTCATTCAAGACGTGACCTACTTCGACAAGCGGTTGCTGGACTATGACTCGTCCCCGCAGGAAGTCATCACGCAGGACAAGAAGACCCTCTTGATCGACAACTTCGCCAAATGGCGCATCCTCGATCCCTTGAAGGTCTACCAGGCGTTCCAGACCCAGCGGGGCGCCCTGCGCCGGCTCGACGACATCATTTACTCAGAACTACGGGTGGAACTGGGGCGGCATGATCTTGCCGACATCGTCTCGAAAAACCGTTCCGAGGTGATGGCGATCGTCACGCAGCGTGCCAATGAGAAGGCAGCCGTGTACGGGATCGAGCTCCACGACGTGCGGATCAAGCGGGCGGACCTGCCGGAACAAAACGAAAAGAACGTCTTCGCCCGCATGCAGGCGGAACGGGAACAGCAGGCCAAACAATATCGTGCGGAAGGCGCCGAGGAAGCACAGAAGATCCGTTCCGAGGCGGAGAAGGACAAGGAGATCCTCCTCGCCGATGCTTACAAAACCGCGGAGCAGATCCGTGGCGAGGGCGATGCCAAAGCGTTCAAGATCTATGCATTGGCCTATCGCCAGGACCAGAAGTTCTTCGAGTTCACCCGATCCATGGAAGCCTACAAAAAGACCTTCTCGCACAATTCGACGATGGTCCTGACCCCCGACTCCGAATTCCTCAAATTCTTCAAACAACGCTAGCGCGCAGATGCGAGGTTAGGGACGAGGGGCAAGTGGCCTCAGAGTTCCTACCCCTCGCCGCGTGTCACTCGCCTCTCGCCTGTTCCGGATCCACATCATAGGTTCACCGGCTGGGTGCAAGGGTAGCCTGACAAGAGTTCGACCGCTAAACAGGCAGCGGCCTGACCCTGCAGATGGACCAACTGATCAACTGAAGCTAACAAGGTGGTGAGACGAGCTTGGAGAAGGGAGGTACGGACTGGGACGGATCTTAATCGAGAATGTAATTATGCGGGTTGACGGTCTGGCCCTTGACCTTGACCATGTAATGGAGATGGGGGCCCGTGGAGAGTCCGGTGCTGCCGACCAGCGCGACCACATCTCCGCGTTTCACTCTCTGCCCCTGCTTGACCAGCAGCTTGCCCAGATGGCCGTATTCCGTTTCGATGCCATAGCCGTGATCGATCAGGACCACGTTGCCCATCTTGGCATCGAAGCCTGCCGACACGACGCGTCCGCTCGCAGGGGATTGCACCGGCGTATTGGGCGCCGCCCCGATGTCGACGCCGTCATGCATGGCCAGTTGGTTGGTAAAAGGAGAAATGCGGGCGCCGAATCCCGATGTCACCCAGCCTCTGACCGGCCAGATGGACGGCGTCGCCGCCCAGCGCGCCGACTTGTCCTTGGCTGCTTCGATCAGCTCCTCCAGGATCCGCTCTTCCACCGTGGAGTGGTGCTGGAGCCACGCAATGTCCTGCTGAACTTTCTGGGCGAGCGGTTTTCCCTCGCCCGACGGAACGTCATATTGAGGCTGCTCCGGCACGTCGGCCGGCGGGGCCGTTAGCATTGCGCCCTCGATCGGCTGGCCGCCGTCCATCGGACGTTCGGCGCCCCCTTTGCCGCCCATCATGTCGGTCGGCCGCTGCTCTTCGATTCCCAGCATGATCCGCAGGCGCGTATTGATTTCCTTCATGCCCAGCATGCGGCGTTTCAGATCTTCGAGCGAGGCTGAGAAGGAACTGGTCTGCTCCCGCAGCGTCACCATCTCTTCCCGGAGCACGCCCAATTCCCAGACCTGGCTGGATTGAATCACATAGTGGGTCAGGAACACAGCCTGAGCCAGCAGGAGCACCAGCCCCAGGATTTTGAGCCGCCGCACGACCGGCCCTGGAAAGCTGAACCGCAAAGGAGCGGCCTTGGCTCCCCTGAAGATCACGATCGTATAGGCGTCGGCGGATTTTCCCTTTTCAGTCGGTTCCATATCCATCCCTGCTCATCACGTTCTTTATCCTACAGGCACACTACCCAGAAGCAAGTTGTAAGTGTATCCAAACTTCGGAGATCGGTCAACGGTTTTATAATTTTATAAACGATTGTTTTTCAATGGCTTACGTGTTGATTTTTGTATCCAGGCAAGGTAATCCGCCGTGCCGTGGGCGATCGGAAAGGCGATGATTTCCGGCACCGTGTAACGGTGGAGTCGCCTGACCTCTTGGGCCAGCGGCTGAAAGAGATCAGCCCGTGATTTCACGAGCATCAGGACTTCCCGTTCATCGGCGATCTTTCCCTCCCAGCGGAACAGCGAGCGTAGCCCTGACAGCACGTTCACGCAGGCGGCCAGTTCGGCTTTGACCAGAGCCCGGCCGATCCGCCTGGCGTCCCGTTCCGAGGCGGCCGTCACCAACACCATGATGGCCTGACGCCGGTTCCCTGCCGACACTCCCATTCGCTGCTTCTTCATCGATATTCCAATCCGCTTGCCCGACCGTCCCTGCGCCTCGTGTTGATCCCCCGTGACGCGCCTGTTCTGGCTGAATCGGCTCCGGCACGTGTGGAGCACCCTGGTGCGATTGACAGCTTTGCAAGGAGCCCCCTATGATACGAGGTGTCCAAGCAGAACCACCGAACCAGTTCTTAGAGGAGGCCGCGCCATGGGGTTCACCATAACCGTCCAGGAGCTCAAGCAGCGCCTGGACGCCGGCGACAAGATCGTGCTGGTGGATGTCCGGGAGCCCTGGGAATATTCCATGGCGAAAATCGAGGGCGCAATGCTGATTCCGCTCGGCACCATCCCCCAATCGCTGGACAAGCTCGACCGCAACGCCGAGATCGTCTGCCACTGCCATCGCGGGATGCGGAGCGCCGATGCCACGACCTTCCTCCACCAGCAGGGCTTCAAGAGCGTCAAAAACCTGGTGGGTGGAATAGACGCCTGGTCCGTTCACATCGATCCGAACGTGCCGCGCTACCGGTAACGAGGCGCGCGGGCGTAATCACTAACTCCCCTGCGCGCGGAAATACTCCACCGTCCGCGCCAGCCCTTCGTCCAACGATACGCGCGGCTCCCACCCCAATTCCTGTCGCAGCTTGCTGGCATCCACGACACTGCGGGCCTGCTCGCCCTTCTTCGCCGGTCCATAGAGCTGCTTGCATCCCGACTTGGTCAGATCTACGAGCTTGATAAACAACTCGTTGACGGACGTCTCGTGGGCCGTGCCGACGTTGTAGATGCCCTGCACATCCTTGCCCAGGGCCGCCAGGTGCGCCTCCACGACGTCGTCCACATAGATGAAGTCGCGGGTCTGCCGGCCGTTGCCGTTGATGATCGGTTGTTCGCCGGCGAGCATTTTCTGCGTGAAAATGGCGACGACGCCGGCTTCCCCGTACGGATCCTGCCGGGGGCCGTAGACGTTGCTGAACCGCAGGCTCACGGAGTGAATTCCGCTGACCCGCTGGTGATAGGCCAGATAATATTCGCCCGTGAGCTTGCTGATGCCGTAGGGCGACAGCGGACGCGTCGGATGGGATTCCGGCGCGGGGAACACGTCCTGCTCGCCGTAGATAGCGCCGCCCGACGACGCGAAAATGATTTTCCTCGTGCCGTAACGGACCGCCTGGTCGAGCACGTTCAGCGTGCCGAGAATGTTGACCTGCGCATCGAACAGCGGATCCTCGACGGACCGGCGGATGTTCATCTGCGCCGCCAGATGGATCAGCACGACAGGGCGTTCCCGGCGAAACACTCCATCCAGGCGCGAGCCCTGCACGTCCCGTTTGTAGAATTCCGCCGCCCGGTTCAGGTTCCGGCGCTTGCCGGTCGAGAGATCGTCCACGACGACGACCTCGTGCCCTTCCTGCACCAGACGATCGACCAGATGGGACCCGATGAAGCCGGCGCCCCCCGTGACCAGAATTTTCACACCACCCTCCGCGGCATCACGCGTGATGCCTTCCGGAACGTCCTCCGCTCCACGTCAGCCCCAGCAGGATTTCGCGGTTGCCCTTTTGTCCGGGCACCGGGGAATCCAGCACACCGAGCCGTCGAAACCCGAGCGACTCGGCGCAGGCCAGAACTTTGTCCGTCACGGCGCGCCGCTGCTCTTCGTCGCGCACGATCCCCCCGCGCCCCACCTGCCCCTTCCCGACCTCGAACTGCGGCTTGACGAGCACGATGGCCGTCGCCGGGCTCCCGAGAAACGGCGCGACGCAGGGCAGCACGAGCGTCAACGAAATAAACGACACGTCGATCACGGCCAGATCAATCGGCTCCGGCACTGCCGCGCGTTCCAGATAGCGGATGTTCTGCCGATCGAGAACGACCACGCGAGTATCCTGACGTAACTTCCAATCCAACTGCCCGTAACCCACGTCCACCGCGTAGATGCGGCGGGCGCCGCGCTGCAGCAGGCAGTCGGTGAAGCCGCCGGTGGACGCGCCGACGTCCATGGCCACCAGCCCCTGCGGATCGACCGTGAAGGCGTCGAGCGCCGCCGCGAGCTTGCCGCCGCCACGGCTGACGAAGGGCGTCGTCCCGGACACGACGTCAATCGCGGCTTCTGCGGGCACGAGCGCCGCCTGCTTGTCGGTCAGCACCCCGTTAACCCGCACGACGCCGGCCAGAATCAGCCGGCTGGCCTGCTCGCGGCTGGAAGCCAGCCCGCGGGCCACCAACACGCGATCCAACCGATCTCGAACCGTTGACCCTTTCTGAGCCATGGGAAACCGGGGACAGGCTGGTGTGCAGCGCGTCAGGTGGAACGGGCGGGCTCGTCTTCGTCCTCTTCCAGCGTGAGGGCGCGAAGCCGTTTCTTTCCGTCCTTGTCCTGGATGAGAATCTCGACCTTGTGTTCGGCGTCATCCAGCATCTTGAGGCAGGTCTTGGACAGCTTGATGCCTTCTTCGAAGATTTTCAGCGAGTCGTCGAGGGAGAGGTCTCCCTTTTCGAGCTCCGAGACGATCGTCTCGAGCCGGGCCATCGCCTGTTCGAATTTCACCGGAGCCACGGGTTATCCTCTCCAAACAACATCCGTTGCGCGTATTATACGAGCCCCTCGAAGACCGCGCAACCGTTAAGAACTCACGAATCGGGCAGGATTTTTCGCACATCGCACAACAGACGTCCGTCTGCCAGCCTGGCCAGGATTTCGTCGCCGACCGACACGTCCTGCGCCCGTTTCACGACGGTGCCCTCCGGCACCGTCTGCACGATGCTATAGCCGCGCCCCAAAATGGCCAGCGGGCTCAAGTTGTCGAGCGCCGAGGCGGCCGATCGGACGGCATGCCGCTTGAGCGCCAGCACCGCCAGCAGGCCCTGCTCGATCCGCTTCGCGAGTTGGGGAATCAGCGTCAGCGCCGACCGGATCCGGACTTTCGGGCTGCACGATTCGAGCGCGTGCCGGCAGGCGGCCGCGCGCCGCTCCCACGCGGACAGCCGATCGCCCAGCGAACTCCCGAGCCGGCCGGTCAACTCGTCCAGTTGCTGCGCCGCCTGCTCGACGGGCAGCGGCTTCGTGCGCAGCACCCGCAGCGCCGCAGCGCAGGTCTGCCGTTCTCCGCGCAGGCGCGCGCGCATGGAGTGCTTGAGGCGCGACGACGCTTCGCGCAGCCCGCCCAGCAGATCGTCGAGCACCGGCGCGACCATCTCCGCGGCCGCCGAGGGGGTCGGCGCGCGGGTGTCCGCCGCGAAATCCGCCAGCGTGACATCGATCTCGTGCCCGACCGCCGATACCACCGGCACGGCCGAAGCGGCAATGGCCCGGACGACGATTTCCTCGTTAAAGCACCAGAGATCCTCCAGCGAGCCGCCGCCGCGTCCGACGATCATGACGTCCACCAGCTTCGACGCGCTCAGCGAACGGACGGCGGCGGCGATCTGTGCGGCGGCGTCCTCCCCCTGCACCGGCACCGGCGCGATCACGATGCCGAGGATCGGGCACCGGCGGCGCAGCACGGCCAGCATGTCGCGAATGGCCGCACCCGTGAGCGACGTGATAATCCCCACGCGGCGCGGCAGGAACGGCAGCGGCCGTTTCCGGGACGGGTCGAATAACCCCTCGCGGGCCAGCCGTTCCTTGAGCTGTTCCAGGGCGAGCTGCCGCGCGCCGAACCCCTTCGGCTCCAGATAGTCCAGGACAATCTGGTATTCCCCGCGCGATTCGTACACCGTCAGGCGCCCGCGCACGACGAGCTGGAGTCCTTCTTTCAAGGAGAACCGCAGGCGCAACGCTCCGGCCCGGAAGAGCACCGCGCGAATCTGGCTGGTCGCGTCTTTGAGCGTGAAATAGACGTGCCCGGACGAGGGGGTGCGGAGGTTGGAGACTTCCCCTTCCACCCAGAGATCGGGGAAACCCTCTTCCAGCCGGTCCCGGACCAGTGCGGTCAGGTCGGAAACGGTGAGAATCCGTTGCGGCCGGTCAACCACAGTGCGCGTCATACCGGTTCACAGCATCGGGCGCGTCGGCCAGCCCGCATTATTCATGACGGTTCGTCGCGAAATCGTGGAGTCGCGTCGCGAGACGGGCACGCGCAGCCGTGAAGGACCGAGGCGTACTAGAGCAGTACGTTGAGGGACTGAGCGGCGAGCATGCTCGCCACAGGCTTGTCGCAGCAGCGAATCCGCGATTGCAGCAGAAGCGTCCATGGATTATGCGGGCTCAGTCGGAGATGCGGAGCCGCTGAATGCTGAGCGCCTTGCCGAGCGTGCCGTCCAATTCGACCAGCACCGCGCAGAAGACGGCGGGGCCGGAGGCCACCTCGAAGCGACGGGGCATGCCGGTCAGGAATTTTTCGATCACCAATTCCTTCTTCACGCCGATGACGGAATGCACCGGACCGGTCATCCCGATGTCGGTGATATAGGCGGTGCCCTTCGGCAGCATCTGCTCGTCGGCGGTCTGCACGTGCGTATGGGTGCCGACGACCGCCGACACCTCGCCGTCGAGGAAATGGCCCATGGCCATCTTCTCCGAGGTCGCCTCCGCATGTATGTCCACGACGATCGCGGCGGTTTCCTGCTTGAGCTTCGCCACTTCCCGGCGCGCGGCCTGGAAGGGACAATCGAGCGTCGGCATGAAGGCGCGGCCCATCAGATGGAGGACGGCCAGACGCTCGCCGCCGGCCGTTTCCACCACGATCGAGCCGCGGCCGGGCACGCCCTCCGGGTAGTTGGCCGGACGGAGCAGGCGCGGCTCGTGCCGGATGAACTCGACGATCTCTTTCTTATCCCACGCATGGTTGCCGGTGGTGATGACCGCGGCACCCCAGTCGAACAGCTCCTGCGCCAGATCAGGGGTGATGCCGAAGCCGCCCGCGATGTTCTCGCCGTTGGCCACGATCAGATCAATGTTGTGCTGGGCGACGAGCTTCGGCAGCCGGCGCTCCACGGCCCGCCGGCCCGGCTCTCCCATGATGTCGCCGATTACGAGAACCTTCACTTCGCGATCTCCGTATACCGGCTTTCCCGGATGACGGTCACTTTGATCTGCCCCGGATAGGTCAGCTCCTGCTCGATCTTCTTGGCCAGATCGCGGGACATGAGCGACGATTCCGTGTCGCTCACCTCCTCCTGCCGGACGATCACGCGAATCTCGCGCCCGGCCTGGATCGCGTAGGCCTTCTGGACGCCCTTGAATCCCGTCGCCAGCGACTCGAGCTTCTCCAGCCGCTTGACGTAGGATTCCAGCGCCTCCCGGCGCGCCCCGGGCCGCGCCGCCGACAGGGCCTCCGCCGCCGCGACCAGCACCGTTTCCGGACAGATCGGCTCCACCTGTTCGTGATGCGCCGCAATCGCGTTGACGATTTTGGGCGCCTCGCCGTACTTCTTGGCGATGTCGGCTCCCAGCATCGCGTGCGTCCCCT
>Ga0247727_10008616_pt1 | contig 18849 bp, 17 predicted proteins | sample WisWelCaveWW1625_FD_202498 | JGI IMG/M metagenome (GOLD analysis project Ga0247727, IMG submission 202498) | Biofilm microbial communities from Wishing Well Cave, Virginia, United States - WW16-25 | ecosystem: Environmental > Aquatic > Deep subsurface > Groundwater > Cave microbial mat | place... | reverse complement strand
GGCGTGCTGATCCTCTCGGGCCGGCTCGATGCCGCCCAGGAGGCCAAGGCGCGCGCCGTGTTCGACGCGCTCACCGAGCCGCGGGTCGTGGACCTGCGGGACCTGGCCTACATCTCGAGCCTCGGGCTCGGCATCCTCCTCAGGACCCAGAAGCGCCTCAAGGCCGCCTCCGGCCAGGGGCTGACCCTGATCCACGTGAACCCCCACATCCACGACGTTTTTCGCTACTCGGGCTTCGACCAGATCTTCGACATCCGTCCCGGATCGACCTAGGAGCGCTGGGGTGCGTGCCGACGATGGGCGTGTGGAGTGCGACGAATCCGGGGGAGTCCCTTCGGGGCCGCCCATCCCGACCAACTTTTCTCCCCCTGGGTGGTACTTAACGATGCAGCCGGACGATGAGACGCTCGTCGCGGATTGCCTGCGGGGGAATGGGGTGGCGTTCGAGATCCTCGTCGGTCGCTACGAGAAGCTGGTCTATAACGTGGCGCGGCGGATGGTGGGGCAGGTCGAGGACGCTCGCGACATCGCGCAGACGGTCTTCCTGAAGGTCTTCGAGAATCTCAAGGGGTTCGATCGCCGGTATCGGTTCCGGAGCTGGATCACGCGGATCACGATCAATGAATCGATCAATCATCTCGGCGCCCGGAAGGGTGCCGAGCCCCTCGACGAGCGCTGGCCCTCGGCGGAGCGCGGCCCCGGGGAGATCGTGAGCGGGGCCGAGCGCTCCCGCGCGGTCGACGTGGCCGTGCGCGGGCTCCAGCTGGACTACCGCGTGGTGATCGTCCTCAGACACTTCCTCGAATACAGCTACCGCGAGATGGCCACGATCCTGGAGATTCCCGAGAAGACCGTGAAATCCAGGCTCTTCACGGCGCGGCAGCTCTTGAAGGACGCTCTGGCAAGCCAGGGCGCCATGGAGTCGTGACGTGGATCCGAGACAGATCGAGTTGATCCACGGAGAGCTCGACGGGGCCAACACGGAGTCTGAGAGCGCGAATCTGAGGGAGCTCGTCTCCCGCGACCCGTCGGCCCGCGCGCTGCTGGACGACCTGCGGAGGCTCTCGGGCGTGCTCTCTCGGGCGCCTGACCAGGAGCCGCCCGCCGGCCTCCGGGAGGCTGTCCTGGCGACAGTCGCGGCCCGGAAGGCGGTCGACCCGGCCCGGCGCCGGGAAGGTTTCGGCCCAGGTCACCAACTTTCCAAACTGTGGCTTGTACTGAGGACTAGGCACCGGGTATCGCGCCCGGCAGGGGAAGGGAGGCTCATACCGATGGCATACGCAAGGAAGAACGTTTGGGTGCTGGGCGCCGTCGCGATCGCCGTGATCGCGATCGCATACGTGGGGGTCCTGTGGCAGCCGAGCGACGACAAGGACGTCTCGGCCACGATCGGTGCCGCGAATCGGTACCGGGCGGAGCCGATGACGGACAAGGACGTCGTCTTGGGCGACACGTCGACCCAGGAGATCCTCCAGAGCGACGAGTTCGTCGCGCTGATGCGTGACCCCGAGGCCCGGAAGGTGATGGCGAGCCCCGAGTTCGCGACGCTCGCGGGGAACCCCGCGTTCGCGAGCCTCATCGGGAGCGCCGAGTTCGCGAAGTTCGCGGGGAATCCGCAGTTCGCGAGCCTCGTCGGGAGCGCCGAGTTCGCGAAGTTCGCGGGGAACCCGCAGTTCGCGAGCCTCGTCGGGAGCGCCGAGTTCGCGACGCTCGCGGGGAATCCGCAGTTCGTGAGCCTCGTCGGGAGCGCCGAATTCGCGAAGTTCGCGGGGAACCCGCAGTTCGCGAGCCTCAAGGACAACCCCGAGTTCGCGGCGCTCGCGAGGAACCCGCAGTTCGCGAGCCTCGTCGGGAGCGCGGAGTTCGCGAAGTTCGCGGGGAACCCGCAGTTCGCGAGCCTCGTCGGGAGCGCGGAGTTCGCGAAGTTCGCGGGGAATCCGCAGTTCGCGAGCCTCGTCGGGAGCGCGGAGTTCGCGAAGTTCGCGGGGAATCCGCAGTTCGCGAGCCTCGTCGGGAGCGCGGAGTTCGCGAAGTTCGCGGGGAACCCGCAGTTCGCGAGCCTCGTCGGGAGCGCCGAGTTCGCCAGGTCCCTGGCCGCCCACCAGGAGTAGACTTAGCGAGATCATCGTCGAGGAGATGCCGGGGGATGCTCCGGCATCTCCTCGATGTGTGTTCTGGGGGGCGATCGTTCGATGGGAGCGCCGCGAGCCACCGCCGTCCTCGCCCTGGTCTCGCTCGCCGCGGTTCCGACCCCCGCCCAGCTGCGCACCCTCGAGACCGAGGACCTCCGGCTCGTCTACGTCGACCCGACCCTGACCTACCTCGCCCCGCACGCGGCGCGCTCGTTCGAGAGCGCGCTCGACTTCGAGCGGGCGCTGTTCCACTACGAGCCCTCCGAGCCGGTGACCGGCCTGCTCCTGGACCTCTCGGATGTGGGCCGGGCGAACGCCGGCGCGCTCCCCCGGAACAACCTCACGATCCACGTCGCGCCGGTGAGCTTCGCGTACGAGACGCTCGCCCCCAACGAGCGCCTGAGCACCATCATGAACCACGAGCTGGTCCACGTCATCGCGATGGACCAGGCCGCGGGAAGCGACCGGGCCGCGAGGAAGTTCTTCCGTGGGAAGGTCCTGGTCACCCCCGATCACCCCGAGACGATCGGGTACCTCTACCTCACCGTCCCGCGGCTCGCGGTGCCGAGCTGGTACCAGGAAGGGCTCGCGGTCTTCTTCGAGACGTGGATGGCCGGCGGGATCGGCCGGGCCCAGGGCTCGTACGACGAGATGGTGTTCCGCTCGATGGTGCGCGACGGTGCGGAGTTCTACGACCCGCTGGGGCTCGTCTCGGAAGGGACCCGCGTGGATTTCCAGGTCGGCGTGAACGCCTACCTCTACGGGACCCGTTTCCTCTCCTACCTGGCCTACAAGCATTCGCCGGAGTCCCTCATCGACTGGGCGTTCCGGCGCGAGGGAAGCAAGAAGTACTACGCGACCCAGTTCGAGAAGGTCTACGGCCGACCCCTCGTGGACGAATGGCGCGACTGGATCGCGTGGGAGAAAGAGTTCCAGACGAGAAACCTGGAGGCGATCCGCCAGCACCCGACGACGCCCTACCGGGACCTCTCGCCGAAAGCCCTGGGGTCCGTCTCCCGGGCGTTTCTGGACCCCGAGCGACGGAAGGTGTACGCGGCGCTCAACTATCCGGGCGTCGTGGCGCACGTCGGCGCGATCTCGCTCGACGACGGGACGGTGGATCCCATCGTCGAGGTCAAGGATCCTGTCCTCTACAGCGTGACCTCCCTCGCCTGGGATCCCCAGGGGAAAACGCTCTTCTACACGTCCGACAACTCGGCGTACCGCGACCTGCGCGCGGTCGATCCGGTCACGAGGAAGGCCAGGACGCTCATCAAGGACGCGCGGATCGGCGACCTCGTCGTCCACCCGGTGGACCGCTCCCTGTGGGGGATAAGGCAGCTGAACGGCCTGTCCACCCTGGTCCGGGTCCCCCCACCCTACGTCGAGTGGAACCAGATCCACACGTTCCCGTACGGGCAGGTTCCCTACGACCTCGATATCTCGCCGGACGGCGCCCTCCTCTCCGCCTCGGTGGGGGAGGTGAGCGGACGGCACTCCCTCCGCGTGTTGAGCCTCGACTCGGTCCAGAAGGGCGACCTCACCCCGATCCGCGAGGCGGATTTCGGCACCACGATCCCCTCGAACTTCGTCTTCTCTCCAGACGGGAAGCACCTCTACGGAAGCTCGTACTACACCGGGGTGTCCAACATCTTCCGGTACGAGCTCGCGACCGGCTCGCTCGAGGCGGTGACGAACGCCGAGACCGGGATGTTCCGGCCGATTCCGCTCGGCCGGGGGGAGACGCTGATCGTCTTCCGGTACAGCGGCGAGGGGTTCGTCCCCGCCGAGATCGAGGCCTCTCCCCTCGAGGACGTGAGCGCGATCACCTTTCTCGGCCAGCGCATCGCGGAAGAGCGCCCGGTGGTGCGAGGCTACATGGCCGGCTCGCCGGCGGACATCCCCCTCGACGACCGGATCACCCGCCAGCGGGAATACCCGTCGTTTCGGGGGATCCGGCTCGAGTCGGTCTACCCCGTCCTCGAAGGGTACAAGGACTCGTTCGCGGCGGGGGTCACCGCGCATTTCTCGGACCCGATCGCCATGAACCGTACGACCGTCACGGTGTCCTACTCCCCCGACGACGACCTGACCTCGGAGGAGCGGCTCCACGCCTCCGTCGAGTACCGGCGCTACGACTGGCGCGCCAACCTCAGGTGGAACGACGCCGACTTCTACGACCTCTTCGGGCCGACCAAGACCGGCCGCAAGGGGTACGCGATCGAGCTGGGCAGAAAGAGCGCGCTGCTCTACGACCTGCCGCGTGAGCTGAGCCTGGATCTGGACGTCGCCTACTACGGGAACCTGGACCGCCTGCCGTACGCCCAGAACGTCGAGGCGACCTTCGAGCAGCTCGCAACCGGCGCCGCGCATCTCACCTACAGCAACATCCGCTCTTCTCTCGGCGCGGTGGACGGCGAGAAGGGGATCCAGACGGAGGCGATCCTGGGCGCGAACTACGTCCACGACGACCTGGTCCGCTTCGGGCTGGCGAAGCTCGACCTCGGATTCCCGCTGCCGCTGACCCACTCCTCCCTCTGGCTGCGCGGCTCCGCCGGCGCCTCCTCGGGCGACCCGCTGGACGAGTTCGCGAATTTCTTCTTCGGCGCCTTCGGCAACAACTGGGTCGACCACCGCTCCGCCAAGCGGTACCGGGAGTACTACGCGTTTCCCGGTGTCGAGATCAACGACATCGGCGGGAAGAACTTCGTGAAGACCATGCTCGAGTGGAACCTCCCGCCGTGGATCTTCCGGCGGGTCGGCACGCCCGGCTTCCATCTCACGTGGGCGCGCGCGTCCCTCTTCGCCGCCGGGATCGAGACGAACCTCGAGGACGAGGCCCTCGCGCGTCGGGTGGGGGACCTGGGCGCGCAGGTGGACTTCCGGTTCTCCGCCCTCTCCCAGCTCGACCTGACGCTGTCGGCAGGCTACGCGGTCGCGTTCGAGCGGGGAGCCGACCGGCGGGGCGAGGCGATGGTCTCCCTCAAGATCCTTCGCTGACGGCGTTGCGGGGCGTCAGCGCCCGCGTCACGGCCTTCGCGACCGCATCGATCTGCGGGTCGCCGAGGCCGGGGAACATGGGGAGGGAGAGGCCAAGCGAGGCCCACCGCTCCGCGACGGGGAACGCTCCCGGCCGGAAACCCATCCCGCGGTACGCCTTCTGCAGATGCAGCGGGACGGGGTAGTGGAGGCCGTTTCCGATCCCTGCCTCGCCGAGCGCGCGCTTCAGGCGGTCGCGATCGGGGTGCCGGATGACGTAGAGGTGGTACACGTGGCTGCGGCCCGGCGCCTCCTGGGGGACCTCGACGACATCGCGAAGCGCGCTTTGGTACCTCGAAGCGGCGCTGCGCCGCGCCTCGTTCCAGGCGTCCAGACGGCGAAGCTTGATGCGCAGCGCGGCCGCCTGGAGCGAGTCGAGCCGGGCGTTGTACCCCTCGACGTCGTGCTCGTACTTCTGCGCCTGGCCGTGGTCCCTGAGCTGCGCCACCCGGGCCGCCAGATCGGGGTCGTCGGTCGTCACCGCTCCCGCCTCGCCGCAGGCGCCCAGGTTCTTTCCCGGGTAGAAGGAGAAGGCTGCCGCGGTCCCCATCGATCCGGCCCTTTGACCCTTGTACCCGGCGCCGTGCGCCTGGCACGCGTCTTCCAGCACCAGGAGGCCCCGCCGCCGCGCGATCTCGAGGAGCGGATCCATGTCCGCGGTCTGGCCGTAGAGGTGCACGGGAAGCAGGACCCTTGTGCGGGGGGTGAGTGCCGCCTCGACCTTCGATACGTCCATGGTCCCCGTCTCGGGGTCCACGTCCACGAACACCGGGCGCCCTCCGGCCTGGGTGATCGCCTCGGTCGTCGCGATGAAGGTGTGGGGAACCGTGAGGACCTCGTCTCCCGGCCCGAGCCCCATGGCGAGGAGAGCGAGCCGCAAGGCGTCGGTGCCGTTCGCGACGCCGACGGCGTGCCTCACGCCGACGTACGCGGCGAATTCCGCCTCGAACGCGCGAATCTCCTCCCCGCCCACGAAGCTCGCCTCGCGGAGGATCTTCTCCCAGGCGGCCAGGATCTCCGCCGCCATCTCGCGGTGCGGGGTCTGGAGATCGAGGAAGGGGACTCGCATCAGGGAAGCGGGGGAAGGGGTCGTGGGGTTCATGGGAGCTCAAGTCTATGGAGGGTCCGGCGTGGACACAAGGGTCCCGTCGTGCCCCCGGGACGTATCCTGGCGCGCGTTCGCCCTGGCGGTGGGCCTCCCGTCAGGGCTCTTTCGTGAGTGGAAGCGGAGCGCACGGGTGTAGAGTAGACGAGCGGAGGCTCTGCGCGGTGCCGGTGGCCAGCCGGCGGAAGGAAGGGATCATGCTGGGATTGTCGGCTGGGGTCCTTGCGGCGCTCGCCGTTCTGCTCCTCTTCATCGCGAATTCCATCAAGGTACTCCCCGAGTACGAGCGGGGCGTGGTCTTCCGTCTCGGCCGCCTCCGGGGCCACGACTACGGGCCGGGCCTGTTCTTTCTGATCCCCGTCGTGGACCGGATGGTCCGGGTGTCCCTCCGGACCGTCGTCCACGACGTCCCGCCCCAGGACGTCATCACGAGGGACAACGTCTCGCTCAAGGTGAACGCGGTCGTCTACTTCCGCGTGATAGACCCGCGCAAGGCGGTGGTCGAGGTGGAGAACTACCAGTACGCCACGAGCCAGCTCTCCCAGACGACCCTGCGCTCGGTCCTGGGACAAGAGGTGCTGGACGGGCTCCTCTCCGAGCGGGACAGGGTGAACCAGCAGCTGCAGACGATCCTCGACAAGCACGCGGACCCGTGGGGGATCAAGGTCTCCGCCGTCGAGGTGAAGCAGGTGGACCTGCCGGTGGAGATGCAGCGCGCGATGGCCAAGCAGGCGGAGGCCGAGCGCGAGAAGCGCGCGAAGATCATCCATGCCGAGGGCGAGTTCCTGGCGGCGACGAGCCTGGCCAAGGCCGCAGAGGAGCTCGGGCGCAACCCGACCACGTTGCAGCTCCGCTACCTCCAGACCCTCACCGAGGTCGCCGCCGAGAAGAACTCGACGATCGTGTTCCCTCTGCCGATCGACCTGCTCCGGCCGTTCATCAAGTGAACAGCGGCTGCTCCGGTTGGCTGCGAGCTCCTGGACCGACCTCGGAAGCGCTCGGTACCTCGCCCAGAACTCGGCAGCGGCAGGGTGCGGCTTTCCTCATGGAGGCGACCCTCCCCACGACGTGCTCAGACGTCCGCCGGATCTACCCGCTCGATCTCCGGAATCTGATCGAGATCCTCGTCGACGCTGATCACCCGCTTGAGCCCGCTGCGGAGCATCGTGCCTGCGTGTACGGCATCCCGGACAGGCAGGTGTGGATGCCGGAGGGCCAGCTCGAACGCCATGTCCATGTCCTCCCGGGTGACGGACAGGAGTTCCGGAAACAGAGCGGCAACGTTTCGTGCCAGGGCGACCCCGTCTTCGCGTCTCCCGCGGCGCGAAAGCACGTAGAGGATCTCCTGGAGCACCTCGCTGTTGACCGTTGCGTCCAAAGAGCCTTCAGCGATCTTGCGGAGCACTCTCGCGCACGCGTCCCGTTTCGGATGCGCGCGACCCGCGGCGTACAAGAAGACGTTCGTGTCAACGAAGACCCGCATGGCCCTCTTCGATCTGTTTCCTTGCACGTTTCCAGTCGATCACGGGAAGGCGCATCCTGAGAATGGCGTCCACGATCGGGCCGCGGTCCGGCCTAGGGGCGAGGTAGGTCTCCCGCACGGCCCAGCGGATCAGCTCGGCGACGGACGTTCTGCGCTGGCGCGCCAGAGCTTCGAGGCGCCGGAATTCCTCCGGGTCCATGAGGAGCTGGGTCCGACGCGTAGCAGCCATTGGAACACCTCCATCCGTATGCTCATGCACATGAGCATAGGCGACTTGGGAGGGGAGGTCAACCGGCCTTCCCCTCACGATATGACGCGGTCGTAGTCGGCGTGGCTGCCGATCCAAAACCAGGAGATCGTGTCACCTTCTTGGGCGCCGACGGCTCGATACCCCAGGCCAATGCGCACCGAATAGACAGGAGCAGTCGGATGGACCCGCTTGAACCGAAGGCCGGGATGAGTTGGGTTCTCTCGAAAGAGCCTGTAGGCCTCCCGCGCCTGCTCTTTCACCTCATCTGGGAGACCGGCGAATGTCCTTCTGAACCGGTGTGTGACCCGCGACTTCACAGCCGGTCCGGATCGAGTTCCGTGGTGCGCCCCTCCCGCGCCTCCTGGAGAGCCTCGTCGGCCAGCTCTTGGAGCCGGTTCGCAGAGGCTCGAAATGCCACATCCCAACGCTGCTCCGAAGCGATCTCTTCCAAGAGCCACTTCGCAAGCTCATCCTGCTCATTGGGAGGAAGTTGCGACGCCTGATCGAAAGCCTTCCTGAGAAGCTGGGTCACTTGAGCACCTCGACACGGCCAGAGGAAATCTACCGCCGAGGAGACGTAGGGTCAACGGGTCAAGTTGTTCGAGAGCAACACGGTCCGAGGTGGGCGTCCCCACAGCGGCAACCTGGGCCGAAGGCCAGAACGCCCCTCCCTCGGAGGGAGCGGGCCGAGAACAGTCTCGCGACGGCCCGTTCGTCCTTCAATACGCCTTCCCGAACAGCACCGCGGGGACGGTCTTCAAGACGATCCGGATGTCCTGTTCGAGCGTCCAGGTCTCGACGTACGCCAGGTCGAGCCTCACCATCTCGTCGAAGGAGGGACTGGGGATCGGCGGGCGCGGCCCGACGACGTTCATGTCTCCGCGGAAGACGTTCCAGAGCTGGACAAACAGTCCTCGAACCAGTCTTTTGCAAGGCGGATCGAGAGGTCGGCCGCATCGTGGAGCCGTTTCCCGATCGCGGGTCCTGCCGCGAAGACCTTCTTCCGAAGGACGCGAACCGATTCGACCGCCGGAGCGAAGTCGCCGTCGCCAGAGACCAGGTAGGCGACGTCGAAAGCATCCGCATGGGCGAGGCGCACCAGGTCGACGGCGAGAGCGACGTCCACCCCCTTCTCGCGGAACACGGTCACCCTTCGATGCTCTCTCGCCATCGCCGCGAGATCTCGAAACACCCGACCCGGAATTCGAAGGGAACGGAGGTTGGCCAGATATCGCGCGAGTTCCTCCGCGCAAGGATTCTTCTCCTCGGTGCGCTGGATGTATCCGAGCCGGAGCGTGACCCCCGACGTCGCCTCGAGTGCCGCGATCAGCGCCCGATTGGCCTCATACGCCCGACCGCCCGAGCGATCCACCCGCGCGATGTAGTAGCGCACGTCGCGGAGTTCGCGGCCCCTGACGAGTTTCCATGAGAACCTGCGGATGTCGAGACGGGCCGCTCGGACGCCGATCGACTTCAGACCGCGGTAGAGATTGGCACCGTCGACGAAGACGGTCGCTCTCGTCACCGAGACTGCCTTCGGAGGAGGCAAAAGAAAGCCCAGGGCGGCCGGAGGAACCCGGCAGGCCCTGGGTCGGTTTGCGGCCATCCCTTGAGACGGCCAAAAGGCAATGTACCGCGGAAGGGACGAGCGGTCAACGGGTCGAGTCGTAGTCGAGTTATCCGGGAGCAACACGGTTCGAGATGTCCCTCAGTACGCCTTCCCGAAGAGCACCAAGGAGCCCGACGAGATCACGGTGCGCGCGGTAGACGCGCTCATCGACGTACGCCAGGTCGAGCCGCACCATCTCGTCGAAGGACAGGGCGTTCCTGCCACTTACCTGCCAGAGCCCCGTGATCCCCGGGAGAACCTCGAGCCGCCTCTTGTGCCACTCGGTGTACCGCTCGACCTCGTAGGGGATCGGCGGGCGCGGCCCGACGATGCTCATGTCTCCGCGGAAGACGTTCCAGAGCTGCGGCAGCTCGTCCAGGCTCGTGCGCCTCAGGAGCCGTCCCACCCACGTCACCCGGGGATCGCGCGTGATCTTGTGGACGACCTTCGTGACGGGCTCGGCCACGGCGGCGCCCACGGAGCGGCCCGCGGGGGCTCCTCCGCTCTTGCCGTAGATCCAGTCGGCCGTGTAGCTCTGGTGGATGTCCGCCCCGCTCCCCGAGCGAATGGAGCGGAACTTCAGGAACGTGAACGGCGCGCCGCGCAGCCCGACGCGGGTCTGCTTGTGGATACGCACCGTTCGAAACAGAGGACTTGGAGCGCGACGCCGTTCGGCAGATTCTCCGGTCTACCAGGTAGCCGGCTTGGAGAACGTGCCCTTCCCGTCGTTGAGCGTGGACGGGAACTGACTGCGCTTGAGCGTCCGGGGCCAGATGGGACGAATGAAGTCAACCTCGTTCGCGAGGACCCGCGCGGGTTTCTTGTAGGGCGAAGCGAGACCGACCTGCATGCCGAGCTGCCGGCGCGCGATGCGGATGGGCTCGAGGAGATCCGAGTCGTTCGAGATGACGAAGGCAACTTCGCAGTCCTTGTTGAACGCGTCGACGAGCATGTGGCTGGCGAGGTTGACGTCTGATCCCTTCTCCTCGGTCTTGATGACTCTCACGAACTTCGAGCCGGTTGCCGGCGGCGCGGCAAGCGGCATCATGACCGTGTTCGAGAGGAAGTGGCCGAACACGATCGAAAGGTTCGGCACTGTGGCGAGTGCCCGCAGGTAGATCTCCTGCCGCCGGGGCGCATCCGGGTCACGGGGCAGAGCGCTCACCCGCGCCGTGTAGTACCGGATGCGATGGATGGTGTGAGACCCCGGCAGGAGCAGCCGGGCGAACGCCCCAAGATCAAGCCAGCGATGAGGGGTGTCCCTTAGACATCCGTAATACAAGTTGAAGCCGTCGATGTAGACGTTGGTCGTGGGCATATAGAGCAAAGGCCGCCCGGAGGCGGCCTTGCGCCCTACCCGCGAAGGGGTAGGGGGGGTTCGAAGCTTGCGCTTCGAACGAGAAGATACGACGAGAGCGGAACCAAGTCAAACACACGGGCCTTTTGCACGTTTTGGAAGAAAGGATGGCGGTCGAACCAGGCAGGCCCCGGGTCGGTTTGGGGCCACCCCTTGGAAGGACCAGAGGCAACCTACCGTCGAACGGACGGCCGGTCAACGACTCGAGTTGTCCGGGAGCAACACGGTCCGAGAGGTCCGTCAGTACGCCTTCCCGAACAGCACCGCGGGGAAAGTCTTGAGGACGATCCGGATGTCCTGCTCCAGGGTCCAGGTCTCGACGTACGCCAGGTCGAGCCTCACCATCTCGTCGAAGGAGAGCGAATTCCGTCCGCTCACCTGCCAGAGCCCCGTGATTCCCGGGAGGACCTCGAGCCGCCTCTTGTGCCACTCCGTGTACCGCTCGACCTCGTAGGGGATCGGCGGGCGCGGCCCGACGATGCTCATGTCCCCCCGGAAAACGTTCCAGAGCTGCGGCAGCTCGTCGAGGCTCGTGCGCCTCAGAAGCCGGCCCACCCACGTCACCCGGGGATCGCGCGTGATCTTGTGGACGACCTTCGTGACGGGCTCGGCCACCGCGGCGCCCACGGAGCGCCCCGCGGAGGCTCCTCCGCTCTTGCCGTAGATCCAGTCGGCTGTGTAGCTCTGGTGGATGTCCGCCCCGCTCCCCGAGCGCATGGAGCGGAACTTCAGGAACGTGAACGGCGCGCCGCGCAGCCCGACGCGGGTCTGCCTGTAGAGCACGGGCCCCCGGGAGGTGAGCTTGATGGCCAGGACGAGGAGCAGAAACACCGGCGACAGAGCGATCAGCGCCACCGTCGCCACCGCCAGGTCGAACGCGCGCTTCAAGGCCCAGTTGAACCCCACGACGTTCGAGCCGCGAAGGCCGATCAAGGGGAGGCCGCCCACGTGGTCGAGGTGCACCCTCTCGAGCATGAGGTCGCAGAGGTTGGGGACCACCTTCCAGCGCACCCTCAGCCGGAGGCATTCGCCCAGGATCTCCATGATCCGATCCTGGGACGCCGACGGGATCGCGATCAGGACCTCGTCCACGTCGTGCTCCAGGACGATCCGTTCCAGGTCCCGCGTCGTCCCCAGGACGCGCACTCCCTCGAGCCCGCCGCCCACCTTCACGGGATCGTCGTCCAGGAATCCGACGAGCTCGTAGTACGCAGGGTTCTCGAGGAGCGCGTGGGCCAGGTGCCGCCCGACCTGGCCGAAGCCGACGATGAACACCCGGCGCGCGGCCGAGCGGGTTCCCATGACCGCTCGACTGTAGGCGCGGTACATGTTCCTCGACGCGATCAGGGAAACGACGCAGAGCGGATAGAAGATCGCGACCGTGGCGCGGGAGTACGAGTAGCCGCGGTAGAAGAAGGTCAGGGTCAAGACGGCCATGGTGCCGATGCTCGCGGCCTTGGCGATCCGGAACGCCTCCGTGATCCGAGGGAACTGGCCGGAATAGAGGCCTTGGTACCGGAGGAGGATCACGAAGACCGCGGCCACGAGCGCGGCGGGGAACAGGTAGGCCTCCCACGGAACCCCTCCGCCTTCCCCCGCCGGCGCAAGAAGCCCCACGCCGTGCCGGAGCCAGGTCGCGACGAGCGCGGCGGCGAAGACGACGAGCCCGTCCAGGACGGCTCGCTGCAGCTTCTCGAGGATCAGGTTCTTGGAGTACATGGGCCTTTAGGAGACCATCTCCGAGCCTCCTCGCCTGCTTGTCCTGCCCGGACCGGAATCAGATCAACCGCCGCACCGTGGTCAGGAGGGTCTTGAGCCCGATCGGCTTGGCCAGGACCGCCTGGGCCCCCACCCAGACGGGGTTCAGGCGGATCTCCGTCGCCGGGTTCTGGGCCATCACGATGATCTGGCAATGGGAGGTGCGGGAATCGCTCCGGAGCGCGACGGCAAGGTCCTCGGCGCTCGAGGCCGGGTCGAGGCCCAGGAGGAGCAGGTCGGGGAAGAAAGTGTCGAGCCAGGCCGCGGCTTCGTCCACGCTCCGCGCCGTGGCGACGTCGAACCCGGGCCGGAACGAGTTCAACGCCTCCGCCGCGAACGCCAGGACCCCGGCATCCTCGTCCACCACAAGGGCTTTCTTTCGCCCAACCGTGTCCGGAAGAGGCTCGGCGCGGGGCGCAGGCGGCTCTGCCAACGGCGAAAGCTTCACGGCTCTACCTCGGCGCCCGCTGCCTCCCGGCGTCGTCCGGCCTGCCGGCCGAGACCTCCGAGCGGCACTGTCGCGCTAGGGCCCTGAAGCATAGAGGGTTAATCTAGGGGGTGTCAATCGGGAAGCCAAGTGGACAAAGAGGGGATCGACAGGGCATCCCTGCAGCGGGAGGTCGGTGACGACGACTGCTACCCGTACCGGCAGACCTCGGCGCACGCAGCCAACTTGATGCACAGGAGCTTCTGATGATCCTTCCGTTCCGGCCAGCCAACGATGTTGGCGTGTCTCTCCGGCATGTTGTCCGGATCGAAACGGAGATCGCAATCGTAGATGGCCGACCCACCACAAGTCGCATGAGCGACAGGTGGCGGGTTCTTCAAGACGCGGGACCCAAGGTGACGGACATCATCCGCCGTGCGCAGACCATCCACTCGAAAGACCGACGTCTTTCCAGAACGCGGCATGTATGCGGCCGGTTTGGCTCGCTCAGTATCGGAGTAGAGCAGAGACCTGTGGCAAATGAACCGCGCGATCCGCTCGTTGCGCCCGACGTCCCCGGCGAGGTCATGCGCGGCGATCGGTCGGAGCCACTTTCTGAAGAAGTCGGAGAATCGCATCAGGAATCCCATCGCGCCAAGGCTCTGTTCCATAGGCTTCGCTGTGACCCACCATTCCGGCGTAACGCATGATCCCAGTGGGGCCCACGCTGCAGGACAGGTGACGTCTTGCGCCCCCATCCCAATCGAAGGAGATCTCGCCGTCTGGGTCAACGGACACGTCCGGAGCCGGCAGACCGAAAGGCAACATCTGTGCCAATCGCTTGGCGAAAGCGAGCGAGTCGCGGCTCACGGGTTCCGCACCGTATCCGTCCCATCCGGCCACGGTGGCCTCCTGCGCCAGCGTCGCGAGCGCGTAGTGTACCCGCATATATTGCGAGCCTAGCGTGCAGCTTCCGAGCAGGATTCTGAGCAGATCTTCCCAACCAGACTGAAGCCTGAGCGCATCGTCGCTCACTCCGTGCGGCGACAGCGGGGCATAGATGGCAGGCGGCGTGATGATCGTCATCGTTCTCATTCGAACAGCCTCACTGCCTCCTCCGTCAGACTGCCAAAGAAAGCTCGGTTCTTGAACGTTCGGAACTCGCTGAAGATCGGCCGAAGAGCCTCGGTGGAGGGATCAAGTTCTTCGGTGCGAAAGACATCCACATCCAACAGAACCGTGTTCGGGGGGGCAGCAGGCGGGAGTTGCATCGCCTGAACGATGCCCACATGAGTATTCGCCATCGGCAGCGGCACCACGATCCGGGAGAGAAAACCAGCCATGAGCTGTGGGACTTCTCGTGGGATCCGTGGTGCGCAGGTGAAAAGGTCGTCTAGTTCCGTAGCCGTGTCCGGCAGAGCGATGTGGTTGATGTATCGCACGGCGATCCGGTACAACGAGGCGGGTCTTGCCACGGACCTGTAGATCTCCCATAGTCTGAGAGCCTCGGGCTGGATCTGGGCCCACGACGTGTAGGGCACGAGGCGGTTGAAGGTGAATCCGTCGAGGCGGAACTGGGCGATCTGCTTGCCGTCCGCCGAGCGAAAGATGTACCCGTTCGACCGCTGGGCGCTTGAGGAGACCGCCTGCGCCGAAGTCGGAGAGAATGCGAACGACCCCTCGATGAGCCAGGCGTCCTCTCGTGTCGGGTACGTTGCAGTCACGTCGGAAATACTACCGAGATCTTCCACGCGGCAATCGGGGGATGACCGGGCGCGAAAGTCGATTACAGCCTCGGTAATGGGTGCCTTGCTGAGGTGTCTGATCGAGGCCATGCTCCACAACTCGCCGGCCCCGACTGACCACGCCGGCCAACTCTGATTATAGGGTGTGCCGGGGTATGAGTCGAACCGGTCCGGGATGGAAGAGGCGGTTCGGGACCCATCGCTAGGCTCGGCCAGGCATGTCCCGCCAGATCCCACGGGTATCCAGGACCGCCAGATGCCGGCGTTCGGCCAGGGGGACCATCCTGAACTGGTCGTGATCGACCAGGAGAATCGCGACCTCGCAGGTGCGGAGGGCCTCCTCGAGATCTACCAGCTCGGAGCCGTGCTCGGCAAGCCCGGGGGGGAGCTTGCGGACGTTGGGCTCGACGATCCTGATGCGGGAACCGTACCGGGCGGCGAGACGGAGGGCGATCTCGAGGGCCGGGCTCTCGCGCAGATCATCCACGTTGGCCTTGAACGCCAGGCCGCAGCAGGCCACCTTGCGGCACTGTCGCGCTAGGGCCCTCAAGCATAGAGGGTTAATCTAGGAGGGCGTGTCAATCGGAGGAACAAGGCGCATAAGGGGAGCCGGAAAGGGCTGCGGTCTGGACCGGGTCCTGCCAGGGATGGTCCTTCCCCTCTGTCTCGTTCTCGCCGCCGCGGCGTTCGCCAGTGAGCCACAGCTCCTGGGACCGGGCTCGTGGAAGGGGGGGACGCCGGATCAGGCGGTTCACAAAGTGTGGCCGGAGTCCGTTTGCTGGCGGCATGGCCAGGCCAGCACCCTGGACTTGCCTCTCACCACGGCCCAGGACTGGTCCGAGTTCAATGCGGTGTCGTTCTGGATGCACTCGGAGAAGGCGACCGGGTCGAGCTTCATGGCTCTTTTCTTTTCCGAGAATCCGGAGACGGACGGCCAGGACTACTACTCCCACAAGATCACCCTTGACTGGACCGACTGGAAACAGTTCGTCCTGCCGTTCAACGAGCTCCGCGCGACGCGCGGGCCGCTCGGGTGGAGCCGCATCACCGGCGTTCGCTTCACCGCCTCGGGGTTCGGTAACAACCCGCACCCGAGCGCGGTGCTGAGGCTCGACGGCTTCGAGCTGCTCGGCAGCAGCCACGCTGGCCAACGGATGACCGACGCGGAGCTTTTCGCGAGTCTCGACCTCGACTCACCGCCGCTGACCGCACTGAGGCAAGCAGCAGAGGCCGGTGACTTTCCCGCGGCACGTTCCGCCCTCGCTTCCTATCTGCGCGCCCGCACGACACCGCGATGGCTCTTCGACTGGCGCCAACCCGCCTTCCGGGACGCGAAGACCCCACCGCGGGAGGTCGCTGCCGCGGAAAGGGTCCTCCAGCACAAGTTCGACTATCCCGAAGGGCCGGGAAAGACCGGCACGGCGACGCTCGGCGCCAAGATCGCCTGGGCCGCCAACCCGACGGAAGGGGAGGCGCGCACCCACCTCTGGAACGAATCGCTCAACCGTCACTTCCATTTTCGCACGCTGGCGGAGGCCTACTGGCAGGCCGGGCTCGACAAGTACGCGAAGGAGATCGCCGACGAGATCCTCGACTGGACCGCGTCGAATCCGGTCGTGCTCATTTCTTCGGGCAACGCCATGCCGAACGGCTCCGAGGCCTGGCAAACGCTGACGACGGGCATCCGCCTCGCCGACACCTGGCCGAACGCCCTCTACCGCTGTCTCGCCTCCCCGGCGTTCAGCGAGGATGCGATCGTCGCCCTGTTCAAATCCGTCTGCGAGCAGGCGCGCCACCTCGTGCGTTGGCCCACCCGCGCCAACTGGCTCACCACCGAGTCCTACGGCCTCTTCACCGCCGGCATGCTCTTCCCCGAGTTCAAGGAAGCGCATGAGTGGCGGCGGCTCGCCCTCGAACGGCTCTTCAAGCAGCTCGACGACGAGATCTACCCGGATGGGATGGAATACGAGCTTGCCGCGGGCTACAACAACTGGGTCGTCTCGCAGCTCACGCGCGTCCTGGAGCTGGCCGACCTGAACGACCGTCGCGCCGAGGTCCCCCCCGACTTCCTCGCGAAGATGGAGAAGATGTTCGACTACCTCGTCTACGCCTCGATGCCGAACGGGCAGGCTCCCGGCCTCAATGACTCCAACAACGTGGACGTCAGGGCGATCCTGGCGACGGGCTTCAAGCTGTTCCCGAAGCGGCTCGACTTCGAGTTCATCGCCACGGCCGGGCAGAGAGGCCGCACGCCCGCGGAAACTTCGCACGCATTCGCCTACGCAGGTCACTACGTGATGCGGTCCGGCTGGGACCAGGACGCGACGTATCTGTTGTTCGACGCCGGCCCCTTCGGCGCCGCCCACCAGCACGAGGACAAGCTGCACTTCGTCCTGTGGTCGCACGGCGCGCAGATCGTCCTCGATCCCGGTAACTTCTCCTACGACCGCTCACGGTGGCGCCGCTACGTCCTGAGCACCGCCGCCCACAACACGATCCTGGTGGATGGCCAGGGCCAGCATCGGGAGGGGAAGCAGGAGACCTACTTCTGGCCTCGGCCGTGGACCCCACCAGCGCCGCCGAACAACGACGCGCGCTGGGTCTCGACTCCGGAGTACGATCTGGCGATCGGCTCTTACACCGACGGCTACGGTCCGAAGAACGACATCCTCGTCACGCATGAGCGCCGAATTCTTTTCGTGAAGTCCGAGAACATCTTCCTGGTGACGGACACGCTCACGCCGCGGGCGGATGTCGAGCACCGCTACGAGGCGCTCTTCCATCTCGACGCGGCCAACGCCCTCCTCGATGGTTCATCCAGGACCGTGCGCACCGACAATCCCTCCGGGAGCAACCTGGCCATCGTCGCCCTGGTAGATCGGGGCACGACGGTGGAGATCGTCAAGGGCAAGGAGGACGAGCCGGTCCAGGGCTGGGCGGGTCAGCCGTGGCGCGCGATCCCAACGGCCGTCTACCGGACGTCCGGTCGAGGTGTGGTGCGACTCCACTTCGTCCTGGAGCCGCTGGCCCCAGGCGTGCAGCCGGTTGTCCGTCGCGTGGAGAAGGTGGCAAAAGACAAGACAGGGCTCTCCGTGCGGGTCGTGTTTGCAGATGAGCACGGGCTGGAGATCGTGCCGTCGGCCAAGAGCGACGCGCTCGCCTTGAGGAGGAGGACGGTCGCCTGGAGCCCTGACGAGTGAACGGACCCGACCGGACCCGACCGAGCCAACCTGGTAGGATTCCGCGAATGTCGAATTCGAAGAGAAGAGTCATTGCCTTCGTCACTCACTCGCACTACCCGCGCGATCCCAGAGTGAGCCGGCAGGCGCAAGCGCTGGTTGCGAGCGGCTGGCATGTGCACGTGGTCTGTCTGCGCGCCACCGGAGAGCCGCGTTCCGAGGAGGTTCGAGGGGTGCAGGTGCGACGACTCCCAATAGATCGTCATCGCGGAGCGCCTCTCGTTGTCTACCTGCTGGAGTACGGATCGTTCTGCGCGTTGGCTGGCATCTGTCTGCTGTGGCTGTGTCTGCGGCACGGGTTGTCCGTCATCCAGGTCGCAAGCCCGCCGGATTTCCTGATTCTCGCGGGGCTTCTTCCGAAAGCGTTCGGGGTGCGACTGGTGTTCGACGTGCACGATAACAGCCCCGAGCTCGCCCGCTCGAGATTCGGCCTCGAGCTTGATTCATGGGCGTATCGAGCTGTCGTCTGGTGGGAACGGTTTGCCTTCCGCATCGCGGACATCGTGCTCTCGCCCAACACGGGGCAGCAGGCCCAGCTTCTTCGACGAGGGCTTCCCGAGCGGAAAACACACATCGTTCTGAATTCGCCAGATGAAGAGGTCTTCAATCCTGCTGAATACCCGAAAGGCCTGGATTCCAACGGGAGGTTCACCGTCGTTTGCCATGGCACCGTGGTGAGGCGGTACGGAGCCGACCTCCTTGTGA
>Ga0247727_10008615_pt1 | contig 18852 bp, 10 predicted proteins | sample WisWelCaveWW1625_FD_202498 | JGI IMG/M metagenome (GOLD analysis project Ga0247727, IMG submission 202498) | Biofilm microbial communities from Wishing Well Cave, Virginia, United States - WW16-25 | ecosystem: Environmental > Aquatic > Deep subsurface > Groundwater > Cave microbial mat | place... | reverse complement strand
GGCCCGTCATCGCCGCAAGGAAGCGAACCTCGGCCTGAGGCAGCGAACGTTACCATTAGAATCACCCAGAGACTGTCCTTTCTGATTCCCCGAATGTGTGCCACTTTGGATGACACAGATCATCCGGTCATGCTTGCGGTCGCAGCAATGGCCCGCTCTTCAGGCAAGGTGAGCAGCAGCGTTGCGTCCGACAACTCGCAGAGGCGAGATCCGGGGGTCGCAGTGACACCGATCACCCGTAACCCGCGGCGCCTGGCAGACTCCACGGCCGCGATGGTATCGGTTGATCGCCCCGATTGTGAAATCGCGACCATTGCGTCACCGACGGGTCGATATGCCGTCGACTTTTGGGGACACGTCTTGACCGTTGGCCTTCCAGCCGCCGCGATATGCGCGGCGTTGTAGCTGCTCCCGACGCCCACCAGATCGATGCACGAGTCCCTTCGGAACCACGACCGCGACACCAAGTCGTTCAGTTGACTTGGGAGCTGATCGAGTTGAACCTGCCACGTCTGCGGTTGCTGACTGATTTCGCGGTACATCGCAGTTGGTTCGGTTCTTGGATCGATCCTCAAGAAGGACCTGAATTGCGACGTTGTTCGTTCCACATGTTGGGTTCGCGTAGCCATTTGTTTACTCCTCGCGTTGGTTCATGGATCCTGTTGCCGACGTGGGGGGATTATACCTTCCGTTTTTCAGGGCTGGGGAAGTGGGAGGCCGTCGAACAAGAAGCCTGAAGACAGTCCGAAGTTGCATTCCCGCGGGAATGCGCATTTCAATTCCGCTTTCGTTCGTCGAGTCGCGCACGAATTAGATTTCGCTCAGACCTTCCGCCGCGAAAGCGTACGGCAGTCTACGCTCGGAATTCGAAAGCGACCGTTTGCGATTTTGTTTCGTTTTTTTCAAAATTCACCTTGACAGGATCACCCGCCATCCAAAAAAACCGCCCCATCGAGTGTGTGCGTCTCAGGTAAGGCGGTTCCGCCATGACTCGGGTCCTCGGGCTCTGCTCCTCGACCGTGTGGTGAAGGGATGCCGCGTAGTAGCGGCACCGGCCCGGCGGATGTCCATGACGTGGCGGGCACGCTAACAGACAGGGAGCGAAGACTCCACCGGTCGTGAAAGGCGGACTGGAGTCTTTCGGTACGATGCCGTTGGATGCAGGTCCACAAGCGACTGCCAGTTGCCGCGATGGTCGAGCAAGAGTGGAGTGTGAAGCGGATCGTCCGCGGTGACGTAGCTTTCCAGGGTGGCGGCGTACACGAGCCGCTGGGATTTATTTCGCGTTGTCTCGGCGGCGAGCGACAGGATGTGATACGCTCGCTCGACGGTTCGCGTGAGGAACACGACGCGAAATCGCGGACGTTCCCACGTCTTGCCGGCCGATCGCCACTGCGACAGGACAAGCTCCTGATAGGCGTCGTAGGTCGCGAGTTTCTGGCGGATGCTGCTGGTCGCGTGCGAGTCGAGCGACTCGGTGCTCATGTCGATCTCGAAGGCCACATTGAATCCCCTGCCCCCGATCGCGAGACGAAAGAAACAGTCCGGCTGAACCTGCTCCTGGCCCGCGGTGAATGTCAGTTCGTTCTCGCGGATGAAACGATTGATCGTCACTCGCCGTGCGTGGCAGGCCCGCACGGTCTCGACGATGACCTCGGCCAGCCGAAACGTGTGCTCGAAGAGCGACGGGCTGACCTCGCTGAAGAACGCTCGCGTCGGCTGCGGTGCTTCGGTCCCGTAGAGGCATTCGAATCCGAGCGGCGTCAGCTTGTAGTAGTTCTGCAGTCCGCCGCCGGCCTGGGCCGCTCCCCACGAGCGGACGATGCCGGCCTCGACCAGTGCCTGCAACCGCTCGCGAAGCCGCCGCTCGTCCGAGAATGGATCGCCGTCGAAGGTGACGCTCGCCCGGAGCAGTAGGGCGGTCGTCGCCGGCGTCCAACTCAAGAGCCGGAGCAGCGACCGGTCGCGCGGCGAGAGACTCACGCGATTGGACATGTGTTGGACTTCAGCTTACCATCACTCCCCGCTTCCCCGTAATCGTTTGGATCAACCACGGTACACGAACGTCGATGACCTTCAGGCGCAGACGACGCTCCAAGAAGCGGCGGCGAAGTGCGGCGTCACGCTCGAAGTCCACGGCAGCGGCCGACAGGTGCGGCTCGATTGCCCGTTCGCCTGTCCGGGCGACCACGCGGGCAAGCGTGAAATCTCCGTGGACACGGGCAATCCGCAGAAGGTCTTCGCCTGCCACGCCTATCAGTGCCAATTCCGCGGCAACCTCCTGGCGCTGATGCACGGCTGGCTCACGGGAACGCGGCCGACCGGCGACAAGCTCAAGGGCGAAGAGTTCAAGCGTGTGCGTGGCGTCCTCGCCTGCCAGCCGACTCCCGTATCCCCCGACGCCGCGTCCAAAACAAAGCCAGCCACAGAATCGAAAGCCGTCGAGCCACGTCGCAACGTGCCGCTCGCCGAGAGCGCCAACGAAAAAGCTCGCGAGCTGGTGACGCTCGACGAGAAGTTCACCGTCGATGTCGCGCACATGCCACCGTCCGCCGCGGCCTACGTCCGCCGGCACCCGTGCCTTTCTCTCGCATTGATGCAGAAATGGCGCGTCGGCGTGCTCCCGCAAGACGCCGGCACCGACAAACGCGGCTGGTCGCTTCGCGGCCAGCTTCTTTACCCGATCCTGAGCGAAGGCGGGAAACTCCTCGCGTGGGTCGCCCGCGATCCGCAATTCGAAGCGAAGGAACAGGCGTGGAACGCACTCCCTCCCGACCAGCGCGTGAAAGAAAAGAAACCCGCGAAACACAGATTTCCGGTCGATTTTCATCGTGGCCTCGAACTATTCGGACAACACGCCAGCCGCCTCGACGAACCGGGCTATCGCAAATCGATCTCCCGCCGCGGCATCATCGTCGTCGAAGGTTTCAACGACGTGCTCGGCCTCGACGCGATCGGTGTGCCAGCGGTGGCGATCATGTCGAACAAGATCACGGATGAGCAAGTCGCAAAAGTCGAACGGTTCGCGAAGAACCTCGCGGGTGGCAAGGTGACGCTTCTGTTCGATGCTGACGACGCGGGAGACACGGGGGCGAAAGAGGCTCTCTGGCTCTTCGCGCAACGTAGACTCGACGTGCGGCTCGGCTGGAGTCGAGCGATGCACGGCGGAGAGTTCAAGGCCCGCCAGCCGGAGTCATTGACGGCCGACGAATGGGGCGAAATCCAAAACTACTTTGATCGCTGGAGCGACGAAAACGTTGGTGCCGGGATGGCGTTCGACGGCTCACGGTCTGGAAGCAAGCGTGCTGACGAACCGGATTTGAGCCTGTAGGGCGTGAAAGCGTCCGTCGAGTGGAGTTGCGAACTTGCCAACGGACAATTCTGTTGCTCGTCAAGGCGTGAAATGACAGTCGGGCAAGCGAAACGGCATCTGAGAAGCAATATCAAAGGCGGTACGTGGGACCGAATGGACCGCGGATCTTGCGCCCCTCGAGTAATCATGATGTCCTAACACCGCGAGCCACAACAAGTTATCGCAGGTGCTTAACAGTCCCGCGAAAAAATCTGCGCGATCGTTAGATTTTGTTCTCCGTTCGCGTAGAGCAGATGTACGAGGACAGCGACATGTGGCTCCCAACCCTAGCGGACGTCTGGAAACTGCTGGCGCGTGCGTAGACAGAGACGTACCCGAGACTACGACATGGCAACCGACCCGAGCGATGTCGACCTTGTAAATGCGGTCAAGGAGAATCAAGATCAGGGAGCCAAGCTCCTGTTTGAATCTCGCCGCCCACGGGTCTTCCGCGCGGTTCGACACCGTTTTGGTTACGTACGCGACGCGGACATTGTCGAGCAGGCCATCGATGACACAGCCCTAAAGTGTGCGACGACATTTGACCCAAGCAGGGGAAGTTCGCTGGGCGGTTGGTGGACATTCCTTGCACAGAATCGTGTAATTGATCTCCTTCGTGGCGAGCCCCCTAAACCGACGTTGCTTGACGAAATTGTTGAGCCTTGCGGTCGAGAGTCGACGCCTCTCGACACACTGATTTCCGATGAGACGGTCGATCTGATCCATCGCGCCATCGAAGGTTTGCCGGAAATGGAACGGGTGGTAGTCTTCGCGGACCTTGATGTCGGAAAGCCTGCGAACGCAAGAATCCTCGCACGATTGCACGACACGACGGAGGCTGCAATCACCCAGGCCCGATTTCGCGCCAGAAAAAAGCTGAAGATCATTCTGAAATCTGTCTAGACAACGCGGATTGATGCACATGACAACCCAGAACGAGTCAGACCGCGGATGGGACAAGCTTGCGCACCGGCTTACGCAAGTTCTTCGTCGTGGGGCACCCAGCTTGGCACAAGCGGAAGCCGACTACCTGGAAGCGGAGGAACCTGCAATGCAACGCAAGAGCGGCGGTGGCAAGACACGGAGTTCGCCCGAGAGGCGGGATCGGAATTTGCAGTTCAAGCTCTCACTGGAACTGCTAGAGGAGCGTCAGTTGCTCGATACGTCTGGTGCCCTCGCTGATATGCTCAAGCCAGATCCGATTTTCGACGAGGGGACAGATCTGTCGACGATTGCTAAGACCGAGGACGTGTTCCTGATGGAGCACGTTCTTAGCGACGTTCGCACTGAACCGGCGTGGGGCGTGGCGGCTCTCGGCTCCGATTACGTGGGGCCGATCGAGCTGACGTGGAGCATCGTGCCGGATGGCACTCCAATCCTCGGCTTCAATGGGGATCAAACGGCGCCGAGTGACCTGGTGGCATTTCTCGATGCGAAATACAGTTCGGCACCGGGAGCGATTGAGGATCGTTCGTGGTTCCCGCTGATCGAGCAGTCGTTTCAGGTTTGGGCGCCGGCATCCGGCGTTCGCTTGCGGTACGAGTCAGCAGACGACGGCGCGGCCCTCGTGTTTGCTCCGGGTCAAGCGGGCGTTCGCGGAGACATTCGCATTGGTGGGCATCCGATCGACGGCAACCGTGGAACCCTGGCATACTCGTTTTTTCCTCCGCACGGCGACATAGTGATCGACACGGCGGACAACGCATTCAACAACACCAGCTACGACTCGCGGACACTCCGCAACGTCTTAGGCCATGAGTTTGGGCATGTCGCATTCGCCATGCCGCACACATTCCCGTCCGACGGGTCGAAATTGATGGAACCGATTCTCGTGAGAACAATCGACGGGCCGCAGTCTGACGACATTTACGAAGCCAATCGACGGACCGGAGATCGGATGGAACCGAACAACACCATCGTGGCTGCTACTGACCTGGGTCAAATCGGACAGGGAACGCATGCGTCTGAGCAACTCAGCATCAATGGCACAACGGACGTCGACATGTTCAAGTTCACCGTCAATACTGGGATGGAAGTCGACCTGAACGTCGCGCCAGAGGGGACGACATACCTCCGTGGCAACTCTGCAGAGCACGTCGTCCCGTTCAATGCCGCTGCCCAAAATGATCTTGTGCTCGAACTGCTGAGCGCAGACCAATCGACTGTGTTGGGCCGAGCCGATCAAACCGCGGCAGGGTCAGCCGAGATTCTTCAAGGTGTCAACCTTGGCGCGGGCGGGACGTTCTACATCCGGGTCAGCGGGAAAGAACCCGGCACTCAGATGTTTCGGCTTGTTGCGGAGACGCGGCCACGTACTAGTGTTGCCAGCCAATTCGTGGTCGACCGCGCGACGGATACGATCGACATCGCGCCTGGCGACGGTGTCGCGCGTGATCGCGATGGGTTGGTTTCGTTGCGAGCAGCAATCATGGAGGCCAATGCGCTTCCCGGCGAGCAGACCATCGTTCTGCCTGCAGGGCGGGTCGCCCTAACGATCGGAGAGACCGGTGAACTCGGTGATGCTGGCGGCGACCTCGACATCACAGACGATCTGACGATCATTGGCGCTGGTCCCGACGCGGCAATCATTGACGCGGGCGATCAGTTTCGCATCTTCGACGTTCATTCCAACACGTACCTGACTCTGCAGGGCGTCACATTGACCCATGGGCGCGGCGGCGTGGACGACCAAGGTGGTGGCATTCGCAGCGAGTTGGGACACGTTCGATTGGTCGATGTTGCGCTCACGCACAATTCCGTGCCGCAACGCTCCGGCGGTGCGATTTACGCCAAGGGCGGAACTTTGGATATCGTCGGCGCGCAGTTCCAGTTCAACTCCGCCGAGAACGGCGGAGGTGGTTGCATCTACGCGATCGATGGGTCGGTAACCATCGAGGACGCGGTGATTGCAAACTGTCGGGCAGAGTACGGCGGGGCAATCGCCAATTTCGGTGAAATGACGATCACCAACAGCTCGGTGACGCAAAGTGTCGCGACCACAATTGGCGGTGGGATTGACCACGAAGGCGACGAAGCATTGCGGATCGTACGAAGCGTGATCTCCGCGGACGAGGCGGCGTACGGTGGCGGGATCAGCGCAGGTGCCGGGTCAGTGGTCGTTCAAGAAACCACGATCATTGGGAACGTTTCGAGCGCGTCCGGCGGTTGCATCAACCTGGGTGGTTCCGCCACGCTGAACATCATCGACAGCACCCTCGTTGGTTGTCGAGCGGACTCTGGGGCCGGGTTAGCGCATCGCGGCAGCGGGTTACTGACGGTGTCCGGCTCATCATTTCGAGGGAACGTGGCAGAACAAATGGGCGGCGCAGTTTGGACACAAGGCCAAGCCAGTATTCGCACTTCTGACATCACGGGGAATGTGGCTCTCAACTGGTTTGGCGGCGGGATCGCGGTAACCGACGGCGGCAGTCTTACGTTGGACGCCAGCACTGTGGCCGATAACGTCGCCGAATCGGACGGCGGCGGAATCGCGACGTTCGCAAACGCCACCGTTCACATTATTGACTCCAGGGTCACGGGAAGTGACGTGGAATCGGGCCGGGGCGCCGCGGGCATTCAAAACGACGCGACTTCGACCATCACGGTCCAGGGTTCAACCGTGACCGGCAACGGCGTGGCGAGTGGCTCTGCGGACGTACACGGCAATTTCGGCTCACTTGGCAATAACGTGATCGCGCGAGTGGGTTCTGCGACAGGCTTCGTGCATGGAGTGAACGGCGATCAGATCCTCGTGCGGCAAGATCGCGACGTGATTCTGGTGAACTCGTTTGCCGACGCCGTTGACGCGAATCCCGGCGATGGGATTGCCGCTGCTGCGGACGGGAGCGTTTCACTTCGCGCCGCCATCATGGAATCCAACGCCCTGCCGGGGATGCAGACGATTGTCCTCCAGGCGGGAGTCTTTAGCCTCACTCGCGCTGGGGCAGATGAGGATTTTGCCGTGACCGGTGATCTCGACATCCGAGGGGACCTGATCATTCGAGGCGCCGGGCAACAACAAACGATCATCGACGGACGTGGACTCGATCGGGCTTTCGACATTTTCCCGGGCGCGTCGGTCACCGTCGAAGGCGTTTCGATTACCAACGGGAGAGTAACTGGAGATGGCGGCGGAGTTCGCAATGCCGGCCGCTTGGTTCTTCGGTCGAGCACTATCTCGGACGGCGTCGCTGACGGACCTGGAGCCAGAGGTGGAGGCATCTTCAACGCAGGTGAATTGACGGTTGTCGCCAGTACACTCATGCGAAACCAGGTGCCGATGTCAGTCATGGGCGGCGGTGGCATGTATAACACCGGCCCGCTTCTGACGATCGTCGACAGCACGGTGAGCGACAACTTCGCACAAAACGGAGGCGGCCTTTACAGCTACTACTCCGCCCAAACAAACATTTCCGGCAGTTCCATTCTGCGCAACACGGCAGGCGAAATGGGCGGTGGGATCTTCAATCTCGCTGGTAACGAAAACAGCATTTTGACGGTCACCAACGTCACGCTGTCTGGCAACACCGCAGGAACCAGGGGTGGAGCAATCCACAACGACAACAGTGAACTGATCGTCCGCGACAGCGCGCTGCTCGACAATACCGCAGGCACATGGGGCGGTGCTGTGAGCAACCACGGTACTCTCGTGATTCGTGAGACCACGTTGTCCAATAATCAAGCGGACCTGGGCGGGGCGGTCTCCAATATTTGGAGCAACAATTCTGTCGTCGAGACGAGCGACTTCTCACATAACTCCGCGCGCTACGGCGGCGCCGTGTGGAACTGGTCCAATGATGCAGCGCCTTGGGAAACGGGCCCGATGACAAAGTTGACGATTGCTGACAGCACGTTCGACCACAATCAGGCGACACAGCGTGGCGGGGCCATTGTTAACGATAACGGCGTGCTTGAGATCGTACGCTGCACGGTCTCCTCCAACACATCGCTCAATGAAGGCGGCGGGCTGTGGAACGCGAATGCGTTCCTCACGATGGCGGAGAGTGCGTTCGCCGCCAATTCGGCGATCGTCGGGGGAGGCATCTACAACAGCCAGTACACGATTCGCGGCGCGATCTCCATCAGTGGCACCACCATTGCCGAAAACACGGCCGACATCGTTGGCGGAGGCGTCTACAACCATCTCTCATCTTCTTATTCAATCAGGGCGCAGGATACCCTCATCGCCAAAAACCGAGCGACAAGCGGTTCCCCCGACGTTTACGGTTCGTTCGATTCGCTGGGCAACAACCTTGTCGGGAACGCAGCCGGTAGTAGCGGATTCTCTGGCCCGAGTGATCTCACAGGCGATGGCGCCGCACCACTTGATCCGCGGCTCGGTCCGTTCGGGGACAACGGAGGGCCTACCTTCACCTTCGCGCTGCTCATTGGCAGCCCAGCGATCGACGCCGGAAGCAACAATTTCGCGACGGCGACCGATCAGCGCGGTGTACCCCGGCGCCAGGATGGAGACGATGACGGTACCAGCATGCGAGACATTGGCTCCGTCGAGTTTGTTCCGAACGATCGTCTCAAGCTCAATCCAACCCCCGATCCATTCATTGCCGCAAAGGGCTCGGGCGTTCAGTCGATCGTGCTTTCTGGCATCAGTGCTGGGGCCGGTGAAGCGCAGAGTCTGAGCGTGACGGTGAGTGCGGACAACACCGGCCTAGTTCTGAACCCGCGCGTTCAATACGTGCCGGGACAGGCGAATGCGACCGTGAGTTTCACGCCCGCGTCCGACCGCACCGGGAACGCCCAAATCACGTTGACTCTGCGCGATTCCGGCCCGGATGGCGTGCCCGGCAACAGTGATGACGCGACCCAGTCGCGAGTCATTCCAATCTGGATCATTGACGGACAGGTCGTCCGCGGAACGGCGGGATCAGGTGATGGTGCGATCCATCAGAGATCAGCCGCCCCGTTCGTGGACGTCCTGTGGCTGCGTGCGGGAGAGTCGCGAACCTATCCTGTAACGATCAGCGAACCGGGCGTCTACGCAGTGAGGCTTCTCACGTCGAACGACAACCTGCCCCCGCCCGCGGCACTGGAGTCGATGCGAGTTCGCTGGGATGGCGTCGATGTGGGTACGATCATCGCCCCAGACAGCGGAGCGCAGGGATTTGGGCTTGATTGGAATACCGGGACGATCAGTGATCCGACGAGTCCATTCGTCGCGAATTCGGGTCAGCATTCCTTGCAAATCGCGGTCACGGGCGGCGACGGTTACGGTGTCGAGACTTGGACGGTCGTTCTGGAGAGACTGTACGAGTTGCCGCGGATCAGCATCAGCGACGCGGAAATGGCCGAGGGTCACACGGGGACACGTCCGGTGGCGTTCAAGGTCTCGTTGTCGCAGCCATTCAGCTTCCCCGTGAGTTTGCTCTTGTCAACCGCCGATTGGACCGCGAGTGCGGCGGACTTGGATTACGTGCCCATCCGCGATGAGTTGCTAGTGTTTGCGCCGGGCGAAACGGTCAAACCTGGGTCCGTGCGGATTCGCGGCGATCAACGGGTCGAAGGAAACGAGCGATTCTTGGTCGTTGCTTCAAGCCCGATCAACGCAATCCTCGGCGACGCGTTCGCAACCGTCCTGATTCTCGAACCGCCCGACGGCACGTTTGACAACAACGTGACCTCAGTGGAACCCCAAGATTCTCCGCCTGGAGAGGTGGTCACGCTGATCGGGTCTGGACTCTTTGGCATTTTCGAGGTGCTCGCCTATCCCCCGGCTGCCGACCGCGGCGCGCCGCAGAACGCAACCGTCACGGGCAGTTCCGACAATCAGGTGAGCATCATTGCTCCGCCAAGCGGCCTCACGCGCTACTCGCCGCTCGTCATGCGCGACGGCGACAGCGCGGCGATCGTCGTTCGGAACGAGTTCGTCGACATTCAGCCGCATGTGCGTCGCGGCACGAACAACAGTTTCTACCAAATCCAGTTTGGTGCTGTGTTCGACGGACCCAGCAATGCGAACCTGTTCTACGTCGAAAACGGCGCGACGCTCACACTGTCCGACGGCACCGGCAAGACCGTGTTCGTTGAGGACGGCGGCGTTGTACACATGGCATCCGGCACTCCGACGATCTATCACGAGCCAGGTGCGACGATCAACGCCCCGCTGACGACGACGCTCGTATCCCTCGACCGAGTTCAGGTCAACCTGATCGACGTCGGAGGCCCAGACAATAACAATCAGGTCCCCGTCGCAAACGATGATTTTTACGTCGTGACCGCAGGCCAGACACTCCAGGTCGACGCAGCCGCGGGCGTGCTTTCCAACGATCACGACCCCGACGGCGACCCGATCGAGGCGTACGTCACAAGTTCACCGCAGCACGGTCAGTTGGTCTTCCATCCAGACGGCTCGTTCACGTACACGGCCACGCAGTCGTCTTCCGGACCCTCCGGGCCGGCACCGACGGGCTCAGGCGGATCGTCGTACACGGACACGTTTGTTTACATCGCAGCCGACGGCAACAGCGTGTCGGCGACGACGATCGTCAGCATCCTCGTAGAGACTTCTCCCGAACTGCTCGTCGACGAAGTGCCGGACCCGCGCGATGTGGACCGTACGGCTCCGCAAATCAGGAACATCGAACTCACTCCTTTCGGGCGCGCCATCGGACAGTTGCGCCTGACAGCGACCGAACCGCTTGACGCCGCGTTGGCCGAGGAGCTTCGTAACTACAGCCTGTTAGACCCAGGCCGCGACGGCAGATTCAGCTCGCGCGATGATCGGCAGATTCCCGTGACGTCCGCGGTGTACGACAGCGCCCTCGCGGCCGTGACGCTGTCGGCGCGCGGGCTCCGGCAAAATCGTTTCTACCAACTGACGGTGTCCTCCGTCGTCACTGACGTGGTGGGTAACCGTCTCGACGGCAATCAAGACGGGCTACCGGGAGACAGTTTCTTCGTCGTGACGGGCCTCGGTACGCGACTGAACTACGTGGACGCCGACGGAGACTCCGCGCTGCTCCAAACACAGCGTGGCGGCATGTTACAGTTGGCGATCACGCCAACGAGCGACGGGGAACGGCGGCACCTGCGGCTCGTTGACTCCCGTACCGGCCAGAGTACTCTGTTGGGTGGCGTGAAGCGAGGCGCGGCAGGGGATGGAATCTTCGCCATCGACGTGATTAGCGGCCTCAGTGGCGTGCAGGATCGGCTCAACCGTCGGTCATTTGAGATTCGCGACATCTCGGCCCAGGCACTCGATGCGGTTTTGAGCGATGGACTTCGCTAGTGACGACGACGTCCACGCAAGATCTTGGCCCGCACTTGACGACGGAAACGCTGATGCCGAACCCGCACGAAAATAAACCAAGGGACGACCCGTTGGGCTCTGCAACAGGGACAACCGCCTACGACATTCTCCGCGATCTTGAAGGCCAAGCCCGTGACGACGCATGGGGACGGTTTGTCGATCGATACGCACCTCGAATTTTCCGGGTGCTTCTTGCAATGGGAATGTCGGAGTCCGAGGCGGACATTGTGACGCAAGACGTCGTTGTACGAGTCTTCGAGGCGAAGCAGTCTGCTCCGTACGATCCATCGAAAGGCCGTTTTCGTGCGTGGTTGCGATGGATCATCAGGAACTGTTTTATTGATTACCGACGGAACCAAAAACGAGGTGCCCGGTTCGTGTCGGGAAATGACGAACTCCTGGGTCAGATCGAAGATGCCACGATTCGTGAGGTGGACGACGAGTCGAAGCGCGAGTTGTTGCAACTGGCAATTCAAGTTGTCTCGCTCTCGTCGAAACGCGACGTTGAGATGCTTCTTGACCTCACGGTTCATGAGCGATCAGTCGCCGAAGTGGCTGAGAAGTTTGGAATGAAGCCGAGTGCTGTGTACATGGCCAAGTGTCGAGCACTGAAGAAACTTCGGGCCGCGATTCAGCATCTCATGGAGACCAATGACCAATGAACCGATTCGAGATTCTCGAGCAATTCGTCGTTGGCAAGTTGAACCCAGATGCGCAAGGAAATGTTGAGACGCATGTGGAAACTTGCGCGTGCTGCCTGGATTTGTTGGCCGCACTCAGCAGCGATTCGTTGATTGAGCGGTTGCTCAAGACGAGCGTGGAAGTCGGCCCACTGAGCGAGCGAGAAGCCGCGTTGGTCAACCGCCTAAAAATGCGGACGTCTCCTGCTCCTTCGCACGAGACCTACAGCAGCGTCCCATTCGTGATCGCAGGTCTGGTCGCCGAGCAAAACAACTTGCGGATTCTCAAGCTCATCGGTAGGGGCGGGTTTGGCGCGGTCTACAAAGCCTACGATGAACTGCATGAACGAACCGTAGCGGTCAAGATCCCCGCGCAAAAACAGAGCCATAACGCACACTGGAAAGAGAATTTCTTGAAAGAGGCGCGAAATGCAAACCGCGTCAAGGACCAGCATGTCCTTCAAGTCCTTCAATTTGGCGAGGTGGGGAATTTTCCGTACTTGATCATGGAGTTTGCAGATGGTGGATCGCTCGCAGATAGTCTTCGCGATTCCGACCCATTTCAACCGCGCGAAGCTGCGCTGATCGTCCGGGACATTGCTCGTGGAGCTGATGCACTGAACGGCGAGGGTGTGGTGCATCGAGACATCAATCCATCAAACGTCTTAATCGATCACGGTTCGTACAAGCTGGCTGACTTCGGGCTGTGCTTCAGATCGAACGACCGCGCCGAGACGACGCTCACGCCAACGCCGGCGGGAACGCTTCCTTACATGAGTCCGCAACAAATCAACGGCGAAGACCCGGATGCGCGAACGGACGTGTACAGTCTTGGGGTCGTGCTCTACGAGCTCCTTTTTGGACGTCGTCCATTTCTTGGTTCCCGCGACGAAGTTCGCCAACAGATTCTGAACAGTGAACCTGCGTTTCCGCGTGGAAGGGGTCGTGTTCCAGGTGATCTGCAAGAAATCACTCGAAAGTGCTTGGCGAAGTCGCCTGAACGGCGATATCAGAGCGCGGCGGCGTTGGCGGATGACCTGGATCGGTGGTTGAGCGGTGAGCCGATTACCGCGAAGCCAGTACCAGCCGTTGAGCGACTTTGGCTCTGGATAAGACGCAAACCCGCACTCGCAGCGTGTTCGATTGCCGGACCTCTAATCGCGGTTGCCCTGGTCGCGCTGTCTGTCGGCTCGCTTTTGGAGAACCGGACGCTCGCCGAAATCAATAAAACGGTGAACGCAAGCAACGAACTTCTGAAGGCGAGCGTTGCCGAGAAGGAGCAGCACCTTGAAATGCTCCGCGGGCACGTCAAAGACTTGGAATTGGCGGGAACACTGAGTGAAAAGGCCGTGATGCACATGGACGTCAAGGACTTCGACGCCGCACGAAACTCGCAAGAGGCGGCAAACAAAATCTTTGAACGCATTCCCAAGGACGCTTCGCTAGTCCAAGACGTGCGACACCAGCTTGCAACCGGTTACTACAACTTGGCCTTGATCGAGAAGCGCGCAGGCAAGTCTACCAAAGCCGCACAATTGTGCCACCGAGCGATTGCGCTCTGGACAGAACTCTGCACTGATCAGCCGCAAAACGAGGATTATGGACTTAGCTTGATGCGAGCTTACAACAATCTCGGATCGGCCCAATTTTCTGAGTTCGACCCGAAGGGCCGCGAACAAGCCGTTGCGGCGTATGCAAAGGCGGTCGGCCAAGCAGTTGAGTCTCGGAGCCGAAGCGCGAGGCCGGCGGAATACGACATCGAGTTGGCTCGAACTCTTCTCAATCTGGCGCGCGTGTCATTGGCCGGAATGAACCTCGAAGACAAGATCAACCAACCGGTCCTGCCAAAGTTGGTCGAGTGGTACAGCCGCGCGATCGAACTACTTACGGACGCGCTTCAGCAGGAAGTGACAGACAGCGACCAGGCACGCAAGATGTTACTGGATGCCTACAAGGACCGGTTGCGGGTCTTTGATGTTCTCAAACGCAACGAGGAGGCTGTCCAAGACCTGGACGTGTTGATTCAACGGGATGATCCGGCCAACCGAACCGGGCACCGGTTGCGCCGAGCTTGGACGAACGCGAAGGCTGGAAACTCCGAAGCCGCGGTCTCAGAGGCGGAAAACCTGATTCAGAATGAGAAGCTCACCGGCGAGGACTTGTTCAACATGGCCTGCACCTTCTCCCTCGCGGCCGGCAGCACAGAAAAGGCAACCGATCTGGACGCCGCGTCGAAACGCGAGCTTGCCGAGAGCTACAAGCAACGTGCAATGGAGATCCTGCAACACGATGCCACCATCGAATTCCTTCGGACGGACAAGAAAGACCACTTGTCCACCGATTCTGACCTCGATCCACTCCGCCGTTCGCGCGAGGATTTCAAGGAATTGCGCTCAAAGATGGGCCGGGAGCGGTCACCACAGGGACGATAACGCGCGAAGGCTTGTACGGCGTGTCGAGCGGATGCTCACACCCTGAGTGTGAGCAATGATTCGGGCGGTCTCACCGTCGTGGCACCGGAATTTAGGAGTTCGTGTATAGCGCCTGTCGCTGCCCGCCGATGGTCTGCGATGGCAGGTATTCTCGGAAGCGGTCCGGTCGGTCGCTATGGCGATCCGATCGCAGGGTGGACCAACGTAGTGGCGACCGCCAGACGATCAGGATTGGAAATGGTGTTCACCCATGCGTCGAAGTCGTGACCTGTGGCATTCGCGCATCGGCAAAAATCTTCCGCCAGCGCGGATGCAGTCTGGTATCGATCCCGCGGGCACTTCGCCATTGCCTTGAGACAAATCTGGTCGAGTTCCGGACTCACGTACTCGCGAACGCTGGAGGGTTTGGGCGGTGGTGCATCGACGATCTTGCAACATACGCTGATCCATGATCCGCCGTCGTACGGGCGCTGTCCAGTCAACAACTCATAGAGCGTCGCGCCTAGCGCGTAAGTGTCCGTCGTTGGCCCTATCGACTCCGACTCGCCTCTTACCTGCTCCGGGCTCATGTAGTGTGGCGTCCCCAGGATTTGTCGCGGCTCGGTGATCGGATCGCAGTCGATTACCCGGGCCAGTCCAAAGTCCATTAGCACCGGCTCCTGCCGTTCGGCAAGCATGATGTTGTCCGGCTTCAGGTCGCGGTGAATGACGCCTCGTCCATGTGCGTAGTCGATGGCTGACGCGATCTTTGTCAGCAAGTCGCCAATGGTCTTAAGGGTCAGCCGACCGACGAAGCGGGAAAGCGGTTTGCCATCGACATACTCCATCGCCATGAACGGCCTGGGGCCATGCCGTCCCACATGATGAATCCGGCAGATATTGTTGTGTCGCAGCTTTGCCATCGCCATCGCCTCACGCTCGAATCGCAGCATCACTTTCGCGTTTCCGCAAAGCCCTTCCAGCGGAAGCTTAATGGCGTCGAATCGATTCAGACCTGCGTGTCGGCCGAGATAGACTTCACCCATGCCACCTCGACCCAACGGTCGCACGATTTCCCACTGCTCAAGCCTTTTCAGTTCTTCTCCCACCTTGTGGCCTCCTCGGAGGTTGCCTCGCCCTACATGGAAATCCGCCCCTTAAGTCTCCATCCTCAAGTCACTACGGTCCGTTGTTGATGGTTCTAACTCTTAATAAGAGTCCGAACTACGCCCGGATCGCGCTCGCGGCCTTCTTCACTAGCGCTTGGCGGTGCGTTGGTTCTCTCGAGTCACGCGGCCGATGGTCTCGCGAAGTGTCCCTCTTCGCGACTGATCCAACCGTGGGCGCGGGAGAGCGCCTGACACTGCGTGCGGCGTCCGCCAGACAGCGGCCCGGACACACCGGACGCCGCGGGCCGGGCGAAGTCGCGGCATGGACGACCCCGCAACTCGCGGGGTGGCATCGCACCGCTCCGCGGTCGCGACGCCGACGGGCGCATGGTGCGGGAGCCACGTCGCGACTCAGCGAAGGCTGAGCCGAGACCCCCGCCTAGGCGCCGCGTCGGTCACGAGTCTTCGAGTGCCAGCGTGTCGTCCTATGGCGGGGGTCGCGGCGAAGGTCGCGACGTGGTCTCCATCATCGCATGGCACTCCCCGTGGCTCTCCGAAGCCACAAGAACGGTCGATCTCCGATCGCCCCTGGATCGCCGCTCGATCGCCCGTGGGGGCGATCATTCGGCGGATGGTCGGCGAGCATTGACAGGTTAGCCGCGGCGTGCCGCAATGGCAATCGCCGCGAGCATGGAGGGGTGGGGCTCGGAAAGCGGATGGCCAAGAATCGCATTCTTTTGACTTATGGCACGTGCGGCGAGTGGCCGGCGGGAATATTGCCCTTCGTAGGAAACGATGGCGTACGGGCCGATTCCGCGCGTGGGGACCTGTCCTTGGCAATGCTTGTGAAGGTCATGCGTTCTGCTTGAAAGAACAGGGACACGCGGCCGGTGGGACCGTTGCGGTTCTTGCGGACAAAGACATCGGTGACGCCGGGCGAGTCACAGTCTTCGTTGTAGGCGTCCTCGCGGTAGAGCATGAGCACGATGTCGGCGTCCTGCTCGATGGAGCCGGATTCACGCAGGTCGGAAAGGATCGGGATTGCCGGGCTTCGCTGCTCGACGGAGCGGGAGAGTTGCGACAGAGCAATGACGGGGCACTGGAGTTCGCGGGCCAGGTGCTTGAGGCTCTGCGAGATGTGCGTGACCTGCTGCGTGCGGTTTTCGGATGCGGCACGGTCGTTGACCTCGATCAGTTGCAAATAGTCGATCACGAGCAGGTCGAGCCCGTGTTCCAGTTGCTGGCGGCGTGCTTTGCTGCGGAGGTTTCCGATCGTGGTGTCGGAATCGTCGTCGATGTAGAGCGGGTGCTTCTTGAGTCCGTCAAAGAGCGGGCCGAGCTTGCGGAACTCGTCCTCGGTCAACTCGCCTTTCTTGAGCTTCCAAGTCTCGACGCCGAGAATCCCTGAAATGATGCGGTCCATGAGCGACTGCTTGCTCATCTCCAGAGAAAAGAACGCGACGTTTTTGCCCTGCTCCGCGGCGTTGCGTGCGATGTTGAGGGCGAGCGATGTCTTGCCCATGCTGGGTCGGGCGGCGATGACGACGAACGCGCCCGGTTCCAAGCCGGTGAGGGTGTTGTCGAGGTCACGGAACCCGGTTCTGAGGCCGAGGAGTGGCGTCGCGTCTTCGGCGTCGTAGAGCTTGGCGTACCGCTCGTAGGATTCATTTCCGATGTCGGCGATGTGTTGCGGCTTGTTGTCGGTGGTACGCCGGGAGATCGCGAGGATCTGCTGCTCGGCCCGCTCCAGGGCATCCATGCCGCCGAGTTGCTCGTCGCTTCCGAGCCGCAGAATGGCCGCGCCGGCGTCGGCAACAGCACGCTGGAGAGCCTTGTTCGCAACGATCGCCGCGTACTCGTCGGCGTTGCAGGAGGAAGGCACTACTGTGCAGAGTTCTGCAAGATACGCAGAGCCGCCGGCGGCTTTGAGACTTTCGTTGCCGCGAAGTCGCTCGCTGAGCGTGAGCAGGTCGATGGGTTTGCGCTCCTCGGAGAGTTGGACAATGGCGGCAAATATGTCGCGATGGACGGGGTCGTAGAAGTCGGTGATTCTCAGCTTGGCCGCGAGTTCGATGACTTTGTCTGGATCGATTAGCATGGCGCCGAGCGTGGCCTGTTCGGCTTCGGAACTGTGCGGCCGTGCGTGTGATGTCGTGAGCGTCATGGTGAAAACTTTTTGAAAGCGGCAGAAGTGCTCTGCTTCTTACAGGAGTCTCTTTCGAAAGACGGTAGTGGAAGAACGTCTTGAGAGAGTCTTTGCGGAGAGTAATCAACAGTACTCTGGTCGCTCGCCATTGGAACGAAGCGGTAGCCGGTTCTTGAGGCGACTGTGGGGAGAGCGATCGCTAGGCCGGATGAGCCATTTCGAGCTTGGGCAAGCCAAATCCTGATTTCAGGGTGTCGGGAGAAACCCACCAATGCTTGACGTGCGGCCGTCGCGACAAACCTACCGGTTTTAGTTTCTGAACGTCGCGGGAAACCCACCAGCGGGCGTCGCGACAGACCTACCGAAGTGAAGCGGGCCGGCGTCGGGACAAACCTACCAGTCATGCGGAATGGGAAATGGAGCGGTACAAGTCTTCGGCGGATGCGGTGGGTGCGATCTCGTCGAAGGCGGCGAGTCGTTCGGCGCGAGCCAAGTCTGTGAACCAATCGGGGTCGGCGTAGTCGTGCTGAACGCGGTCCACGAACAGAGCAACCTCGCTCTTCTTAACGTTGCCGGCATGGTGTTCCCTCTGAGCGAGCACGACTGCGACGTGCTTTTGCATGCGCTCCCGTCCGAACTTTGAAACGAGATTGCGGTACGCTGCCGCGGTCATCGGCCGGCCGTCTTGATCGCGGAGTCCCATTACCAGCGCGTACAGGGCGTCGTCTTCGACTGAGCACACTTGCCGGCTGTCGGCCGCGTCGGCTTTCGTGCGGTGATCTGTGTCATCCAAAGTGGCACACATTCGGGGAATCAGAAAGGACAGTCTCTGGGTGATTCTAATGGTAACGTTCGCTGCCTCAGGCCGAGGTTCGCTTCCTTGCGGCG
>Ga0247727_10008614_pt1 | contig 18854 bp, 18 predicted proteins | sample WisWelCaveWW1625_FD_202498 | JGI IMG/M metagenome (GOLD analysis project Ga0247727, IMG submission 202498) | Biofilm microbial communities from Wishing Well Cave, Virginia, United States - WW16-25 | ecosystem: Environmental > Aquatic > Deep subsurface > Groundwater > Cave microbial mat | place... | reverse complement strand
CCACATCCGCATAGAGTGCAATGGCCCGTTCAGCCGGCGTTCCCATACCGTAGCGGTTATTCTCGCAGACGAAGATCACAGGAAGTTTCCACAAGGCCGCCAAATTGAGCGCTTCGTGTGCCTGGCCGCTCGGAATCGCCCCTTCACCGAAGAAGCAGACGGTCACGAGGTCGAGTGTTTGATACTTGGTTGCGAACGCGAGGCCAGTAGCAAGGGGAATATGGCCTCCGACAATGGCATAGCCGCCCATGAACCGGCGCGGTGCATCCACCAGGTGCATGGAGCCACCTTTGCCCTGGCACAGGCCCGTCGCTTTACCGAACAGCTCGGCCATCACGTGGCCGGGGTCGGAGCCTCGGGCGAGACAGTGCCCGTGGTCGCGGTACGCGCTGATCGCGTAGTCATCCGATCGAAGCGCGGCAATGGCCCCGACAGCAATAGCCTCTTCGCCGATATAGAGATGCAGGAAACCGGCAATTTTTGCGAGAGCGTACATCTCCGCCGATTTTTCTTCGAACCGGCGGATCAGGAGCATTTGACGATAGAGGAACAGTACGTCGCCCCGGTCCATACTTGGCACTACCATTATAAAGAGCCTAGCAGGCTTCGGAAAAACGATCGTGACAAGCTAGAATCTCGATGGTCCGTACGTGTGGCACAACAGGAGAGCGCTCCCCCAGGATGCTCAAAATGGCCTGGCCTGCCGAGACGCGCCTTGTCCCGAGCGAGGGTCTTCCGACTCCTTATACCTCTCTTAAGGGGAGTGGCCGAGGCTGCCCTTTACTGCGCGCATCGAGCGACCACTGCTTCATCGTGGGGGCTCTGCTAGCAAGAAGGGCACCTGGCCGCTCCCCGCCCCCTTTTTCAGTATCCTGTTAGACAAGCACCTTCACGTCCGTGCCTTCGACCTTCACTTCATATCGCTCCACCTTCGCCGCGGGATTCGCCACGCAGGCGCCAGTGGTGACATCGTATTGCCAGCCATGCCAGGGACAGGTCACGACGGACCCTTCGAGTTCTCCCTCGCCGAGCGGGCCGCCCCGATGGATACAGGTATTGTCGATTGCGTGGAACGTTCCGTCCACATTAAAAACCGCGAGGGTTTTGCCGTTCACTTCTGCGACGATGCCGTGCCCTGGTATTACGTCGTCTGTGCCAGTCACCCGCACGAACTCTCCCATTGCCTGTCTCGTCCTTTCGTCTGTCAGTTATGTTGTCGCAAATGGTTTTTTGATTTTACTCAACAGGCTTTCAATCGGCGGAACTCCCTTGGCAGCGCCGGTGACTTCCGCGATAATTTTCTGTGCGATTTCCCGGAACGCCGCCGATTGCGGAGACGCCGGATCGGCCACGACGATCGGGTTGCCCGAGTCGCCACCGTCGCGAATCGCCGGGTCGAGCGGCACTCGACCGAGGAACGGCACCCCGAGTGTGGCGGCAGCCCGCTCCCCTCCCCCGTGCGAAAATATTTCGGTCCGCTCGCCACAATGGCCGCAGAGAAAATAACTCATGTTCTCCACAATGCCGAGAAGCGGCACATTTACCTTTTGGAACATCATCATGCCTTTGCGGACATCGTGCAGGGCCACTTCTTGCGGGGTCGTGACGGTGACGGCGCCGGTCAGCGGGACCAACTGGGTAAGGGTGAGCTGCGCGTCTCCGGTGCCGGGCGGCAGATCGATGAGCAAGTAATCCAGTTCGCCCCATAGCACGTCTCGGAAGAGTTGTTGAATGGCGGTATGGACCATCGGCCCTCGCCAGACCACGGCGGTGTCTTCCGGGACGAAAAATCCCATGGAAATGAGTTTGACGCCGTGACTTTCAGCTGGAGCGATCTTGCCGTCTTTCTGTTCCGGAGGCTTGGTCACGCCCATCATCATGGGAATGTTCGGACCATAGATATCCGCATCGAGCAGGCCGACCTTGGCGCCGGTTAAGGCAAGGGCGATGGCGAGATTGACGGAGACCGTGGATTTGCCGACCCCGCCTTTGCCGCTGCTGACGGCGATGACATATTTGACTCCGGGAATGAGGTTGTCTTTCCCGTGACCAGCCTGGGGTCCAGCAGGATGTATATCAGCCATGAAGCCCTCCTCCTCCAGCAGGATGCTGAAAAAGTCTCTGTTCTCACCCGCCCAACCCCGGTGCGCCAAGACGCACCTTGCACCAAGCTTCGTTCTCGCTTCGCTCAGAAGCTCAACGTACCGAAGCGTACGCCGTCGTTTCTTCGCTCGATGCGGCCTTGCTGAACAGCCTTTTTAAGCATCCTGCGCGGTGTTCTCCTGTTGTCCTAGATGTGCAGGCCACTGAATTTCCACCGTGCCACAAGAGTTTTTCCGCAGTCTCCTGGTGCACAATCGAATAGGACTGGCTCTCGGGCCAGCCTCTCCATCATAAGCGAAGGACAGGGTAAAAGAAAATGGGTCTATTGCGCTATCGCCGATAGCGCAATGGGGGAATGCATCTCAGGATGATGACACAGTTCGTCGGGGGAGTTTTTCGCGAACCGCTTACCCGACAGTGGGATCGTTGCGGCGGAGATTGTTTGCGAGCCTGAGCAGCGAAAGGGTGTAAATGATCCATTTCGAGGGATCGAAATTGTACCACTTCGGTCCATTCCGAAAATCGCGCGCGTAGGCGTGATGATAATTGTGATACCCTTCGCCAAAACTGACGAAGGAGATCAGCCAGCTATCGCGACTGCTGTCCTTCGTGCCGTGGGGCTGTGTTCCCACCATGTGGCAGAGTGAATTGATCGTGAAGGTGGAGTTCAGCACCATGAACATACGGAAGAGACCACCCAATAGGAAGGCGCTGATGCCGCCCTGCCAGCCGCCGTGCCAGACACCAAGGGCAAAGGGCAGCAGGAGTCCCGTGACCACGATCGGCCAGTAGTAGCGATCTTGCCACATCACCACAGGGTCGCGGCGCAGACGGATCTCGTACTTCTGTGTGCGATAGGGGGTATCGTAAAAGAGCCAGCCACAGTGGCTGTGCCAAAATCCCTTGGTGGCATTGTAGGGATCTTCTTCTTCATCAGTCTTGGCGTGATGGCGAATATGGTCGCCGCCCCATGTGAGGGCAGAATTTTGCATCGCCCAACCGCCAGCGACGAGAATACAGGCCTTGATCCAGTTCGGGCATTCGAAACTTTGGTGTGATATCAACCGATGATAGCCGACGGTGACGCCCATGCCCGTGACGATATACATCACCAAGGACAGGACCCAGTCGAAGAGGCTGAACCCGAAGTAGTATCCGTAGAGTGGGATGCCGATCATCGTGGCGACCACGATGGCGCAGAATAGAGCCAAATTTAACGGCACAAACACGTCTTCGGTCGGTGTGGCTTCAGTCGTCGTAGCGAGCATGACTTCTCCTAGCCCGGACCCTTCATGAATACCTGCTGCGTCGTCCGATCCTCTCGCCCGGCGAGGCTTTTCTCGTTCGGCCTCCTCGACGGACTGAGCGTTCGCCACGTCGGCCTTACTTGCGAGAAGCCCCGGCGGGCTTCGGGCTCGAACGCCTGGCGACGGCATTCATGAATAATCCGGGCGAGGAGCACGCAGCCATCGCTTCACCGGAGTATCTGACGGGGAGGACAAAGCAGTAAAAACAGTATACCGAATTTGTACAAACGTTTCAACAGAATGCCCGCAGTGTATACTGATGGTGTTCTTTCGTCTCACGGCCAGCGGGGGTGCAGATGCAGACAACTTCTTCCCCTCTCGAACCTGTGGTTTACCGTATCGGTGAACAGTTCGCTCGTCTCTCTGCCGGTCGAACTCCGACCCTCTTTGAGGGCCGCTGGTGGTCGCAAACGGCCCTCAATCTGGCCATGCAGGACAGTCGCTTTAAGACACAGCTCTTTCGATTCATTGATGTCCTGCCCTCGATCACAGACGACGAGCAGGTGGTCGTGCTGGCTCGCGAGTACTTGGGCGATGGAGCCACACCACTCTTTGGCGGCCAATGGGGGCTCAAAGCCCTTTCCGCCACCAGTTTGGGGGCTCGGCTCAGCGGCAAGGCGATCAGAAGCCAAGTCGAGCACATGGCGCGCACCTTTATTGCCGGAGCGACAGTCGAGGAAGCGGCGCCGCGGTTGACCGATCTTTGGCAGCATGGGCGAGCCTGGTCGGTGGACTTGTTGGGTGAGGCCACCATCAGCGATCGTGAGGCTGATCGGTACCGCGATCGCTATGTGGAAGCCCTGACCCTGCTCGCGCACGAGTCGGCATTGTGGCCGTCCCTTCCCTTACTGGAACGGGACCATCTCGGACCGATACCGCGAGTCCAGCTCTCCATCAAAATCTCTGCCCTCTCTCCGCATCTCGACCCGATCGATCCAGAAGGAAGCTACCATTCTGTGTCGGCGCGGCTTCGACCTATTCTCGATCTGGCGATGCGCCTCCCTGCTTCGTTGATCTTCGATATGGAACAAGCCGATACGAAAGCATTGCTGGTGGAGATCTTCACCAGGCTCTTCGCGGAGCCTTCCTACAAGGCCTATCCCTATGCGGGTCTCGCCTTGCAGGCCTACCATCGGGAAACGGAACGAGATATCGAGGGGCTCCTGGCCTGGGTTCGCCGACGTGGGGCGCCCATTACCATTCGACTGGTGAAAGGGGCCTACTGGGATTCGGACATGATCCGCTATCGGCAACGAGGCTGGGCTGTTCCGCTCTTTGAACAAAAAGTATTGACGGATGCCAACTATGAGTCGCTCACGCAGCTCATTTTATCTCAGGCCTCTCTCATACGACCGGCCTTTGGGACACACAATCTCCGTACGTTGGCCTACATCGAGGCGGTTGCGGAGTCCCTCGGGCTCCCCCCAGAGACCTGGGAATATCAGATGATCTTCGGCATGGCCGAGCCCTTTCAGCATGCGGTTACGCAGCATGGGCGCCGGTTGCGGCTCTACACCCCGGTGGGAGATCTGCTTCCAGGCATGGCCTATCTCGTACGGCGATTGTTGGAAAATACCTCGAACGAATCATTTCTACGCAAGGAGTATGTGGAATCCCAATCTTTGAGCACGTTGTTGGCACCGCCTGTTCCTGAGAGACTGAGTCAGAAGCAGCCCCTCGTATCTCAGCCGACCTGTATGCAGGAGTTTCGAAATGAATCGCAACGGGATTTTGCACAGGCTGACAGCCGAGCGGCGATGCAACAGGCCTTGGCGACCGTGCGGTCGCAACTGGGCCGGCAGTGGACTTCCTCGTCCGGGGGGCTGCGTCTGACGGGGCCTGTCATCGAGTCTCGCAACCCCGGACGTCCTGATGAAGTCGTGTGCCGGTTGTCCAGCGCGAGCTCGGAGGATGTCGAACAGGCGGTGCGCCTGGCGGTTCAAGTATGGGAATCCTGGCGCGACCGCTCAATGGAACAACGAGTGGACATCATGCGTGCCGCCGCCGAGGTCATGCGGACAAGGCGCGATGAGTTGGCGGCATGGGAGATAGTGGAATGTGGGAAACCGTGGCGGGAAGCGGATGCGGATCTCGCGGAAGCGATCGACTTTCTTGAATTTTATGCGGCAGACTGGCGCAGATTCGCTTCCCCAAGACGGTTAGGACAGGAACCGGGTGAACTGAACCAGCGGCACTATAGCCCGCGCGGGGTGACGGCCGTCATCGCTCCGTGGAATTTTCCGCTGGCGATTCCCGCCGGTATGGTGTCGGCGGCGCTCGTGACCGGGAATCCCGTGATTTTCAAACCCTCCGAGCGCTCGCCAATGATGGGGCACTGGCTCACGGAGATCTTGCGGGAGGCCGGTGTGCCTGGAAAGGTACTCTGTTGTCTGCCGGGTGGGGCCGACATCGGACGGGCGTTGGTGCTCCATCCTGAGATCGCGACAATCGCGTTTACCGGTTCGAAAGATGTGGGGCTCAGCATCCTGAAAGAGGCCGGTACTCTTATGCCGGGGCAACACATGGTCAAGCGAGTGTTGGCCGAGATGGGAGGGAAAAATGCGATCATCGTGGATGAGACTGCGGATCTCGATGACGCGATCACCGGAGTGGTCTCATCGTTCACCGGCTATGCGGGACAGAAATGTTCCGCCTGCTCGCGGGCGATCGTGCATGCCGCGGTCTATGATAGTTTTCTGGATCGCCTCAAAGAGGCGGTGCTGAGCCTAAGGGTCGGAAATCAGGAAGAGCCGGGCACGCAGGTTGGGCCGGTGATTGATCGTCGAGCGCAGACGAAGATTCGGGAATATATCGAGATTGGAAAGAAGGAAGCCCGCCTACTGGTGGAAGGGACTGTGACGGGAACAGGGTGGTATGTCGGGCCGACGGTCTTTGCGGATGTGGCCCCGACACATCGAGTCGCCCAAGAGGAAATCTTTGGGCCGATCCTCGCGGTGATGAAAGCCACTTCCTTTCAAGAAGCGCTGACCCTGGCGAATTCGACGGCCTATGCACTCACCGGCGGAGTCTATTCACGGAGCCCGGCCAATCTTGAACTGGCGCGGCAACGGTTCGATGTCGGGAATCTCTATCTGAATCGTCCGATCACCGGCGCGTTAGTCGGCCGCCAGCCGTTTGGGGGCCATCGACTCTCCGGCGTCGGAGCGAAAGCAGGGGGTGAAGAGTACCTGACGCAATTCGTGGTCACCCGCGTCGTCAGCGAGCAGACCCTCCGTCGAGGATTCGCGCCGCCCGAGTGAGGCCTTCGGCGGCTTGATCTCGTACGATTCCAGTTCTTCCATGATATCTGTAACCACGCCCCGGTCTTCCAATGGCGAGAGTTCCTGCCGTTCGACGTACTTGACCAAGCCCACGCCCTTCACAAACCAGGCGGTCATCACATCGGTTCCCTGGGTCGTCCTCTTCGCACCGGAGAGATGAATCTGCATGTGCATGCGTGCTTCCACCTTCACGGCATTCTTGAACGTGCCGGCCGGCACGTTGATCGATTCCTGTCCCAACACTGCGGCATCGCCCTGCGCATCGGCCTTTTCGGCGATGCCGTCCTGATCCAGATCGGTGCCGAAGTCCAGCCCCTTGCGGTTGAATTGCGGGAAGGACGACGAGACCTTCATCGGGAAACGCACGATCTGATAGGGCACGAGCTGTTTTTCAAAGGGTGTGCCAGGGTCCGAGCCGTAATAGACGATGCCGACGCTATCGCGGCGGTAGAAACTATCCATTGGGCCATGGTTGCCTGGATTGGTATCGTGGAACACGGTGACCGTCATGCCCTTGATGGCTTTCGTCCCAGTGACTGAGGACACATTGGAGAAAAATTTAAGCTCGATCGTTTGCAGAGGCCCTTCAGTAATCTGACCACGATAGTGCCATTCGTTCCCGATCTGATCGGGAAAATAATCAGCGGACTGGGCAATGAAGCTAGTGTCTTCCGCTACGACCGGGGCTGACCAGATGGCGCAGACGAGCAGTAGGGCAGCGCCCACGATGCGGGCCCTTCGATATCCTGGCTTCTTCAGTGGCATGCGCGAGATCCTCCACTGGTTGAACGCTAGGAGCCTGTCCGACATAGACTGTTCTACCGCGGCGAACAATCTGCAACCATCTGCGTCGTTCTCAGCCCTGAAAAATCCTCAACGTATTCCAGTAATACGCCTTCGGGTTTTCCGGGCCTGCGGCCTCGCATCTGGCCGCATCTCCTTCGCCTCGTTACGAAGGCAATGTCGGACAGGCTCCTAGGTGACCGTACCATAGGAATCCTGGAGGCGGCAAGGGAAGGAGGTCGGTACCCGTCCAGCCGCCACTGCAGGCTTGCCTTCGCACAATATCCCACCCATAATCCGACTACCAGGATGTTGAAAAAGTCCGCCAGCTTCGTTCTCACCTCGAAAGCATCCTCAACGTACCCCAGAGGGTACGCCTGCGGTGCTTTCTTCGGCTGCGGCCTTGCTGGACAAACTTTTTGAACATCCTGTCGAGAGGCTTCTTTTGTATCAAGGCTGTTCCGTGAGCCATCAATAAGGATTTTCCCATTGCCTGCTAAGCAACGACCCGAGATGACGAGACCAGCTAGCGAGTTCACACATGCGGTGCTAGTGACCGGTGCATCCGGAGGGATTGGTCGAGCAATCAGCCTGGCCTTTGCGGCTGCCGGCTGGTCTGTCGGAGTCCATTACCATCGAAACAAGACAGCGGCCGAGGGCACCCTCACGCAGGTGGTGGCCGCCGGTGGAGCCGGGGCGCTCTACGAAGCTGATATTCGCAAGTCGCATGCGGTGCAACAGATGGTGGAAACCTCCTGCCGCCGGGTACCTGTGCCGTCGGTGTTTGTCTGCAATGCCGGAATCGGAGGGAGCCACCTCCTGCTTCGACAAGGTGAAGAAAATTGGGCCAACGTGGTTGCCACGAATCTAACGGGAACATTTCACTGCCTCCGCGCCATGGCCCCTCCCCTCCTCGCTCGCGAGGGCGGGTCAATCGTCGTGATTGGATCGCATGCCGGGTTCCATGGCACCATTGGGCAGGCCGCCTACGCGGCATCAAAAGCCGGTCTCATCGGTCTGGTGCATACTGCCGCCCAAGAATGGGGAGCGGGCAATGTCCGTGTAAATCTCCTCTTGCCTGGCTGGCAGAAGACGGGTCTGTCTGAAGGAGCCATGCCGGTAGGTGATAATTGGATCGGTCATGCGTTAGGCCGGCCACCCTCACGAGAGGAAGTGGCCAAGACTGTCTTGCACCTGGCGCAACTCAACGATGTGTCGGGACAGGTTTGGAACTGTGACAGCCGAACCCTTTAGCATGATGTCGCAAAAACCCGCCAGCTTCGTTCTCACATCGAAAGCATCCTCAACGGGGACCCGGCCGCCTCACCACTCGGCGGCGCGCACAGACTTGGTGCTCCTTATTCGTCGCACCGTGCGCCCCAGAGGGTACGCCTGCGGTGCTTTCTTCGGCTGCGGCCTTGCTGGCGGCCTTTTGGATCATCCTGCGGGGAGCAGGGTTCCGGTCTCCAGCAGAAATAAATTATGCGACGAGCCAAACAGCTAGCTACCGATTCTCGCCCGCGAGGGATTTTTATTACTGGGACGGATACGGGGGTCGGGAAAACACTTGTCACCTCTGCGCTCGTGGTGTGTCTGGTTCAACGAGGAATCGATGTAGGCGTCATGAAGCCGATTGAGACTGGAGTCCCGCGGTCGTCCGAGGCTCAATCTGATGGAGCGTGGTTGCAAAAAGCAGCTGGAAGCCACGATCCGATGGCAGAAGTCTGCCCCTATGTTTTTCGACTTCCAGTGGCGCCGCTATCTGCCGCACGAGCGGAAGGGACAACCGTGCGAGTGGCAACCATCATGCGAGTCTTCCGTGCCCTGCGGCAGAAGCATGATCTTGTTGTGGCGGAAGGAATAGGTGGCGTGCATGTGCCTATTACGTCTTCACTTAACGTATCAGACCTAATCTATCGAATGAAGTTACCTGTCATCGTGGTCGGACGTACTGGCTTGGGGGGAATCAATCACGCGTTGTTGACCCTTCACGCGCTCCGCCGGCGAAAGATTCCCATCGTGGCGTTGGTCTTGAATCAACGTCAACCAGTGCAAATGAAGACTGCTCGCGTGCAGGAACAATCGACCCTGAGTCTCCTTCGACGGCTCGCCGGGGTTCCCGTTCTGGGCCCCCTTCCCTACAGCCCGATTATGAATCGAAATTGGGACGAAGGCCTGGTCCGCCTCGCGGGGACCGCTCCGATCACGAAGCTGGCGAGGCTGGTCTTGGCATTTGGGCGAGGAACGCTTTCACGGCGAGACTGATATCTGGAGCCTTGAGGATCGCTGAAATGACCGCGACGCCATTCGCGCCCTCGCGCATGACCTCCCTGACCTGGTCGAGCTGAATGCCACCAATTGCAAAGACGGGCAGTGACGTGAGCGCGCGTATCGCATGTAACCCCTCAAGCCCAACCACCAGATCGTGGTCCTGTTTGGAACCGGGTTTGAAGATGGGACCAAAGCCTAGATAGTCCGGTTTCCCGGCGGTGGCATTCCGCACCTGGTCGGGATTGTGCGTGGAGATCCCGATCAGTTTGTCCGGGCCCATTACCTTCCTCGCCAATTCGAGAGGCAAGTCGCCCTGCCCCAGATGCACGCCATCGGCATCCACGGCCAAGGCCAAGTCGCAGCGATCGTTGACGATGAAGAGGACGCCTGCCTTCGCAGCAACTTGCCGGAGCGCCAAGGCCTCCGTATAGGCTTCCTTCATCGATGCGGTCTTGTTGCGATATTGGAAGAGGGAGGCGCCGGCCTTAGCCGCAGCCGTCAGCACCTTGACCAACGGACGCGCAGGACGGACTGACGGATCGAGAATGATATAGAGGCCTGAGAGGGAGTGAGGACGGGCGGCATTCATGAGGAAGACATTCTAGCTCGAAGGAGCAATCAGTCTCTAGCAGGATGCTGGAAAATCCCGCAACGCTTCAAGCGCGCGACGGGCACGCCTAGCACAACAGGCGCGACGCGCAAACCCTGATTTTGAGTGTCTCGTGTTTCTCGCCCCTCCCGCCAGTCCCGCGTCACAGTCCCTGGCCGCTCTCGTACGAGCGTAAAGGGCAAGGTCAAGCAACAACTCCAATCCTTCCCTCGTGTGATTGACGTTAGTGCTCTCGGGCAGGATCACTTCTTACTGCACGCCACTTTCCACAGAGTTCGATTGATGCTACGCGGTACAACCGGTTCCCACTGTTGTTCGTCCGGGGTACTGTAAACCACTTTACCGCTCCCCATGTTGCCCGAGAACCACGTATACGCAAGCATACGTGTGCGCTCTTCTGTACAATCGAATTCGTTGTATCGCTTGATAGACAGCAGCGAATCGCCAGCCACGGTTTGTACGGTCTTGTAGTCGTACAATTGCCACATCTTCACCAGATTTCCCTTGCGGCGAATGGTGTCTGGATCGACGAACACAGTCAGTCCTGCTTCGTCGTTGCCACTCGTCAACACCCACCCCGCATACACTACTTCACTACTCAACACCAGAATCGTTATCAGTAACCAGAAACCAAAAAAATAGGCCAGAGGCAGCTTGGGGAATGGATCCGTGTTGTAGGCCACAGATGGTACAGGAACGCGGTGGTAGGGAAGAATCGTAAGTGGCATAGAGACCTCGCAGAGAGGCGTATTCTAGCAGAATGCTGAAAAAGTCGCTGTTCTCACCCGCCCGACCCTGGCGCGCCAAGACGCGCCTTGTCCCATGCGGCGTTCTCGCATCGCTCAGAGGTTCAACGTATTGAGGGGAGCCTCTCGGATATCGGAATTACTGGAGGAGATTTTCCGTTCGCCAAGATCCATTCAAAGGGCGAACGGTTCACACGAAGTGCGGTCTGTACCTCCTCGCCTCTTCGCTCGCTGCGGCCTTGCTTGGGACAAGGCGCGTCTTGGCGCGCCAGGGTCGGGCGGGTGAGAAGTCCGGCCTTTTTGAGCATCCTGCGTGGTGTACTCCTATCATCCCAGACGTGCAGACCAGTGAACCTCCGGCGTGCCCACAGAGCTTTCCGCAGCCTGTTAGGAGGGCGAGAGCGAAGATGCACGGTCAGTAAATCACTGTGCGCAGCGTGACAGGCCGACTGCATCTTGAGGAAAAAAGACTCCGTCGTCGAAGGAGGGGGCCCATGAATAATGCAGGTTAGCTGGCGAGGAAGCGCTCGATGAACGTCGTCGAGACGTGGCCCTTTTGGAAGTCGGGGTCGTTGAGGATGCGTTTGTGCAGCGGGATGGTCGTCTTGATGCCTTCGATCACGAATTCTTCGAGGGCTCGGCGCATCCGGACGATGGATTCCTGCCGGTCCCGTCCGTGCGTAATGACTTTGGCGATCATTGAATCGTAGAACGGGACGACCATCATGTTCGATTCCATCACCGAGTCGACTCGTACGCCGAATCCACCTGGCGCGCTGTACTTGGTGATCATCCCCGGACAGGGCGTAAATTTTTCCGGGTCTTCGGCGTTGATGCGACATTCGAGGCTGTGCCCGTTGAGCTTGATGTCTTGTTGCTTGAACGAGAGGGATTGCCCGTCGGCGAGCCTGATCTGCTCCTTGATGAGATCGATGCCGGTCACCATTTCGGTGATCGCGTGCTCCACCTGGATGCGGGTGTTCACTTCCATGAAGAAGAAGTTGTGGTCCTTGTCGAGCAGGAACTCGACGGTGCCGACGTTCCGATAGTGCACGGCTTTGACGGCTTCGACCGCGACGCGGCAGATTTCCCTGCGGAGTTTCTCGTCGATGGCGGGCGACGGCGTTTCTTCGAGAAGCTTCTGATGCCGTCGTTGGATCGAACAGTCGCGCTCGCCGAGATGCACGACATGCCCACGATGGTCGGCAGCAATCTGCACTTCAATATGACGGGGCTCGATAAAATATCGTTCGAGATAGACGGCATCGTTGCCGAACGTGGTCTTCGCTTCGGCCTGCGCGGCTTGAAATGCGCGCGCGAGGTCCTCGGCTTTATTGACGACGCGCATGCCGCGTCCTCCCCCACCGGCTGAGGCTTTGATGATGACGGGATAGCCGATCTTGCCAGCGGCTTCGAGAGCTCCCTGTTCGCTCTTCAGCTCACCGGGACTGCCCGGCGTCACGGGTAAGCCTCGGCGGGCAACGATATCGCGCGCTTTGGCCTTGTCGCCCAGGAGGGCGATGTGTTCGGATGTGGGGCCGATGAATTTGACGCCGATGGACTCGCAGACTTCGGCGAAGTGGGCGTTCTCGGAGAGGAACCCATAGCCGGGATGGATGGCGTCCGCCCCGGTAATCTCGGCCGCGCTCAGGACGTTCGGAATATTTCGGTAGCTGAGAGCGGTCTCAGGAGGCCCGACGCAGATCTTCTCGTCGGCTGCGCGGACATGGAGGCTCGCCGCATCGGCCTCAGAAAAGATCGCCACGGTCTTAATGCCGAGTTCCTTGCAGGCACGAATCACGCGGAGCGCAATCTCACCGCGATTGGCTATCAACACTTTCTTAAACACGCGAGTACTCCGATATGGGTCGAGGGAAGAGGATTACGGCGTGGCTGTCGGATCGACGAGGAAGAGCGCTTGGCCATACTCCACCGGCTTGGTGCTTTCAGCCAAGATTTTCGTGACCCGCCCATTTACCTCCGACTCGATTTCGTTCATCAACTTCATCGCTTCGACGATGCACAGGACCTGTCCCTTTTTCACGTAATCGCCCTCTTCAACATAGGGGTCAGCATCCGGCGAGGGGGACCGATAGAACGTTCCGACGATCGGGGATACGATAGTGATCATGCCTGCCGTGTCTTCAGTCCGTGTGCCGGCCACAGCGGGCAATTGAGAGGCTGAGGTCGATCCGGATGTCCCCTGGTCAGCGACGGTAGTCGTGATCGTTTTGACCCCGATTTCATATCGCACGCGGATTCTGAGGCCGTCGCGCTCCAATTCCAGTTCGGTCAGGCTGTTCTTCTTGAGCAGGTCGATCAATTCTTGGATATGCTTCGTCTGTTGTCCGGACAGCGAGCGTGTGCCCTGCCCGGTCTGGGTTGCGGCAAAGGCCTGAGGTAGAATGATCGGCGCTCCACCTTTCTTCGACTTGCTCGACTTCTGTTTGCTCACCGAACTCGCTCCACGTAGGCTCTCGTACGCGTATCGATCTTGATCACGGTCCCGGCTTCCAAATAGAGCGGCACCTTGATGATGGCGCCGGTTTCGAGGGTGGCTGGCTTGGTGCCGCCCGTGGCTGTATCGCCCCGGAAACCTGGTTCGGCATCGACTACTTTCAACTCGACGAAGTTGGGCAGTTCGACGTCGATCGGGCGATGTTCGTATACGAGGATTTTCACTGTCATGTCTTCTTTTAAGAGGTCCGCATTTTCGCCAAGCTTGCCCTTTTCGAACGTCAGTTGCTCGAAGGTCTCCGTGTCCATAAAGGTATAGGCGTCGTCAGTCGCATAGAGGAATTGCATGGTCCGTTCTTCGAGATTCGGCTCTTCGAACCGTTCTCCCGATCGGAAGGTACGATCCAGAACATTGCCTGAAAGATAGCTCTTGAGCTTGGTGCGCACGAAGGCTCCGCCCTTGCCCGGTTTTACATGTTGAAACTCGACGATATAAAAGGGCTGGTTATCAACCATAAGCCGCACGCCACCGCGAAAATCGGTCGTGGAAATCACTCGGTACTCCCTTCAAACTGTAAGAGGTCACTCGACCTGCTCCGTAATTATGTCGTTCCTTTTGCCGTCCGTCGCGATGTCGCTGGTACGGCCGTCTTCTTCTGGCGTCGGGATGCCGTCAGAAGGTCGTGCAGCCCACGGAGTGCGAGGAGATAACCGATCGGACCCAAGCCGGAAATTTGCCCGATAGCGACTCCCGCGATATAGGACCGATGGCGAAACTCTTCGCGCTGATGAATATTGGACAGATGCACTTCAACCGCGGGCAGACCGACCGCCACAATGGCATCCCGAATTGCGATGCTGGTGTGGGTATAGGCGGCCGGGTTAATGATGATCCCATCATATCCCGTCCGAGCCTCTTGAATCCAGGTGACCAGTTCACCCTCATTATTTGATTGGCGCAGATCCACTTTCACGGCCAGCTCCTCCGCCAGCTTCGTGATGGCTGAGTCCAGGGCGTCGAGGGACAGGGTGCCGTATATCGACTGCTCCCTGGTCCCGAGAAGATTGAGATTTGGACCGTGTAAGACTCGTATTCGTAGCATATCTTTCAGTTCACATACTGGATACGCGAGAACGATTCCACGTGACAGGGTCAAGCAGGGCGGCATTGTAACAGTCCGCCTCAGACCGGTCAAACGTGCGAAAAATATTAAGAAAGTTTGGAGTGTGAATCGTTCGTTGTGTCGCGATCGTGACGATGTGATTCGATGCTGCGAAGCCAGGCTTCCAGCTGTGCCACGACTTCAGCATGAGGCAATGGAGGAGGCATCACTACAGTGTCGGCGGCTTGGGGATCCGGTCCCAGCGCCGCGAGCTGTTCCCTTGTCAGATCGTGTGTGCGGAGGGCTGTCTCCGTCAGTTCCGTTGGCATAATAAGTGCCTCGGTAGAAGCGATCTTTGGTTCGAGCGTTGTTGAAACTGGCATGTCTTCTGGTGGCGTGCGCGCCTCTGGGGCGGAGAGGTTACGCGTGGCTGGAGCCGCCGACTTTGGCCGTTCCTGTTCCTTCTTTCGTTTCAGCGGCCCGCCTAGAGCCGATTGGACTGAGAGCGCTTCTTCATCACGCGGGTTGACCGCCAGGATGACGGCGCAGGATTGCAGTGCCGATTCGTTCTGCCCCTGGCTCGCGTAGATCTTGATCAAGGTCCGGCGCGCGCGCAGGTTTTCAGGACTCAACTTGACAGATTCTTCTAGAATCGCCCTCGCCTTCGTGGCCTGACCCATGTGGTCGTAAGCACGTCCGAGCGCGACCATGGCAGTAATGAAGCCGGGATACAATTTCAGGCCGTCTTCGAGGACGCCAGCGGCTTCTTGCCACATGCCGACTTTTCCGTACTCTTCAGCCAGTGGCATGAAAACTTTGGAATGTGGATCTTTGGCTAACTGGGTGGCCAGTCGATCGATTTCCAGGGCGCTCTCGGCGGCGTGCTGATTCTGATCCATGGGCTGTTAGCGTTCTCCCGCAACTGGCTTGGGGGCCTGGCTGAATTGTCTGGTGCGGAGCAGTTCTTGCGCCCGGTTCAGGATCGCGTCGGCAAGTGCTCGTTTTGGCATCAGCGGCAGTTCTGTCATGGCCCCCTGCCGGTCGATCAACGTGGCGGCGTTCTGATCGCTGCCGAATCCCGCTCCCACCGTCGTGACATCGTTCGCGACGATGAGATCGAGCCCTTTCGCCATTAGCTTGTCTTTCGCGCGGGCGAACAGATCGCTGGTCTCAGCTGCGAAGCCAACCATGAGTTGCGTGGTCCGTTGGGCAGATAAGGAGGCCAGGATGTCAGCGGTCCGTTCGAGATTAAGCGTCTGACCGGTTCGCCCTTGTTTTTGTATTTTTTGCGAGGCAGGGCGCTTGGGACGGAAATCCGCCACTGCGGCAGCCATGATCACAGTTGTGGACCATGCAAGGCGCGCGCACAGAGCCTTCGTCATTTCTTCAGCTGTGGCTACCGAGACGGCCTCGACGCCTCTCGGAGTTGGTAAGGCCGTGGGACCGGTGACGAGGACCACCTGGGCTCCCCTCGCCTGGGCGGCTTCGGCGATGGCATAACCCATCTTGCCGGAGGAGCGGTTTGAAATGAAACGCACCGGATCGATCGGCTCTTGCGTCGGGCCCGCCGAAACCAGAATACGGTGCCCTTGCCAATCGCGTCGTGGAGCCAGTGATTCCCGAATAGCCTCCAGAATTGTGCCTTCCTCTGCTAAGCGGCCTTGACCGATCCGTCCGGAAGCGAGCGGACCTATTTCTGGATTCACCACGATCGTTCCTCTAGTGCGCAACGTCCCTACGTGTTCTCTGACGGATGGATGAGTCCACATCCCTCCGTCCATGGCGGGGGCTACAATCAGCGGGCACTGCGCCGCGAGGAGCATGGTCGAGAGCAACTCGTCACCCAGCCCCAGCGCTGCCTTTGCGAGACAATTGGCCGTGGCCGGCGCAATGACGATGACATCTGCCTGTTCGGCCAATGATAAGTGTTTCATTTCCTGATGCGCCTCGAACACATCCGTCAAAACGGGATGGCCGGAGAGCACTTCAAACGTCAGCGGGGTGACGAACTTCGTGGCCGATTGCGTCATCACGACGTGCACGATCGCTCCTTCACGGAGCAAAGTCCGGAGCAACGCGACAGCCTTATAGGCCGCGATGCTGCCGGTCACGCCGAGCACAATCTGCTTCCCGATCAACGTCGGCCCTATGGAGCCGGAGACTTTCACCAATTACTCCTCGCTCTCACCCACCACAGGCTTCGGAGAATCGTCGACATAGACGCTCAGCTCTTTCTTAATCTCCTTCGCATCGTCGCCGGTCATCATGGCGACGCGCTCCATTTCGCCCTCCTTGCCGCGCTTCGCTTCCTTCATCGCATCCCGCGCTTCTTGGCCGACGAGGTATTTGGTATGTCCCCTGAGGACTTCATCGAGGGCGATGGTCGTTTCTTTGGTGAAACGCGAGGCGCCATGGCGTGATCCCTGCAAAATGTGCTTCGCCCGCTGGGCTGCAATAATCGTCAGCCGGTGGCGCGAGTCAAATTCACCTGTGGTGTATTGGGGCAAGAGTCTCAACATGTCGATCATGGATACGGTACTCCTTTGGGTTAGGGAAGATCTTTGCGATCTCCTGTTTTCTGTTCGTCGTCAAGAATGAAATTATTCTCGATCCAGGTTATGTTCGATCGCTTGGTCTTCAAGCGTTCTGACCAGAAGATGCTTTCGAGATCGCGAAGCGACTGGCCGAGGTCTTCGTTTCGGACGATATAGGCGTATTCCCGGTAGCTCCACACCTCTTCTTTCACTTTGTGCAGTCGCCGTTGAATCTCTTCCGGTGTATCAGAGGCCCTGGTTTGGAGCCGTGACCGGAGCACGGTCATCGAGGGAGGAAGGATAAAGATCGACACCGAATCCTCGAATCGTTTCTTGACCTGCATGGCCCCTTGCACATCGATCTCCAGTAACACATCGATCCCCTGATCGATGTGTTCGGTCAGCGATTTCCACGGAGTCCCGTAGAGATGCTCATACACGTAGGCCCACTCAACGAAATCATTGCGTGCGATCATTTCTTGAAATGTCTGTTCTTCGACGAAGTAATATTCACGCCCGTGCTCTTCGCCTGGCCTTGGCTTCCTCGTTGTATAAGAAATCGAATGCCACAGTCCGGGGAGGTTCGTCGCGAGTTGCTTGCAGAGCGTGGTTTTCCCCGTCCCGGAGGGCGCGGAGATAATGAAAAGAATTCCCCGCCGATCCGTCGAGGATCGCGAGTGGCCTGACGCTGGCGCCGGGGAGCCTGTCGTAGTGCTTAAGTTCATTCGACGTTCTGGACCTGTTCGCGAATGCGTTCCAGTTCGGCCTTCATCTGAACCACGTGACCGGCGATTTCCGCGTCGTTGGCTTTCGAGCCGATCGTGTTGACTTCCCGCCCGATTTCCTGGAGCAGGAAATCGAGTGTTTTGCCCACGGATTCTGTACGGTTGAGTGTCTCTTCAAACTGTATCATATGCGAATCCAATCTGACTATTTCTTCTGTAATGTCGCTACGATCCGCGTACACCGCCAATTCCTGATAGAGCCGGGGGGAATCGGGGATTTCCGATTCCAGCAGCTTCTCCACACGGGTCTTCATGCGGTCAAAGGTCTCCTGGGCCAGCAGAGGGGTCCGTGCGACGACGAGCATTTGGTGCCCCCGGATAGTCTGAATCCGTGCGCTCATATCCTCTGCCAGGGCCTTTCCTTCACGCGTTCGCATGCCCGCAAGATCCGTCAGTGCATGGGTCGTCAGTTGCTGAACTATCTTCGCCAGTTTTTGGTCTCCCGCTGGTTGATCCGATACCGACACCACATCACGGAGGCCAGCCATGAGCGCAAGATCGATGGAGCCACTCAGCTTCAGGGATTTCTTAAGGGTACGGAGGGCCTGATGGTACTGCTTTGCGAGGGGTTGGTCAAGATTGACACTACCGGCGCGGCCTTTGCCCCCTTGGATGCTCACCGTGATGTCGATGCGTCCACGGGTGCAGCGTTGCTGGATAGCTTTCTTGAATGAGTCTTCCAGGGGGCTCAATGACCGGGGAAGGCGATAGGCGATTTCGAGAAAGCGATGGTTGACGGAGCGCACTTCCACCGTCACGGACCCATCCTGCCAGGGGGCCTGTCGTCGGCCGAAACCGGTCATGCTACGAATCATTGGAGGTCTTTCTCCTTCCATGGGCAGTGCCGGTAGAGCGGACAGGTGCGGCACTGGGG
>Ga0247727_10008613_pt1 | contig 18855 bp, 18 predicted proteins | sample WisWelCaveWW1625_FD_202498 | JGI IMG/M metagenome (GOLD analysis project Ga0247727, IMG submission 202498) | Biofilm microbial communities from Wishing Well Cave, Virginia, United States - WW16-25 | ecosystem: Environmental > Aquatic > Deep subsurface > Groundwater > Cave microbial mat | place... | reverse complement strand
TTTTTTTAAAATCCGTTGGCAATAAAAAGTTGACTACCATTGAAAGTTCCATGAAACCCTTTTAGTATTACCCTGAAAAAACTATCATGACCGCGAAGATTTTTTTACCACAAAGAACACAAAGGGCACAAAGAAAAATCTTTGTGTTCTTTGTGCCCTTTGTGGTGCAGTTTTGGTTGCGGCCAAAGTGGCGTTACGAATATTGGCTGAAATTGAAGTCAATAAAAAATCTGTTCTTTTTTTTGCACGCATTGAACTTTGAAAAGATTAGAAGAATAGAGCGGCCCCCAGCCGCTCTTTTAAAAATTTCGTTACGCCCGCATTAAGCCGCATGCGCCAGTTCCTCGCGAACTTTTTCCAGCAGTTTCTTCGTCGCGCGAATGCCGTCCGGCTCGCTCAAGGTCGGGCCTTCGTATTCGATGCCAACGAAGCCGTGATATCCCGCGTCCAGAACGATTTTCATCATGCGCATATAATCGGTGTGAATCTCATTGCCGCTCGCATCAAACTCATGCGACTTCGCGCTCACCGCTTTCGCAAACGGCATCAATTCCTGCACGCCTTTGTAGCGATCATATTCCTCGGCGCAACCGTTGTCCGCATATTTCAAGCAGAAATTGCCGAAATCCGGCAGCGTGCCGCAGCGCGGGTTGTTGACCATTTTCATGACGCCGGAAAGCCACTCGCCGTTGCTCGAAAGGCCGCCGTGATTTTCGACGATGACATTGAGATCGAGTTTCGCGCCATATTCGGTCAAACGGCCGAGGCCGTCCGCGGCAAGTTTCTGCTGTTCTTCAAAACTGCCGGCGCTCGCGGCATTCACGCGAATGGAATGACAGCCGAGAAATTTCGCGGCGTCGGCCCATTTGTAATGATTCTCGACGGCTTCGGTGCGTTTTGCCGCATCAGGATCGCCAAGCTGGCCTTCGTTGTCGCACATGATCAGCAACATGCGGACGCCTTCGCCTTCGGCGCGATTTTTTAACTCTTGCAGATACGCCATGTCTTTTGCCTTGTCTTTAAAACATTGATTGACAAATTCGATGGCCTCGATGCCGTAATCGTTTTTCGCCGTCTTGGCAAAATCGAGATTATCGAGCTGGCTGGCGAAAATGGTTTTGTGCAGCGACCATTCGGCCAGTGAAATTTTGAATAACGGCGAAGCCGCGGAACTCGCAGCCGATTGTTTGTCGGCGCTCGAGTCCGATTTCTGACAGCCGAACAAAGCCTGTCCGGCCAGCCCGGTCAAGCCGATGCTGCCGGCGAGTTGCGCCGAGTGTTGCAAAAACTTGCGACGATTCATCATGGGTTACTCCTCCTCGTAAAAAGGTTAATGATAAAAAATAGTATTGCTCTATCGTTAGCAGACTGGAAGTCTGCGCTACGGTTTCACCGCTGCAAAGTCATCGCGCGCTGTTGAAAGACTCCATTCACTTCCAACGCGTAACGATAAGTCCCGTTGGGCAGGCCGGGATCAGGCTCGTAAACGACATAATGCGTCGCCGGCCCTTCTTTAACGCCGCTGAATAAAATAACGGTATGAGATTGCAGGCTGATGCGCAAAGTGACGACCAGAGTTTTCTTGAGCTCAAAACGAATCAAGGTTGAGGAGCTGAACGGATTGGGCGAATTTTGCAGGAGCGTGAAAAGGCTCGACTCGCCATCCGATCCGGCGGTGTTGTCGTCGTCTTCGGGAAAAAATAATTTCTGCTCCGAACGACAGGCCAGCGCGAGCCAAAGCGACGCGCAAATCAGCGGCAAAAAGCGGAGACTTGATTTTATCATATTCTTCCACAACGCGAACGAGCCGCAACCAAACAGGTTTAAAAAACAATTGCCCCAACGGATAGATGAACCCAACGGATAAGGCTTTTACAGTTGGGTTCATCTATCCGTTGGCGCTAGAAGTTCGAGGCTTTTGAAAATGTCACGAAACCCTTATGAATACTGGGCGAAATGACACTCCTTGGTAACAATGATCGGCTCAACTTTGGCGAGAGCTTGTATGTTTTTTAAAATAAGTCCGGCGCTTTCGAGGCGCGCTCGTTCTCCGACATGATCGAAATGCGAATTAAAAAGAAAAAAGATTTTTCCGGTTTGTTTGTCTTTGAACTTGCCCCACGTGCAGACACGCGTGATGGCCGCATCCCAGCCGATGCTGCCCGCCTGCTCCGGCGTTGCGGATAACCAGAAAGTCCGCTGTTGCAAAAGCGCGAACCGTTCTTTGCGAAAAAGAATGGAAGAGTATTCGCCCTTTTCGCGGCCATCATCACGGCCGGCGCCGATCCAGTTGAACTCCGGCAGCAATTGCGACAAATCATCCATTTGATCTTTGAGCGCTTCCTGCACGCCGAGCAAATCGACTTGATGGAATCGCACCAGGTTTGCGACCAGCTCTTTGCGTTTGGGCCAGGCGTTCTCGCCGTCGTTAGGGTTGTTATAGCGGATATTGTAAGTCATCACCTTGAGCGAATGGTGAGAGGCGGCGTTGCGGTTCATATGGCAGGAGCAGAGTAAAGCCAATATGCCGGTGAATATGGACGGTGTGAAAATGGAGCGCATGACTGACATTGCCGGTTTCTCTCTCGCTTTGAGTGGGGTGAAATATAATCATGCGAATGCTGAAAAGCAACAGGAATGATTCATTTCATGGACACCGCGACACCTCACTAACAGGGTAGCGCAGACATCTTGTCTGCAGTCAGGATGACTGCGCTACGTTTTGCCAACTAACGAGCTTCGCCATTGCGGCAAATTCAGCCTTGAGCGCGGGATAAAGCGCCCGATAGCGTCGGTAATAATCGGCATATTTCTCAACATCGCGACCAGGCTGATGATGGCCCGTGACGCGAATCGCACGCTCCGCAGCGGCTTCGACGCTCGGATAAATTCCTGCGCCGACGCCAGCGAGCAATGCCGCACCGTATGCGGCGCCTTCGGTTGAATTCACCATTACGATTTCCGCGTTGAAAATATCGGCGAGCATCTGCCGCCACAGCGCGCTCTTCGCGCCGCCGCCCGAGGCGTGCACCTGCGTCGTCGAGATTCCCAGCGCGCGCATCAATTCGAGCGAGTCGCGCAGGCCGAAGCTCACGCCTTCAATCACCGCGCGGGTGAGATGCGCTTTCGTATGGCGCGCACTCAAGCCGATGAAAGCGCCGCGCGCGTTGGGATCCGGATGCGGCGTGCGTTCGCCGGTTAAATATGGAAGAAAGAGCAAGCCTTCGCTTCCCACGGGAATTTTCGCCGCGGCTGCGATCAATGTATCATAAGAATCGTGATTGGCAAGCGTGTCGCGATACCAGCGGAAACTTCCACCAGCCGAAAGCATCACGCCCATCAAATGCCATTTATTGGGAACGGCATGACAAAAAGCATGCAATCGTCCCTGCGGCTCGACGCGATATGAATCTGATGACGCAAACACGACGCCGGAAGTGCCGATGGTGACAGAAACCAAACCTTCGCACACGATGCCCGTTCCAATCGCCTGCGCGGCCTGATCACCCGCGCCAGCAATCACGGGCGTGCCCGCCAGCAGGCCTGTGGCTTGGGCGGCGTCAGAATTTATTTTTGCACTTGCAACCGGCGATTCCGTCACCTCGGGCAACCACACGCGTGGGATTTGCAGCGCCGCCAGCATTTCATCCGACCACTGCCGTTTGCCGACGTCGAACAACGAGGTGCCGGAAGAATCGGCAACGTCGCTAAAAAATTCGCCGGTGAGCTTGTAACGCACGTAATCTTTGGGCAGCAGAATGTGTCCGATGCGCTTATAATTCTCCGGCTCGTGTTCGCGGGTCCATAAAATTTTCGGCGCGGTGAAACCGGTAAGAATCGGATTGCCGGTGAGCTGCAAAACTTTTTCAGCGCCGACCATATTCGTGATCGTTTCACATTGCGGCGCCGTGCGTTGATCATTCCACAAAATGCACGGACGAATCACTTCGCCGCGCGCATCGAGCAGCGTCATGCCGTGCATCTGTCCGGTAAGCCCGATGGCGGCGATATCTTTGCCGGTGATCTGCGCTTTCGCCAACACTTCGCGAATGCTCTGCACCGCGCCGTCCCAGAACAGCGCCGGGTCTTGCTCCGTCCAGCCAGGCTTCGGTGCGTCGTAAGGATATTCCGTTGCCGCAACGGCGACGACATTGCCGCTTTCGTCAATGAGCAAAGCTTTGGTGGCGGTGGTTGAAATGTCGATGCCGAGGAGATGAGCCATAATAGTTTTTATTGTCGAAAAAATAGTAATCAGTTATCAGTTTTTCTTAATAAGTCCGACCAACATGATAATTGTTGCCAGAACACAGAAAACCAAATATCCAAAAAACGATGGCATTCTGCACACCGGCTAAATGCGCCGACAATCCCATGCGCGTATTGCTGAAAAATGGAACGGCAACGCCGTTGAGCAATCCCAATAAGAATATAATCGCTCCGTGGATGAGCAACTTGCGTTTTAATTCTTCCGGCATGAGGCAATCTCACACATTCTAATTCAAACACTTCAAGTTTTCAGTATTCAGTAACTGCTAACTGACAGTACTGATTACTGAACACTGATTACTGATTACTGAAAACGCACCCCCATCAACAATTCAAACACCAACTGATCGAGTCGTTCATATTTCAAGCCGCGTTTGCTAATCGCTTCACGGTCAAAGTGGTGCGACTTGAGCGCGGCAGCTTTCTTCGCCGAGTATTTTCCCAGCAGGCGCGTCATCGTTGCATCTGCGGCATTGATTTCCGCGAGCAGCGCTTGAATTTCTTTATCGGCATTGAACTGCTCGGCTTTCTCTTTTAAAATGAGATACGTCCGCATGCAACCGCGCGCAAAATCTTTCACGCCCTCGACATCTTCCGTACGATAGGCATGCGCATCGAAATGGCGCGGGCCATTATAGCCAACGTCTTCGAGAAATTTGACTAAAAAGAACACCGGTTTGATATTATGCGCGCCAAAACGAAAATCCTGATCGTAGCGCGCGAAATTTTGATCGTTCAAATCAATGTGGAAGAGCTTGCCCGCATCCCAGGCCTGCGCGACGTTGTGCAGAAAATTCAATCCGGCCATGTGCTCGTGCGCGACTTCGGGATTGACCCCGACCATTTCCTGATGATCGAGCGTGGCGATGAACGCGAGCATGTGTCCGGTGGTGGCAAGATAAATATCGCCGCGCGGCTCGTTGGGCTTGGCTTCGAGCGCGAATTTGAGTTTGTAGCCCTGCGCTTTCACGTAGGCGCAGAGAAAATTCATGGCCTCGCGCATGCGCTTGATCGCCTCGACAGGATTCTTGCCGGCGTCGGTTTCGGTGCCTTCGCGGCCTCCCCAGAACACGTACACTTTCGCGCCCAACTCGACGCCGAGATCGATTGCGTGCATGGTTTTGTGCAAAGCATACGCGCGCACTTTAGGATCATTCGAGGTGAATGCGCCGTCTTTGAAAATCGGATCGCCGAACAGATTCGTCGTGGCCATCGGCACAACAAGGTCGGTTTCTTTTAAGGCTTTTTTAAACTCGCGAACGATACGATCACGCTCACTCGGCGCGGCGTCAATCGGCACGAGATCATTATCATGAAAATTCACGCCGTATGCGCCAACTTCCGCGAGCAAGTGCACAATTTCAACCGGCGACAAGGTCGGACGCACTTGCTGCCCGAATGGATCGCGACCGGTGTTGCCGACGGTCCACAAGCCGAAAGTGAATTTGTGCTCGGGTTGGGGTTGATAAGGCGGCATTGAAGATTTCTCCTTTTCTTCGAAAATGACTAAAAGCTTTTTGTACAAGTGGAATATAATTGGAGAGGCGAAAAAGTCAAGCGTTAAAAGAGCAATGATGTAATGCCTCGCTTACAGGCGGAACGGACCGGTCGCTGAAATTTGCTGAGATTTTGCCAACTCCCGAATTTAAGCGACCGGTCAAACCACCCACAACTGGCGAATTCTACAAAGCCCAGGACACCAAGCTCAACCGCACCGTTGCGCTCAAATTTCTGCCGGCGGATTTAACGCACGACGCCGAGGCGGTCAATCGCTTCATGAATGAGACGCAGGCGGCCTCGGCCCTCGACCATGCGAACATCTGCACCATTCACGAAATTAGCGAGACTGCTGAAGGGCAGTTGTTCATTGTCATGGCCTACTATCCCGGCGAGACCCTGCAGCAAAAAATCAAAAGCGGGCCGTTGCCGATCAAGGAAGCGCTCAACATTGCCACGCAGGTGGCGCAAGGCTTGGAGCGCGCCCACGAGGCGGGCATCGCCCATCGCGATATCAAGCCCTCGAACCTCGTCGTTACGCCACGACGGGAAATCAAGATCATCGATTTTGGCCCAAAACTTCCGTCCCGAGCTGTCGCCGGATTTCCAGACCGTTCTCGACCTGGCGCTGACAAAAAATCGCGAACAGCGCTATCAGTCGGTTGGCGAAATGCTCGATGATTGCCGCAGCCTGCAAGAGTCCGGCTTTCTAAAATCCGCTGCTGCGATGAAGCCCAAAATCGGCTACGTTCCTGAATGCGAAAATGACATTCTTATCAGTTTCGCCGCAGTTGACGATAAGCCTCTCGCTGAAGGCCAGGAAGGTTGGATTTCAAATTTTCACAACGCCCTGAAAGTCCGGCTCGAGCAGCTTCTCGGCGCGGACACCAAAATCCGGCGTGACGACAAATTGCCGGGCAAAGGCGCTCCAAAAGAAACCGGCGATACCCGCTCTTCCCAATCCGCTAGCATAGTGCCGATCGTCTCACCGCAGTATGTCAAGACCGAGCGGTGTCTGCAGGAAATCAAGGAATTCTGCCAGGCGGCTGAGCAAAATGACGGTCTTTGGATTGACGACATCGCGAGAATTTTTAAAGCGATCAAAACCCACGTTCCGCGTGAATTCCAGCCTAAAGAGCTGAAAGACTTGCTTGATTATGAATTCTATCAATTCGATCCCGCCTCCGGCCGTCCGCAGGAATTTCGGCCTGAATTCGGCGCCGAGGCCAACCGGAATTATTGGGCCAAGCTGGAAGATATTGCCTACGATATTTCTCATCTCCTGGAAACGATCAGAAACCGCAAGCTTGGGGTCAAGCCAACGAAAAGCGGCGCCTCTGGTCCGATCATTTACCTTGCCGAAACCACCTTCGATCTCAACGGCCAGCGCGACAAAATCAAGCGCCAGTTGCAAGAGCGCGGCTGCCTGATTCTTCCCAACAAGCCGCTGCCATTGCACGCGAATGACTTGAAGGAGCAAGCTCGCGCCGATTTGGATCGGTGCATGCTCTCGATCCATATCATCGGCGAGAATTATGGCGTCGTGCCCGAAGGCGAAACGCGCTCGATCATCGAGATCCAGCACGAGCTGGCGACGGGCCGCAGCCGGGATGCAGCTTTTTCTCGATTGATCTGGCTGCCGCCCGGGCTGCACGTGCATGACGAGCGCCAGCAAAGATTCATCGAGTCTTTGAAAAAGCACGCCTCGCTGCAAAAGGGCGCCGATTTTTTGCAGACTTCGCTGGGCGAGTTCAAGACTTATATTTTGGACAAATTGAGCGCGAAACCTCAAGCCAACGGCAAAGAAACCATTGCCCATGTTGACTTGATACGAATTTACCTGCAATGCGACCAGCGCGATCTTGACGCCACTTCGCAGTTGGAGGCGTATCTTTTTGACCGGGGTTTTGAAGTGAAACTGCCGGCGTTTGAAGGGAGCGCTTCCGACGTATTTGAGGCGCACAAAGAAAATTTGCTGCTGTGCGACGCGACGCTGATTTACTACGGCCAGGCAACCGATTCCTGGCTCAGCACCAAGCTGGCGGATTTGCAAAAGATTGCCGGCTATGGCCGGGCAAAACCGATGAAGGCGAAGGCGATCTACCTTGCCGCGCCGGAAACCAGTTACAAGCTGCGCTTTCGCACACGGGAAGTTTTGACTCTGAAGCATTTTGCCGAATTTTCACCAGAAGCGCTGGCGCCGTTTCTCGATGTCATTCAAGTCTAACCTCGTCATTGGCTTCGCGTCATTATGTCATTAGGTCATTTCACTGCGTTGTCATTCGCTGCGCTGTCATTAAGTCATTGTGTCATTTTACTTCGTTGTCATTTGCTGCACCGTCATTAAGTCATTGTGTCATTAGGTCATTTGCCTTCGGCGTTAATTTAATGAATGACCCAATGACGTGATAGCAAATGACAACCAATGACCGCGAAGCCCAATGACGCAATAGCAAATGACACAAAGTAAATGACGCGAAGCAAAATGACATTTAAATTGAGGAGGTGTATCATGCAAATCTTTACCAAGCTTTTGGCTTTGACGTTGTTCTGGGCTTTGGCCGCTACTCAACCTTCTGCGGCGCAAACGACATCTCAGAAGCAATGGCAAAATGAAAGAACGCCATCCCATCGTCTTCCACGAATTCCACTTGATGGGTCAGTTCCGTTTCTCTCCGAATCGCGCGCCGAGATAACGAAACGAACGGCATCTGCCGCGAGAGACAGCAACACCACTTTAATCGGGCGCTGGATAGCAGGTCCTTGCAATGTCGTTGCTGTTGCCGGCACACGAGCCTATTTTGGCAACGGCCCCTTGCTCATGATTGCCGACATTTCCGATCCCAGCAACCCGACTGAATTGGGAAGAGTTCTTATGCCGAAGTTGGTACTGGATCTCGCAGTGAGCGGCAATCTTGCTTATGTTGCGGCTGGCGAAGGCGGTTTGCGGATCGTCGATGTGAGTGATCCTACCAATCCAAATGAAGTCGGCTTTTTTGATACCGGCGGCTACACCGTGGGCGTGACGGCGAGTGAAAATTATGCCTACGTGGCGGATGGATCAGAGGGCTTGCGGATCATTGATGTGAGCAACCCGGCCAGTCCAACTGAAGTCGGTTCTTTCGATACCGTTGTCATTGGCGTGGCGGTTAAAGGAGATTTTGTTTATGTAACGGATGGATATGGTTTGCGGATCATTTCTGCGGCCATTCCAGTCAGCCCCATTGAAGTCGGCTTTTTTGATACCGGGGGCGAGGCCAGGCAGATCGTTGTAAGCGGAAACTATGCCTACGTGGCGGATGTCACTAGTCTGCGAATCATTGATGTGAGCAAATTTGACAATCCCACCGAGGCCGGTTTTTTTGAAACCAATGATGAACCCTACGGTATAGCGGTAAGCGGAAATTATGCTTATGTAGCGGCTATCCCTGGCGGTCTGCGGATCATCGATGTGAGCAACCCGGCAAGCCCTGCCGAGGTTGGCTTTATCGTGAATGCCCCTGTCCTCGGTGTCGCCGTAAAAGGCAATCTTGCTTATTTAGCGGGTCATGAGGCCGGTTTGCGAATCATCGATGTGAGTAATCCTGCCAGTCCCACCGAAGTTGGTTTCTTTGATACCCCGGGTATTGCCGCGTACGTGGCGGTAAGTGGAAATTATGCCTATGTGGCGGATGATTTCGAGGGTCTACGGATCATCGATGTGAGCAATCCAGCCAGCCCCAATGAAGTCGGCTTTTTTGATACTAACGATTTTGCTAGGGGAGTCGAGGTAAGCGAAAATTTGGCTTATGTGGCGGATGGACTCAATGGTCTGCGGATCATCGATGTCAGCGATCCGGCCCATCCCAAAGAAGTCGGTTTTTTTGATACCGATGGCAATGCCTTTCGCGTGGCGGTGAGTGGAAACCTGGCTTATGTGGCTAACCCGGGTATTGGATTATATATTATCCGCAATGATTTTATGCGAACAGCCGTCACCTCACCATCGGACCAAACGCCGGAGCGATTTCACCTGCGTCAGAACTATCCCAATCCCCTGCAGGCGTCTGTCTCCAACTCCGGCACGACGATTACTTTTACACTCAGTAAAGCCGCCAATGTGACGCTGGAGGTTTACACTATGCTGGGCGAGAAAGTCACAACCCTGGTGAAAGGCAGCAAATCCGCTGGAGAGCACGTGGTCAACTTTGATGCTTCAAGCTTGCCCTCCGGCATTTATTTTTACACCTTGGCCGCAGGGGATTTCAAGCAGACGCGCAAAATGGTGGTGACGAGGTAAAACGTAATTCGTAATTATTCTCCCACGAAAAGGTCATTTGTCATTAAGTCATTGGGTTATTTGTTGCGTGTCATTTGGCTGCGGTGATGGGAATTTTTCGGCTTATTGAGTGTCTATTATATTAGGAGGCAAGTGTTGACGTACGGCAGCTAAATTCTTCAAGCCGAAAACGCACAGCATTATTTAATATGAGAAGAAAGACAATGGCTATTCGAAGTTGTTTATTCATTCTTGCCGGCTGTTTCGTATTTATATTACAAGTCGGTGATTCTCGGCTGTGCGCACAAGTATTTACCAGCGATGACGACGAGAAGCCAAATCAATGGTGGCTGAGCGCCGGAATTGGAGCCGGCCCACAAGGTTTGGCGCTCGGAGTTGGCTATATGTCGCAGACAAGAAAAAGTGCCTTTTCGCTACGGTTTGTCGGTATTCAGGAGCTCGGAGATATTATTTTGGACACCTCGAATGAGCCAAAAGAATCTGATTGGGATCTGGGAATCCTGTATGGAGTCCACTGGAACTCCGTGGTGGCGATTTCAGCAGGCCTTAGTGTTATTGGCGGGGTTCGCCGCGGCAAATTTTTGTATGAAGAAGAAGGCTTGTTTTCGTCCGCTGTCTATGAACGTTTGAAGTATCAAACGCTTGGAATTCCGATAGAGGTTCAGTTGATGGCGCCGCCGGTTAAACGATTCGGATTTGGCATTAGTGGTTTTGTAAACTTGAATTCGCGCGACACGTTCTATGCGGCTTTATTCAATATACTCATTGCGTCGTCCAAGTAGGCATTGTCGGCCAAAAGTTAGAAAAAAATTATGCATTTTAAATTCCCAACAAATATAAATTTTTTTTTCATCCGTTGCGTTGTTTCTATCCGTTGGGGAAATTTATTGTTAAATCTAAAGCCGCCCGCAAAGGCTCCAGTTTACCAAAAAAATTTTAAGCAAAATAAAAAATATCTTTGCGTCTCGTGCACTTTTGTTTTTCTTGTTTGATTGTGGCTTGTCCATGTTGTGTTCACATTATATGCACCTGTCACCGCGGCCCAACTCTCCTCCGGCGATCCGGCCTGCGCCTTCTGGCCGGCGTCTTTCGTTTTCTTTTTCCCTTTTGGGTGAGGTGCCGTGTTCTTGAGCCGGCGCGAATGGCAAAAAAACGGAAAAATTGTTCCCGGCAATCTCGTCCCGATTCCAACACGGCAAATCTTTGATGACGGCTTCCATGTAAGAGAGCCGAATTTTAAAGTAAAGCGCCTGAGGCGACCGCGTGCCGAGCCAAATGCCATCGCCGGCTTCGCCCGAACCGAACCGCGAAACGAGCAGGTTGGTGCTCTCGCGCTGTTGAGTGAAATTTTGGCCCAGGCCATTTTGTAATGCCATGCCGGAAAACCAGGCGATGAAAAGAATCGTTCGTTTCATGGCAAATCCTCCGCTCGAAGTTTGATGAACACGTCGAATGAATTGATTACGCCGGTGGATAGGTCAAAAGCAATGCCAGCGCAAACCCGAAGATTGCGGAGGAATTTAAGTGGTTGAATTGTGAAGAGTTATTTAGGGGGGAAATTCAGCGGTGATAAGAAGCAAAGCGGGGTGAATTCTTTACAGAAATCCGCCAGGGTTTATGGAGATTATTTTTCAGGGGGTTAGGCTTGATAAAATTCGCCTAACAATCCAGCGAAGTTTCCGTTATTCTTTCGTGTGTTTCGCGGGCAGGAATCTCACGCCGGTTTGACAATGCCGAGCTTGCTCATTTTATATCGCAGCGTTTGCACGGGGATCTTCAACAGGCGCGCGGCCTGGGATTGATTCCAGTCATTTTCGAGCAACGCCTGGCGGATAAGTTTTTCTTCATGCTCCGCCAGACTTTCCTCCAAAGATTTGGTCACGTAAGTTTCTTCAAACGCCGGTTTAAATTTTTTGAATTCTTTTTTTATATCCGGCGGCAAAATTTCGTGATCCAAAATCTCCGTTTCCGGCGGAGCGAGCGCGACGAGGCGTTCGACAAAATTCTCCAATTCGCGAATGTTCCCGGCCCATTGGCGCTGTTGCAAAAATTCCAAAAGGCTTTCGCTAAAGTGCGTGAGCGGCTTTTGTTGCTGCTGAGAAAATTTTTTGAGGAAGGCGTTTGCCAACAAAGGAACATCCGTCCGGCGCTCGTGGAGCGACGGCACGTAAATCGGATAAACGTGTAAGCGGGAGCATTACGTGATTTTTAATCCAAGCCATCCGAATCGAAAGCGTAGGCTTGAAAGAGTGAAATTTTGTTTACCAGTGTGCGTGATTTTAAAAAACACGTAATGCACCCCGTGTAAGCGATAAAACAAATCCTCGCGAAATTGCTGCGCCTCGACCAGCTTTTGCAACGAGCGGCTGCTCGCCGAAATGATGCGCACGTTGACCTGGCGCGTTTTATTGCTGCCCACCGGACGAATCTCGCCTTCCTGCAAAACGCGCATGAACTTGGATTGCACCTCCATCGGCAGGTTGGCGATTTCATCCATGAACAAGGTGCCGTTGTCGGCCTCTTCGAGCAGACCTTTGCGATCCGCCGTCGCCCCGGTAAACGCGCCTTTCACGTGGCCGAACAATTCGCTTTCGATCAAATGCGCCGGAATCGCGCCGCAATCAATCGCGACAAACGCTTGGCTGCCGCGGCTGCTGAATTTATGAATCGCTTTGGCAATGCGCTCCTTGCCGGTGCCGCTCTCGCCTTCGAGTTGGACGCGCACCTCACAGCGCGCGGCGGCTTCGATGGTCTGCAACAACTGCGCGAACTTTTTGCTCTTGCCCAGAAGCCCCAATTTCTCATACTTGCTCAACAGCGCGGTTTCCGGCAAGGGCGCACTAAAAAATTGTTGAATCTTTTGCACGTTGCGCAGATACGGCGCGGCAATAACGGCGATCTTGTCCAAATAGGCGAGCTCATCTTCGTCAAACGCCTCGTCATTGCGCTTGTTCAAAACAATGTTGGAGCCGAGCACGATGCCTTCAATTCTGAGCAAGACCGCGAGCGCCGATTTAATCGCCAGGTCGCCAAATTTAACTTTGGCAAATCTGGGATCATTTTTGATGTTCTGGCTGAGCAACGGCTGGTTGAATTTCATCATCCAGCCGTTGATTTGATCCTGCACGGCGCGATATTTTACCTCCTGCTCTTCGCGGCCTTCGCGCACCACAGTTTTCACCGTCTGCCGCGTTTGCGGATTCACCATCATGATCAGCGCCGTTTGGCCGTGCAGCAGCGCCGCGGTGCGTTGCGCCACCAGCCGCAGAATCTCTTCGAAATGATTCTGCTGGCTGAGCGCGTAGGCCAGGTCGATCAGGGGTTCGAATTTGTGGTCGCCCGAATTCATAAGACACCAGTTAGTCGATGGGATTTTACAGCTGTTCTTTCAGCGCTTGCTGGATTTCGCCTAAAGCCGGCTCCCGACCTGGTTGTTTCCTTAAGCCGATAAAAAATCCACGGTTTGATGAACCATGGCCGTCATAAACGGCTTGATGATGAGCAGCGAGACTGTCAGCACGGGCAAAAAATACGGCGCCAATCCGATGAGCACATTTGAGCAATTATAACAATGCACGTAGCTGTCTTGCGAAGTGGAAACGAAGAACGTATCAACCGGCTTCAAAAACAAAAACGCCACGACCATCTGGCACAGCTCGTGCTCGAAGATTTCAAGGTTGATAATTTAAGCGACCGGTCAGTTACTTGCTTGGAAGCGGCTTTCCAAACACACGCTCACACGTTCTCCGGCACAATGTACGGCTTGCGATATTCACGCGCGAGCAGCCGATTCGCTTCGCCGTCATCGACGAATTTCTCGCGCCCGCTCTCCAGACGCAGCTCACGGCCGAGACGAAAAGAAATATTGGCGAGGTGCGGCAGCGCGCTCGACAAATGCCCGACCTCGATATCGCAATTGAGATCGTCGCGCTTGCCGGAGCGCAGCGCCGTTATGAAATTTCGGCAGTGATCGATTTCGCCGCTGCCGGAAAGATTCATGGGATCATACCGGTCTTGCACGCTACCGGCGGAGCTCGGGCCGGGCTCATTGTTGCGGCCGAAGAACGTTTGCCAGTTGCCCTCGGAGTCGATTTGCATCCAACCCTCGCCGCCGAAAAAGAGATTGCCGATCGTCAGCGCGCCGCTGCGCGAGATTTTCCATTTGCCGCCGGCGGCCAGCATCATCTCGGCGCGGGTCAATTCACCTTCGGCATTCGTCATCAGACCGCGTGTGGCGAATTCGAATATCGTGCCGTCCGCATATTCAAAAATCGAGGTCTGCGTATTCGGCGTCTCCTGACTGGAGTTGAAAATAAAATTGCCGCCGAAAGATTTGACTTTGACAGGATACTCTTCTTTGCTCAAGCCCCAGCGCGCGAGGTCGAATTGATGCGGGCCTTGATTGCCGGTGTCACCGTTGCCGTAATCCCAGTGCCAGTGCCAGTTATAATGAAAGCGATTACGATTGAACGGCCGGCTGGGCGCGGGGCCGAGCCACATATCGTAATGCACGTTTTTCAAATACGCGATGGTGTAAGCCGGCTCAAAATAATTGCTGCCCACCGTCATCGAAAACTTTTCACCCTCCGCGAGCGGGCCGTCCGGATACAGGCCAATGTCGTTGCGCGGTTTGTAACAAAGTCCGCGCGCCATGTAGATTTTGCCGAGCTTGCCGTCGCGGAGAAACTGCATCGCGGCCATTGAATTTTTGCGCGAGCGATTCTGAAAGCCCACTTGCACCAAGCAATTATATTTCCGCGCCGCGGCAACCATCTGCCGGCCTTCCCAAATGTTGTGACTGCACGGCTTCTCAACATAAATGTGCTTGCCGGCCTGACATGCCCAGATCGTCGCCAGCGCGTGCCAGTGATTCGGCGTCGCGATAATGACCGCGTCGATTTCTTTGTCATCAAAGACGCGGCGCATGTCGAACGCCGTGCCGGGCCGGTAACCGTGATTCTTTTCGATCGTGGCAACACGCTCGGCAAAAAGATTCTCGTCAATGTCCACCAGCGTTTTGATGCGGACATTTTCTATGCGCGCAAAACCATCGATCAATCCCATGCCGCGGCTGCGAATGCCGATGACCGCGAGATTGATGCGATCATTGGCGCGGATAATGTTGGCGCCAATGACGGGCGCAGCAGACAAGAGCGCGCTGCCTGCAATCACACCAGCGACGACCTGGCTGCTGTCGCTTAAAAATTCGCGCCGGGTAAGTGTTTTGGAAGGGGAAGACATTTGAGCTGATCCTCTGAATTCATTGACAATTGACAATTGATAATTGATAATATCATTCAATATGGCGGCTCGGCCGGACCCTCATAACCGCACATGCCCAGCCGGGGCGAATTCACCAGGGGAATAGGCTCGCCATAATTTTCATGCGGATGTTTCTTCGCGTGCTTGTCGCACAACGTGCCCCACACGTTTTCTTCAATCAAACATTCCATGCACAACCATGCCGCCGGTTGTTTGCATTCGATGCATTCGTTTTTCGGCATCAGATTGCGAGCCATCAGGGCGAGGGGACGAGTCGTGGTCGGTTTGCCCTCGCGCACGCCGGCGACTTTGATCAGCGTTACGGATTCGGTGCCGAAATCATAGATGTGCGTTAGCTCATCAGCATACTTAAAAACTTCATCGGCTTTTCGGCTCACTGCTATTTCTTCCCCCTGCCAGCCGCCGACGGAAAATTGGCTCAAGTGGCCGCAACACTCCAGCCAGATGTGGCGCAGATAAGAGTCGAGGTCTTTCAAAGTTTTTGAGCCGCGCATCTCCAAATCCAGCCAGAACTCGCTGTGGGTGGTGTCCTGCACGCGGAGATGATATAGCGTTTCGCTTGCGCCTTTCTTGCGTTCGGCCTGTTGGAGGATTGCTTGACGTTCGGAGCAGGCCGCAAAGTGTTTGGTAGTTCCGTTCTTCGCGATCTCTGCGCCGCAATAGGCGCACTTGCCTTTGGATGGTTTGCCGCGAGGCATGAGAGACTCCTTTCAGATTAATGATGTTGTATTCAATTCTATAAGCCCAAAAACTTCTAGAGGGTGTTTGCCTTGCTTAAATTTTAGAAATCCATCTTTGAGAATTACTTCGGAAAGGATCGCGAGACTTCCACTATAGGGTTTTCTAGCCCATGGATTATGATATATACAAATATCTCGAAATGCAATATTCCATGGATTCACAGATTTTACCACAAGCACGGCGCTAACACGTGTATTCTGTGGTCCATCAGGCCCAAATAGAACACCATCTCGTGCCCTTGTCATTCTTGATTCGTGCTCTGAAGGCGACTCGAATGAAACTGTGTATTGCTCTGTTCCAAACAAAGCTTCCATAACATGAGTATGGTCCAACCGTATCGTAATAACGTTTAAGGCTATGATATATGGCTTTTCGAGTAACCCATATCGACTGGCTTTTTTTCTGATCGCATCGCGAATTGTTTCCTTGCAAGTACAGCCTTTCCATTCATCAAATGTCATTAGCCCGATAGTATCAGCACATGTTTTCTCCTTTACCGAAACTGACTTTGGGATTGGCTTAAATTCGATTTCCCAGTCCTCGAAAGAAAACAGTAACTTTGGTAATGCGTCTAATCCATGCTGATTAAAACATTCGATAATCGATTCAGGATTAAGCCCTTCAAGCCATTTTGAAAGTTGGTCTTTTAATTTTCTAGTTGGTGGAGAAGTTTTGGGAGCACCTTTTATATTCATCCCGATCAAGAAATGTAGTGACTCGAGTTTATTAATGACATCGTACACAACGTTCATTCTTGCTTCACTTGCTGTATCCACATCAGATTCATCTTTAGCTAAAACAGCCTCCACATAGAATTCCTCGCCAATTTGATTTTTTACTAAAAAGTCGGGATGTTTTGTGCTTCCTAATTCAGCCGCAGGATGCACTACGACAGAGTAATTAAGGCAAAGAAAAAGTTCATGAAGATATAACTCAAAAAACGCCGAAAGAAAGTTATTATCATCTTTCGAACGAAAGCGACGTATTAGATTATCCTTTTCAGAATCTGGATAGCGACAAAACCAGTTTTCTAAGACCTTTCTTATTTCCTGCGCCTCAGGGCGAGCAGATCGATCTAAGTATATAAAGTGAGATTCAGCGTATCCTGCAGAATCTATTTCCGTACGAGTAGTATTTGAAAATAATATCATATCCACAAAAATTGCCCGTCGAAAAATATCAATTCATCCCCATATTTCATCACACCTTCTTCGGCACCACAAACGGCTTGCGATATTTGCGGCGCGTCAGATATTTATTGGCTTCGGAAGAAAATTTTCCAACAAACTTTTCTTTCTCCGCATCCAGCGTGAGCCACGGACCCCAAATCGTCGGCTGTTTTTGGAGATCGACGCCGTTTTGGAGCAAATGTTCGCAAAAGCGCTCGAGCGTTTCTTTTGCCTGCTGATGCGGATAAATCTCCTCGCGCATTTGCTCCGGCGACGCCGTTTTGCCGAGACGATAAGAAATATTGGCGACATGGCAAAGCAGCGAAGTGAAGTGCCCTTCGAGAATTTCTGCGCGCAGATCACTGGATTTGCGGCTGCGCACGGCGGCGATGAAATTTGCCTGATGCGTGCCGCCGCCGTCGCCGGAAAATTGTTTGAGCTTGTTGCCGTCGTTGTCATACGCCCAACCGCCGCCGCGGCCGCCGGCAAAGTAGCCGTGCTCACAGTGAATAATGTTGCCGCCGCGCACGCCGCGCAGATGATCCATCACGCGTTGCCCTTTCGCTGTGGGCAAATTGCGAATTTCGATAATCACCGGCGCGGGTTGATAATCCAGAATCGCAATATGCGTGTTCGGCGTCTCCGCGTTATCGTCAAACGCAAAGCGTCCGCCGAAGCTCATCACGCGCTTGGGCAGGCCGGAAAGATTCATTGCAAAGCGGCAATCATCAACTTGATGCGGCCCCCAGTTGCCCATCTCGCCGCTGCCGGTTTCCCAGAACCAGTGCCAGTCATAATGCAAACTCTGCCGCATCAACGGCGCGAGCGGCGCGGGGCCGGTCCACAAATTATAATCAATATTGGCGGGCACGGACTGCGGTTGGGTCACTCGACCGATCCCCTGTCGCTCGCCATACCAAACACTGTGCGCCCACAAAATTTTGCCGAGATTGCCTTCACGAAGATAAACCGCGGCATCGGCGAACCCCACATCGGAGCGGTTTTGCGTACCGGCTTGCACGATGCGATTGTATTTGCGCACGGCCTCCACGAGCTTGCGGCCTTCCCAGATGTTGTGCGAAACCGGCTTTTCCACATACACATCTTTGCCGGCCTGACATGCCCAGATGCCCATGAGCGCATGCCAATGGTTCGGCGTCGCAATCACGACCGCGTCGATATTTTTATCATCGAGCAGCTCACGAATATCTTTGTAGGTGTCAATCTCTTCGTTGCGATCTTTGAACTTTTGCGCTTCGCGAGTCAAAAGCTCTTGATCGACTTCGCACAACGCGACGACACGCACACCGGGCAGATTGCGAAACACTTCGATGTGATCCGCGCCCTTGATGCGCATGCCCACGATCGCCACGCGGATATCGTTATTGGCGCCGATGATGCGCAAATAAGATGAAGCACGGAGGCTTTTGAATCCCGCGCCCAGCGCGACGCCAGCGTAAAGAGATTGCCGCAGAAACTCGCGGCGCGAAAAAATTTTTATGGCGTCGCCGGAGGTCGCCGAATCATTTTCTTCCATGAGCATTTGTGGCTGGAAAAAACTTGCAAAAAGGATTATACTTTTGTATGTTTTAAAAAGTCAACGACAAGATAATTGAAAAG